>Ga0272449_1000752_pt1 | contig 36883 bp, 33 predicted proteins | sample YNPCB0241_FD_198679 | JGI IMG/M metagenome (GOLD analysis project Ga0272449, IMG submission 198679) | Hot spring sediment microbial communities from Yellowstone National Park, WY, United States - YNP-CB-024-1 | ecosystem: Environmental > Aquatic > Thermal springs > Hot (42-90C) > Sediment...
GGCGGAGCTCCTCTGGAGCTTGCCTGACGACCAACCCACCCCGCGAAAGCGAGGTGGGTGAACAAGGTATTATAACTGTACTGGCGGGTGGGGTCCCAGCGAAGCTGGGGAGTGTGCTCACAGCGAACCCTTAGACACCATGTCGCAAAAGGACGGATGCCAGCGAATATGGGAGTGTGCTCACAGCGAATCCCCAGACACCATACGGCGCAGAAAGTGCCCGGCCTGTCGAAACTGGGTGTGTGCTCCGAACGAACGCCAAGACACCTTAGCGCAAAAGAGTGGCTGTCCGAGCGAATACGGGGCGCTCGGATTTATCTAGCAGACGCAGAACGCAATGGATGGCTCTCCCAGCGAATATGGGTCGCTCTGTTCAGCCCTTGACCCCTACCACTCCACTCTGCCGAGAACTCTAGGTCTCGCCAACCGCTTTGCTGTGACAAAGAAACAAATATCCGAAGTCTGACCGCTTACCCGTGCCTACAAAGGTCCATAAACATTCTAATGTAACAAAGAAACAAGAACTCCAAGTCTGATCGCCCGCTTGGTGCCACATCCGCTGGAAAAAAGCGAGACTGAAGCGCGCTGTCTCGAGCCCCTGCGTCCTTATCACGCCACCATGCCTAGAACTCTAAGTCTCGCCAACCGCTTTGCTGTGACAAAGAAACAAATATCCGAAGTCTGACCGCTTACCCGTGCCTACAAAGGTCCATAAACATTCTAATGTAACAAAGAAACAAGAGTTCCAAGTCTGATTGCCCGCTTGGTGCCACCTCCGCTCGACAAATATGTGCGCTCAACATTGCGCTATTGCGATTCAATTTCGCGCCACTTTATATCCTTGCTGTTGCTGCCAACTGCAGGTAAATATATTCACCCACAATCTGGCAATCTTTGAGGCATTCCCACCGCTCCCAGCGGCAACTGTGCATTGATTTTTCTTGGTCTTTTTGTCAAAATATCTTTGTCTTTGGTTATGGAGGTAACAAATGGCAAAAAAGAAAGTCGCAGTAATACTGTCAGGTTGTGGAGTTTTCGATGGCTCAGAGATTCACGAAGCAACCTTGACCTTGCTTGCGCTCGACATGAAGGGCGCAGTAAGCGTTGTCGCTGCACCAGACATCATGCAGACAAAGGTTTACAACCACTACAAAAACCAAGATGAGCCAAACGAGAAAAGAAACTGCTTGGTCGAGGCAGGCAGGATCGCCCGTGGGAACATCGTGAAGGTATCAGAACTAAAGGTGTCGGAGCTCGATGCAGCGATAATACCAGGCGGTTATGGCGCAGCATTGAACCTGTCGAACTTCGCTACAAGCGGGGCTGATTTACAGGTCGAGCCAACCGTCGCCACATTCCTGCGCGAGATGCACTCACAGGGCAAGCCTCTTGCAGCGCTGTGCATCGCCCCCCCAATACTTGCAAAAATCCTAAAGGAGGCAGGGGTGAAAGGCGCAAAGATAACCATCGGTAACGACAAACAGGTTGCGTCGCAGATTGAGGCACTTGGGCAGACCCATGTCAACTGCCCTGCGACATCGTGCGTTGTTGATGAAAAGAACAAGATTGTTACGACGCCCGCATACATGCTTGCCTCTGGCATTGCGGAACTCTGGCAAGGGGTTCAAGCCACTGTTGATGCTTTGCTGAAACTTTGCAAGTAGCGACGCCATGATCCTGCCCTATAACGGCATATTTCCAAAGATTGCAGAAGATGCATATCTGCTTGAGCCTGTGGTTGTCGTGGGAGATGTTATCATCGAAAGCGGTGCATCTGTCTGGTTTCATACGGTTATTAGAGGCGATGTGGGTCCAATCAGGATTGGCGCTAGAACGAACATCCAGGATCTCTGCATGCTCCATTGCACAAAGGGTGTTTCCTCGTGCATTATCGAGGAAGAAGTCACGGTCGGCCATAGGGCAGTGATTCATGGGGCTTACCTGCACAAGCGATGTCTTATCGGGATGGGGGCAGTCATCCTTGATAATGCAGAGATTGGCGAGGAAGCGATGGTCGGCGCTGGCGCGCTTGTCCCTCAAGGGGCAAAGATCCCCCCAAGGACACTTGCCCTGGGCGTTCCAGCGAAGGTCGTTCGGGAGCTTACAGAGAGCGAGATAGAAAGCCTTGCCATATCTGCGCAACATTACGAGGAATATGCAAGGCAGTATTATGCACTCCTTTGTCCAAAGCAGTGACAGGGTGCGTGCGATAGTCAAGACTGGAGGGATTATGCGTTTTTCAACATCTACGAACCGCGGATTCCATTTGCTCTTTCTTGTCGCTTTTACAACTCTATTGTCCTGCGCAGGCAGTAGCAAGGAAGGGGCGCAAGACCGCACTAATGCTGACCACGACATCACGTCCGCTGACACAGATGTTCAACCCCGTCCCGACATACTTCAGGGCAATCAAGAAACAAAGGTCGTTCCTTTTGATTGGTGCGAAGAAAACTCACCGCCCGACCCCGCCTGTTTTAGTGCAAAGCGAGACCCGAACTCAAAGAACATCCTCATAGCGAAAACAATAGCACAACGATGGATCACTCGTCATCCTGCATCCTCTTTGTCGTGGAACTGGGAAGAGGCAGTGCTTTTGTGGGGTATTGCACTCCTTTATGATGTGACGAACGAAGCCAAGTTGTTGGACTACATCCGCTCATACATGGATTATCACCTCACAAAAGGGATCTCTATTTCAACAAGCGACTCGTGCGCACCTGCTGCCATCGCTGAATGGTTGTATCACCACACAAAAGACCCGAGATACAAAGCGATAGTGGAACAGGCAATCACCTATCTTACTCAAGAGGCACTGCGTAGCCCCGAGGGGGGCATAAACCATCTGGGCACTTTGCCTTTAGTCACCCTCTGGGTGGATTCGCTTTTCATGTTTGGCAATGTGCTTGTCTCTTATGGCGAGTACGAAGGCGATGAAGACGCATTGAATCTTTTCAGGGCACAGTTTTTTATCTTTTCTCAAGTCTTGCAGGACAAGTCAGGCTTTTTCAGACATGCGGCTTACTGGCAGGGAGTGCCAGAAGAAGGCGTGCACTGGGCACGGGGTAATGGCTGGGCACTTGCAAGCGCTGTCCAGTATTTGCGGGTTATTAGAAATCAAGGAAGGGAGGACGAAGAACTTTGGCAAGCGGCACAGGTGCTTTTGAAGGCGATTATGAAAGCACAGGACAAAGACACGGGTCTGTGGTGGACAGTGCTCGACAAGCCCGCCCAAGGATACCTTGAAACCAGCGCCTCAGCGCTGTTCGCATACGCCCTGGCTCGTGCCTATCGCTACAACCTCGCTGGAAACGAGACATTGCCCGTTATCTGGAAAGCGATGGGGGGCGTTGATTCAAGAATAGACAGGTTTGTCACGGATGACCCGATCGTCAGGGGCACATCTGGTCCTACAACCGCAGGGGCACTCGAAAGTTATCTGAATGTCAAGCAAGAAGACGACCTTCCTTATGGAGTTGGCGCTGTAATCATGGCACTTGTCGAGACCTCAGGCTTGCCAGATGCACAAAGGGTGGAGGTGCCTCTGGTCGAGTCCGCTCAATCAGCCCAAAGAAAACACGAATATCTCGATGCCTGCGCAAGTGCCCAAGGCACAGGAAACATATACGCGCAGGTGTGCAGGGTGGCGAAAAGGATGGATGTGGAAGAAGACGCTGTTTCCAAAGCCATTTCAAAGATCGAGGGACGACAGGATACTTCAGACTTCACTGTCGCAGCGCTTATAAGAATCCTGTATCTTGACAACAAGACACATGCGCTATCCCTTGCGACTCGCGAGCGCATCGAATCTGCATTGCTAGGATTCAAATACTGGCTTGACGAGCCAGGCAAAGACAAGATGTGCTACTGGAGCGAAAACCATCAGATTTTGTTCCATTCCGCAGAACTTCTGGCAGGACAGTTGTTCAAAGGGCGCACATTCACGAACGACGGAAAGACAGGGGAACAGCATATCGAGCACGCACGCCCGCTCATCCTACGCTGGCTTGAACTTCGAGGCAGGTTCGGTTTTTCCGAGTGGCACTCCAATGTCTATTTCAACGAGGACATCCCAGCGCTTACAAACCTCGCCGATTTTGCGGAAGATGAAGAAATAAAAACTAAAGCCAAGATGGTGCTCGACTTGATCGCCTACGATTTTCTGAATAACTCATACAAAGGTCTTTTCGCAACCGTGCATGGCAGGACCTACGATAGACACATCATCGGGGGGCTGAACGATGAGACCACAGAGGCAGCGTGGCTTATGCTTGGCATCGGAAAATATCGTGACAAAGGCAACTTTTCTGGCACTTTTCTTGCGACCAGCGAATATTTCGTGCCTCCTTTGCTGGAACAGATCGCACAGGAAACCCAGTCCCGCCTTGAACACAGGCAGAAAGATGGGTTTGATGTCGCATCTGGTCCAGACATTGGCATTTCCTATTCAGCGCCTGAAGATATCGTGATATGGGCTGGGATGAATGCCATTGCAACACCAGAAATTATAACAGGCACGATGGATTTCCTTGACGCCTTTGATTTATGGGATGGGTTTTTGTTTGGGGACATCCCGCCCGAGTATCTTGACATGATAAAAGGGCTGAAAGGCACGCCTGCACTTGTTGACCTTGCACGACAACTCGAGGTTGTGACTTATGGCATCGCCCTAGAATCAATGTGCACCTATACCTACAGGACACCCGATTACCAGATTTCTGGGGCGCTTGACTACCACAAGGGATTATGGGGGGCTCAGAACCTGTTCTGGCTTGCAACCCTTGACCACGATGCCTATGTGTTCACAAGCGTGCCTGGAAACCTAGGTGATCTGAATGCTGGGCAAGAATTCGCAACGGACTGGATTGGTGGATGGACGCCAAAGATAAGCATCTATCGCAATGTCGGCATCATCCAATACAGGACGCAGGATGTTCCCTTTGTGGGCAACTACCTGAGTAAAGGCTATTCACATGCATATTTTCCGAAGTTGGCGTTCGATGAAGTGAGGGTCGAAGGGCAGTGGGTGTTTGGCAAAAAAGGGGATGGTTATGTGGCTTTGTGGTCAAAGTTACCAGTGGTTTTTTCGTCGCAAAACGACTACGAGCTCGTGGCACAAGGCGTGGAAAATACATGGGTTGTGGAGCTCGGGCGCAAAACTGATGACAAGAGTTTCGACGCCTTTGTTGCCAAAGTGAAGAACGCCTTGGTTTCCGTAGATAACAAGGTCACATATGTCTCGCCATCGCTTGGCGAAATCGAGGTCTCGTGGGATGCAAAGATGCTAGTCAACGGGAGGGAAGTTCATCCTTCGCTTTGCCAAAGGTGGGAGAATGCCATGGGAAGCACAGAGCATGGCTCAGCGATGACGAGGATAGAGTTCGGGGGCAGGATTCTGGAACTTGATTTTACAAAGCCAAAGCGAAGGACCTTGTGGTTCGACAATATTTTGTACTGAACTTTGGCTCGCGTGAGCCTCCCGTAGCAAGAGGGGGAGTATCCGTTCCGACTCCCTTTTTACAGCGCACTTTCCACGGTTCCTCCAACCGGCAAGATTCTTCTGGACCCTCGTTTTCCTAACCCATCGAAAAACCTGGTTTTCCCCGCCTCACAGATCCATCTGTCTGACCAACATCGAAACAACACCCTGTGGTTCGACAACCCTTCACTTGGTAGGTGATGACTCAACAATCGTCCAACCAATAGGCAACAAACCCTTGACCTCTCTCCTTGTCGTGCTGACCCTAAATCTTACTCGAACAAAAAACCTTGTAAAATGGTTCTTTTCGGTGTAAGCTTTTTGTGAGTTCATTAGTGAGGTCATTATGAAGACAGAGATGATCAAAGAAAAAGAGGGCATTCAAAAAGCCAAAAAGCAGGTCAAGGAAGAGGCGAAAAAAGCAACCGAGAAGGAGGCTTTGCGCACGGGATTCCACGGACAAGGAAGAAGGTTACTGAAGCCTCAGAAAGAAGACACTGTTGACCCCATGACAGACCCGAATGTCCAACCAGATCCGAAGAGTGAACATGTGCCTGACCCGAAGCAAACAAAGATAAAGGGTTCACCGTTTATCAAGGGCGAAGGTGAAAAAAACGATGTCGAGATGAACGATGTTCGCCAAGGGAGGCTCGGGGATTGCTACTTTCTGGCATCACTCGCGGCCCTTGCCAAGACAGACCCTGAACTCATAAAGAGCAGAGTGAAAGACAATGGAGATGGCACCTACACGGTTCTGTTTTTCGAGGGTGGGCCAGTCGTAGTTGACAACACATTCCCAACTGATGAGTCTGGACAGCCTGTCTATGCATCGCCAGACGATAAGAACGCCGAAGGTGTTGAACTTTGGGTCATGCTTATTGAAAAGGCATGGGCGAAGTTGAAAGGAGGATACGAGCAGATCAGGGGGTCGAAGGTGCGCATGAAGAGCGAAGATGCGATGGAGGCAGTGAGTGGTCGCAAGACCAAAGTCGTCTATCTGTCCGATGGGAACAAGGACACGATCTTCCAAACCATCAGCGCTGCTCTACAGAAAGGGGCAGCGGTGACTGCGGGGTCAAGGGGCGAGAAGGAGTTGTCCGCAGAGGAGTGGGGTAAGGCAAGGAAGCTTGGGGTCTATGCAAACCACATGTATGCAGTGGTCTCGGTAGATGTGAACAAGGGGGTCATAAACCTTTACAATCCATGGGGTGCAGAATACAAGGTGAGTCCGCTAAGTGCGGACGATTTTGTGAAGTATTATGACCATGTGAACCTCAACATGAAGTGATGCCATGAGGTTTTGGGTTTGCTTGATTTCATCGTTTCTGTATGGTTTTCAGGCGGACGTTTTGGCAAAAGCCGAAAGACCTGCTGGAGGAAAGAAGATGGCTAACCAGAAAGAAGAAGTTTTGAGCATCGAGAGGGGAACTGTGGCAAGGTTTGGCAGTTCTTCGATCGCCGTTGGGTTCGTTGGAAAGGACGAAAATGGAACGATTGCCTTCCTGGAAGTGGTAAAGCCTAACGCAAAGGAATCGGAAAGCGTGGATGCCAGAGTGGGGACGGTCATCGAGTTGGGTAGCGACGGTGTTGTCGAGGTTATAGACATCAAGTGGACAGAGGACGGCGAAAACGAAAGCGTGACAGTCAAGCGCAAGAAAGCGAAGTAGATGAGCTGCCAAAGATTGGCGATAGAAATTTTTGTTCATAAAGGGTGGCGTGAGTATTGCTAATATGTGTGTGCTTTGGCGCTTCAGGCGTATTTTGACCGACTGTCTCTCGCACACCCACTTGGAACTCTAGCGTTTCAACCGCCGACCTCACCCTAACTCGAGCCGCTTGCAAGGCACACCTCACCGACCCCCAGCCCCCGGCCCCCCAAGGAGCCTCCCCCGCGGTCCAGCCGCTCGACAGACTAAAGCCTCCGCATTTCTCATGCGCCCGCCTTCGACCCACCCAAGGCTTGCTCATCCCAGCCACTCCCGCGGGCAGTGGCAGGGTGAGCGCATCTGTCACTTAACTGATCGCCCGTTTCGCCAAGGTCGTTTCACCATGAGATTGACTATTCTCAGGTTTTCTCCGTTTTTTGATTTTAGTGTTCAACCCCTGTGCAAGCGAACAGAATAGTTGCTCGCGACCCAATGCTGTTTTCGGGCAGCACTCCGCGGGCGACTTGTTTTTATACTGCAAAAGCTCAGTGTCGCCATGTGCTGAGTCTCCTGCGCACCATGAATTCTGTCATCTTGTCTTATCGTCTATCGCCCCCGCCCTAGGATGGTTGCCCATTTGTCGAATAGTAATATACGATAAAGGAGATTTTCTTGACTCCTGAAAGGAGGCGATATGGCTAAAGTATTGGTTACTGGCGGTGCAGGCTTTATCGGTTCCCACTTAGTTGAAGCCCTTGTTCGCCTTGGTCACGATGTCACCGTGCTTGACAATCTGAGCACAGGGAAGATGGAAAACCTTGCAAGCGTGCAAGGTCATTTCCGTTTCATCACTGGTGATGTGCGAGACTACGACACAGTGTCAAATGCTTGTGCAGGTTGCGAGTTTGTTTTTCACGAGGCTGCGCATGTTTCGGTCGCAGAAAGCGTAGAGGTACCTCAAAAGACCATCGCTATCAATGTTGACGGAACCCTAAATGTGCTTCTGGCTGCAAGCAGAAAAGGTGTGAAGAGGCTTATTTTTGCGTCCTCGTCATCGGTGTATGGGGACACTGATGTTTTGCCTCAGAAAGAGACGATGTTGCCATCCCCAGTTTCTCCCTATGCAGCAAGCAAGATAAGCGGTGAGCATTTGTGCCAGGCCTTTTCCAGGTCTTATGGTATCGAGACCGTCAGCCTTAGATACTTCAATGTCTTCGGCCCAAGACAAGACCCCAACTCGCCTTACGCTGCAGTGATTCCCAAGTTCATTTCTGCACTTGTCAAGGGTGAAGCACCAATCATTTTCGGGACAGGAAAGCAGTCTCGGGATTTTGTTTATGTTGACAATGTTGTCAGTGCCAATATTCTGGCTATGACGGCGGACGCAGTGAGCGGGGCAGTATTCAATATCGGCTCAGGCGAGGAATACGACCTTCTGACACTCCTCGACATAGTCTCAAAAGAAACAAAGCAAAATATCGCTCCAGTTTTTTCGAAACCAAGACCTGGGGATGTTTTCAGGACGAGGGCTTCTATCGAACTAGCCCAACAAAGGCTTGGATACAAGGTGATTGTGCCATTCAACGATGGCTTGATAAGGACTGTTGCGTGGTTTAAGAACCAATACGAAAAGCTGGACTAGCCTGCCACTTTACGCTGGTTGAAGGGGCTCGCAGGTCGCTCACGGATTTCCAGAACCCCGCTCCTTGTTGCGCCACTTCTTTGTCAAGTGCGCCTGCACCCTGAAGAGGCTCCTCCTGGTCAAGACCATGGAAGCGAAGCCAACAACGGACGAGCGGTCATTGTTAGTCTCGGCAGTTGTGGAATAAGCAAGAAGGTAAGCGCGGGTAGCCCCTAGCCTCCGTGAAGCAGCCAAAGCCACCACTACAGGGATCAATCCGCACATAGTAATCTCGTGCTTTATAACTGCCTCATAAAGACCCTCGTAATCAAGTTGCAGAATCCGTTCAATGACAAGTCTGTCATTCTTCAGTGCAACCAGAAAAGGCTCGCCATGACTCAAGTCAGAGGTGGCAACGATTACGACTCGTCTTTTTTCCTGCGACACTACACAAGCGATAGTTTCTCCGATGTCCTCGCAGTCTACAAAACTAAGCATCTTCAAGCAAATAGGAACGAGCCGCATCTGGGGATTAATGTGATGAAGCAAAGGGATTTGGACCTCTATGGCATGTTCTTCTTCGTGTGCGTCATTATCGAACTTCAAGATGCTAGACCTGGAAACGATTGCAGTGGCGAGATTTCCATCAAAATCGAGGCTACCGCCTGGGCACAGCCACCTCTCGTAATAAGCGACTGATGCCCTGTGCCCCAATCCCGAGTGATTTGGACAAAGCACAATCGCTACATCGCTGTCCTTCACATACCCATAACCCCGAGCCATTACGAATCCAGATTGCCAGTAAGGGGCGTGTGGCACAATCAGAGCAATCTTCCCACAATCCTGTTCGTGTTCATCAACTTGAAGGTGGCTTCCAATAAAACAGGCAAGCCTTGCTGGATCGCCTTCGTAGAACTTTCCAGCAACTACAGGGTGTCTTTCCAAGGACTCACCCAGCAACTCACAGCGGAGAGAGGGGGATTCGAACCCCCGGTGAGGTTACCCCCACAGCGGTTTTCGAGACCGCCGCCTTCAACCTCTCGGCCATCTCTCCAACGAAAAAAGTCCTTTGTCCCAAAAAGGCGGAGAGAGGGGGATTCGAACCCCCGGTGCGCTTGCGCGCACACAGCATTTCCAGTGCTGCACCTTCGTCCACTCGGTCATCTCTCCTTTCGCCTCAAAGAACGAAAAAAGTCTTGAAGAAGCGACCTGCATTCATCCTCCAGCACCCCTGCCTCCACAGCAACCTGGTGACACAACCTCGCATCAGACAGGATGGTGTAAAGAGACCTCACTGCTCCTTGCCTTGGGTCGCTTGCCCCAAATACAAGCCTCCCAAGTCGAGCCATCACGATGGCTCCCGCACACATCGGGCAAGGCTCCAAGGTCACAAACATCGTGGCAAGAGTGAGGTTTGCACGCCCAACCGCCCTGGATGCCTCCTCTATCGCCACCACCTCTGCATGTCTTGTGGGGTTGTTCAAAGCCTCAACCATGTTATGACCCCTCCCGACAATCGCACCGCCAAGCACTATCACTGCACCGACAGGGACATCCGCCGGCAAGGCTTTTTTTGCCTCGCAGATCGCCTCTTTCATCCAAGCACTGTCATCCATCGCCTTTTCAATGAACGAAACGGGGAAATATAAACAAAAAATAGCAAGGTTATCAAGACCTGTTTGCCATTCCTACTTTATTCCCTGGCAGGATGCAAAACCTCGGTGGCTTCATCATTCCACGCCCTCACGACTCCGAAAGGCTTCTTCACCAAGGAGGCGCACGCATGCCCATCCCTTGTTGGTCAAGCCTGGTCTGCTCCTCCGGAAAAACAATCCTTGTCTTGTTTTGGAACAAGCTGATACCAAAGGCTATTCGTCGCCTTGTAAGAAACTATGCTTTTTCCTCGCGTCACCCATTGCAACGATAAACTTTAGGGTAACGAGTTCTGGGATTGCGTGCACGCTTTCGATCTTTTTGGCTATCTCGCGCACAGGCACTTTGTCTTGAATCATCTTCAATATATCTGGGGTCGCTTCTTGAAGCTTGCTGGAAAAGCGCAGGATTTCATCGTCCGTAAGCCTTAGGTTCTTTGTTATTTGCCTTTGGTAGTATAAATATGCACCACCCAAGATCAGCGCAAGTGCGCTTACAGACAAAGGGAAACCGAAGACCCAGATCGTAAACCAGTTGAAATCGTGCGTTATGTCCCACGCCAGTGTAATCGTCCCAAGCCCTAGCCAAACGATGCCCCTGTAGAGATATTGTCTTCTACCCATCACAAGATATTGTCGCTTTTTCTGCTGGATTGCTCAAGCCTATTTTTGTGGAGCGCGACTGGCAGATTGCAACCACTGCTATAAAGCATGAACGCTTGACCCTTCACTTCCTGTGCTGAGCCCGCAAAAACTAAAACTTTTCGGTCTCCACGCAAGACTGTGCATTAGGATTTGACATTACACGCCAATGGTGCAAAATCATAATGGCGTCCCTTTGGGTGCCCGATGTTTTTGGCTAGGGTCGTTGGAACAGTCTGGTCTTCAGTGAAATGGCAAGGACTTCATGGGCTCAGGCTTCTTCTAGTCAGACCTTATCATCTGGACGACCTGCTCGAGATTACAGGGGGCAAGAAAAACCCAGATACAGAGCCTCTGCGCATCCATGATGGAGTTGTTGTGGCAGATGTGCTTGGGGCTGGACCAGGCGAGGATGTAGTGATTGCTTACGGTCATGCTGCCAGGGTGGCGGTGGAGCCAGACCTCGAGCCTATGGAAAAGCCTCATTTCCCTATTGACGCCGCGGTTGTTGCCATAGTTGATAGGTTTGTTGTTTATGGTTTTGCTGTGGGAGAACCTGATGGGAAAGAAGGTCATAACAGAGGATGAGGTTGAAAGTTTGTCGAGGGAAGGGATTTTGACCTTGAGAAGAGGCATGGTTCTGACCCCATCCGCTCGTGAGTTTGCATCGAGAAAAGGGATCAGGATTGTTTATGGGGGCGGGAGTGTGCCATCCGCAGAAGATATCCCTCGTGACCCAACCACTGGCAACAAAGGCGTGGATGTGCGAAAGATCGTCGAGGAGGTGACAAGGGAGGTCATTGGAAAGGCTGGCACGACAGAGCAGGTCGGCTCTGAAAGCGGGGCAAGTCCAGTTTTTTCAGAGGATAAAAATATTGCATCAGTCCTCGAACAGGCGATTTCTGAAGAGCCTCCAAGAGCAGTAGTGGTTTCCACGGGCGTAAACAGGCCAGGGATTGCCGCTGCACTGACAAGCGCAATTTCAGAGTGTGGCGCAGACATTCAAGACATAAGCCAAACCATAGTTTCAGACTTTTTCAGCATGATATTTGTCGTGAACCTGAAGACCATGAAGGAGGGCTACACATTCAAGTCTTTCAAGGAGAAGGTAGAAGCAGCAGGGCGCAGTGTAGGCGCAGAGACCGTCGTATTCCACGAGGCGATTTTGAAGGCAATGCACAGGGTCTAAACAATGCTATACAAGCCAGAAGAGGTCAAGGAAACACTGCGAATGGTAGCAGCGGAGCATCTCGATATTCGCACAGTCACGCTTGGCATAAACATGCTTGGTTGCCCATCCAAAGACCCAGCGACCATCGAAAGTTACATCTTTGAAAGGATTGTCGAACTTGGACGCAATCTGTGCGTTGCAGCGAAAGAAGTAGAAGAGATGTTCGGGGTGCCCATAGTGAACAAGCGTGTCGCCCTAACCCCGATGTCCTTGGTGCTCGAGGGGGCACCAGAGGAGGCTTATATGAGGGCAGCCATTGCGATGGAGCGTGCTGCAGAGGCGATAGGCATTGATTTCATCGCTGGATATTCGGCGCTCGTTCACAAAGGTGCAACAAGGGGCGACGCTATATTGATGCGCTCTATCCCCGATGCACTTTCCGCCACTCAGCGGGTATGCGCATCTGTGAATGCTGCCTCGACCCGCACGGGGATAAACATGGAGTCTGTTGCGGTCATGGGCGAGGTGATATGCGAGGTTGCAAGGCGAACACCCAAGGCAAGCGGGTGCGCAAGGCTAGTCGTGCTTGCGAATGCCCCAGAGGACAATCCTTTTGTTGCTGGTGCGATGCATGGGGTCGGGGAGCCTGAGGCGGTCATAAATGTTGGGGTTTCTGGTCCAGGGGTTGTGCTTTCTGCGATAGAAAGGTTCAAACGCACAGAATCTCACATCGATCTTGGGGCGCTTGCAGAGACTATAAAGCGCATGGCGTACAAGATCACGAGGGCTGGGGAACTTATAGGGCGGGAAGTAGTCGCGAGGCTTGGTCCACCCGTCGTTTTTGGGGTTGTGGACCTTTCGCTCGCCCCCACGCCTGCAAAGGGCGATTCTGTTGCAAACATCATAGAAGCCCTGGGCATTGAACGGGCAGGGGCACCAGGCACCACTGCTGCCCTCCTTTTGCTAACAGATGCAGTAAAGAAGGGTGGGCTTATGGCGTCTTCGTCGGTTGGTGGCTTTTCTGGCGCATTCATTCCTGTGAGCGAGGACAGTGGTATGGTGGACGCTGTCCGTGCAGGTGCCCTTACCATAGAGAAGCTCGAGGCGATGACCTCGATCTGCTCTGTGGGTCTGGATATGGTTGCGGTGCCTGGAGACCTGCCCCCCGAGACCATCTCCGCTATTATCGCAGACGAACTCGCAATAGGTGTAGCGAACAACAAGACAACTGCGGTGCGCATTATACCCGTGCCAGAGGCAAAGCCTGGAGACACTGTGAACCTCGGGGGATTGCTTGGAGAACTGATAGTGATGGAGGTGAAAAACTTCGATTCATCGAGGTTTATTCGCTATGGCGGTCGCATCCCCGCCCCTTTGACTGCTATGAGAAACTGACTTCAGCAAGATATGGATTTTTATTGCCAGTTTTTTGACCCTGTGGAAATAAAAGGCTTTTCGCCATTGCTAAAAGATAGCTGTTATGAACATTGCGTTATCAAAGACGAAGCAGTTTGAAAAATGAAGGAGGTGCATGGTGATCCCCTATGAACAAGCGCTAAAGGCTATTGCTGACACGGTCGAGCCGCTTGAAAAGGAAGAGGTTCCGCTGTCCGACGCATTGGATCGTTATTTGGCGGAAGACATCGTTGCACCCTTTGCAATAGGAAGCGCGTACGATGCGAACGATGTCATAGGAAGAAGTCGCACCTTCATAAGCCCCGCCCTTGTATCGTTAATCGCCGCCACAGGCAGGACAAAGGTCATGGTTTACCGTTATCCACGAGTGGGCATCGTAGTGATTAGCAATGATGTTCAGCCACAGGGGGAACCGCTGGAGTTAGGGAAGGTATATGATGCAACAACATATATGTTGCTTTCGGCATTAAAAAGCATGGGGATCCAAGGGATAGCGTTCGGATTGGTGTCAGAAAACTTGGACGCTGTGCGAGAGACTTTGAGGAATGCGCTGGATGCATTGGACATTGTTCTGGCCTGTTGTGGTGGCAAAAGCGGTGAAAACCGCATGGTGAGGGATGTGCTTTTGTCCTTAGATGTAACAGAGATATTCTGGGGCTGTGCAATAGAACCAGGCGGGAATCTCTTCTTTGGCACTCGTCAAGGACACCATGTGTTTTGTTTGCCTCAGGACCCTGTCTATGCTGGAATAGTGTTCCAGACTGTTGTAAGATGCGCGGTCCGATGTGCTTTAGGGGCTTTAGATGTTGAACCGCAAAAGTTAAACGCGACCTTTGTCGGGGAAAAACATAAGTCACAAAGATGTCTAAAGTTTTTGTTGTCGAGGTTTCGCATTGAAGCAGGCGGTCAGTGTTGCATATGGAACTGTGAAACTGGAGGAGAATATTCTTTTAGGGCTTTTGCGAATGCAAACTCTATAACCTTGTTTCCAAGGGAACAAGAGTCATTATCTTCTGGTCAGGTGGTCGAGGCTATACCATTATTCTGGAAAGGGTAGTCCTTTCTGCAATCTTTATGAGTACCTCTTAATGCTTGCGCCATATTATCGCAGTGTTCCAGAAGTTCTTTCAGGTGAGAATCGCAGATATGCAGGGTAGGGGTCTAGTTCGCTTACGCCTTCTTCTGGAGTGGCTCCTCCTGCTTTGTTCAATGAGTGCTGTCTGGATGTAGCTGGAGCTTTGAGCCTATCCAACCCCCCTTGACTTGTGACTGATGGGCGTATCGCATAGTTTGGCAAGCCTCTAGCGTCTTTCGGCAGTGACCTCAGGATGCTCTCCTCGGTTTCGACCGTACACGCTTCGGCGTCGTGCACCTCTTGAAGCCCTGAAGCAATAATAGTAACTTTGATCTTTCCTTCCAAACTGAGCTCTTTCCCATACCCAGGCACAAGCTCGCCTTCTGGTGCCATACATTCTCTCATCTTCTCGAATATCATTGACATCTCGTCCCACAAACCGTCTGGGCCTTGCATGACATTGACTAGCAAGTGCCTCGCATCGACGACAGGGGTATCTTCCAGTAATGGGTTCATCAAAGCCTTTTCGAGCGCCAAAGCGGCCCTATTTTCACCTTCCGCCTCGCCGACCCCGATGACCGCTGGTCCCTGCTTCTCGAGCGCTGCCCGTAGGTCTTCGAGGTCTCGGTTTATATGACCAGGTCTGGAAATAAGTTCGACAAGCCCTGTGGTAACATCGCACAGATAGGAATCCATCACCTTCCAGAAGTCCTCGGAGCGGGTTTGCGGTGGGACGACCTTCATAAGCTTGTCGTTTGGCAGGACTATGTATGAATCCACAAAACTTTTCACCAGTTCCAGTGCCTCGAACGCCTTTTTCGCACGAACCACGCCTTCCCACCTGAACGGCATAGTTGCAAATGCAACCGACAGAATGCCGAGTTTTTGCGCAATCTCGCCCACAACTGGGGTAACACCACTTCCAGTGCCCCCCCCAAGTCCCGTTACGATAATGACCAGGTCAGCACCAGCAAGTGCCTCCTCTATCTGCGAACGGGCAGCAAGTGCGCAATCTCGACCTTTCGATGGGTCTCCTCCAACACCTCGTCCTTGCGTTACTGCAGTAAGCTCGATCTTTGTTTCTGCAAGTGAGGTATCGAGGTGCTGAATGTCCGTGTTGATCGCTATGAACTGGACACCATCAAGTCCCCGTTCGATCATGGTGTTGACCACATTTACCCCTGCTGACCCAATCCCCACGACCTTAATTACAGCCAAGCGAGGCTTTGCATTTTGTTGTGCTGGTAATATCATATTTCCCTCCTTCTAAAGGCTATGATTGCTTGAACCCATAAACCAAATCCTCTCATAACCGACCTCGGTCAGAAGAGGACAGCCGCCACTCTCCTGAAGAACTGCACAATGCCTTTTGGCTTGTTGAGCCTCCTTACTGGCAACATGGATCTGGGAATCGACGCGTTATACGGAAGTGCAGCATAGACTGCAAGCCCATAAGCGACCGACAGCGCTGGGTCTTCCAGGAGGCTTGGAAGTCCTTTCACATTTCTTGGCAATCCAATTCTCACAGGCAGGTTCAATATCATATCGCCAAGTTCCGCCATGCCTGGCATCTGGGCGCATCCACCTGTCAAGACTACGCCGCCTGCGAGCAAATCCGCATAACCTGTCTTCACTATCTCTCGGCGAACAAGCCTGAATATCTCGCTGACGCGTGGCTCGATGATCTCGGTCAGGGCTCGTCGGGAAAGCCTCTTGTTTTGACGCCCCCCCACAGCGGGGACTTCGATGGTATCCCCATCAGGCACAAGGCGACCGAGCGCTACTCCTTGCTTTATCTTAAGTTCTTCTGCGCAGGCTAAAGGTGTCCTAAGTCCTGTGGAGATGTCCGAAGTTATGACCTGTCCACCTGCCCCTAGCACGCATGTAGTAAGCAAACTGCCCTGAGTCCATATTGTAAGGTCAGCCGTGCCCGCACCCAAATCCAGACAGCACACCCCTATCTCCATTTCATTAGGCTCGAGCACAGCAAGCGCAGATGCTAGTGGGTTTGCTACAAACTCGACCACCCTAAGCCCGGCCCTTTCCGCACATTTCAGCACATTTTCGATGGCTGTCCTTGCGCCCGTTATCAAATGCGTGTATGCCTCAAGGCGCACCCCTGAGATGCCGACAGGGTCTCTTATTCCTTCATGTTCGTCCACTACATATTGAGAAGGCAGGCAGTTTACAGTAGAGCGGTCCATCTGCATCGGGATCATGGATGCAGCCTCAAGGGCTCGCTCTACATCCGCTGTCCTTATCTCGCCCATCTTGGTTGTGATCATGCCACGGTTGTTCACGCCCACAATATGGGTGCCCCCAACCCCGGCTATCACTTCTCGCACCAGATAACCAGACATCTGTTCAGCATTGTGTTTCGCTTTCAATATGGCATCCACTGCCTTTCCGATGCTTATTACTACCCCCCTCCTCAGCCCGTCTGTCTCTGCGCGCCCGATTCCAAGCACCGAGACACCATCCTCGCCTACCTCTGCAATCAATACGACCACTTTGCTTGTGCCCAAATCCAGTGTGGCGACGATCTCCTTTTTCTTCGAGTTTTTCATAACCCCTCCTTTCTTGCTGAAAGGCCATGAAGTTTTTCCAAAACCAGAGGGCTTCCCCGCTCGCTGAATCGCACGGTTGCCCTGTTGGCATTCATGGACGGCGCTATATAAACCTCCTCTAGAGGCAGATTTTCCTGAGACACGATCTTCATGACCTTCTTCAGACAGTTCATCTTCGCGTCCAGTGGCGGATAGCCCAAATGGGCTTTGAAACCGCATGCAAGCGTAAAGCCAGTTGCCCTTGCGAACTCTACAACAGGAGGTTGTTCGTTGCATAAAACCGCCTTTTCCTGCAAAAGCGACAAGATTTGTAGCATCCCCGATATTGCCATTGGCACATCTTCAGGCAAGACCTTCCTGTCTAAGACAAGAACGGGAAGGGGTTCAATGTCTTCTGGAGGGACAGGTCTAATGACTTCCTTGAACTGGCTCACTTCGAACAACCCAAACTGGTTTGCCACATAGAAAACAGGCTTTTGAACCTGAATCTTCAGGCTCACGCTGTCTGGCAGTTCGATTTGAACTTTAGCCGTCCTTATCCTTGGATGACGCTCGCACATCGCCTGAATCTCTTCCGCTTTCAAAAATAAGGTTTTGTCTTGACCTAAGTGCAAGCCGCACCATCCGATGATTTCATCCTGTGTCAAATTCGTTTCTCCCTGAATGAAAACATTCTTTAGCAAGAAATGCTCGGACTGGTTCAGCTTGTTGTATCCTTGAACCGCTCCATACACCACAAGTGCAATCAGCGCAACCGCCAACACTGGCAAAAGTGCAAGTTTTACAATAGTTCCAGCAATAACAATCAGCTCTTTCGGAGTAAGTTTTTTTCTGTTTCCTCTAAGCCACATATGAACCTCGCTTTGAAAGCCCAAGTCTTTCTAAATAGTCTTCAATCCCACGCCCGATGATAAGGACCTCTGGTTCCAGCGCGACCCCGGTCCTCTTTAGAACTGTATCTCGTACAGCGCACGCAAGTTCCAGAACCTCTTTCGCCGTCCCGCCTGGTGCGCACGACAAAAAGTTGGCATGAACTGGGGATACGAACGCCTTTCCCACGGCGAAACCCTTTAGGTTCGCATCCTCTATCAGTTTTCCTGCATAGATACCCCGAGCCATGTCAGGATTCTTGAAGAATGAGCCAGCGTTTCCCTTCCCCTTTGGTTGCCTTTTAGTCCTGTTTTCCTTCACTTCTGCAAAGATTTTTTCGGACTCCTCTGAAATGCCCTTTGCAAGCTCAAATCTCGCTCTGGTAACCACGGTTTTTTTTGGAAGGTCACATCTGCGATACCCGAGGTTCAGTCTGCTTGCCTCTATCCACCATGCCCCATCTGCACTTGCAACCTTCACCGCTTTGAGCGTTTGTGCAACATCGCCCCATCTTGTCCCTGCGTTCATCACAACTGCGCCTCCCACCGAGCCAGGTATGCCGTAAAGGCATTCTAGACCGCTCAGCTCGTTCGCCCTCGCGTTTCGTAAGAGGTTTCCAAGGCTATAGCCCGCACCGACTTCGATTGTGGCACCATTGAACTCGATATATCTTGCGAACTCGCCAACAAGCCTGACCACAGCGCCTTCCAGACCCTCATCGCTGACCAGAATATTCGTTCCGAAACCCAGCGTAATCCATGGACAGCCTTCCTTTTGCAGAAGTTTTAGCACCTCGACAAGTGCCAGCTCGCTTGCTATCTCGATGAAAAGGTCGGCAGGTCCTCCAATACCAAAACTCGTGTGCGCACTCATAGGCTCGTAGGTTCGCACATTAACATCTGCAATGGCACTCAAAGCCTTTTCGAGTCTCGCAAGTTCCTTCATCTTTCCAGTAACTCAAGAACCCTTGTCGTCAACCTTTCCAGTGCATCCCTTCTGCCAAGTTTCCTCGAAGCGCTCGCCATTTCTTCGAGTCTATTGTTGTCCGCCAAAAGGGAACTAATCGTACTGGCAACACTATCAACTACAAAGTCCTTTTCTTCACACATCAGCGAAGCCCCCGCTTCGACAAGTATCTTTGCGTTATGCACCTGATGATTGTCCGAAGCCCTGGCAAATGGGATAAGGAGTGCTGGGATCCCGATCGCTGTAATCTCGGCAATGGTGCTCGCCCCAGCCCTTGCAATAATAAACTCAGCCCAGTCGTATGCCTGAGCCATATCGCTTATAAACTCCACGCACCTTGCATTGACCCCAAGTGCGTCGTATCTTTGCTGAACCCATTTTGCATTGCCGACCCCGGTTTGGTGAATGACCTCGATATCTCGAATGTCTTTCGCCACGCTCCCGAGCACATCCGGGACATGTGTGTTCAAGAAAAGCGCCCCCTGCGACCCGCCAGTTACCAAAACCCTCCTTGCCCTCGTCGAATACTGTTTTGGCTCTACAGCAAGTATCTCTTTTCGAACAGGAGTTCCCACGACCTCGAAGCGCCCCACTCCAAAACGCCCTTTTGTGTTCTCGACCCCTAAAAACACCTTGTCCACGAGTGGCGCTAAAACCGAGTTTGTAAACCCCAGAACAGCGTTTTGCTCGCAGATAGCGGTGCGCTTCCGCAAGATTTTCCCTGCAAGGACTGTCGGACCTGCCGCTGCCCCCCCAAACCCTATCACGAGAACTGGGGCTTCTTTGTGCACGATGCTCAAAGCCTTTAGAAGTATGCCCGGAAGCCTTGAGACACCTGATGCCTGTTGCCAGAAGCCCATCCCTTTCAACCTGGGCGCTGGAAGGGGGATGGTCTTCAGATTTTTCCCTTGAAGGATGATGTTTTCTATCTTTGCACCACCAGTGACGAACACCACCTCGCATGCGCGTTCGCTAAGACTTTCGCCAAGGGCAAAAGCGGGGAACATATGCCCTCCTGTCTTTCCAGCAGCAATCAACACCTTTTTCCCCGCAGAACTAGCCATTTTCTCCTTCCCTTTGCAAACTTACTTCAGAATAAATCCTTTGAAGCACCCCCATAGTAAACATACTAACCACCATTGCGGTTCCACCGTAACTGACCATCGGAAGAACAAGCCCTTTTGTGGGCATTATCCCTACACAAACGAACATGTGAAGGACAGCTGGCAAAAGAATGGTCAGGGAAAGGATGAAGGCTAGAAGCTGATAGAAGGTGTCCTGGGCGGTGTTTACTATTGTGAGCACTCGATAAAGGATTGCGATATAGAAAAGTGCGATCACCGATATGCCGATAACCCCAAGCTCTTCAGATGCCACTGCAAAGATGAAGTCGCTTTCCGCTAATGGAAGGAAGTTCAAGGCGTGATTCATTCCCATTCCTGGCCCTGTCCCCAGAAAACCGCCATGCGTTATAGACAATAGTGCATTGAAAAGATGATAGCCTTCGCCTTGCCGAGTCGCCCACGGCATGAGCCACCCGACTACACGACCGAACCTTTCTGGGGAGAACCAAATCATACAAAGGAGTAAAACCATAAGCAACGAAAAGATTGCGCCAAGGAATCCTATTCGTGCGCCACCAACTATGAGGGAAAGGCCCAGTATCCCACCGAGGATCATAATCGTGCCTGCGTCTGGCTGCTCGTAAAGGGAGATAGCAATGATGACGAAAACGAATGTTGCAGGGACAATGGCGATCAAGTCTTTTAGTATCGTGAGCCTTTTTGATAGGTAACTTGCAAGATAACAGGCAAATGCGAACTTGGCAAACTCTGAAGGCTGGAAAGAAAAGCCAAAGACCTTGAGCCACCTTCTTGCTCCGTTCTTGATGTCTCCTATCTGTGGAACCAGAACCAAAAGGAGCAGGATTGCGGACAAAGGCAAAAGGAACTTGGAACTTTTCTCCCAGAACCTGATGGGTATGAACAAGGCGACGATAAATGCGACTGCACCGACCGCAATATGTTCTAGATGATTGGCGAGGCTTTCCATGGGTGACTCGACGAAAGCCTTGCTTGTAGCGGAATAAACAGCAAGCGTTCCAAGGCTCAACAAGCCCAACATCGCAGTGAACATGACCATATCTAACTGTAACAAGATGGGTCTTGGCTCGGTAGTTGCAATTGTGTGTTCAGTCACCATGCTTACCTCACCTTGATAGAAGCAAGTGCAATAAGCGCGAGCAAAAGGCTGACAATCCAGAACCTGACCACGATCTTCGGCTCGGGCCATCCGAGGAGTTCGAAAGTGTGGTGGATTGGGCTCATGGGAAATATGCGCTTTTTCGTTAGTTTGTAGTACCCAGTTTGTAGGATGACAGAAAGAGCCTCGAAAACGAATATGCCGAAGAAGATAATGGACAAGAGTTCATTCTTTGTCAGTAACGCGATGCTCGCGAGCATCCCACCCAAACCAAGGCTTCCTGTGTCGCCCTGAAATATCTCTGCTGGATAGGCATTGTAGTAAAGAAAGCCAAGTGTAGCACCCATGATGCCTGATGCGACCACAGAGAGTTCCTGAGCACCAACCACCTTTGGAATCAAAAGATACTTGGAAATATCAAAGGAACCGAGTTTTGCACCAGTTATATAAGCCAGAATCAGTAAAGTGCCAGCGGAAGTAAGCACGGGTCCTGACGCAAGCCCATCTAGCCCATCGGTCAGGTTCACTGCGTTTGCAATGCCCACTATCAACAGTGCTCCCAAAGCGACATACAAAGGCGCGCCCAAGTCAATCCAGAACTTTTCGACACTGACGAATGGTATGAAAAGCCTTGTGTCATAACGCACTTTCGGACCGTAAAACTTTAGGAACACAAAGAAAATGAGGACCACAAAGGCGAGCTCTATGAAAAGCCTGACCTTTACAGAAAGACCTTTGGACGACTTGCTTTTCAGTTTCCTCAAGTCATCGAAAAAGCCGATAGTGCTAAAGAAAAGACCAGTTATCAGCGTAAAGATTACCAGGGGGTTTTTTATGTCTGCCCATAAGAGGGAGCTCAACAATATCGAGACGATGATCAGTGCCCCACCCATAGTCGGAGTTCCAGCCTTCGAGAAATGGGTCTTTGGTCCATCCTCTCTGATTGGCTGTTTCACTGCACGGGACTGCAATGCCCTTATGAACCAAGGATACACCACAAGACATACGACGAAAGAGGTGATAAATTCAGCCATCACCCTGAAAGACACATACCGTATCACATTCAGCGACGAGAGGTAGTCTCGCAGTGTTTCCGCTAGATACAGTAGCATTCCTTTATCTCCCTTCTTGTGACTCGGCTTTCGTCATGTCCAGAAACAAAGAAGCGACACTGTCAAGCCCGACCTTTCTAGAGCCTTTCAAGAGGATCACATCTCCATCCTTTACCAGTGCGGCCAAAAGTTCTGCTGCACCATACGCATCTGGCGTCACGAATATGTTCGAAGATGGCATTCCCGCTCTCTTCGCTCCCTCCGCAACAATGCCTGCATTCGCCCCTACCGCCACAAGTATGTCCACATGCTTTTGAGCGCAAAGCGTGCCAAGCTCCAGATGTGCCTGCCTTTCAAATGCCCCAAGTTCTAACATGTCCCCTAAGACTGCGACCTTCCTTGAAGCCTTCCCGACCTCGCAAAGCACCTCGAGTGCAGCCTCCATGCTCTTGGGCGACGCATTGTAGGAATCGTCCAAAACCTTTATGCCATGCACTTTTATCAGGTTCATCCTGTGTTTCAATGGGGGGCACTCCTGAATGGCGGATAAGGCTTTTTCGTCGGGGACATTGAGCCTTCGTGCAATTGCATAGGCAAATCCAGCATTGATGGCGTGATGTTTGCCAAGCAGATTCAAATACGCAAGTTTTTCTTCGCCTTTTATAAGCATCCTAACCCTTGTGAGTCCGTCTATCGTTATTGCTGATTCGAGGATGCGAACATCCGCATCCGAAGACCATCCTACCTTTACTATGTCTCCTTTCGCCACACTCTGCATTGCCATAACCCGAGGGTCATCTGCATTCAGGAAGGCAGTTCCGTCGGCAGGCAAAGCCTCGATAAGTTCTCTTTTTGCAAGTGCGACCCCTTCAAGAGAGCCAACCCCTTCAAGATGCACGGGCGCTACACAAAGCACTGCGCCAAATCGGGGTCTGCAGATAGAGCAGAGCTCCCTGATCTCCCCAAAATGGTTCATGCCCATCTCGCACACAAGGACTTCGTGCTCGGGGAGAAGCGAAAGGCATGTGAGGGAAAGCCCATAGATGTTGTTTTGATTACCTTGAGTGGCACATACTTTGTATTGTTGTGCCAGCGCTGACGCAGTCATCTCCTTTGTAGTTGATTTTCCCACAGACCCAGTGATGGCAACCACAATCGGCTCGAGCACTTCAACCCACGCCCTTGCACAAGCGACAAGCGCCCTGGTTGTATCCGCCACAGAAACGATAAAAACTTCATCCGACTGGATTTGCTGTTGTATCTCCAAAGCCCTGTCTTTTGCGACCACCAGCCCCACCGCACCCTTGTTTACTGCTTCGACCACAAAGTCGTGACCATCATGGCGCTCCCCTTTGATCGCAAAAAAGACCTGCCCCTTCTTGATAGTCCTCGTATCTATGCTTGCACCAGCGCCTGTCGCAATTGCCCTTCCCTTTATCAAATCTCCCCCTGTTGCCTCTGCGATGAACTCTGCGCTAAGCAACATCTTCGATGAACGCACCATGCCTTCACCTACGACATAAACTCCCTCGCCACCTCGCAGTCATCAAATGGAAGTTTCTTGTCTTTCACGATCTGGTATTTTTCGTGTCCCTTGCCTGCGATGATGACGATGTCCCCGTCTTTTGCCAGATCCAGAGCCTTTTTTATTGCGAGCCTCCTGTCTGGCTCGACTATGAAAGAACCCTTATTTGTCTCTCTGATGCCCCCCAATATTTCCTCGATGATTGCAAGAGGGTCTTCAGACCTCGGGTTGTCCGATGTCACTACGACGAGATCCGCATTCTCTATGGCTGCCTTGCCCATCAAAGGTCTTTTCCCTTTATCCCTGTCGCCTCCTGCACCGAAGACTATGATGATCTTTTGTTCGCTCGAAGCCAAAGACCTAACGATTTTTAGGCAGTTTTCTATTGCCTTAGGTGTGTGGGCGTAATCCACGAAAACATGGATGGGGCGTCTCCCCTGAACCCTTTCGAGCCTGCCAGGGATGCGAACCACCGAAGACAGGGCAGGAACTGCCTTTTTCAGGTCAATCCCAAGAACCCCACACGCCCCAATTGCTGCCATGATGTTTTGCAGATTGTGTGCGCCTATGAGTTTGCTTCGAACATCGAACTCGCCCCACGGGGTCACTAGGACTGCACTAAGTCCATTCAGTGTGAAGTCAGATGCCACTGGAAAGATGTGGGCGTTTCTGCCATTGCTGGCAAAGGTAAACACTGGAAGTGGACACTGTCTTATGATTTCCAGAGTGACTGGGTCTTGACCATTCGCCACGACACCTTTCGCCTTACAAGATTGGGGCAATAGTTCGGTAAATAGCCTTAGCTTTGCCTTCTTGTATGCCTCAAGCGTCTTGTGGTAGTCGAGATGGTCTCTCGCAAGAAGGGTAAATACGCCAACATCGAAGTGGCAAAAGTCCGTCCTTCTTTGGTCAAGTGCATGAGACGAGACCTCCATGACCGCTGCAGTAACCCCATTTTCCACCATCTCGCAGAACATCTTTTGAAGCGTCAATGCATCAGGGGTTGTAAGGGGTGCAGGTATCTCTGAACCCAGAAACCTGTATGTGACGGTGCCCAGAAGACCAGTCTTCAGTCCTGCACCATTCAGCAAAGTTTCGATGAGCATGGAAGTCGTGGTCTTCCCATCAGTCCCTGTAACGCCTATAAGGCTCAGTCTTTTCGTGGGTTCCTTGAAGAATAAACTTGCCAGTGCCGCTAAAGCGACCCTTGAATCTTCTACGATGATATAAGGGATGCCAATATCCCCTTGCACATTTTCACAAACCACAAGAGAGGCTTTCCTTGAAACCGCATCGCCAATGAACTGATGTCCATCGGTATTTTGCCCCCGCACTGCAACAAATGCATCCCCTGGCTGAACGAGTCTGGAATCCGTGGCAATCCCCGAAACCACAAGCCCTGGCACATTGGCGCTGTAAGTGAGTGCCTTCATCATCTTTAGGTGGCTTGGCTGAATAACAAGTGTTTTTTGTGTCTTCACCATCAGTTTTCTCTTTGTTTTTTGACCCCGAGTATGGGCAGTGCGCCTTCCACCACTGTCTTGAACACGGGCGCGGCGACCTCGCCCGCATATTTGTGAACCTTTGGGTCAATGATGCTTATTACGACCACTATCCTTGGGTCATCGAATGGTGCAAAACCTGCAAATGAAAGTATGTGTGCCTGCCTGCCTGATTTCTTGTGAACCTTGGTGTTGAGCCTTGCTGTGCCAGTCTTACCCCCAGCCGTGTAGCCATCGGGCCTTGCCTTTGCGCCTGTCCCGCCATCCTCCATGACCACTGCCCACATCGCCCTTTTCACCTGTTGCGCAGTCTTCTCTGAAAAGACTTGAACCTCATCTAGGACAGGGTTTGTCCAGACTGTTTTCCCCTCGCTGTCCCGTATCTCGAGTGCCACCTTTGGCACTAGCATCTTTCCGTTGTTAGCAACAGTTGCAAATATCCTTGCGAGCTGTATCTGGGTCACCGCATAGCCATATCCATAGGATGCTGCCTGCGCACCTATCATGCCCCATCTTGATGGAGGCTTTATTGCACCTGACGCTTCGAAGGGCAGGTCTATCCCGGTCTTGCGTCCAATCCCAAGTCTTGTGAACATCTCGAACATGATGTTTGGACCTAGAATCTTGCCAACCTCTGACATGGCGCAGTTCGACGAATATTTTATTGCCTCGAGCACAGACACAACGCCCACCTTTTTCACATCAGTTACCCTGAACTTACCAATCTGGCATGTGCCCATATGCCCGTCAACCATTGTGTCAAGGGTTATCTTGCCACTTTCCAGCCCTGCAATGAGAGCAAGTATCTTCCCAACACTTCCAGGTTCGAACACAAACGAGACGACCTTGTTCTTGCAAGGATTCGAGCCGTCATCCACAAGCGCACCTTCCGCTTCCCACTGCCTGCAGTCCTGTTGCCCTCTGTTTGCATCCATGGCTGGCACAGAAGTCATGGCTAAGACCTCAAAAGTCTTTGCGTCAAGAACGACCCCCATCCCGCCTATTGCTTCTTCGCTTTGAACCTTTGCATCGAGCTCCGCATGCAAGAGCGCCTGAATCTGTGGGTCTATGGCAACAACCACATCGTGCCCGTCAACTGCAAGGTCTTTTATCGTGTGTTTCAAGACGCCACGACGCTTCTGGTCTCGGAACACATCTAGTCTTAGCGTGTTTGGTCTTAGATATTCGTCGTATTGTGCCTCGATGCCCCTGTTCCCAGCGGTGTCCAGCACTGACCCAATCACTGCCGAGCCCATGTCACCAAGTGGATAATATCTTGCATCTTCATAGATAATCTTCACACCTGGAAGGTCAAGCCTCTCAAGTGCTGCCTGCTCCTCGTCGCTGATATTCCTTTTTATGAGGGCGAACTTCTCTTCGTTGGCAATCCTTGCAAAGACCTGATCCGCATTTAGCCCTAGCAGGCTTGCAAGGCTGTTCGCAATGACCGCTCGGTCCGCGTTGTAGGGCGCACCGTAGAATGCCACGCTTGGCTTACTCACAGTTACAGCCAGCACCCCGTTTCCTGTGCGATCCAGAATGCGACCTCTTGTGCCTTCTATGACGCTTGTGCCTTCTGTTCTTTTGTTAGCCATCTCGATTACATCAGGGTCCTGGGTGATGTTGTAGTAGGCGACCTGCGCCACCGCATGACCGAAGCACGCCATGATGATTAGCCCGACAATCCTAATTCGGGTCGTCAGGCCTCCCTGAGGCAGTCCTTGGCGAGGGATACGAAAATGCGGAAAACTGGGGAAGTTTATCCTCATGGTAGTGTCTCCGTTTTGTTCCCTCCTATTTTCTGGCCTGACATCTGCTTCCTAACGGCGTGCCTTCTGCCAGTTCGGCACACCTTTGAAAGAACTCCGACGCGGTCGAAAGTTTATGCGCTGCCTGATATATAGCGCCCAAATGATAGTAAGGTTCGGCGTACTTTGGACAAATCTTGATGGCTTTTGTGAACGCCGTAATCGCATCTTCTTGCCTGCCCATGTCCTTATAGACCTGTCCAAGGTTGTTGTATCCAACGCAAAACATTGGATTTAGAAAGACAGCCATCTCGAGGTGCTGACGAGCCTTTTCCATGTCTTTGAGCCTGTAATATGCGTACCCCACATTGCCAAAAGCGAACGCTGGAGTGGGATACAATGGTTCGCTCAAGAGTGGCGTCAGAACTTTTATTGCTTCCTCGAACTTTTCAAGTGCTATGAGAGCTGCACCAAGATTGTTTCTAGCCTCGTAGTGGTCTGGCTTCAGCCGCAGTGTTTGTTCAAACTCTGCAACAGCCTGTTCGTATTGCTTTAGACCGAGCAGGACAAACCCTTTTAGATGATGCGCCTCTGCGTGGTTCGGGTCTAGCGATAGGGCGGTGTGCAGCTCTCGCTGGCACATTGCTATATTCCTGTCCGAGTAATAGTTTCTCGCTAGCTTGTAATGAAACTCCGCCTGCGCAGACTTGTCTCGGCTGGCGTCTTGAAATCCACAAGAGCCACATAACACGAGGATAAAAATGGATCCATGCGCTCTCATGGCTCACTACTCCTTATTATGACCTTATCGTCAGGGGTAACAGGGCGCATACCCAATAAATCCCGTGCCCTTAGCAAGACACGTGGAAATGCCTTCAGCGAATAGAGTTCTTCGTCAAGTCGTTTTTTTTCCTCGATGAGCGCCTTTCTTTTTGTTATCTCCTCGAACAATGCCTGCCGCACCAGCAAAGGTCTCCGCACACTTTCGATGTGTCTGATACCAGCGTATGTGAAAAAGGCGCATGAGAAGGTGACCAACAGTATCTGCCACAGATTTCTTATCTTCAGCCTCATTGCAAAGCCTCCTTGCGTGCGATTGCCCTTAGTTTTGCACTGCGAGCACGAGGATTCCTTTTGATTTCATCGAGCGACGGAGTTTTGGGCTTCTTTGAAAGAAGCACGAACTCCTTTGTGCTCGCAAGCCTCCTAAACGCCTGCTTTACAAGCCTGTCCTCTCCCGAATGGTAGGACAGGATGCAGACCTTTCCGTTCTCTGCAAGCACCGCAGGAATGCTATCCAAAAAGGTCTTCAAACGGCGAAGTTCATCGTTCACAAGTATCCTTAGAACCATTGCTGGAATGGTTGCGCTGTGAAGTTTTCTGTAGCGGACTCCGTAAACCTTCTTGCAGGCGTCTACAAGGTCGCTCATCCTTAGTGGCTCACTGCGCCTTGATTTCTCTTTCAAAAGATGGGCGAGCTTCTTTGCATGAGGGAGGTCGCCCAACTCTGCGAATGCCATGGCAAGTTCGGCTTCGGGCATGTCAAGGACTAGGCGCCATGCGGGGATACCGCTGGTCTCATCGTAGCGCATGTCCAGCAAGTCGTCACTTTGCACCGAGAAACCCCTTGGGCTTTGAAGTTGAACGCTCGATAGCCCCGCATCTAGCAAGATGAAGGATGGTTTTTCAAGTTTTTCTTCTTCAAGAATCTTAGCAAGGTCATCGTATGAGCCATGTCTTAGGATGATTCTGTGCTTGAAACGCTTGAGTCTTTCTTGCGCGAGTGCTAGGGCGCCTTTGTCTCGGTCTATGCCTAGAAGCACGACCCCCTCTCCTGTATTAGCAAGCATCGCCTCTGCATGTCCGCCAGGTCCCAAGGTCGCGTCGCAGATTAGCCCGCTTTGGAGGTTTCCAAGCATCGCCACGACCTCCTCTACCATCACGCTGATGTGACCTTGTCGGTATTCTTCGAGCACTGCTCGTCCATATTCAAATGCCTTCCTTGCGTAAGGTCGAAGATGAATGCCCTGTTTTCTTGAAGTATGGCAAGCCTCGCCTCTCGGGATTCATAGTAGGATTTTTGAGTCCAGATCCAGAAGCCATCCCCAATGCCTGTAAGCACGAGCTTTCCGTCAGTCGAGTTCAAGAGTTTTCGGTAACGCTCGGGGATCAAGAGCCTCCTTTCTACATCCACAGAGCAATAGTCAGAAAAACCCAGATACTCGAGCAAGACTGCCTCGTAAAGGGACGATGGAGCCTTCTGGCACCCGCTCAAGACCCGTTCGACTAGCATTGAAAAATCGTCCTCAGTGCGGACTTCGAGGCACAAACCTGAGGGCTCACGAAGTATCCTTGCATTGCCTGGAGCCCCTGTGTAGTTGGCGAATACGCCCGGCAAAACGATGCGCCCCGCCTTGTCCATAGTTACTTCTGCGAACCCAAACACTTTTTTTCGAATCGGTTGGTCTTGTGTCATTTCGGCATTATGGCTCCATCGCCATCCATTTAAATACCACCATAAGCCAAACAATTACTAATTTATTTTGTGGCGTTCAGATAGCTCCGCTAAATCAAAATTTTAGCTGACAACATGTGAAGTTATATATGTGAAGTGCAAAAAATTTTGCGCCAGTTTCTTCTCGAGATGATTTTTTTATTTCGTGACAAAGGGTTGAAACGCCTGGATTTTCGAGAGACAGGTTTTTATTCCCTACAGTTCGTTGCGTTGTGGGGGATTAAGACTGCGGATGTCCTGTAGTGGACGCAGGTTGGACGAAATTTTGGCAGAGTTTTGGGTGAAGGTTAGGATAACATCCCCTTCATCCTCTGAACGGAAAACGAGTGCGCCACCTTCGCTTACCATCGCAAGGGTCTCTGGGGAGAGGTTTTTTGCTTTGCGATCCGCAAACCCAGAAGCGATGGCTATGCTTGGCTTTGTTTTGCTAAGTAATTCTTGAGTCAGAGATTTTGAAGAACCATGATGGGGCAGTTGGATCACATCCGAGGTCAGGTTGGCTTCATTGGCTTGAAGCATTTGTGCTTGACCTTCTGCGGTTATGTCACCTGTGAGCAGGACAGAGTGTTCCCCCCATGTGATCTTTATGACTGCAGAGGCATCGTTACCTTCAACCGCAGCATTTGCAGGTGGCCACAGGGTTTCATTCTTCGTGCCACAACCATCCAAGGGGTCAATGCCTGCGAAAAAGCACGATACCTTGATTTTGCGCTTGCCTGCGTGTCCCAGAAGCGAGCGGACGATCGGTCTTTTCATCTCCTGGCAAGGGACGGATACTTCCTCAATCCGCAAGACATCAAGCAGTGGCTTTAGCCCTCCGATGTGGTCTTCGTCTCCGTGCGTCAGGATGACCTTGTCGAGCGAGGTTGCCTGTGTTTTGACAAGAGAAGAAAGGAGTCTTCCGTGCGCCCGTTCACTGCCTGTGTCCACCAAAAACCGCTTTTTCGTTGGACATTCGACCAGTATAGAGTCACCTTTGCCAACCCTCAGGAAACGAAGGTTCAACGAGGCTTTTTGGGATGGAACCAACAATAAAAGGAGGGACGGGGGAAGCAGGCACATGGCAATTCTGGCTCGCAGGGAATGAAGATTTTTGGATAACAAGAGAGCGAAAGAAAAGAAAAGGATTGGGGGGATTACGAACCTGGGACTAAGGATGGGGATATATGAAGAGATGGTCATTTGCACATGAATGAAGTCCGAAAGCACAGAGGTGAGTAAAGGGGCTAACAGGGAATCTAGGTTCAAATAGCACGATAAAAGAAAAACGAGACACAATGGCATGATTACAAGGCTGAAAACAGGCACGACCACTAGGTTTACCAAAGGCGCCACATAACTCCATGTTCCGAAGGCAAGAAGGCTTATTGGAGTTGTTGCCATGCTCGCACTTAGGCTTACTATGCTTGCAAGAACGATGCTGCCTAGCAATCTGTAAGGCAAGGACTTGTGGGACGAAAGTCTTGCTATAAAATCTATGTGCCTGGCGAGTGCCATGCCAAAAGCAATGCCCGTGATTGCCCCGTAGGAAAGAACGAAGGACATGCTGAAAACGGTCGTTGGGCGGAAAAGGATGTCTAGGACTCCAGCAACGGACATCACACAGAAAAGGGCTTGAGGTCTTCGTAGAAAGATTGAAGCCGCAGACAAAAGGAACATAGCAGAGGCACGGGTTGCAGAAGGTGTGAAGTTGGCAAGGAGTGTCACGAACAATGCCATGATGCATTGTGCAATGCTTTTTAGTGCAAGGATGTTTGCTGATGGCGATATGCGCACAATTATGCGCCCGAGAAGGGTAACGATAAGAACCGCACACAGAACGCCTGCAATGCTTACATGCAGACCAGAGACTGCAAGAATGTGCGCAGTCCCAAGATTTGAGAAGGCGTACCTAATGGAAGGGGAAATCCCCTTTCCTTCACCGAGGCATAAGGCAAGAACCAGGTCCAGTGTGTCTCCATCGAGGGAACTGGACAGGCGATGAGCGATGTCAAGTCTTAGGTGGTCGAGGTTCGGGATTTTTGGCGTGTGAAGCAAGTGGAGACTTGAGGCATCCTGTATGTAAAATGTTGTAGCAGGGGCTGTCATGGAAGGGCGGTCTAGCAAAGTTGGTAGTTGCAACTGCGCTACTGCTCTGAACACCGAGCCCTCCACGATGTCAACAAGTCCATAGGCAAGAACACTGGCTTTTATGTTCTTCATAGGCTCTAGTTCCCCATCTAACTTGCCTATTTTCGTGACTTCCACCAGTGCCTTTGTCTGCTTCCTGTCCCTCTCCAAAACACGAAGCACCTTGAATTCGATTTGCGCATTTTTATTTTTGTAGATGCCACGGGGGAGCATCGCCACCTGAGGAGGCTTTTCAAACCTCACTGCGCCTACTATAAGCCCGATGGCAACGAATATCTCGAATTTCGTGATGACTGCGTATCTTTGCCTCAAAAATAGAAGATATAACCCCCCAACCGAGATAAGAAAAAGAAAGACAAGCCCCTGTCCATAGTATCCAGACACGCTGACTCCCACGAACATCCCGAGAAATACTAAAGAGATTGGGGCGATCCGCTCGGAAAGGTCCATGGCGTATCTTTGATCGAGAGAAGAGCCAAAAATGTTTCACAGATTTGTCGGAAGTCCCCAAAGAAACGCATACAGGCGTGCTTGCCCGCCTGATCGCAGCTCTATGGCAAAGGCTCCATCAGAAGCTCACGATTGCGACAACACCTTCACCGGGTCGGTCTTTGCTGCGACGCTCGAGGGCACTAAAGCGCCAAGAAGTGCGAACACGAAAGAGGCAAGAATGCCAAGAAGGACTACTGAGGCACTGAATGAAAATATGTCTATATTGACTGAAAACATCCCACCGAGGGTCTTTTCCATCCCAAAAACAAACAGGCGACTCAGCAAGAATCCTGCAAGGACTCCGACGCCCCCCCCAGCCATTCCGATGATCCCTGCCTCCGCAAGCAAAAGCGCTTTTATGTCTAGCAAGGTGGCTCCCACTGCCCTATATATGGCTATCTCTTGCCTCCTCTCGTGGACAAGGGTCATAAATGTGTGAGAGATGTTGAGCGAAGAGATGACAAGGATGAACAGGCTGAGCGCCAGAAACAAAACTGTCAAAACCGCCAGTGCTCCCATCGCCTTTCGCCTCTCTTCGCTTTTTGCGGTTGGCACAAGGCCCAATACCTTTAGGTCTTGAATGATGGCAGGAACAGCATCTGCTTTTGTAGTTTCCACGACCACGCTCGTGAACTCGAGGGCGGACTGCCTCCCCCTATAAAACGCGTTCAGTCTTTGAACCACACTCAATGGCATGGTCACGCCAAAATCCAGCGCCTTGGACGAAAACCCTACAACCTTTGCCCGCTTCACGAGCCGTTTGTATGCACTTTCATCCTCTACAAAATAGGATTCGCCAAAAAGGATTGAAAACGGAAGCCCAAGACCGACCTCTGGACCAGAAAGCCTTGGTAGCCCATATGCGGTTGCAGCAACAGAGTTATAGACATCCACGATAAAAGGCGAAAGAAGCACTGGGATTGGCGCTTCACAAAAGCCTTCCCTTGACAGCAAGTCTTTTGTTGCGCAGTAGGTGCCGGAAGGACAGGGGGGCAATGATTTTGGGGGTTGGTCATAAAGTTGTTGCGCAGGGTCGCTAATAGAACACGGGATTGGAGCACAAGCAAAACCCTGCGGGAAACTCTTGCATTCTTGCGAAGGCGCACAATCAGATGGGCGTTCGCACCTTTGAAGGCATTCTCCTTGGATGCAGACCTCGTTGCCTTTGCATTTATCGCAAGGGCGTGCGCATCTTCGGTTTATGCAGGTTTCCCCTTCTACACAGTCGCTGTCGCCAAGGCATGGTAACACGATTCGAGGGTCACGAAACTTGTCATAATAAGTGGGTCTGTGGCAAGAAGATTCCCTGCAACTTCCTCCCCTCGGGCAGTCAGAATCCTTCGAGCACGGTATCCCTAAGTTCTCTGGACCAAGGCTTGCTTCTTCAAGATTTCTAAGTTCGTCGTGAACCAGTTCCTCTTGAACCCCATCAAAAAAAGCCTCAAGGTTCGCCCTGTATCCGAATATCTCGCGCCCTCCCCACAACTTTGCCTGAAACTTGCTTGCCTGCTTTGGATAGACTGCACTTACACCGTCAAGACCTTTGATTGCGCTCAACACAGGCTCGTCAATCCTGCTTGAAACCTTGATCCCAAGCCCAAATACAGGAACCTTTTCCACCTCGAACTCGATCTGGTTGGAAGGATAGATGCGTCCCAAAACCTTGTCTCGGATCCCAAAAGAGAGTGCGACGAAGAAGGACAGTGTCGCACTTCCAAGTGCAAGTCCGAAAGCCCCTGACAGTAAGCGATATTTGCTCTTAGTTATGTTTCTTCCAACTTGTCTGGCAAACCCTTTGATATTCAAATCATCCCTCTCTTTTCTTCTCGCACGACCTTCCCTTTTTCCAGATAGACGACCCTTTTTGCCCTCTCTGCCACATAATCCGAGTGGGTCGCGATGACCAGCGCAACCCCTTCATTGTTGAGGCTCTCGAATATCTCCATGATGGTTTTTGCTGTGATCTTGTCCAGGTTGCCTGTTGGCTCGTCGCAAAGCAAAAGTTTGGGCTTGTTGAAGATAGCCCTTGCGATCGCTACCCTCTGTCTTTCGCCAGCAGATAGCCTTGTTGGATATGATTTTCCCCTGTGGTCAAGACCCACTAACCTTAAGACCTCAGTGGCGTCATTTTCTACCTGCTTGAAGTGTCTTGCCTTGCTAAAAAGTGACGGGAGGCTAACATTCTCTACAAGCGTGGAATCTGGCAAAAGATGGAAAGACTGAAAGACAAACCCCACCCTGGTATTTCTGTAACGGGAAAGTGCTTTATCGTCCATTTCTTTTAGTTCCACCCCATCAACCCTAACCGACCCCTCATAATGCGTGTCAAGACCGCCCAGAATGTTCAAAAGCGTTGTCTTTCCGCTTCCCGAAGGACCAACTAGAGCGACAAACTCCCCGTCTTCGATGGTTAGATCTACCGAATCTAGTGCGAGCAAATCTGCGAGATAACACTTTCTTAGTGACTTTACATTGATGATCATCTTATTTGAACCACCGCATCCAGTCTAAGTCTTGGTCCATCGAAAGATGCATCGAGCCATGCCAGATCCATGGCGCTCAGCAAGCCAGAGGCAAAATCTAGCGCAGGCAAATCGAAGGTCGCTTGTGCAGATCGAAAGTTTAGAAGACAAGAAAAGATGGACGAAGCGCTTGAGATTTGTGGATTCTGGGGCTCGACTAGACCCTGGCTTTTTATCAAAAGTTGTCGTCCCTGCGATGTTGCCTGAAGCCCAAGTTGCGACACAAGGGGGGCAAAAATATTAGAAGCCTGAAAAGCGCTGTCTTCGTTCTTGAAGTCGAGTGTTACAAAGAAGCGGAAAGGCTTGCCTTCTGGTGCAACTAGAAAGCCTCGAAAAGCAAAGTCTTTTAGTGCATCAGTGGGTAGCGAGAGACCCAGGAGTTTTTGAACGATCTGAGTCGCGTCGAGTTTGAAAAACACGGGCAACCTTAGGTGCGCGACAAGCGCAGTCTTCTCGTAGTTCGAGAACGGGGGTTTTGCAGGTTCTATCCTTGCGCCTTTTTGACCAAAGAGGGCAGAAACTACAACGCCGTGATGCAAACGAATCCCAATCCTTCCGTATGTGAATGGTTCGATGAAAGGGTTTTGAAGGAGGCTTCCAATGTCGTGGGGAAGAAACCTTGCGATGAACTGGAAAAAGGCTGGTCTAATAAGAACAACGATCCCCTTGTTCTCGGTGGCGAGTTCTTCGTTTGCTTGCTGAACTTCCTCGCTTGACTTTGCCTTGCGCAAAGCGCACTTATTGCTGTTCCCGACGCACAGAGCGATGACGCCGTCCTGCACCAGGATTGTCGCCTGCTTGTCCCGCGAGTTTATGTGCCTTAGCGTCTCACCATCCCGAACAAATCCGAACCTTGCAAGCCTGAGCGTTAGACGACGCTTTGCAATCCTTTCATTGCTAAGTGGCAATATCGCCATAAATGCATCGTCGTAGAGGGCAATGACCGAGGGGCGCCTCGGGTCTATCCCATCTTCCTTTGAGTTCTGGGGCGATAAGAAATCAAAACCAGAGACAGAGTAGAGAAGTTCAAAAAGACCTCTCGCCTCTGGAAGGCGGGAAACAAGGTCTTTTGCGTCTTTTGAAAGCGCCTGTGCTGAAGGGACTATAGCAACTGCCAAAGCATCGTTGGGCAAGAAACGGGTTGGGTCTTCTTGACTTGCGCAACTTTGTAAAAGAAACCCAAATGTTACCGCCAGAAGGGCTTTTGTTTTCATAAGAAGGCTTGGCAACTACAACACAGCAATCTTCAAGTCATCATGGGGAGCGGGTATGATCTCTGACCTCAAAAGATAGCCCGATTCAATGGCATTAACACCACCTGCAATGGCTGCCTCGACCATGTGCAACTCCCCTGTGAGCGTAACATAAGCCTTTCCCCCAAGTCCCATCGCAAGCCTTATCTCGATAAGGGTGATGTCAGCAGCCTTGCAAGCAGCATCCGCAGCGACAATGACAGACGCCACGGACAAAGTTTCGATGATCCCGACAGCCAGAAGCCCAGGCAAAGGTCTTGCGCTCACGATGGCAGGGATCACCTGCGGATGAAGGTTCGGTATGATAAGGTGGTCAACAAGATAAGGTCCTGCATAGTATTTGCCAATCTGGATGGACTCACGCACAGACTGCTCGTCCCCCCCAATCAGCACTATGTATTTGCCAGGGCATATGGTCTGTGACCTGAGCACCTGCACTGGCGCCTTTTTAGCCATTGCGTCACACGCTACGATGCCCCTTGCGATGGAAGTGAGTTCGATAAGACCTATGGCGGGCTTCTTCTCGTAAGCGGTTTCCATTTAAGACCTCGATATGATGACCTTGTCTTTCTCTACCTGCTTCACAATGCCGTCAAAGGGCGCGTGAACTGGTGCGCCCAAAGCCCCTTCAGGCACGATGCCTATGCATTCGCCCTCCCTTACATGTTGATTTTCGTGGACGATCGGGATGCATGGCACGCCAGAATGCTGTTTCATTGGGATAAAAACCGTTTTGATGTCTTTTACAAGGGATATGGGCTCGCCAACTTTGGGCAAAAGGTATTGGCTGACCCTGAGCCTTTCTGCAAGTCTTTCCTTGGGCACTTTCGACCACTCGTA
>Ga0272449_1000756_pt1 | contig 36785 bp, 26 predicted proteins | sample YNPCB0241_FD_198679 | JGI IMG/M metagenome (GOLD analysis project Ga0272449, IMG submission 198679) | Hot spring sediment microbial communities from Yellowstone National Park, WY, United States - YNP-CB-024-1 | ecosystem: Environmental > Aquatic > Thermal springs > Hot (42-90C) > Sediment...
AGAGATTGTACTTGCCCGCCAGTCCCCGAACAAGAATTTGGCTCCCCAGGCACCAAGGGGACGACCGGCAGGTTGCCGGTCGTGAAAAGTCAGACCCGATTCCATCGTCGATTAGGAGAAGCTACCGTTTTTGAGAAAAGCTGATTCATCACCGAGCAAATAGATCGACCAAAGCACCGGGCCGCCTCTCCAAAATCACCCTTGGCCCGACAAGCCTCGCCCCCTTGCCGCCACTCTTCGAATCCCTTCCAATCCACCGGCCATTGCTCTTGCTTTCCTTTGGCTGCCAAAGCTTCCGCCACTTGGGAAAGGTAAGCGACAAACTCTTCATCGGGCACTGCCCGGTAGGTTCGATAGGGCCCCTCCTGAAACTTGCCCTCGGGCCCAGCTCCTCGGGCAGCCCCAGCTGGCTTTCGCGGCTTCCACCAAGCCCTTGCCCTCTCCGGCAGAAAAGCTAACAGCAAACCTATCCCCGCCAAGGCAGCCAAGGCAAAATAGAGGATAGCCTTCTGCGAGTTATCTCTCAACCACGAGATTACCGCGGCACCCAAGAGGACAAGAAAAATACCTGCCGCTCCCCCAAGCAAAAGGGGTTGAACGACAGCGGACCGCCCATGGCGAACTCGGAGTTTTTCGGAGGGTTCCACCTCGTCCACGCGGACGACAATAACGGAGATGTTATCCGGCCCACCGTGATAGTTAGCCAGATGTACGAGCAATCGGGCGGCTTCGTCCGGCGGAAAAAGGGACACCACCTTGCCGATTTTGTCGTCGGCAACTGGGCCAGAAAGACCATCCGAACAGAGCACAAACACATCTCCGGGGCGAAGGTCCGGGAGGCGATGGATATCCACCTTCACCTCCGGATGCGGCCCCAGGGAACGCGTGATCACATTCTTCGGGATATAGGCTAGCTGCTCCTCGTCCGTGCCGATCAATTGAGCCGCCTGCAGCTCCCAAACCAAACTGTGATCGAAGGTCAATTGCTCGAAATTTCCGTCGCGAAGGCGATAGATTCGGCTGTCGCCAACGTTGGCAAGAATTGCCTGATCCGGAAAAAGGACAAGAGCACAGACGGTGGTGCCCATCCCGCGGAATTCGTCGTCGGCTTGGCCCCGCTGATGAATCTGCTGGTTGGCCTCCTGGATGGCTTCGACGAGAGCTTCCTCGGGAGGTCGATTTTCCAGCTTTCGGTAGGTTTGGACGAGGAGATCGGTGGCCAATTTGCTGGCCAACTCCCCAGCGGCATGAGCCCCCATGCCATCGGCGACCACGAAAAGATGTCCCTGGCTCTGCCACTGCTGGCGGGTTCCGGCGGGGGCCGCACGAACACTGTCCTGGTTGTTCGCCCGGCGCATCCCCACATGGGTTATGGCCGCAAAACTAACCCCAAATTGTGTGCCTGTCGCCTGTAATTCCATGACCCATCTTCACCCGTGCTCGGGTCTAGGGTAAGTGAGCTCTTCCCCGGACAAACCTCCCCCGTCCAGTCGCTCTCGCCTATGCCCAATCCCCCGGGAACCCGGCCCATAAGTTCCGACTAAACTCACCTAACAGTAATTTAAAGTCGATTCCTACCCTCCTTTCAAGCCTACTGTGACTTTCCCTTGGAGTGTACTCCCAATTTGAAAATCTTCCAGGAGGGCAAAATCGGGTGAGTTTTTCAAAGGGAAAGGGACCTTGCGGCCGGTGCAGGCCCCTTCAGGATTTCTGAGGCCAAGACGGGTATTCCTCCCAAAGCTTTCTCGGAAGGGCGGAGGCGTACCGCCATGACCCGCCGACACAGGTGAACACCTGCCAAACAACCCAAGGGATCCTGGTTACAAAGTTAGACAGAGGGGAGCCGGAGGAGTTGATAAAGGGTGATGGGACAATAACGACGTGTTCCACACCTCGGTTGGTGACAATTAGGGGCCTGAAAAGATACGGTTCGCAACTAGAGGTTCTTTCGGTTGGTATTTGAAATGAACCGGGGTTGTCAAAAAGGACGGAGGGGCCTGAACACTCTCCCCCCGGCAGAAAAGCGGTTTGCACCTGCCGCTGCTACCCAGAAAAGCCATTTCGGGAGCATTTCGTCCTTGGGCAGAAATCGCTCCTGTCGTGGCACCCCAGCCGCCGGGATGAAGATGCTCGTTTTCTGCCCTGGAAACATTACCTCAGCCCGGGAGTTAGCCCTTCATTGCCCAAGCCCGTTTGCTTGCAAAGGCTTGAAGTGCCCAGGGAAGAAGGGACTCGTCGACGCACTAAATTCCGGAGAACTCTGGATTCCGGGAACTTGTAGGGGCTTGCGAAGACGGGGAGTAAAGAGTGGAATAAAAAGGGTAAGGAGTGGAAAAAAGTGGGGCCGGGGATTCTCGGTCACCAGCCGGACTATTACCTTCAAGCCGGGGTCCGCGGGCGGCTCGGAGGTCTGCCCCCTTGATGCCGGCCAGTGCCGAGAAATTCCCGGCCCTTACCCCTGCCCCAGGGTGCCGCCCCTTCGAGCAACTTGCCCCTTTTTCAACGGGGGTTCCGCTCGCCCTCCGCACCCCTCATCGACCCTCCGCGTAACCGTTTGTAGGTCCCTACCTGCTAACATTCTGCCCAACACAAAATACGAAGGATAGCCCCTTAACCCCCCGATTTTTTTCAGATTGGACAGAGTTTGGGTAATCAGGGGGACCAAACCTGGGCTCCGGAAGCGGTTCCAGGAACCTGGCCCATAAACCTCGCATAAAATCGCTCCACCTTTGGCAGAGGGAATCCCTGGCGATCGATTCATCCCCAGGTTTTTCCCATGGATCACCGGGACTTACGGAGGTTCCCCGAACCACCCCACCAAGCAATTGCCTTATGGTACCACCCCCAAGTGGGTACTTAAGCACTCAAGCTGCTCCAAAAGGAAGTCGTCCGAAAAAGCGGTCTCGAATTTCCTTCACCCAACCGGGAATCCCCCAAAAAGAACGTACCCCCCATCGGGGAAACTCCCGGCCAATGACAATTCACCCGATTGGAGGAGATTTGCCGTAACTCGACAAGCATCGGGGAGTCAAGTACTTATACCCCCCATGGCGGTGACTCTGCCATCACAAATGGCAACCTGTGACGATTTCGTTTGCTGTGGTGAAAGGCCGTTGGGATTATTCCATTTTGGTTAACTCCCCCCGGCTCAACACCCCGGCCGAAAAACTCCATGGCCCGCGGGCAACCCAAGGAAGGGGGTGAAATTTTCCCTCGGTCCCTGCTAAACTGGGGGATCAATTCCCTGGAGAGAGGTCCCACCGGGGTCGGCTGAACCTCGGAATGCCTGCACCGCAAAAAAGACTGTGGAAAGCCCGCTCCCACGAGGCAACCATCGGTGGCAAAAACTTGCCGGTAACGCGGAGGCAAAAAGGGCCGGGCCTTTCCGCCACCCGCAAGTTGCCAACGGGCGAACGACTCGAGAAGTGTGCTAGGCCAGCTATTCTCGGAAGAGACCTTGAACTTATCCAACCGGGTTTTCTTCCCCCTAGTCCTTGGGAAGAATTCGGTCCTTCCCCACCCACGGACGAAGGACCTCAGGAATTACCACGGATCCATCGGCTTGCTGATAGTTTTCGAGGATGGCGACCAATGCCCGGCTGATCGCGATTGCTGTGCCGTTTAATGTATGGAGCAACCTCGTACCCTTTTCCCCCTTGACCTTATAGCGGGCATCCAACCGCCTTGCTTGATAATCTGTGCAGTTTGAGGTACTGGTGACCTCACCGTATTCCCCCCGACCGGGCATCCACGCCTCCAAATCGTATTTACGATAAGCCGGGCCTCCAAGATCTCCTGTAGCCGTGTCCACTACACGATAATGGATTCCCAACCCATCGAAGATGCGGCATTCCAGTTCGCGGAAGTATTCCAGCATGGCATCGCTCTGCTCCGGAAGGGTAAAGGCGAACATCTCTACCTTGGTAAACTGGTGAACCCGGTAGATGCCTCGGGTGGCTCGCCCGTGGGCTCCCGCCTCGGTTCGAAAACAATGGCTAATCCCACACAACTTCAGAGGGAGCAAATCCGCATCAATCACCTGACCTGCTAGGAGGCCCCCGAGGGTGATCTCCGCGGTGGCAATCAAGCTCAGATCGGTGCCCTCGATGCTATAGATCTGAGTTTCCGGCCCCCGGGGAATAAACCCGATTCCCTCCAAAATGTGATTCCGGGCCAAATCCGGTGTAATCATTGGTGTGAAACCTTCCTGCATGAGAATATCGAGGGCATAACGCTGGAGAGCAAGCTCGAGAAGGACAGCTTCGTTTTTCAGGAAGTAAAATCCGTGACCGGTGACCCGGGCCCCACCCTCGAAATCGATCAGGTCGAGCATTTGGGCAATTTCCACATGATCGCGAGGGGGAAAATTGAACTCGGGCTTGGGTGTCCGACCATAAGCGATTACCCGATTCGATTGGCTGTCGGGCCCCACCGGGGCATCCGGATGGGTCATATTGGGAATCATCCGGTGGATAGCACTAGCTTCGGCTTCGATGTTTGCTAACCGATCCTGGATTTCCCCGGCCTTTTGCCGCACGAGCCGCCCTTCTTCTCGCAGAGCATCTTTTTGGGCGGGATCCTGAGTGCGGGCCATTCGCTGAGCAATTTGGTTGGCCTGCCGGTTGAGCTCTTCAAGCTCGGCCTGAAGCCGCCGCCGCTCTTGCTCCAAGGCCACAAATCGGTCCAAATCTACGTGGACATTCCGATTCCGGCAGTTTTCCCGAACCTTTTCCAAATTCTCCAAGATGAATCGTCGATCAAGCATGACTCCTACCGTGCTTTCCTCTGTTGCAACAACCCCTTGATGAACTTACGTCCTCCACACCGCCTTAGACGGCCAAGCTGCCGTCCCATCCGCCCGCCTTTTCAGGACTGAGTCTGGATCTTTCCAGTGCTTCAACTAATCCTTCGGCAGAAGAAACGGACAACCCCGCAAAAGCATTCTGGCCCGGAGGGTTCGCGATAGCCTTTCGATTCTTTGAGGAAGCCCTACTTTTTGCCTCGGCAGATGCTTTTTCCCACGAGCTTTGGCTGGGTTGGGGAAAGTTCATCGACTTCTATCCCCTTTTCACGCGGGACAACTCATCCCAAAGCCGGCTACTAGTCCGGATCCCTCGGTGAAAGTCGACAAGCGAAAACCGCTCGTTGGGGCCGTGAGCATTGTCGGCCTCCTGGCCCCATCCCACCAAAAGGATAAAGGCACCCAAAGCCCGATAGAGAGCACTGATAATCGGAATCGATCCTCCTGCCCGGATAAATACCGGAGGACATCCGAACCCTTCCTCAATGGCTCGGCGGGCTGCATCAACCCAGGGACTTCGAATCGGCAAAGCAAGGGCTCGACATTGGGCCAGAACCGTTAACTTCATCCGAATCCCCGGCGGGCACATTGGCTCCAGGTAGCTTTTCACTGCCTGCACAATCTTCCCCGGGTCCTGATCGGGTACCAGACGGAAGCTAAACTTCGCGGAAGCCGACCGGGGAATAATCGTCTTCGCCCCCTCTCCTTGGTAGCCACTGGACAGCCCCGAGATATCGAAGCTCGGGCGGGTCCACAGACGCTCGAGGACCGTGAAACCGCTCTCCCCGCTTCCCCCGGAGACCCCGATCTCTTCGAAAAACTTATCTTCGTCGAAGGAAAGCAGGCCGAGCATCGACCGCTCTTCTTCGCTGATGGGCTTGACGTCATCATAGAAACCCGGCACTTTCACCCGGCCACGGTCGTCCACCATGGCCCCCAACATCCGTGCAAGCACATTGGCCGGGTTGGTGACCGCCCCACCATAAGTCCCAGAGTGCAGGTCCGAGTGGGGCCCCTCCAAGTCCAACTGGAAATACACAATCCCTCGTTGGGCATAGGTTATCGCGGGCTGACCGGGCCCAAATTGGGCGGTATCGCTGATTACCACACACTCGCAGGCAAAGCGTTCCGGGTCCTCCTGGAGGAATGCCGCAAGTCCCGCACTGCCAATCTCCTCCTCCCCCTCGATGAGAAACTTCAAGTTGATGGGGAGACTACCACGGACAGCAAGCCATGCCTCGGTGCTGAAGACGTGAGTGAGTAACTGACCTTTGTCGTCACTGGCTCCCCGGGCATAGATAAAGCCATCTCGCCGGCTGGGCTCAAAGGGCGGAGTCTGCCAGGCTTCTAACGGCTCGGCCGGCTGTACATCGTAATGTCCATACACAAGCACGGTGGGAGCCTCCGGGATTACGGGAGATGATTGGGCATAGACCAAGGGATGGGCATCCGGCTTGGACTTCGGAAGAAGAATTTCTGCCCGGAGGCCGATTGATTCCAACTTCCGGCGAAGCCACTCGGCAGCCCGCACCATCTCCTGCCGGCACTCGGACTTTGCACTGACCGACGGAATGCGGAGAAAATCGCAAAGTTCTGCCTCAAATCGGGAGGCATGCTCGCGGAGGAATTTGTCTATGGTTGTCATAAGTGCTTGCCTTAACCAAGGCAAACCGGGCAACAAGAAGGGGCAAGAATTGGCAACCCCTCACTCGCCAAAATGGGCAACTGTCTGAATGAATGCAACCCTAGCAGATCGTTAATAATGGTTGGATACAAAATAATGTCTCTATTGGGGAGGGCCTCGTTAAACAGTACGACATAATATCACATCGAGGCCGGCGGGGAGAGTCCTTCTTGTAAGGAACCTGAGTTTCCTCACCAATTAATCGTGCCAGATCTGAAGACTACCAACCCCGCCACACGCAGGAGTTTTACTCCCCAATTGGAGTCCCCCCTGGCAAAGGAGGGGGAAAGCTGGTGTGGGAAAGGAGATAATTTGGGGGCAATCAGAAAAATACCCAAAGTCACTTTCTTTTGGGGTTACGGGAAAGGTGTCCGAATCCCCTTCCAACGGGGTACGGTTGTCCCTCAACCGGGGCTAAACTTCCCGTAAGGCAGTTCCCGGGGGGAGTGTAAAGCCGAGTGCCCTTACAAATCGGGCTGAATTGCCGATTGCGGTTTCGACCGCGGGGTAGGACAAAGCCGAAGGTTGTGGAAGAGGAAGTTTGTTATTGATTCCGTGCGAATGTTTTTGATAGTCCCCAAGAACCACAACATGTGGCCAGCTCAGAGAGGAGACTGTCGACGCATTAGGTCCACCTGCCAACGATTGGACCCTTTCGGCTTTTAATCCAGCCCACAAAAGACTTTGGGTGCACACAATTCCACCGTACCCCTCAACTTGGTGGGACCGTCGGCGTGATTCGGGAGGGGCCCCCTTTTCTGTTCCAGGCTGCCTAGTCCTCACTCCGGGTGCAGATTATATCCCCCACCGCAGGATTTGGTCCCACCTTTTGGAATAACTAGCCAACTCCATGCCAAGTGTGCCGGGTTGCCAGGTCGGGGCACTATTTCGGGGTAAGCCATTTTTCTGGCTCGGCGGGAAAGATCGCTTGATACCGCACTCCTTGCCGCGGTTGAGCCATCCAAGGAGCCACGGCATCCCGCCAACGGGCATAATGAGGCGTCTGTTTGTGGGCTGCTGCCGCTGCTTCGTCCCGATAGACCTCTAGCAGAACAAAGCTATCGGGATCATCGGCCTGTTGGAGCACATCAAAGCGGATGGCTCCCGGCTCCTGGATCGAATTTCGGGCATTGTCCAGGGTAGCCTCGATAAATTGCTGCCGAAATTCAGGCTTGACCTTTACATGGACAAACGTGATGTGCATGGATCTCCTACTCCCAGGCCGTTAACAAGTCCGTCGTTGACGTCGGTTTACATACATACACCAAGAGTAAGTGTCCGGGGGCCAGCACACCCCGTGTGCGGATACCCCTTGACTTCCTTAGATCACTCCCCTTGCCACTGGGCCGCCCCTTCCCTCCATGCTTTTAGCAGGGTGCCGGATCCGCAAGCATTATCGCAAACACCCGAGCCCTGAGCAATTCTCGGCACTTCGCCGGACCACGAGCACACAAGGACTCCAATACCTTATCGGGTCTCCGGCGGGTAGCTGCTTGCTCACCTCTTTTCGTTCGGCTTTCATCATGGACCGGGAAAGTGGCTAAGCGACGAAATTCCGGATAACGGTATTCAGTAGGATTCCGCTCTTTCGAAATGATCAAATGATCGAAGGAGGTTTTTTCCCAGTCCATGGCAAGATAAGGTAGGAGAATTCCCCGGGCAAAAACTGCTCCAAAGTTTGTGAATTACAACGTTTTAAGCCGCCATCTAGGAATAGGCTCAAGTACCTCACCTCCCCCGGACTTTAAGCCGGACCAATAGAGGCAACGTCAAGCAGATCCACCGGCAGTGCCGGAGCTTTGCCCGAATCGCTCCGGAAAAGGACTACAACACCCCAAACATTCCTAAGAGCCTGGCCCGCGGTTGACCATAGGGCCGAGCTCCGCCCAGCAATCCCCGAAAAGTTGGGGAATCCCACCATGATTACATTTGTCAAGCTGCCGAAGGTGAATCTCTCCCGGTCTTTCCGCCCTCCTCCGACTGATTCCCCTCCCGGCCTGAATAGGTCGCAGGTTCCTAATCTTCACCAATTATCGGGACAGTGCCCGTTGGTTTCGAGCCCTTCCCCTGTCCTACGTTTTTGGGAGGACCAAACGGCATCCCATTACTTGAGGAAAATAGGAAGAAGGGCCAGGAGAAAACTTGCAAGGTTATGGAGCACATGAAGCACTACCGAAGCTACCACTCGGCCTGTTCGGTAATAGAGCATCCCCAGCACCACGGCGAGGAAATATATTGGCACCGGATCGGGGACCCAACCTAAGGGGGCAAGCAGACGGGTCAATTGGGCCTGAAGGAGCCAAAGGGGAGGAGTGACCACCACACAGGCGAGAGCTCCCACCTTCAGGTCATACCCCAGCTTTCTGAGATCGACTCCCATATTGGCTAAAAAACCACCCCGCTTGCCGGCTGCCATGATCATTACCGCCAAAAGGGTTACGATACCCAATTGGGCAGTAAAGTTCATGGCCTGACGAACCTCCTCCACAGCAGGAATTTCCTCCGCGGACCTTCCGTGCAAGAGGGCAAACCAAAGGGATATCCCCACTACGGGGATAAGGCCCGGCAAAAAGCCGCGAAGAAATCGGACTCGCCGTCGCCATCTTCGTTCCCGCTCGGCGAGATATCCGAGGAGTACGAGCCGAAAAATTACCTCCTCCACAATCGGGGCCAAAAGAACCACCACAGCAGAACACCAGAGCACCGTACCCAGGCTTGGATCTGCCTGCAAAAGCAAAAAGACCGGATGGACCACAAGCTCTTCCCAATCACTCGAGGGGGAGGCGTTTTCGGCCGAGGATGAAGCTTCTTCGGAGAACTCCCACTGCAAGTCAGAGTGCATGAGCACCTGCTCGATTAACGGCTGCTCCGGCGATGGAGAAGGCAGGCCCCCGAAAAGAAGCTCCAAAGCTAAGCCGAGGATCAATCCCCAATGGAAAAGGAAAAATACCACCAAGGCCTCCACGCCGGACCAGTACGGCCGTCGGCCCGCTTCGTAAGGAAGGACCTCCTCCTTTTTCCGCAGGCGGTTCCATAGCTTTGCCCCGGTTACAAGGCTTACAAGCACAGTCACCAAAACAACAACTTCCGCCAACAGTTCTCCCATGGATCTCTCAGCAGGAAAAGGTCAACTTTGGGGAAGATTTCGGAAAGGATTTCCCCTGTTCCTCAAGTTTCTCCGACCAAACTTTTCGAAAACCGGCTGGCACCCCTTCAGCCAATGATCGTTTTTTGGAAGCCGCCAGCATGACCGACGGCAAGCACCGTCCCGCAACCTCGGTATTCGTGCTTCAAACCGCCGGTTGGCCGTTAAAGGACCCAGTAACCTAAGGATGTACTACCCTCCGCCAAGTCGATTCGGAGGATCCGAAGGAAAATACCGGTCGGTTTCCCCAACTTTTGGGCAGCCTCTTAAACCACCCCATTTGCACGACTGGTTGAAGCCGAATCTCCCCACGGCCGGCATTTGCCTAGCCCACGGTAAGAAAGGCTTTAGCAACCCGAATCATTGGCCAAATGTACACAATTCCGGAGTAAAGAGTGATAGCCACCATCGCCCAGACCGAAGCCACTACCACCCAGTATAACCAAGCCCAAGCAAAGGAGGTATCGGCTCCCACGGCTAGGAACAAAAGTCCAGCGGCCCCTGCCACACTCTGCAGCACCATCTTCAATTTTCCCGCGGTCTGAGCAGAAAAATCTTGGCCTCGTTCTTCCACCCAACTTCGCAAGGCTGTCACAAGGAGTTCCCGGGCCAAGACGACCACCACCATCCACGGCTGAAGCAGTTCCGGACGGGAATGCATCCTCGGATCTGCGGTCAGGAAGACCAAGGTGCCGCAGATAAGGATTTTGTCGACAAAGGGGTCCAGTATTCGGCCGAGCACGGTAACCATTCCAAAGCGACGGGCCAAAAAGCCATCCACCCAGTCACTTCCCGTGGCAATCACAAAAAGCACAAACCCAGCGGCATATCGCCAAGTGACCGGGAGGGAGAGAATCACGAACAAAAGAAGGGCCACTCCAAGTCGGGCCAAGGTTATCCGGTTTGGTAACCCCAAATTCCATAGGAGGGTAAGCAGGTTTCTTCCCATGACTAACACTCAGCTTCTCTGAAAGGCAAGCTTCTGCGGGAACCAGGGTGGATGAAAAAGTTCCCGGCCGACCGATTGCTCCGTTGGCCACCGGTTCCTAAGCCGGAATCCACGCGGTCAAACACCGGGTGCGGACTTTCCAGGTAGCCTGGATCTTCCCCCGGCAACGTTGCCCCAAGCTTTTAAGCCAGGGACCGACCAATCGGTGCCCTAGAACGTTCCTCGAAAGCGAGGCCAATGCCTATGTGGGAAAAACTTCCTTTTCGATCACGGGTAACAATCTACCAAAATGAAGCAATACTACAGCCGGTTGCCACGACGTTTGGCACTGCAGCCGGTGTGACTCTCACCAGCACAAAAACCACTAGAGGAAGGCAGTAATCTGCGAGCTCTTGCCTGTTGGGAAGTTTTGGCAAATCTGCTTTAACCCGGTAAAGCCGTTAGAGTTCCGCTCCAGTGTTTCAGTGCTGGAATTTCACGCTTGGTCCACGATTCGAGCCTTTGCTCCGCTCGTTGAGCTTTTGCCCCGCTCGTTATCCGACCAAGTTGTTCGCAGTTTTTCAACGATCCCCCATCACGGATTGGCCCCCGGCGACCTGCTCGGAAGCCAAATGCACACAAAACCACCCGTGAACTGTGGGGGATTACCGGGGTTTGCCAACCGGAGCGGCAATCAGGTCATACCCATGCCGGGCTACAATTTCGCAGGGAACTAGTTGCCCTGGCCGAATTCCTTTGCCCGTTACATAGACAACGCCGTCAATCTCGGGTGCCTGGGCGTAGGTCCGGCCGACAAAGACCCCCTTCTCCCCTCGAACCGGCAGATCGATTAGCACATCCAGTGTTTTTCCCACCTGGGCATCGTTCCAAGCGAAAGCAATCTTCTGCTGGATAGCAAGCAAAGTCTCGGCCCGGCGGTTCCGCTCGGCTTCTGGGACTTCCCCATCCAGCCGGAGGGAGGGAGTGTCCGGCTCGGGAGAATAAGCGAAAACTCCAAGATGCTCAAACCGCTGGGAGCGAACGAATTCACACAACCTCTCGAATTCCTCCTCGGTCTCTCCTGGAAAGCCGACCATCAAGGTGGTTCGGATGACAACCCCTGGGATGGTTTGGCGGATCCGGGCTAACAAAGTCTCGATTTCTGCCCGAGTGGTTTGGCGATTCATCCGCCGCAAAATCCGATCTTCACTATGTTGCAGAGGTAGATCCAAATAGGGCACAACCCGCTGGCTGGCGGCAACGGTGTCGATAAGTTCACCCGTCACATGCGTGGGATAAAGGTAGAGCAAGCGGATCCACTCAAGACCCTCCACCTCTTCCAACCGACGCAGAAGTTCCGGAAGAAGAGATTTGCCGACCAAATCCACTCCGTAATAGGAAGTGTCCTGGGCTATCAAAACGAGTTCCCGGGTGCCTGCGGCGGCCAACGCCCTTGCCTCTGCCACCAGTTCCTCTAGCGGTCGGCTCATATATTTGCCGCGGATCTTCGGAATGGTGCAGAAGGTGCAAAAGCGATCGCAGCCCTCCGCGATCTTCAGATAAGCGACATGAGGAGCGGTCAACCGCATCCGGCTCGGAAACGGAGTTCCCTGGCCGCAGCATCTCGTCAAATTCTCAGGCGGGGCGGGAAGAAGGACCCGACTTTCGGCCTGAGAACCACCATCCATAAGTTCTTCCGCAATCTCAGCAATCTGCGATTCCCCCCACACTCCCACGACCCGGTCTACCCCAGGACACCTCTCCAGGAGCTTCTCCCCTTCGTATTGGGCAAAACAGCCGGTGACAATCACTTTTCCCACAAAGCCCTGCCGCTTTAACTCGAGGACCTCGTAGATCGTTTTCAGCGATTCCTCTCGAGCGGAGGCCAAAAACCCGCAAGTATTGATCACCACAAGGTCCGTCCCCTCCAACCGTGGTGTGAAGCGGAGACCAATGTCCGCAAGTTGGGCACAGATCTGCTCGGAGTCGACGAGGTTCTTAGGACACCCCAAGGAAATAATGCTAAAACTACCCCGGTCGCCGGGACTGGCTGCCGGGCCAGGTTCTTGCTGCGTGTGTTTTCCTCGCGATCCCTTCATGGTCGTTCCCAATTTTTGAGGGTGCTTTCGGAACCGAAGCGGATGGAAACCAGTGTGCCATTCCCTCGGCATCTATGCCTGGGTCACCCCCACATGTTCAGGGAGACCTTTCTCACAACACCACCAGATTGGAATTGCCCCTCCGTGAAGTTCCTTTATGCCGGGAGAAGAAGTGACCAAGAAGTACCCCGAAATACCCCCACAGGTTTCGCCGAGCCGACATACCTCGAGTACCTAAGGAAACTCACAAGGGAACATTTGTGCCCGCGATTTCCCGGTCCAGCTCCAGGCAACGAAATCGCTTACTGTCCCCAGGCGACGGGAATGGGAACATCTGCTTGGCCGAATTGATGGAAATAAAAACATTTGCTTGTCGATCGCCGGCAAGAAGCCCGGCAATCCGGTTCCCCGCATCCGTCCGTGCAAGCGATCCCACGAGGCATTCTGCGGGATGCCCCCCGGCAATTCCAACCATCACAAAACTTCCCCAGCCGCTAATTCCTTAAGATCAATGGCAACAAAGAGGGTGCTCCTAATTCGCTTCTCCTACAGGAGAAAGTCCTTCCCGGGCCAAAGCCTGAAGGTGTTGCATTCGCGAAGAATAATCCCCCCGCAGATCTGCGAAAAACCCGGTGCCGATCACCAGCATGTCAGCCCCCGCTTCCGTACAAACGGCTACATTCTCCGCTTTCACGCCACCGTCGATGGAAAGGACTAGCGAAGAAGGTGCCACGGCCCGAAGTCCTCGCAATTTTTCCAGGGCACTGGCCTGAAATGCCTGACCGCCAAAGCCAGGCATTACGCTCATCACAAGCACCAGATCACATTCGCCTAAAAAAGGCTCAAGAGTTTGCCAAGGAGTAGGCGGATTCAAGGACAGCCCTGCGGCCGCCCCAAGTTCACGGATTTCTTCCAGCAAAGGCCGAGGATCGGGAGCCACCTCGATGTGGATTGTCAAAGCATCCGCACCGGCGTTCCGGAAGGGTTTCAGGAACTGCCCCGGGTTATCGATCATCAAATGCACGTCGAGGATCAAATCGGTAACCCGACGGATAGCCTCCACAATAGGCACGCCCATGCTCAGGTTCGGAACGAAATGCCCGTCCATGACATCAATATGCAAGACGGTTGCCCCCGCCCTCTCCAATTCACGGATCTCTTCCCCCAGCCGGGCAAAATCACACGCTAGAAGCGAGGGGGAAATAACGGGCCGATTCTGCCGAACATCCGCCAACCAGTTTCCGGAAGCATCCACCCGCATAATGTGGTCTCTCGAAAGCTCCAAAATGGTTGGAATTTCTCTACCCCCTGCTGCAGAGGGGACCCCGCCGCAAGAGTTTCACTTCCCCAAAGCTGGTCCTCTTGTAGCCTGGCTTAAAGATGCCCATTTAGCCAAGAATTGTATTGCCACTACCTTCAAAAAGCTCATCTTTCTTGATCCCCCTAGCAGCTAGCCGCTGTCCGAGATTGCCAGCCCCGGCCGGAAAGCATGAGATCAATGTGCAATCGAAGTTCGAGAGAGCCCCTCAGCCGAATCAGGCCGAATTCCCCACGGCCAGGGTGGTATCGCAAGCTTTCGGGGTCTGAAATCTGCCGCTGGCCTCTGGACCGAAGTTACACAAATTCCAAAGCAGGTGCCAATGCTGGCCAATTTGGCCCTGGCCGGCAGCAGTTAATCACAGAAGGGGCGGCAAATTAACGCCCTCCCAAGAGGGAGCCCCCCACCGGAACATGGAAAAGATGGTGGGAGCAAAAAAAGAACGCTCTTCCCGCCTGCTGTCAAAGTGACAGCCACCCTCCGGGCCTGCAAAATCTAAAAATTCCCCATCTCCCCCTGAGATCTAAGTCTTGGAATCATCGTGGTTTATGACGCTTTGCCGGTTTAGGCACAGTTCTTGCAACGGGATATTCAGCAAACCGCTCACCTGCCAAATTTGGGGAGGAATGCTTCAAACTCTATAGCCGAAGAGCCTACTTCAGGGGTCTGCCCGGGCATGGAGGCCCAGAAATCCCTCGAAGGACATTCACAAATCGAATATTGCTGCCGTACTCGTAAAAAATTGGCGTAACTTTGGTCTGCGTTTCGAGCTTGAATCAACTGCAGAAGACTCCGATTTAGGGGGCAATCGACCGTAAGGACAACGTTTAAAAAGGCTGCTCAGTCGTTCGGTTACTCGGAGGGGAACTTGGAGATTTTTCGGCTACTGGATCGGGAACTTGAAGACTTAAAGTTGCTGTCGGGGATCTCCGGATCCGCACTCGGTTGTGCGGTGACTGAAGAATCGAAGGAGGACTACAGCAGTGGCGAAACAAATGGTTTTTGAAGACACTGCCCGGTTGGCATTGGCAGAGGGTGTAACCAAGTTGGCCCGGGCGGTTCGCACGACATTAGGCCCCCGCGGCCGGCATGCTGTTTTGGATAAGGGTTGGGGTTCCCCCAAAATCACCAAGGACGGAGTGACGGTAGCTGAGGATATCAGCCTCCAGGATCCTTATGAAAACCTTGGGGCTCAGCTTGTAAAGGAGGCTGCTTCGAAGACTAACGATGTGGCTGGCGACGGTACCACCACAGCTACCGTGCTGGCCGAGGCTATGTTCCGCGAAGGACTGCGGATGATCGCCGCTGGGGCCGACCCCATGGCTTTAGCCCGGGGGATGCATAAAGCCACCGAGGCTGTGGTGGAAGAAATCCGGCGGATGGCCAAAAAGATCGATGACAAAAACAAGAAAGAAATCATGCAGGTGGCCACTATCGCCGGGAATAACGACCCTGAAATTGGAGCGGTGCTGGCCGATGCCTTCATGAAAGTGGGCAAGGACGGGGTGATTACCGTCGAGGAAGGAAGACAGGCCGAGACCTACGTGGAATTCGTCGAGGGGATGCAATTTGACCGCGGGTATCTTTCGCCGCATTTCGTAACCAATCAGGAAGAGCAGACCTGCGAACTCGAGAATTGCTATATCCTTGTCCACGAGGAAAAACTTTCCAGTGCAAAGCCTCTGATTCCTCTCCTGGAAGCAGTAAGCCGGTCCGGCAAGCCTCTCTTGATCATCGCCGAGGATGTGGAGGGTGAGGCCCTCGCCACTTTGGTGGTCAACAAACTGCGGGGCATCCTTAGTTGCTGTGCTGTGAAGGCACCCGGCTATGGCGAACGCCGTAAGGCAATGCTCGGCGATATCGCCATCCTTACCGGGGGCCAGCCTATCTTCAAAGACCTCGGTATTTCCCTGGAATCGGTGAAGCTGTCCGATCTAGGGACAGCCAAGAAAGTGATCGTCACTGCTGATGATACAACGATCATCGGCGGAGGCGGGAAAAAGGAGGCCATCGAGGGCCGGGCCGAACAAATCCGGCAGGAAATCGAAAAAACCACAAGCGATTACGACCGGGAGAAACTCCAAGAACGATTGGCCAAGCTTGCCGGCGGTGTAGCCCAAATCATGGTAGGGGCTGCCACCGAGACGGAGATGAAAGAACGGAAAGCCCTCATGGAGGATGCGAAGGCGGCTACCCAGGCCGCTTTGGCCGAAGGGATTGTCCCCGGTGGGGGTGTGGCCCTCATTCGGGCCAGCAAGGCCCTGGAAAAGTTGGAACTTACCGGGGATGAGGCCCTCGGAGCCAAAGTGGTCCAAAAGGCTTTGGAGATGCCGCTGTACTGGATCGTGGAAAATGCCGGGCATGACGGAGGGGTTGCCGTCAACCGGATCAAGCAATCCAAGAACAAAAACGAAGGTTTCGACGCGGAAAAGGGTGTCTACTGCGACATGATCGAGGCGGGCATCGTGGACCCGGCTAAAGTGGTCCGCGTGGCCCTGGAGAACGCAACGAGTGTTGCCTCGTTGCTTCTGACTACCTCCTGCCTCGTGACGGAGATTCCCAAGAAAAAGAAGGAGCGACCGCGGCGAGGCCCGGAGGACTTCGAGGACTTCGAGGAATAAACCCTGTGGGCAGTAAGTGGGGAGTTCCTCAAGTCTCGCGGTTTAAACCCGGGTCGTCGTCGTGGGCCGTCGTAATCTAATCGAAACTGCGGCGACCGTAGGCAATTGAGCATGCTCAAAGGGGCAGGAAGAAAAGCTTCCAACCAATATCGAAAAACAAGGGGCTGCGGGGGGCCACACATCCCCCGATTGGCACATGGACCGCCTAAGAGGCAAATGAACCACAGGTGTAAACATCCGGGCCTTCCAGGTGGAAGGCCTTAGGCCGGAGGTAAGTCGGACAGTGCCGATTCAGGTGAGGTAAACCCAACCTTTCGAGGACACTTCAAGAGTAAGGAAAGGTGGAGACCATGGCAAAGACGATCAACCTCAAACCGCTGGATGACCGGGTTGTTGTCGAACCGATGGAAGCCGAAGAGCGAACGCCGGGCGGTATTGTGCTGCCGGATACTGCCAAGGAAAAACCCCAGCGGGGTAAGGTTTTGGCGGTTGGGCCTGGCAAACTTTTGGAGAATGGCCAGAGGAGCACCATGTCTGTGGCCGTCGGCGATGAGGTAATCTTCGGCAAGTATGCGGGCACAGACATCGAGATCGACGGTCGCGAGATCAAAATCCTGCGGGAAAGTGACATCTTGGCGAAGGTAATCAAGGAGTAGTTGGCCTGCCTAGCCACCCTGCTGGCAACGTGGTGTAGGAATTGGCCTTTTGTTGGGCCGCGGGGTGGTGGAAATGTGGAACGGTTCATATTTCCGCAGCCAGCGAATCCTTGACCTGGTTTTTACGGAACACTTTAGGGTTGGGACCTTCGGCTTCCACATCGTTTGTCCGTGAACGTAAAAACGGTGTCGGAAATTTTGGAGGTGGGTTGGGTGTAATGGGGTCGGCCTGAAGGACCTTCGGGTCGGCCCTGGGAACAACGGATCTATTGGGCACTGGATAAATTTGGAGAGGGACCATAACCGTGGCCAAGCAACTGCTTTATGAGGATCAAGCTCGGAAAAAACTTTACGACGGTGTGGACAAGTTAGCCCGGGCGGTGGCTGTCACGCTGGGTCCCACCGGTCGCAATGTGATTATCGACAAAAGCTATGGTGGCCCGACCGTTACAAAGGACGGGGTCACGGTCGCAAAAGAGATCGAGCTAGAAGACCGCTTTGAGAACATGGGGGCCAAGCTGGTCAACGAAGTAGCCTCCAAGACGTCCGATGTGGCCGGCGATGGGACAACCACAGCAACCATCTTGGCCCGGGCGATCTATCGTGAGGGTCTGCGGCACCTGACGGCCGGTGCGAATCCTGCTGCCCTCCGGCGGGGAATTGAACGCGGAGTGCGGGCCGCAATTGATCACCTGTACACAATCGCCAAGAAGGTAACCACCAAAGAGGAAATTGCTAGTGTCGGGGCAATCAGTGCTAATAACGACCGAAAAATCGGCGAACTGCTTGCCGAAGCAATGGAAAAGGTCGGTAGCGACGGCGTGATCACCGTCGAGGAAGGGAAGACAGCTACCACCACCTACGAGATCGTCGAAGGCATGCAGTTCGATAAGGGGTATCTCTCCCCGTACTTCATTAACCGGCTTGAGCACATGGACTGTGTGCTCGAGGATTGCTACATCCTGATCCATGAAAAGAAGATTAGCAATATCCGCGATCTCATCCCGCTATTGGAGCGGGTAGCTCAGACGGGCAAACCCCTCCTGATCATCGCCGAGGATGTCGAAGGGGAAGCCTTGACGATGCTTGTGGTTAACAAGTTGCGGGGGGTTTTGAACTGCTGTGCGGTCAAGGCCCCCGGTTTCGGTGATCGTCGTAAGGCAATGCTCACCGACATCGCCATCCTCACCGGCGGCACGATGATCAGCGAGGATTTGGGGATCAAACTGGAAAATGTTACCCTCGAACACCTCGGCCGGGCTAAGAAGGTCATTGTGGATAAGGACTCCACTACTATTGTGGAGGGTATGGGGAAACCTTCGGAAATCAAGGCCCGGATCGAGCAACTGCGGAAGCAGATCGAAGAGACCGATAGTGACTACGATCGCGAGAAATTCCAGGAACGCTTGGCCAAGCTGGCCGGCGGGGTTGCGGTAATCCACGTGGGTGGGGCTACCGAGGCCGAAATGAAACAAACTAAGGCCCGCGTGGAAGACGCCCTGCATGCTACCCGGGCGGCTGCCGAGGAGGGAATTGTACCCGGCGGCGGGGTGGCACTCCTGCGATGCCGCGAAGCAGTGGAAAAAGCTCGGCAGAACGCTCGCGGTGATGAAAAGCTCGGAGTGGACATCATCTACAAGGTCCTCTCCATCCCCCTGGAACAGATTGCGGAAAATAGTGGCTTCGACGGTGCGGTGATTGCCGAGGAAGTGGCTCAGAAGCCCACTAATTACGGCTTCGATGCCAATACCGGCAAGATTGTCGACATGTTCAAGGCCGGGATCATCGATCCGCTCAAAGTGGTGCGGATTGCCCTGGAGAATGCCGCCAGCATCGCCGGCCTGATGCTCACCACCGAAACCTTAGTGACCGACCTCAAGGATGAGGACAAGAAACGGCCGGTGGAGGGTGCAATCGTCTAGCCGGCCATAAGAGCAAGGCCTGGGAAAGCACTCCGGGGGCAGAGTGCCCTGTGGCCCCGGGGGACTCGGCGGAAAATCCGCCGGAGTACCCTAGGGAGTTGGAAAGGGTTAACTCCCGATAGGGCTGGCATCTCGCCGGGATTTTCGGATCTCACCGGCCGGGAAAGGACCTGCTTCATCAGGCCGAGAATTCCCGCGAAACCGAATAACCCAAGGACGAACGGAGGCCACTTGTTCACCACAGGTGGCCTCTTTTATATCCCCGGGGTTGTGGGCGAGGCATCGCTGCAACTGTGAAATCGCCCCCAGCCCGATCTGCCTGCAAGAAAATCGGTCTTTGAAAGTCCGGTCTTCCTTTTAATCCTTGCAAAACCCTGGCTACCGAATCCAGTAGAAAAATCGGAATGTTTGGCATTCGGGCGGTGGGAAAAACCGGTACCACCCTACCCGGTGAGACACGGCCCGGATGTTACAAGGTACATAATCTTACGGAGCACAGGGAACCAGGATCCCACCAAGCTTCATAGCAATCTAAGGGAGGGAGTGCAAAATCCCTCCCGAGCAAAAGCAAAAATGGGTCCCCTTATGGCCAGGGTATTTTAAGGGTTGGTAGCCAAAGTTTGGCCGGGAGCCTCGCTGGCTTCGGCCTTTTTTGGGCCGAGGGGTAGAACCGCGGGAAGGGTCACCGAATCTTTAGGATCGTTAGGAATTTGTTCGGCGAATAGTTGGAAAACCAATGGAGAATATCCTACGGGAATTCGGTTGGGGATGACTTCACGCCAATGCGGACCTGTAAGCCAGGTGGGACCGAAATATAATCCCTAGGAATGATGGTTCTTCAAGGGAAGGAAACGAAAGGACTACCTAGGGCATATGGCAACAATGGCCGGAAAAAAACGGGATTATTACGAAATCCTTGGTGTGGACCGTTCGGCCACCCAGGAGGAAATTGCCCGGGCTTATCGGCAGTTGGCGTTGAAGTACCACCCGGACCGGAATCCCGGAAATGAGGAAGCGGTAGCGAAGTTTAAGGAAGCGGCGGAGGCGTTCGAGGTCCTCAGCGACCCCGAGAAACGGGCGATTTACGACCGCTACGGCCATGCGGGTTTGGAAGGGGTGCCGGGCGGGGTCCGCGAGTTCCACGATCTGAGCGAGATCTTCGAGGCCTTCAGCGATATCTTTTCGGACAGCATTTTTGCGGAATTTTTCGGGATGCCCCGGACTCGGCCCCGGCGGCCGCGGCGAGGTCAGGATATCGTTTGCCAAGTGGAATTGGACCTGATCGAGGCCCTCCGCGGCACCACCAAGGCTGTTCGCTTCCGCCGCCACGAACCGTGCGAACAATGTCGAGGCACCGGGGTAGCAGGGGGAGCCCGTCCCGATGTCTGCCCCTACTGCGGCGGTCGAGGCCGGGTAGTTCAAATTGGCGGCTTTATCCGCGTGGAAACCACCTGCCCCACTTGTCAGGGCACCGGGTTGATCATCCGCAACCCCTGCTGTCGGTGCGGTGGTAGCGGCTACGAATTGAAAGAGGTCGTCCGGGAGGTACGGGTACCGGCGGGGGTGAACGAAGGTACCCGCCTCCGCCTGCGAGGCGAAGGAGAACCCAGCCCCGAAGGTGGGCCACCCGGGGACTGCTACTGCGTGGTCACCATCCGCGAGCATCCCCTTTTCCGTCGCAATGGTCAGGATTTAATTTGCGAGATTCCCATCACTTATTCGCAGGCGGCTCTCGGGTGCACTATCGAGGTTCCCACCCTGGAAGGGAAGGAAACTCTGGAGATTCCTCCTGGCACACAATTTGGCCAGGAATTTGTACTTCGCGGAAGAGGTCTCCCTCGGTTGCATGGACCAGGCCGGGGAGATCTTATTGTACGTGTGTACATCGAGGTTCCCAAGAAACTCACTCCCGAGCACGAACGGATCTTGCGGCAACTTGCCGAAGTGGAAAACGTCAATGTTTCCCCGCAGCGGAAGACTTTCTTCCAAAAATTGCGGGAGTATTTAGCCGGACAATAGAGGGCACAATCCCTCCGAGATCAATCTAGGCCCTTGCGGGTCTGCAGGCCTCCAGACCAGAGTGAGGATTCGTCCTGAGGAAAACTACTACCCAGTTAAGTCGGGGCTAAAGGGTTTAAGAATCAGGGTTTGGAAGCAATGAACGACAATCGCTACCAAAAAAAGGAATGGGGAGAATCACCCCGCCCTGAGGAGATTTTGCCACCCGGGCAAAGATCCCCCGAGATGGAGCAAAATGTTGCCCTTGCGGGCAAAGGGGGGCGAAGCGGCGGCGGGTCCGAAGGAGCCGGTAACTCCCGCGAAGTTCCCTCCGGAAAGGAACATGCGGGGGTTGGTGGACCTTCGGCTGCAAACGCAATGACAGACTCTACTCCAGGGGCTCAGGTGGAGCAACCGGCGGTCCAGGCCGAGGCTGCAGCCGCGGTCAGCGCCCAGGAAGCCAGTTCGCCGGAGACAGGCAAACCCTCCGCTGCCGAAGAGACCGAACAACTCCGGGCCGAGCTTGCCCAACTCAAAGACCAACTGCTCCGGGCCTATGCCGAGCTGGATAACTATCGCAAACGGGTAGCTCGGCAGATGGAGGAAGAACGCCGTTACTCCGAACTGGGGCTGGTAAGGGATCTGTTACCTGTGCTGGATGACATTTACCGGGCCATCGAGGCGGGAGAAAAAGCCGCCGATTCCTCCTCCCTTCTCACCGGGATAAAAATGGTGGCAGAACATTTAGAGCAGGTACTGGCCCGCCACCATTGTTATCGGATCGAAGCCGAGGGTAAACGGTTCGACCCCAATCTCCACGAAGCTGTCGCCCAACAGCCCAGCGACAGTTGTCCTCCCAATACTGTGGTTCAGGTCTTGCGGACGGGATACGTGCTGCATGACCGAGTTGTTCGGCCGGCCCAAGTGGTTGTGTCGGTAGGTACCGCCCCGGCACCGGCCAACAACTAGTGGGCCTCTTTTCCGAGCTTATGGGCCTGGGTTCCTTTCCGGTTACATTGGCCCGGTTTTCGGGCCTGGTTGTACAGACGCTAGGTGCAGCACTCGTTCGAGAGAACTGGCTTTTACGGCCGTGCGAGCTTTCGAACGTAAAGACACGTATATCCTCCAACTTCCCGGAAAGGCCGGGTTTCCTCGCCAACCGCGGTTTGTACGGGAAAAAATCAAGGAACTCGACGGACACTTTCCACCGGAATTACTGCGAACTTTGGAACTTTTTGAACGAACGTTCAGTTGGACGTTCGCTAGTACTTTAAGAGGCTTGACAACGTAACGGCCAAGGAAAAGCGTTGAGAGGGTTTTGTTGAGCTCACCGAAGGAGGACTCCCATGCCGACTTACGAATATCTGTGCGAAGCATGCGATCACCGGTTTGAACTTTTCCAATCGATCACTGCCGATCCTGTCCGGGTGTGTCCTAACTGCGGCCGCCGGAAGGTTCGCCGGCTAATCGGCCCTGGGGCTGCCATCCTCTTTAAGGGGTCCGGATTCTATCAGACCGACTACCGGAGCGAATCCTACAAGAAGGCGGCGGCTGCCGAAAAATCCGCGAGTTCTTCCGGCGGGAATGGTGACACCTCCGGCAGTGGAAAGAAGGAAAAGGAGAAAAAGAAGGCTAAATCCGAGGTTTGATTTGGCCCGATAATCCGGGCAAAATCATGGGAGATGAGATTCCCGGGGCCGAAACCCCACCGGCCGGTTGAGAAATTGCCAGCTAGTCTTTGACAAGCAAGGCCCCTTCGGCTCAGAAGGGCCCGGTGCGGAAAAACCCCCATTGGCTGAAATCCCTGCGGCAGATGACCAACACCAAATGGCGGTGCCCCATTTGTGACAGGTGGTTCGATCCGGCAGAAAGCCGGGCCCTTCCCTTTTGCAGCGAACGGTGCCGACTAATCGATCTTGCCCGGTGGCTCGGCGAAAAATACCGGATCCCCGGGGAAGAGGTCCCAGCACCTGAGCCGGAGGAGCCGGAAAAACCGGAAGTCAAGTAGCTCTTATCTCCCCCTGGAGTGGTTCCGAACTTTTCCGGGCACATTCTCCGCCAAAACCCAGGACCTTGCTACAAGGAGCACTTCTTTTCCACAAGGCTTGGCAGCACCGACCCCAGTGGCAAACCCTAGGGGGAACTGTCTTCCCCAAGAAAGGCAAGCTGTGTGGGCTTTGCCCTGGTTATGCCTTGTCCGCCGCTCCCCTCGAGCTTCCCAGGTATGCGGCTCTCCCTTTGCACGAGCAAAAAGCAAAGGCTTTGAACTGACCACTCCACCGAGCCTCTGAGGCTGTCAAAGCACCTTTGCTCTCCGGAAGTCACCGAGGCAACGTAAAGAAAACACAGTTTTCGAAGGGAGAAAAAAGATTTCTTGCCCGATCTGGAACGGCAGAGGGTTGTTGCGGAGAATAATTGCTAGTGACGTTTGAGGCCGTCGGATCAAGCAAGTGGTATCACCCTTTCAGGAACAAAAACGACCCTCTCTGGTAGCATGCGGCAAACGACGTATGGGATCTCAGGATTCGCGAAGTCCTTTTCCGGAGGTGGATCTTAGAGTTCAGCTGGGCCGTCTTCACCTTCCCAACCCGGTGATGGTAGCCTCCGGCACTTTTGGATATGGGTGGGAACTTTCGGAGTGTTTGGATCTTAGCCGCCTGGGGGCCCTCATTCCAAAGACTGTCACTCGCTATCCTCGTCAGGGAAATCCTCCACCCCGGGTTGTGGAAACCCCCGCCGGCATCCTCAACTCCATCGGGCTGGATAACGACGGCATCGAGGTCTTTGTGAAACACCACCTCCCCGTTCTTACGGAACTTGGCTGTCCCATTATTGCAAGCATTGCGGGCAAGTCGGTGGAAGAGTTTGCGGAGGTGGCGGAAATCTTAGGGGGGGTGGCTGGTTTGGCCGGGATTGAGCTCAACATTTCTTGCCCCAACGTAGCCCGCGGGATCGACTTTGCCACCGATCCTCACCTCTGCGAAGCCGTAGTTACTCAGGTCCGGAAAAAGACCCACTACCCCATCTTGGCAAAACTCACCCCGAATGTCACTGATATCGTCTCGATTGCCAAAGCCGCCAGCAACGCCGGGGCCGACGCCGTGGTGATCGCCAATACCCTCTTGGGCATGAGTGTCGATTGGCGACGGCGAATTCCCAGGGTCGGGGGAATCCTGGGGGGACTAAGCGGTCCGGCCGTTAAGCCCGTGGCTTTGCGAGCTGTCTTTCAAGTGGCACGAGCGGTGGATATTCCCATCGTAGCCGCCGGGGGAATCACCACCATCGATGACTGCATGGAGTTTTTAGTGACCGGAGCTTCTGCCGTGCAAGTGGGAACAGCCCACTTTTTCCGGCCAACGGCCGCCATGGAAATCCTCGACCAATTGCCGGCAGCATTGCAGCAACTGGGTGCCCGAACCATTCCGGAAGTTGTAGCCACCCTGGAATGCCCGGCAGGAAAGCCCTTGGTTAAAACAAAGGCCATCTGAATGCAACAGCCAGCAGGATGTTAGCTGTCCCACCGAGGGTCTAGATCGGAACTAACCCCCTTTCCGATCTTGCGAACATCCCTTGAAATCCCAGTTGAGACCCGGGAAGAACTAGAATTTCCGGCGGCCGGAAATAGATCCTATCTTTCGAGGTGGCTCTAATTCTCCGTTAGTGAAAGTGCATATGGGAGCAAAGCTCGAGCGATCCAAGCCGCAAAAAAACCACATAGCGATTGATCCGTGAGTCCAAACCTTCTCAGGCCAATCACATCTTCCCTCCGGATTATCCGGACGTACTACAGGAATGACCCTGAGGTTCCTGTCATTGTTGAAGGGCACTCCACCTCCTATTATGCAGGTACCCTTCTCTCCTAGCTCCCAGGTGAATGAATACTTGGACCTTTCAGCCACTGAGTGAATCGGTAATTCGGCCCTCGGGGGCAAAAAACCACCTTCCTCAACCGCACCATAGACCTGGGGTACGGAGGTCATTATGAGCCTAGCAACCGCTTTCTAGCCCCCTTTATGCCACCGCTTTACGGTTCCGAGGCTAACCGGTCCAGTGGCCGAAGTCGTGGGTAGGTCGTCACCAGGAAGTAAAGGAGTGGCAAGGCTCCTACGAGGATAATGATAAGGTCAGGGACAATGCGGAAGTTACCCAGCCATTGAATGACGGGCAATTCGTAGAACTCGGCACTGCGGGCCCACCAGGTGCCATACTCGTAAGCATACCAAGCCTGGTACAGGCCGATCGGCAATAACCCGGTAAGCGACATCAGTGCTAAACCAATGTTCAATCCCCAAAAGCTAATTCCCAAGAGCCGATCGTTCCAGTGCTCTCGCTGGACCAAACCTCTCCACGAAAACAGAATCAAGGCAATAGCCAGCATGCCGTAAACGCCGAACAAGGCGGTGTGCCCGTGGTTGCTCGTCAAATAGGTTCCGTGCTCATAGTAATTGACAATAGGCAGATTAATCATGAAGCCGAAAATTCCTGCCCCGATGAAATTCCAGACACTGCTGGCGGTGAGGAAATAAAGCGGCCACCGATAAGGGAACTCCCTGCCCGCTTCGCGAATGGATTTATATTCCATCCATGCCCGCACCACCAGGAGTAACAACGGAATCGGCTCAAGAGAGCTAAACACTCCACCCATCGCCAGCCAAAAGCTCGGTCCACCGTACCAGAAGTAGTGGTGGGCTGTTCCCGGAATCCCCGAGAGGAATACCAAAATCGCCGTCAGATAGGCCACCCGAAGGGCCGACTGAGCCGTCACAAGACCCAGGTGCACCAAGAACAAGGCAATCACTGCCACGCCGAAGAACTCGAAGATGCTCTCCACCCAGATGTGTACCACGAACCACCGCCAATAGTCGGCAATGGTCAGATGAGTACCCCGGCCGTAAAAGAGCCCAAAGCCGAAGAAAGCGACCACCAAAATAGCACTCAGCGTGTAAAACCACAGCAGGGCTCGCCGATGGGCCAGCTCTTCCCCTTGAGGATGCGGATGCGTACCCACCCCGGGATTATTCGCCACCTTTAACGCTGGCACCATCGTCCGATAGACGATGGCCAACCAAAAGATTAGCCCCACGAAGAGAAGGATCTGCCACACCCGGCCTAGCTCGAGGTATTCCCAACCCTGATGCCCAAACCAAAACCACCACTCGCCCAGCCAGCCTTTGATACTCAGCAGTTCTCCCACAAGGCTGCCGACGGCAACCACCAGTACTGCCACGAAGAGCAGGTTTACGAGCAAGTGCTGATTCTTGGGCTCCTTGCCCGCTACAAGAGGAGCTAGGTAGATCGCCGTGGCCACCCACGAGACCGCTATCCACAGGATAGCCAACTGGAGGTGCCAAGTTTTCGCCCAACTATAGGGAATCAGTTCCCCCACGAGCTGAATGTAAAACTCTCCTGGGTGCACCGTGTAATGGGCAAGAAGACCTCCGTGGAGAATTTGGATTACAAACAATAACCCGGCCACCAAGAAAAACTTGGCTGTAGCCCGTTGGCTAGGGGTAAGGGGCAGGCTCAAAAGGCGTTCGGCCGCGGCTACCGCCCGAGCCTCTCCATAGAAAAACTGATACCGGTGGACCACATATACCACCACACCTAACACCGCAAATAATGCCAGAATCGAAACAATACTCCAAACAAAGGCCATTGGTGTGGCCAAGTTACCCACCGACCGGTCCGGTGGCCAGTTGTTCGTGTAGCTGAAGTTCCCTCCAGGTCGATTCGTTCCCGCAGCCCAAGCAGTCCAGAAGAAAAAGTCCGCTAGGTCTTCCCGCTCTTGCGGAGTCTTTACGGTATTGGGCAGAAATCCGTACCGCCGATTTCCTTCTCCCAATTCGCGTTCCCAGTACTTCCGGTTTTCCTGGAAGGCAAACGCTTGGGCCTCCGTGAGTCGAAGGATCCCCGTTTCCGACTCATAGCGGTTTTCGCGGATTTCTTGAAGGACCCGACCGTCGATTTCCGCTTGCAATCCCCGCGAAAGATTTTCGAATTTTTGGCCCGGTTCTTTTTCCTGGGCGTAGAAGTCCCGCATCCACCGGCCCACGTTGTTCAGGGTAACCGCGGAGAATTCCGGTCCTCGGAGAGATCCATGGCCCCAAATGCTTCCGTGATCCATCAAACCGTACCGCTGATAAACATCCTGCCCCCGCAGAATCTTTTCCCCCGTGGTTAGCAATCCGTTCGGACCGTGAACCTCTTTGGGAATGGGAGGGATGTGTTCGACAGCAAAATACCCCCCGATCAGAAGCAAACCCATCGCCACCACAAAGGACACGATCGCACCGTTACGAAGTCGGGTGATTTCCATCCGCAATCTCCTTCACCTCATCACAACCCAAAGCTCTCGTCGATTCCCGCAAGCGTTTTGTCGATCCCCGCCCGGCTACCGCCTAGCTGATGAAAACCTCCTACCGCCGTCGAAAGTACCTGATCCCGATACCCTGGAACCCACCGATGTGAAACCGGACCTCAACCATCGGAAAAAGCGACAACCCAATCGCCAAGGAGGAAAGCTCCCAGGAACTCCCCGCCGTTTGCCGATTGTGCTTCCACAACTCCGGCCGGGGCCCGCCGATCTTCCCAAACTCCCCCTGCTAATTGCCGTTTACCATAGGCCCCTTGTCAGAGGATCATCCAGCAAAAAGTATCAACCGGTTTCCTCTGCCGGGCTTTGATCTAAATCAAGGGGAAGGTTTCCCTCCAGGAAACCAAAAAACACGGCCCACCACGGAGATAATGTGGAAAAGCTACCCTGTTGGCCCGGTAAAAAGATTAAACATAGGAAGTTCTCTCCCCACGAGGCTTGGGACAATGGCGGCAAAGCCCCCGATGGGTCGCCCCACGGCTCTGGATTTCCGGCAAACAGGTCTTTTACATCGGGAAAGCCCCCATCGCGGCCGGCAAGGGTACCAGACACCAAGAGGCAGGCAGAAAATAAAAACGAACCGACCGCTGCCCCCCGAGGATCCTCGGTTGAGGAAAGAGAAGTCTATCGACCCAAAGTTTCCACTCTCGCTATTTGTGAGGAGACCACCGTGCCGGTCATGACCATCATCGAAATCCTGCAGCACTGTCCGCTTTTTGCCCGGGTGGAAGGAGCATCACTTGCCCGGATTGTCCAGATGGGCCGAGTTGTCCGATTCCGAAAAGGCCAGATTATCTTCCACGAAGGGGATCCCTGCCCGGGAATGTTCGTCGTGGGTTTGGGCTCGGTGCGGATCTTCAAATCAGGCCCGACGGGCAAGGAGGTGGTGCTCCATTTTGTTGGTCCCGGCCAAACTTTTGCGGAGGTGGCAGCCATCGCCGGCTTTGCCCTGCCCGCCTCCGCCGAGGCCATGGCCCCCACCACTTGTGCCCTCATCCCTGCCGAAAGCTTCCGAAAGGCCCTGCGTGAGGATCACTCCCTCTGTCTCGGGCTCCTTCAAGGAATGGCCGGGTGGGTCCGCACCTTGGTCGGTCTCCTCGAGGACATCGTGCTCCGCGATGCCCTCAGCCGACTGGCTCGCTTTCTTCTGGAACTACCGGCCGATCCGGAAAGCCGCGTCACTCTCCCCGCCTTACGCCGCCATGTGGCAAGCCGACTGAATCTCACAAGCGAAACTCTCTCCCGCTGCATGCGGCGGCTGGAGGAAAGTGGCCTCATTCATTCCTCCTCCGCCCGGTGCGTCCGCCTCCTGGACCGCGAGGGACTCCGCCAGATTGCCGATCAGATGACCCCAAGGTTTTGACTATCTTTTGCCCCAGCCGAAGGAACTGCAACTTCGCCCAAGGGCAAAAACCAACTTCCGTGGGTGCTTTTGATCGAGGTCACTCCTACCGCTCCTCTCGCCTGGCCGAAAACCCCGGCCGTTGGCTGCTCTTAAACCCTGCTTGAGAACCATTAGGCCAGAGCTGTCATTCAGTTCCTCAAACGGTGGGACCAAACTGGCCGATCTCAACTCGCTTCCCGCCCCTAGGGTGCCATCGCACTGCAACATGCAGGAACAGCTTCCCCGGAACGGCAGTCCCCGGATCTCGCTGTGTTTCCATAAAGCCAAGGCAACCTTGACAAACCCTCTTTCCTCGACAAAAGTAATTCTCGCCATTGGCACGGAGTTGCCCCCCTCGGATGCTTGAATTGCCTTGACGCTCTGCGGCAAAGACAAAATCCCTCCAACTGAGGGAATTTCTTCATCCATTGCATCCGGGGGAGGAGAAGCCATCGAAGCATCCAACCATGTAAGCAGAGGGCAGAACGATGGCCGATCTCGAGCCTTCGAACCCTTTTCTGGTGGTCCAACGATTTCAAATTACGATCTCTTTCGTCGGATCGGGTGCGGTCTCGGGTAATTGGGGTCCGACCCTCCGTGGTGGCTTCGGGCACACCTTGCGGAAGATCGCCTGCCCATTCGGCCGAGACACTTGTGAGGGCTGCTGCTTAGGCTCTCGGTGTGCCTATGCTTACCTATTCGAAACGCCGGTATTTGCCGATTCGGCCGTCATGCGAAAGTACCCCGAGGCCCCTCATCCTTTTATCTTCGAACCACCCCCGCCAAAGAACGTCGTTCAGCACGGCGAAAAGGCTCAACTCGGACTAGTGCTTGTCGGTCGGGCAGTCGAACTCATCCCTTACATCTATCTGGCTTTGGAGGAGCTTGGCCGACAAGGATTGGGACGCGAGCGGGTACCCTTCCGCGTAGAGCAAATCGCGGTCGAGGACGGAGCGGTCGTCTGGAGCTGGCAGGCCGGCCGGCAGTTCCATCCCCCCGATACCCACCGTCTCAGTTTGGAGCCGGGCCCTTCGCGACAGAGTGTCTTCCAAATCCGATTTTCCTCCCCCACGCGAATTGTCACCCAAGGCCAACTTTCCCGCAGTCCGCAATTGCTCGACTTAGTGAAGGCCTTGGCCCGACGGGCATTCCTTCTCCGCTACTTCCATTGTGGGGGATGTCTGGAGCCGATCGCCCCCGAATTCTTCGAAGCTGCCAGCCAGGCCCGAATCCTCGAATCTCACTTTCACTGGGAAGACTGGGAACGTTTTAGTGGTCGGCAAAAGAGGCATGTCCCTCTCGGAGGCCTCATGGGAAACATGGTCCTCGAGGCAGACTTTGGGCGTCTGAAACCTCTCCTACGGGCCGGGGAATACGTCCACGTGGGCAAAAATACCACCTTCGGCCTCGGAAAGTTGACCATATCTGAGGAAAACTCGCCATGAACGTCGCCGCAGTCGCCCTTGCCGGACTGCTTCATGAGATTGGCCAAATGGTCCCGGAGGGGAACAGGCAGTTCCTCGGCTCTTTGGGGAAACCCGCCACTCCGTCAGAAAATCTTGGTGAACCCTCTGCGGAAGCCAGTACCTCCGCCCCGGAGTCTTCCCACCAAAATGTCGACCCTCGGAGCTTGTCGGTGGATTTTGTGCGAAATCTGCCCTTCCTCCCTCCAGGCATCGACCGGGAGGAGCTAGAGGCACTAGTGTTGGCGTTTCATTGGCCGGCAAGTCCCCTCGCTCCCCAGCTTTACGAGGCACACCGGTTGGCAGCTGGGTTAGATCCTGCCGTCGAGGAGGAGAGTTCTACCCTCCGCCCTTCTTCGGTTCATGCCCTCTCGATCGCCGCCCTTGTGGGCAAACCGCAGCCCGACAATTCCCTGCCCGCTTGGATGCCCATCGCCCCCTTGCACCCGGCGGAAGCCTTCCCGATTTTGGGCGAGCTGCCACCCCGCGAGGTTTCGCTTCAAGCGTGGAAGCACCTCTGGGACCAATTCTGCCACAGGTGGGCCGAAAACCGCTGCCCGGATCCTCTCGATTTTGTCGATCGGGCCGGCAGCATTCTCGAGCGGTTCGCATGGTGCCTGCCCGCAGCCCCATTTCCCCTCGGGGACGTCTCCCTCTTTGACCATGCCAAGGTCACGGCAGCCCTTGCCGTGTGTTTGGCTTGGGAAGGCGTCGATCCAGAAAAACCCTTCCTGCTTGTCGGAGCCGATTTGGCCGGCATTCAGAAATACCTTTTCGATCTCCGCGAGGGCACCGGCGGAATTGCCCGCCGTTTGCGAGCCCGATCCTTCAAGGTGGCTGCCTATACCGATGGACTTTCCATCGCCATCCTTCGCCGTCTGGGCCTGCCTTTGACCCAACGGCTTCTTTTCGCCGGGGGAAAATTCGTCCTCCTTCTGCCCAATTCGCCGGAGGTTCAAGCCCGGCTCAACGAAATCCGCACCTCTGTGGCCGGGTGGGTCTTTCGGTACTCCGTGGGCGAAGTGACTCTCTCGCTGGCAACCCTTCCGGCCACCAGAGACGACCTCCGCCAGTTCCCCGAAACCTGGGGCAGACTGAACGCTGCCTTACGAATGGCTCGCGCTCAACCCGGACATGAAGTCCTCACGCACCAGTCCACTTGGAACGAAGAGGAATTCGTCCTACCGCCTGTGGAACTTGGCGAAAACGAGGTCCGATGTCCCAGCTGTCGCCGTCGCAAAGCGGAGGTAGCATCCGCTTCTCCAGACTCCCCACCCATTTGTTCCCATTGCCGCGATGAGGAGAATCTCGGGGCGATCCTTCCCCGATGTCGGTATGTCGTTTACTACACAGAGGACCCGAACCAGCGGGTGATTTTCGGCGATTCGGTTCCCACTCCGATCGGCCGATTCCTTTTGGCTGACGACCATTTCTTGTCGTTAGCCCTATCGCTGCTTGCCCCTACCACTTCGACGCCGGACTCCACCGCTTCTTCCCGGCCGGTTGTCCTCGATCTGGATGGCACCCTGGAGGGACCTTCCCATGCTTGCCTGATCGGGGGTTTCCGCAGCCGGTACGTTCCTCGCGATCCCGAAACCGGTGCCGTGGTCGACTTCGCCTCTTTGGCTCGGCAAAGCCAAGGACGTCCGTTAATTGCCTGTCTCAAGATGGATGCCGACAACCTCGGCTATATCATTAGTGAGGGCCTACATGCCTCGCCCGGTAATGGCACCGGATCTCCCGTCCCCAACCAGACCCTCCCGAAAAATCCCGCCCCACCTGCCTCCCCTCAGGCTGGGGCAATCGCCCGGGTGGCCAGCCTCTCTCGGATCCTCGAGGTGTTCTTTTCCGGCTATATCGAAGAGCTTTTACGCCAGAAGTATTCAAATATCTACCTTGTCTATTCCGGCGGGGACGATCTGGTGGCTGTCGGTCCGTGGGATCGTATCCTCGATTTTGCCGCCGAAATCCGCGAAGCCTTCCGCCGCTTTACCGCCGGCAATCCCCTCTGGTCCTTGTCCGCAGGAGTCGCAGTCACCAATCCCCACGTGCCAGTATTGTTGGTGATCGAAGAGGCCGACCGACTCCTCGAGATCTCCAAAAGCATTGCCGGCTCCGGGGTCCTCCCCTATCCTGCCCCAGCTGCCAATCATGCCCCACCTCAAAAAGATCGCATCACGGTCTTCGGAACTTCCATTCCTTGGAATCAATTCCCCACTTTGGTGCAAGAAGGCAAGCAACTTGCCCGATGGATTGCCGACCGCGTCGTTTCCACCGCTCAGGTCTACCGACTGCTTTATTACGCCGGTCTTGCCCGAAAATTCCAGCAAACTCGCGATACCCAATACCTCCAGTACATCCCCTATCTCGTAAGGGATCTCCGCCGCAATTGGTCGGAAAAAACCCCCGAACACAAAGCCGCCAAGATTTGGGCTACCCAATTTATCGAGCTCAATAACCCTGCCGTCTTCGGTGCCTGGTTTATTTGCCAGTATGCCCTGTATGCAAGTCGCAGTTCCGAGTGAAAGGATCCTCTCCATGAAGCGAGGTGTCATCCAAAGCTACGATTCCCAGCGGGGTTTCGGCTTCATCGAACCCGAAGGAGGAGGTCCCCAGGTTTTCTTCTCCTCCCGGGTGGTGGAAGGTTCTCCTGGGCTTCTTCGCCCCGGAACGCAGGTGGAATACGAAGAAGGTCCCGGCCGCAACCCCGGCGAACCCCAGGCCAATCGCGTCCTCCTCCCGAGCTCGGCAGGGCATCCGCCCTCTCCGGGTTCTGCCCCTCCTTCTCACAGATCGCTCCCGCCGGAATGCATTTTCACCACCTCCTTTTATGATCCCTCCGGCTACCTCCGGGAGGAGATCTTTTATACCGGGGCTCAAAAGGCAGCCGACACCTTCCGCCGGGCCGGCCTCAAATCCAGTCAGCTTCGCCAAATCTATGCCGGTTTCCTCTCCTTTGCAGGCCCCTTACGCGAGGGTCGCATCCCCTTCGAACAGGCCCGCGAACGGTTCGGGGCCTTCTATTGCGAACGAGTTGTCCGCCAACATCAGCGAGGAATCCTCCCCGAAGTGGTCAAAACTTTCTTCGACCTCCATCGCAATCTCATTCTCTCCAGCCCCCAGGAAATGCTGGCTTTCTTCCGTTATCTAACCAACATTTACTGCTATTTTGGCGAGTCCGAGCGGACTCCCGAGCGTGGTTTTCGACGGTAAAGGTCCCCTTCCCTTCACCCTGACTAAGGAGGCAAAAAGCATGGCCCTCAAACTTCAAGACATCCTCGAGTTTCGCGGAAAACTCAAGGTCCTCACCTCCGGCTTGCGGATCGGAGGCTCCAAAGAAGTCGTCGGTCTCGGGGAAACGGACAATCCCATCTTGCGGCACCCGATCACCGGCTTGCCCTACGTCCCCGGCTCCTCCATCAAGGGTAAGCTTCGTTCCCTCCTGGAGTCTAAGTATTGTCCCTACACCCAGGAACATGGCACCCCTTGCACCTGTGGCACCTGTACCGTTTGTCAGCTCTTCGGCTGCGGCGATTCCAGGAATATCCACAGTCCTTCCCGCTTAGTCTTTCGCGACTGTCCCCCCACCGAGGAAACCCGCACCCAGTGGGAAAACGCCGGCACAAGCTCCGAGATCAAAACCGAGGTCCTCATCGACCGCAACAAAGGCCTTTCCTATCAGCGGATCGGTCCGCGAACTGTCGAACGTATTCCCTCCGGCTCCGAATTCCAATTCTCCTTTACCCTTCGCTACTTCGAGGGCGACGATCTTGCCGCCTATCTCCGCTTCCTTGCCGAAGGTTTCGAACTGGTAGAAAAGCATTATTTAGGCGGGAGTGGTTCTCGCGGTTACGGCCATGTGGCCTTTGTGGCCGAGGACGGCTCTCCCCTGGCCGAATTCCTCCGCCGCAAGGCCGACGAGCTGGCCGCCTCCCCCACAGGGTAAACTTGTGCCGAAATCGGCCAACCGGCCTCAGCACCCACGTTCCTCGTTCTTCTTTAGCCATTTGCGGACAGGAGGTATTCCCATGTCCGGTTACGAGGATTTTTGTATCCGCCTAGAACTTCTTTCCCCCTTGGGCACCCGCATGACCTCGGACACCCTTTTTGGCCATTTGTGTTGGCAGGTGGCCTATCGCGACGGACCGGAGAGGGTGGCCGAATTCCTTCGCCCTTTTGCCGAGCGTCGCCCCCCTTTTGTCCTTTCCGACGCCTTTCCCGCCGGGCTGTTGCCCAAGCCGGCTTTCCCCCGGCCCATTCCCTCATCCCTCCCCCTGGACCGCTATGGCCAGGCCAAACGCTGGCAAAAATGGCCTTTTGTCACCGTAGAGGATTTTCTCCGCCTCCGGGAGGATCCCGCCGCCGACATCCCACCTCAACCCGATCCTTGGCGGGTGGCCAAAATCCCTCATGCCGCCATTGACCGCCGTATCGACACCACGGGCACCGAGCAATTCGCCGGACAATTTTTCGTGACAGAAGTTTGTTTTTTGGCCGGCCAGCAGACCGTAGATATCTATTGCCGGGACTTTGCTCAGACGATCGCCACGGTGGTCGATTTGCTCGACCGGGTTGCAAAAACCGGCTTCGGGAGGGACAAATCCCTGGGCTTGGGCCAATTTCGGATTCTTTCCTGCCAATCTTGGCCCCATTTTGCCCCCTTTCCAGGGGCCGATGCCGTGGTTTCCCTTTCCACCTGCATGCCCGCTCGGGAAGATCCCACCGAAGGTTTTTGGCAGTTGCGGGTCAAACACGGATTTTTGGGAGAGCAAGCCTCGGCCAACCCGTTCAAACGTCCCCTGCTTCAACTTGAACCCGGAGCAGTGTTCGCCTGTGACGGCCAGATCCCTCCCTTTTTGGGCAGGATCGTTCCCGGCGTTGCCCCGGGGATGCCCGCCGCCGTTCAATGCGGTTTCGCTCTCACCGTTCCTTGCCGACGCAATTGGTCCCCATGACTACCCTGTACGTCCTCACCCACGGTGCCATCCTCCAAAAACGCCATCACTCCCTGGTCGTCAAAAACTCCCAGGGCCAAACGCTCCAAAACCTGGAATTGCGGCACCTCCGTGCCGTCTTTATTCTCCCGTCGGTCAAAGTCACCTCCCCCGCCCTGGTTGCCCTGCTGAAAAACGGCGTGGACCTGACCCTTTTGCGGCCGAACGGAAAATTCCTCGGGCGACTTACCTCACCCCGAAGTCACTCCCACTCCCTGCCTCGCCTCCAAGACCAAATCCTTTCCGACCCACCCCGCGTGCTAACATTAGCCGCAGATCTGATTGCCGCCAAACTTGCCAATCAGGAGCAACTGTTACGCTATCTGGCTTGGCACGCGGAACCGCCCCAGGCCCAACCGCTCCTAGAAGCCGCAGAAAACATCTCTCGCCTTGCCTCTTCCCTCCCCTCGCAAGAGAGCCCGGAAAGTGTCCGCGGACAGGAAGGGGCCGCCGCCAGACTGTATTGGCAAGCCTTCTCCTGCGCGCTGGCAGATCAAGAACTCGGTTTCTCTCGACGGGCTTATCGCCCGGCCACCGACCCCGTCAACGCCGCCCTTTCCTTCGGCTACGCCCTCCTTACCACCCATGCCACCGGTTATGTCGAGGGGATGGGATTGGATCCCTACGTCGGCTTCTTCCATGCCCCGGCACCCGGAAGGCCTTCCCTTGCCCTCGATCTGATCGAGCCCTTCCGCGCCCCACTGATCGACCGACTGGTGTTGCGGCTTTTTAACCTCCGGATCCTCTCCCCCGACGACTTTCACAAAACCTCCGAGGGAGCCGTCCGCCTCACCGATTCAGCAAGAAAGCGCTTCTTGAAGGAATTCGAACTGGCTTTTACCCGTTCCCACCTGCGGGAGGCTCTCCAAGCTCAAATAGAACAGCTAACCGAATTTCTCCGCCATCCCACCACCCCGATGTCTTTCTTCCGCTGGAGACCGTCTTAATGGATGCCTGGGTAGTGGCCTACGACATCGCCAATTCGCGGCGCCGCGACCGCGTCGCCAGTATCCTCGACGATTATGGCACGCGGGTCCAAGAGTCGGTGTTTGAACTGTGGCTGGAGCCGGCCGATTGGCCCGTCCTGGAGAAACGACTCTCTCAGGTACTCAACCCACAGGAAGATAGCCTCCGCTGCTATCCCCTGTGCAAAGCTTGCCGAGGAAAGATCCGCGACTTCGGACTGGCTCCCCATCCTGCCTTCACCATCGAGGAGGTCATCTTCGCCTAAAGCGGCCTGTGGAGGGGGATCAGCGCCGGTAACCGGGCCAGCTTGTCGGTGCCGCAAGCCCGCGCTCCTATTCCTCTTGAAAACTCTCTACGGTTCAGGACTGTACCGATCAAAATTTAGCCCGGGACCACTTGCAACCTAATCCGGAATTGGTATACTGAGATTGAC
>Ga0272449_1000758_pt1 | contig 36734 bp, 35 predicted proteins | sample YNPCB0241_FD_198679 | JGI IMG/M metagenome (GOLD analysis project Ga0272449, IMG submission 198679) | Hot spring sediment microbial communities from Yellowstone National Park, WY, United States - YNP-CB-024-1 | ecosystem: Environmental > Aquatic > Thermal springs > Hot (42-90C) > Sediment...
CGGTAAAATTCACGGCGTTCTGTCCCCCGGGGCCTCGGTACCGCTCCCCTGGTCCGTCTGCACCAGGTATCCTGATCCCGACGGCCAGGAGGGTGTCCGAGAAAAGCTCCTCCAGGGGAGGGGGACCGGGGTCCCGAAAAATCGCGCAGCGATTTTTGGGATGGTCGAGGAAGGTGGCTCGGGCGGCTCCGGAGCGGGGTTGTCTGGGAGGGAGGATGCCATGGCGCGGATCGTGATCCTGGGTGGCGGCTTCGGGGGCCTCAGCGCGGCACACGCCCTGAGCCCCGCGGCGCGGGCGGGGCACGAGGTGGTGGTGGTGGACCGGCGGGAGGCCTTCTACTTGGGCCTGCGCAAACTGTGGGTTCTGGCAGGCCTCACGGATTTGGCCGCGGGAAGCCGCTCCCTCCGGGGGATCGCCCGGCACGGCGCCCGCTGGGTGCAGGACCAGGTGGTGGCGGTGGACCTCGGGGCCCGTCGGGTTCGGACCGAGCAGGGTGAGCTCGCCTACGACTACCTCATCGTGGCTCTGGGAGCCGAACCCCGGCCGGACCTGGTGCCCGGCGCGGATTGGGCGTTGAACCTGTACGACGCACAGGAAGTGGAACGCCGCGCCGGACAGGTGCGGGGTCTGCGTCGGGGCCGGGTGGCGGTGGGGATCCTGGGGCTGCCGTACAAGTGCCCGCCCGCCCCGTACGAGGCCGCCCTGTTGCTGGACGAGTTCTACCGACGCCACGGGGTCCGGGACCAGGTGGAGCTGGTGGCCTTCACCCCGCAACCCAGCTCCCTGCCGGCGGCAGGGCCGGCCGCGTGCGCCGCGGTGGAAGGCCAGCTCCAGGCGAAGGGCATCCGTTTCCACCCGAACCGGAAGGTGGTGGCGGTGGAGCCGGGGCGGGTGGTGTTCGAGGACGGGGAGCTGGCGTGCGACGCGCTGGTGGCGGTCCCGCCGCACCGGGCCCCGGAGGCGGTGGTGCGCAGCGGGCTGGTGGAAAACGGATGGGTGCGGGCAGACCCCCGCACCCTGCGGACCCGAGATGAGCGGGTGTTCGCGGTGGGGGACGTGCTGGAGCTGCCCATGGCCAACGGGATGCCGCTGCCCAAAGCCGGGGTGTTCGCGGAAGCCCAAGCGCGGGTGGCCGCGTCCCACATCCTGCACGAGCTGGGCCTGGGTCGTCCCCTGGAGTTCGACGGCTTCGGGTACTGCTTCGTGGAGGTAGGGGGGCAGAAGGCCGCCAAGGTGGTGGGGAACTTCCTGGCTCAGCCCGCCCCGCAGGTGCAAGTGTCCGAGCCCACCCACGAGGCGTGGCGGGAGAAGCACCTCTTCGAGCAGGAGCGGTTGGGAGCTTGGCTGTAGGCGGCTGCGCCCTGTGCTGGTCGGGCGGGAAGGACTCCGCTCTGGCCCTCCATCGCCTGCGGGCACAGGGCACGTCGGTGCGGTGGCTGGTGAACCTGTTCGAGCAGAGCTCGGGCAGGGTGCGTTTCCACGGGGTACGGGCAGAGCTGGTGAAGGCGCAGGCGGCCGGACTGGGGCTGGAGCTGGTGCAGCGGCCGGTGACCTCGGAGGGGTTTGAGGCCGCCTTTCGGGGCGTCCTGGAGGAACTGCGGGCGCGCGGCTGCGAGGCCGTGGCTTTTGGAAACGTGCACCTGCAGGACGTGCGGGCCTGGTACGAGGAGCGGGTGCGGGGCGCGGGGCTGGCCCACCTGGAACCCCTCTGGGGGAGCCCGCCCGAACAGCTGGTCCGGGAGTTCCTCCACCTGGGTTACGGGGCCGTGGTGGTGTCCGTGGACCTCCGCCTGGGCAGGGCCGGGTGGGTGGGAGCGCGGGTGGACGAGGCGTTCTTGCGGGGGGTGGAGGAAGCGGGCGCGGACCCCTGCGGGGAGTTCGGCGAGTACCACACCTTCGTGTTCTCCGGTCCTGCGTTTCTGTGGCCGGTGCGCTTCCGGACGGGGGAGCTCATGGAGCGAGAAGGCCACCGCTTCGTAGACCTGCTGCCGGAGCACGGAGACGGCCTGCCATGAAGCCGGGACTGCGGCCGGGTGAGGCCACGGAGCTGGAGGTGTGGGTGGACGAGTCCATGGTGGCGCGGTTCGACACCCTGGGCCTGGTGCACCCCGTGTACGCCACCTGGGCCATGGTGCGGCACATGGAGGAAGCCAGCCGCAAGCTGATCCTGCCGTACCTGGAACCGCACGAGGACGCGGTGGGCTGGGCGGTGGAGGTGGTACACCTGGCCCCGACCCCCGTGGGGATGCGGGTGGTGGTGCGGGCGACCCTGGAGAAGGTGGAGGGACGGAAGGTGTACACCTGGGTGGAGGCCTTCAACCAGCACAAGAAGGTGGGGCAAGGACGCCACGTGCAGGCCCTGGTCCCCCGGGGCTGGCTGGAGTCCGGGTACCGGTGAACCCGCGGCGCCGCGTGGGTTACCCCGTCCCCCCCAGGTACGCGGCCTGCACCTGGGGCGCGGACAACAGCTCGGCTCCCGACCCCTTCAGGGTGACGGTCCCCGTCTCCATGACGTAGGCCACGTCCGCCACCCGCAGGGCCTGGTGCGCGTTCTGCTCCACCAAGAGGACCGTGTACCCCTGGTCGCGGAGCTGGCGGATGACCCGGAACAGCTCCCGCACCAGCAGGGGCGCCAGGCCCAGGGACGGTTCGTCCAGGAGCAGGACCTGGGGCCGCGCCATGAGGGCCCTGCCGAGGGCCAGCATCTGCTGCTCGCCCCCGGACAGGGTGGCGGCCATCTGACGGCGCCGCTCCCGCAAGCGCGGGAACAGGGCGTACACCTTCTCCAGGTCCTCCTGCACCTCCCGCTTCCGTCCCCCGCGCAGCCGCAGGTAGGCGCCCAGGAGCAGGTTGTCCTCCACCCGCATGGACCCGAACAGCTGCCTGCGCTCCGGGACGTGGGCGACCCCGGAGGCCACCACCCGCTCGGGGGACCAGCCCGTGATGTCCTGGCCGTTGAGGCGGACGTGCCCGGAGCGGGGTGGCAGCAGCCCGGAGATGACCCGCAGCAACGTGGTCTTGCCCGCGCCGTTGGCGCCGATCACCGCCGCCACCCGACCCGCGGGGACTTCCACAGACACCTCCCGCAAGGCCAGTAGCCGGCCGTAGCCTGCACTCACCCCGACCAGCTCAAGCATCGTCCTCCTCGCCCAGGTAAGCGGCCACCACCCGCGGGTCCCGCTGCACCTCCCCGGGCGGTCCTTCGCACAGCAGGGCTCCGTGGTCCAGCACCGCCACCTCGTCCGCCAGGCCCATCACCATGGTCATGTCGTGCTCCACGAGGAACACCGTGATCCCCTCGTCCCGCAGGCTGCGGATGAGCTGGCTCATGGCCTGCTTCTCCGTGGGGTTGAGGCCGGACCCGGGCTCGTCCAGGAGCAGCAGCTTCGGCCGGACCGCCAGGGCCCGCGCCAGCTCCACCCGGCGCAGAAGCCCGAAGGGCAGGGTTTCCACGGGCGCCTCCGCCCACGGGGTGAGCTCCACCCGGGCCAGCAGAGCTTCCGCCTGCTCCCGCAGCCGCGACTCCGTGCGGCGCACCCCCAGGGTCCGCAAGGCGGCACCCACGAGCCCGGCCTGCGCCTGGCGGTGCAGCCCCACCAGCACGTGCTCCAGCACCGTCATCCCCGGGAAGATCTGCACGTTCTGGAAGGTCCGGGCGATGCCCAGCTCCGCGGCCCGGTGCGGCGGCAGGCCCACCAAAGACCGACCGCGGAACACGATGTCGCCCTCCGTGGGGGAGAGGCAGCAGGCGATGAGGTTGAACAGGGTGGTCTTCCCCGCGCCGTTGGGGCCGATGAGCCCCTTGATCTGTCCGGGCCGGACGCGCAGGGAAACCTCCGACAGCGCCACCAGGCCGTCGAAGGCCTTGGTGACCCGGTCCACGTGGAGCAGCACGTCTCCCGTCATCGGCTCGTCCACACGGGGGCCTGGGTCCTGCGGGAGCTCACCAAGCCCCCGGGCCAGTACATCATGATGACCACCAGCATGGCGCCGAACACCACGGGCTCGAGCTCCCCCGACACCGCGGGGACCAGGCCGAGGACGTGGGTCCGCAGCAGCTGCTCCAGGAGCAGCACCGTGAGAGCCCCGAGGGGCGCGCCCCAGATGCTGCTCATCCCGCCCACCGCGGACATCACCACCAGCTCCAGGGAGGGCACGAACCCGAAGGTGTCGGGGACCACCGCGGCCTGGAAGTGCGCGTACAGGCTGCCCGCCACGGAGGCCAGGGCGGCGCTGAGGGCGAAGATCTTCGCCTTCAGGCTCCCCACGTCCACCCCCACGCTCTCCGCGGCCAGCTCGCTGCCGTGCAGGGCCCGCAGGGCGCGTCCCACGGGGGAGTGGACCACGTTCAGGCCCAAGGCCATGCTGGCCAGGGCCGCGGCCCACACCACGAAGAAGTACACCTGCACCGGCCACAGCTGGACTCCTCCCACCCGCAGCCGCGGCACCCCCACGATCCCGTCGAACCCCCCCGTGAGGTTGAGGTGGGGCATCCCCAGGTTCTCCCGCAGGACGATGTACACGATCACCCCCAGCCCCAGGGTGGCCATGGCCAGGTAGTGGCCCCGCAGGCGCAAAATGGCCAGCCCCACCACCAGGGCGAAGGCACCCACCGCGAGGGCCGCCAGCACCATCACCACCCAGGGCCACCACCACGCCTCCGCCACCGCGGGGGGGATTCCCAGGACCCGAGCCCGCACGGTGAAGATGGCGGAGGCGAAGGCCCCCATCCCGTAGAAGGCCGCCTGTCCCAGGGAGGCCTGTCCCGCGTACCCCATGAGGAGGTTCAGGCCCACCAGGACCACGGTGAACAGCCCCGTCCGGATGAGGAGGTCAGAGGTGAACAGCCCGCCCGAAAGGCGGGCCAGACCTCCGGGCTGCACCAGGTCCCAGACGCCCACCGCGGCCACCGCCGCGGCCGCGGCCAGCCACCGGAAACCCCAGGACCCTTGCCTCATTCGTGACCCGCCTCCAGCCAACCCTGGGGCCGGGACAGGAGCAGGAGGATCAGCATGACGAAGGCAAACAGGTCCTTGAAGCCCGCCACCGTGACCCCCGCCCACAGGCTTTCCAGTACGCCCAGGACCAGCCCGCCTGCCACCGCCCCGGGCACGCTCACCAGGCCGCCCGCGATGGCTGCCACGAACCCCTTCAGGCCCAGGTCCAGTCCCATGTCGTAGGTGGGCCGCGTGGACGGGGCCAGGACGATGCCCGCCACCGCCCCCAGCACCCCCGCCAGCCCGAAGGCCAGGGTGGCCATCCGGTCCACGGGGATCCCCATGAGGCGCGCCGCGGTGCGGTTCACCGCGCACGCCCGCATGGCCTTGCCCACCACCGTCCCCTCGAAGAACCCGGCCAGGGCCAGGACCGCCACCACGCCGGTGCCCCACACCCACAGGCTCTGCGCCTGTAGGACCACACCTCCCACCTCCAGCAGCCGGTCCGCCATCTGCAACGTGGTGAAGGCGGGCAGGACGTAGGGCCGCGGGCCCCAGATGCGCAGGGCCAGCCCCTGCAAGCTGATGTACACGCCCACGGTGATGATGATGCGGGTGAGGGCGGAGGCACCGCGGGCGGGGTGCAGGGTGAAGCGGTGGACGGCCATGGCCAGCCCCGCGGTGATGGCCACCGCGGCCAGGGCGGCGGTGGCCAGAGCGACAGCTCCCGCCCCGCCCAGGGCCCGGAAGAACGAAACGGTCAACATGGGGCCGAGCATCACGAAGGCACCCTGGGCGAAGTTGATGACGCCCGTGACCCGGTAGACCACCGCAAACCCCACCGCCACCAGGGCGTACACCGCCCCGGTGACGGTACCGTCCACCAGGAGCTGCAGGTACTCCCCGGGCCCGTAGCCCAGCCGCCTGCCCAGAAGCCACAGGCCGAGCAGCACGAAGGCCGCAACTCCCCCCAGCCGCGCCCGGGGGCCGGCCCGGCGGGCCGCGGGCAGGTGCTCCCGCGGCCCGCGCGCCGTCCGTGCGGCAACCTCCGTGGTGGCGGGTTCCGCCGCGGACCTCACCCGGGTCGTCACTTCCACCGCTGGGGTGGCAGCAGCACGAACCGGCCGCCCTGCACCGTCACGATGACGAAGTCCTTGGGGTCAAACCCCAGGTGGTCCTCCGGGCTCAGGTTCATCACCCCGTGGGTGCCCACGTAGTTGCGGATGCGCTCGATCCCGTCCCGGGCCAGCTCCCGCACCCGCGCCAGGGGCTGGCCGTCGGGCACCGCCTGCAGCCCGAGCAGGGCCCACTGCAGGGCGTCGTAGGCGTGCCCCGCGAAGGTGCTGATGGGCTGCCCTCCCGTGAGCCGGCTGTACTCCTCGATGAGCTGCAGGTTCACCCGGCGCACGGGGTCGTTGGCGGGCAGCTGGTCCGCCACCAGGATCTTCCCGCACGGCATCACCGTCCCCTCCGCGGCCTGGCCCGCGGTGCGGATGAGGTCCGGGCTGCAGGCCCCGTGGCCGTGCACGATCTTCCGGGGGCCCACCCGGCCCGCCACCGCCACGTTGATCACCGCGGCCGCGGGCGGGATGGAGCCGATCACCACCGCCTGGCAGCCGCTGGCCCGCACCCGCGTCACCTGTGGGAACTCCGTGGCGAACCGGTCAAAGGAGTCCCCGTACAGGATGCGGATCCCCAGCTTGGGGAACTCCTGCTTGGCGCTGGCGAAGGTGTCCTGGCCGTAGGCGGTGTTCTCGTACAGGTGGCAGACCCGGTCGATCCCCGCGGCCTTCAGGTACTCCGCCTGCTTCGCCGCGGAGTGCAGGTTCTCGGGGACCGGCTTGAAGATCCACGTGCGCATGCGTTTCGTCTGCGGGTCCTCGATGATGGCGCGGGCGGAGGCCATGGAGATGTTGGGGGTCCGCAACTCCGTGGCGATGGGCACGATGGCCAGGCTCGGCCCGCTCAGGGTGGTGCCCACCAGCACGTGCACCTGTTCCTGCTCGATGAGCCGGCGGGCCAGGCTGGCCGCCACGTCCGCCCGGCTCTGGTCGTCCTGGATGAGGATCTGCACCTCGTGCCGGACTCCGTCGGGGCCCGCGATGCCGCCCTCGCGGTTCAACCGCTCCTGCACCAGCCGGGCCACGTCGCGCTCCGGGGTGCCCAGGCTCGCGCCGGGCCCTGTCACGGAGGCGATGAACCCGATGCGGTAAGGCGCTCCCACCCGGGCCGCGGGAGCCGCCACCAAGGGGTAGACCAACACCCCTACCAGGACTGCGGCCACCCCCAGGCAGAGGGCGGCCCGCCAAGGCCGACCACGCCACAGACCGCTCATGGACCCACCTCCCGTCTGGGATTTTTCTCTCGCCCGACCCGCTGGCGATTCCCGTGGAGGCCCGGTGCTGGACAGCCCCACCTCCTCGCCACCGTCCCGGAACGTATGATACGCCGCGCGGCGCCGACCGACCTTCCGGTCGCCTGGCCTATTTCTCCCCCCTCCGCGGGGACCTGTCAATGAAGCGGACGCCCCAAGGGAACTCCTCCGGGCAACCTAGCCTCCCGCGCGGGATGGTGCGCCTGTACCAGGACAACCCCTCAGACGGCTCATTGAAGCCGCGAGCCCCGCGGACCACCCTGGATTCGACCGAACGGTCGGGCAGCCATGGGGCACACCCTCGCAGAGGCGATCTTGGGCCGGGCCGCGGGCCGGCCGGTGCGGGCGGGGGAGTTCGTGACCTGCGCGGTGGACTTCTGCCTGGTCCACGACATCTTCGCGGGCACCCTCTTTGACACCCTGGAACGGCTCGGGATCCACCGGGTCTGGGACCCGGACCGGGTGGCGGTGGTGTTGGACCACTTCTCCCCTCCCCCCTCCGCGGCGGTGGCGAGCCTGCACCGGCGCATCCGCCAGGGCGTGGAGCGGTTCGGGATCCGGCACTTCTTCGACACGGGGCAGGGCATCTGCCACCAGCTCCTGGTGGAGACCCGGTTGGTGCGGCCAGGAATGCTGGTGGTGGGGACGGACTCCCACTCCACCACGTACGGGGCCGTGGCCGCGGCGGGCACGGGCATCGGCACCTCCGAGATGGCGTACGCGGTGGCCACCGGCACCCTCTGGTTCCAGGTGCCGCCCACCATCCGCTGCGAGCTGCAGGGGCGCCTGGGCGTGGGGGTCAGCTGGAAGGACCTCATCCTCCACCTGCTGGGGCAGTACGGGGCGGAGTTCGCCCAGTACCGGGCCCTGGAGTTCACGGGAGAGGCGGTAGGCTCCGTGGACCTGGCAGGCCGCATGAGCGTGGCCAACATGGCCGTGGAGGCCGGGGCCAAGTTCTGTTTCTTCCCCCCGGACGCGGTGACCCGCGCCTTCTACCGGGAGGCGGGGCTGGGCTGGCCGCAGCCGGACCCCGACGCCCCCTACGAACGCACCGTGTCCGTGGACCTGTCCCGCCTGGAGCCCTTGGTGGCCCTGCCCCACCGGGTGGACCACGTGCGGCCCGTGCGGGAGGTGGAGGGGTTGGCCATCGACCAGGCCTTCCTGGGGTCGTGCACCAACGGCCGGGTGGAGGACCTGGAGGAGGCCGCCCGCTACCTCCGGGGCCGGAAGGTGCACCCCCGGACCCGGCTCCTCGTGGGCCCCGCCTCCCGGGCGGTGTACGAGGAGGCCAGCCGGCGGGGGATCCTGGCGGAGCTGGTGGCCGCGGGGGCGACGGTCCTGCCGCCGGGCTGCGGCCCGTGCTTCGGCGGCCACCTGGGGCTGTTGGGGGACGGGGAGCGGTGCATCGGCACGCACAACCGCAACTTCCAGGGCCGCATGGGAAGCCCGCAGGCGGAGATCTACCTGGCTTCCCCCGCCACGGTGGCGGCCAGCGCGGTGTGCGGGCACATCGCGGATCCCCGGGAGGTGTTGGCGCGTGCGTGAGGACCGGCTGAGCCGCCCCCTGGTGGGCCGGGTGTGGAAGTTCGGTGACGACGTCAGCACGGACCTGCTGGCCCCGGGCGCGTACGCGGTGGCACCCCTTGAGGAGCGCAAGCGGCACGTGCTGGAGGCGGTGCGGCCCGAGTTCCCGCGCGAGGTCCGGCCGGGGGACGTGGTGGTGGCGGGCCGGAACTTCGGGTGCGGCAGCAGCCGGGAGACTGCCCCGGAGGGGCTGCAGGCCTTGGGCGTGGCGTGCGTGGTGGCGGAGTCCTTCGCCCGCATCTTCTTCCGCAACGCGGTGGCCCTGGGGCTGCCCGTCCTCCCCTGTCCGGGGGTTTGGGCCTTGTTCGAGGACGGGGACCTGGCGGAGGTGGTGGTGGCCCAGGCTCGGGTCCGCAACCCGCGCACGGGCCGGGAGCTTCAGGGCCAGCCCCTCCCGGAGGTCATGGTGGAGATCCTGCAGGCGGGAGGGATCTTGGAACGGCTGCGGGCGTGGAGTGCCGCGCGCCGGGACGGGAATGCCGCGCGAGGGGGTGACGGAGGATGATCTGGAACCCGCAGGCGGAGACCTTGCCGCGTGCGGAGCTGGCACAGCTACAGGCGCGGCGCCTAGCGGAGCTGGTGGAGCGCCTGGTCCACCGGTCTCCCTTCTACCGGGAGCGGCTGCAGGCCAGCGGGGTGAGGCCCGAGGACGTGCGGAGCCTGGACGACCTGCGCAGGCTCCCCTTCACCACGAAAGCCGACGTCCGGGCCGGCTACCCCTTCGGGCTGTTCACCGTGCCCCAGGACCAGGTCCTGGAGCTGCACTGCTCCTCTGGGACCACGGGCTCCCCCATCCTGGTGGGCTACACCCGGGCCGACCTGGACCTGTGGGGGGAGGTGATGGCCCGGGTCATGGGCTGTGCGGGGGTCGGACCGGGGGACCGGGTGCACAACGCGTACGGCTACGGGCTGTTCACGGGAGGGCTGGGCTTCCACTACGGGGCCATGCGGGTCGGGGCCACGGTCCTGCCCATCTCCTCGGGGAACACCGCGCGGCAGGTCAAGCTCATGAGCGACCTCGCGTGCACCGTCCTGTGCTGCACTCCCTCCTACGCCCTGCGCATCGCGGAGGTGATGGAGGAGAGCGGGGTGCGGCCGCAGGCGTTGCGGGTGGGCATCTTCGGGGCGGAGCCCTGGTCCGAGGGCATGCGGCAGGAGATCCAGGCCAGGCTGGGTCTCAGCGCGGTGGACATCTACGGGCTCAGCGAGGTCATCGGCCCCGGGGTGGCGTGCGAGTGCCAGGAAGCCAAGGACGGCCTGCACGTGAACGAAGACCACTTCCTGGTGGAGGTGGTGGACCCGCGCACCGGCGAGCCTCTGCGCGAGGGCGAACGGGGCGAGCTGGTGTTCACCACCCTCACCCGGGAGGCCACCCCGGTCCTGCGCTACCGCACGGGAGACCTCTCGAGCCTGTACCGCGCGCCCTGTCGGTGCGGCCGCACCTTGGTCCGGATGGCCCGGGTCACAGGGCGGGTGGACGACATGCTCATCATCCGGGGGGTGAACGTCTTCCCCTCGGACGTGGAGACCATCCTCACCGGCTTCCGGGAACTGGAGCCCCAGTACCAGATCGTGGTGGACCGGGAGCGGAGCCTGGACGTGCTGGAGGTCCGGGTGGAGGCCCGGGAGGGGTTCTATCGCGAGGAGTCGGTGCGGGAGCTGGAGCAGCGGGTGGCCGCGCGGCTGCGGGAGGGCCTCGGGGTGACCGCCCGGGTCACGGTCCTGCGCCCCAAGGAGCTGCCCCGCACGGAGGTGGGCAAGGCCGTGCGGGTGGTGGACCGCCGGAACCTGTAGGGAGGGGGTGGTGCGGGTGCGGGTGTTGCGGGGAGAAGAGAGCCAGGCGTGGATCTACGACTGGAACGTGGGGCCCGGGTCTCCCGGGAAGCCTCCGTTCCCCGTGGAGCTCAACGACGAGACCCTCCGGGACGGGCTGCAGAGCCCGTCCGTGCGGCACCCCACGGTGGAGGAGAAAAAGGAAATCCTGCACCGGATGGCGGAGCTGGGGATCCACCGGGCGGACATCGGGTACCCGGGGAGCAGCCCCCGGGCGCTGGCGGACGTGGTGGCCCTGGCCCGGGAGATCGACCAGGCGAGGCTCCCCATCCGCCCCAACTGCGCGGGCCGCACCGCGGAGCCTGACATCGTGGCCATCGCGGAGGCCCAGCAGCGCTCCGGGGTGGCCCTGGAGGCGGCCCTGTTCTTGGGCAGCAGCCCCATCCGGCAGTACGCGGAGGGCTGGGACCTGGACTTCCTGCTGCGCACCACGGAGCAGGCGGTGCGGCGCGCCCGCAGCCTGGGGCTGGAGGTGATGTACGTCACGGAGGACACCACCCGCGCCCGCCCCGCGCACCTGCGGGCTCTGTACCGCGCGGCGGTGGAGGCGGGAGCCGCCCGGGTGTGCCTGGCGGACACCGTGGGCCACGCCACCCCGTGGGGCACCCGGCGGCTGGTGCGGTTCATCCGCCGGGAGCTGGGGCCGGAGGTGAAGGTGGACTGGCACGGGCACCGGGACCGCGGGCTGGACCTCATCAACTCCCTGGCGGCCTTGGAAGCGGGCGCCAACTGCGTGCACGCCTGCGGTCTCGGCATCGGCGAGCGGGTGGGCAACACCCCCATGGACCTCCTGCTGGTCAACTTGAAGCTGCTGGGCTGGATCCAGCAGGACCTGCGCAAGCTCCCGGACTACTGCGAGGCCGTTTCCCGGGCCACGGGGATCCCCATCCCGTGCAACTACCCCGTGGTGGGCAAGGACGCCTTCGAGACCAGCACGGGCGTCCACGCCGCGGCCATCGCCAAGGCCTTCCGCAAGGGCGACCACTGGCTGGCCAACCGGATCTACAGCGGGGTCCCCGCGGACGAGGTGGGCCGGGAGCAGGTCATCACCGTGGGGCCCATGAGCGGGCAGGCCAACGTGGTCTTCTGGCTGGAGCGGCACGGCTTGGCCGTGACGGAAGAGGCGGTGGAGCGGGTGCTGAACGCGGCGAAGGTGGCGGACCGGGTGCTCACGGACGAGGAGATCCTGGCCGCGCTGCGGCCTGTGGAGCGGAAGGCGGGGTAGGCATGGACACCAAGGTTCGGGAACGCGCTCGGGTGGCGCTGCTGACGGGGAACGAGGCCATCGCCCGGGGAGCGTACGAGGCGGGGGTGGCGGTGGCCACGGGCTACCCGGGAACCCCCAGCACGGAGATCCTCGAGTTTCTGAGCACCCTCCCCGGGGTGTACGTGGAGTGGTCTACCAACGAGAAGGTCGCCCTGGACGTGGCCGCGGGTGCGTCTATGGGTGGGGTGCGGGCCCTGTGCACCATGAAGCACGTGGGCCTCAACGTGGCCTCGGACACCTTCCTGGTGGCGAGCTACACCGGGGTCCGGGGAGGCCTGGTGGTGGTGAGCGCGGACGACCCCGGCATGCACAGCTCCCAGAACGAGCAGGACAACCGGCTGTACGCCAAGTTCGCGGCCGTACCCCTCCTGGAGCCCTCCGACAGCCAGGAGGCCAAGACCTTCACGGAGCTGGCGTTCGAGCTCAGCGAGGAGTTCGACACCCCGGTGTTGCTCCGCACCACCACCCGCATCAGCCACACCCGGGGGGTGGTGGAGGTGGGAAGTCGGAGGACCGTCCCGCCCCGGCCCTTCCAGCGGGACCCCGCCAAGTACGTGATGCTGCCCGCCCATGCGCGGCAGCGCCGTCCGAAGGTGCTGGAGCGGGTGCGCCGGCTGGCGGAGGTGGCCGCCCGGCCCGAGTTCCTGCGGGTGGAGCTGCGAGACCCCTCCGTGGGGGTGGTCACCGCGGGGGTGTGCTACGGCCTGGTCCGGGAGGTGTTGCCGGAGGCCAGCGTCCTGAAGCTGGGGATGAGTTACCCGCTCCCCGTGGAGGCGGTGCGGGAGTTCGCCTCCCGGGTGCGGCGGGTCCTGGTGGTGGAGGAGCTGGAGCCGTTTTTGGAGGAGGGCCTGCGGGCCGCGGGCCTTCCCGTGGAGGGCAAGGCGTTCTTCCCCCAGCAGGGCGAGCTCACCCCGGAGCTGGTGCGGCAGGGGTTCGTGAGAGCGGGGCTGCTCCCCGAGCAGCCGCCCACGTTCGCCGGCAGCCTGCCCACCGCCCCGCGGCCCCCGGTGTTGTGTGCGGGCTGTCCCCACACGGGCCCCTTCGTGGCCCTCCGGAAGCTGGGTGCGGTGGCCTGCGGGGACATCGGCTGCTACACCCTGGGCGCCCTGGAACCCCTGCGGGCCATGGACTCCTGCCTGGCCATGGGAAGCAGCATCGGCATGGCCACGGGGCTGGCCCTGGCGGGCACCGCCCCAGGCCCCGTGGTGGCGGTGATCGGGGACTCCACCTTCCTGCACGCGGGCCTGCCCGCCCTGGTGGACGCGGTGTACAAGCAGGCCAACATCACGGTCCTGATCCTCGACAACGGCACCACCGCCATGACGGGAGGCCAGCCCCACCCCTCCACGGGTACTTTCATCCGCGGGGACCCGGCACCCCGGGTGGACCTGGCCGGCCTGTGCAAGGCCATGGGGGTGGAGTTTGTGCGGGTGGTGGACCCCTACGACCTGGGCGCCACCTTCGTGGCCCTGGAGGAGGCGGTGCGGTACCCCGGGGTGAGCGTGGTGATCACCAACCGGCCGTGCGTGGAAGCCCCCGTGAAGGTGCGGGACGAGCCTTTCCGGGTGGTACTGGAGCGGTGCACGGCGTGCCAGCTGTGCATGGAGCTGGGCTGCCCCGCCCTGGTGTGGACCGGCGAGACGTACGAAGGCCGCCCCAAGGTCACCATCCGCGTGGACGCGTGCACGGGCTGCACCCTGTGTGCCCAGGTGTGCCCCGCGGACGCCATCGTGCGGGTGGGCGAAGGGTGGGGGAGGGAGTGAGGTGCGTCCCCGCAACGTCCTGGTGGTCGGGGTAGGCGGCCAGGGAGTGCTGCTGGCCAGCAACGTCCTGGCCGCGGTGTGCCTCCGGCGGGGCTTCGACGTGAAGAAGAGCGAGGTTAAGGGCATGGCCCAGCGGGGCGGCGCGGTGGTGAGCTTTCTGCGCTACGGGGAGGCGGTCTACAGCCCCCTGGTGGAGCGGGGCCACGCGGATCTCGTGGTGAGCCTGGAGTGGGCGGAGGCGCTGCGGTGGGCTCCGTACCTGCGGCCGGGCGGGGTGCTGGCGGTGGACCTGGTGCAGATCCTGCCGCCCGCGGCGCAGCTGGACCACCGCACCTGGCGAGTGGCCTACCCCGCGGTGGAGGTGGACCGGCTGCGGGAGGCGGGCTGGGACGTGCGGCCCTACGAGGCCAGCCGGCAGGCCGCGGACCTGGGGGACGTGCGCATGGCCAACGTGGTGCTCCTGGGCGCGGTGAGCCGGGAGCTGGAGTTCACCGTGGAGGAGTGGGAGGAGGCCATCCGGGAGGTGGTCCCCCGCAAGGCCGTGGAGCCGAACCTCCGGGCTTTCCACGCGGGACGGGCCCTGCCCGTGGCCTCCGTGTTCCCCGCGCCCCGGCCGCAGGCAGCACCCCGACGCTTCCGGGTGGAGGTCACCGCGGGCTGGTGCAAGGGACGCGGTTGCGGGATCTGCGTACGGGTGTGTCCGGAGGACGTGCTGGCCTTCGGGCCGGACGACAAGGCCGCGGCGGTGGACCCCGACCGGTGCACGGGCTGTCAGCTCTGCCAGCTCCTGTGCCCCGACTTCGCCGTGGTGGTGCGGGAGGAGGTGGCGGCCCTTGGCTAAGCTGCGGCTGGTGCGGGGTAACACCGCGTGCGCCTACGGCGCGGTGAGCGCGGGTTGCCGGTTCTACGCGGGGTACCCCATCACGCCCTCCTCGGAGGTGGCGGAGGAGATGGCGCGGCTGCTGCCGCGGGTGGGCGGCGTGTTCGTGCAGATGGAGGACGAGATGGCGAGCCTGGCGGCGTGCATCGGCGCGTCCCTGGGCGGCCTCCGGGCCATGACCGCCACCAGCGGCCCCGGGTTCACCCTCATGCAGGAGCACCTCGGGTACGCGGCCCTGGCGGAGATCCCGTGCGTGGTGGTGGACGTGATGCGGCTGGGTCCCAGCACGGGGTTCCCCACGGCCCCCGCGCAGGGCGACGTGTGCCAGGCACGGTGGGGAAGCCACGGGGACTACCCCGTCCTGGTGCTGAGCCCTGCGGGGGTGCAGGAGGTCTTTGACCTGACCGCCCGGGCGTTTGAGCTGGCCGACCGCTACCGCACCCCCGTGGTGGTGCTGTACGACGAGGTGGTCGGCCACATGATGGAACCCGCCGCTCTGCCTCCCGTGGGGGAGCTGGAGCAGGCGGGCACCTGGCGCAGGCCCTCCCCGCCGGTGCGGGCCCCCTACCTGCCCTACGCGTACACGGACGGGACTCCGCCTCCCCTGGTGAGCTTCGGGGAGGGTGTGCGGTACCACGTGACGGGCTTGATTCACGACGAGACCGGCTTCCCCACCGTGGACCCGGCCAAGGTGGGGGAGATGCTGGGCAAGCTGAACCGCAAGATCCCCGAGGTGCCCGCGGAAGGCCTGGAGCCGGAGCTGTACGCCACCGAGGACGCGGAGGTGGTGGTGGTGGCCTACGGCATCACCGCCCGGGCCGCCAAGGCCGCGGTGAAGCAGGCGCGGGCTTCGGGGCTGCGGGCGGGGCTGTTGCGCCCGCGGGTGCTGTGGCCGTCCCCGGAGCGGGTGCTGCGGGAGCTGGCGAGCCGCGTGCAGGCCTTCGTGGTGGCGGAGATGAACTGTGGGCAGTGGGGCCGGGAGGTGGAGCGGTTGGTGTGCCGGACCGCAGAGGTGGTTCCCGTGAACCAGGTGGACGGGACTCCCTTGGCCCCGGAGGCCATCCTCCAGGCGGTGGCGGAGGCGGGCGGCCGGACGGGGTGCGGGGTGGCGGCGGGGAGGACGGCATGATCGCGGACGTGCGCGGCTACTTGCGGGAAGCCCGGATGCCACACATCCTGTGCCCGGGGTGCGGGCACGGGATCGTCCTGGGGGCCTTGTTGCGTGCGGTGCACGCCCTCCAGGTCCCGCAGGACCGGCTGGCGGTGGTGGCCGGCATCGGGTGCAGCAGCCGGCTGGCGGGCTACGTGGACGCCTGCACCCTGCACACCACCCACGGCCGCGCCCTCGCCTTCGCCACAGGGCTGAAGCTGGCGCGGCCGGAGCTCACCGTGGTGGTGCTCACGGGGGACGGGGACGGCCTCAGCATCGGGGGCAACCACCTGATCCACGCGGCCCGGCGGAACGTGGACCTCACCTGCGTGCTGTTCAACAACGCGGTCTACGGCATGACGGGAGGCCAGGTGGCCCCCACCACCCAGCCGGGGTGGCTGGCCTCCACCGCACCGTACGGGCACCCGGAGCCGGCCTTCGACGGCTGCGCCCTGGTGCAGGGGGCAGGCGGCACCTTCGTGGCCCGGGGGATGGCGTACGACCCCCTGGGGTTGGAGGAGATCTTCCGGGAAGCCCTGCGCCACCCGGGCTTCAGCTACGTGGAGGTCCTCACCGACTGTCCCGTGTACTTCGGCCGGTACAACCGCCTGGGGGAGGGACCGGAGCTGCTGTGGAGCCAGAAGGCCCGCTTCACGGAGGTCGGGCAGATGCTGGTGCAGAAGCGGTTCGTGAGCCCGGACGGAACGGCTCCCCCGGGGCGCGTGGACGGGCTGCAGTTCGGGATCCTCCACCGCGCCCAGCGGCCGGAGTTCACCCGGGTGTGCTGGGGACGCGCGGCACGGGGAGGTGGGGAGTGAACCGGACCGCGGTGCGGCTCGCGGGTTCGGGAGGCCAGGGGGTGGTCCTCGGCAGCGTGCTGCTGGGCGAGGCCGCCCTGCGCCAGGGCAAGTGGGCAGCCTGCTTCCACGCCTTCGGCCCGGAGGCCCGGGGTGGGGCCGCCAGGGCGGACGTGGTGATCGCAGACGGGCCCCTGGACTACCCTGTACCCCGAGAGGTGGACATGCTGGTGGCCCTGACCCAGGACGCCGCCGACCGCCACACCACGGCGGTGCGGGCCGGGGGGCTGGTCCTCGTGGACAGCGGCCGGGTGGCGCGCCTCCCCAGCGGCCCGTATCGGACCGTGGCGGTGCCACTGTTCCGCACCGCGCGGGAGGCGGTGGGGACGGAGGCCGTGGGCAACGTGGCGGCTCTGGGCCTGCTGTGTGCCCTCACGGGGCTGGTGGCGGAGGACGCCCTGCGGGAGGCGGTCGGGCAGCGGTTCCGGGGGAACGCCGGCGCCCAGAACTTGAAGGCCCTGGAGGTGGGCGTGCGGTTGGGGCTCAGCCTTCGGGAGGAGGCAGCAGGGTGAAGGGCGGACGGTCCCGGGTGGCGGTGCGGACCCGCAACGCGGTGCCGGAGCTGGCGCGGCTGGACGGGGAGAAGCGGCGGGAGCACATCCTGCGGGTGGCCGCCCACCTCTTCCGCACCAAGGGCTACAAGGGCACCAGCATGCGGGACATCGCGGAGGTGGTGGGGCTCACCAAGAGCAGCCTGTACCACCACATCCGGGGCAAGCAGGACCTGCTCCTGGAGATCCTCCAGCACACCGTGGACCGGGCCGTCCGCAGGCTGGAACGCATCGCCCGCAGCACCCTGTCACCGTCGGAGCGGCTGCGCCTGGCGGTGGAGAACCACATCGTGCACCTCATCGAGGACCTGGACAACGTGGTGTGCTTCATCGAGGAGGGCAAGAACCTGGCGCCCGAGCGCATGCGGGCGTACGTGCAGCAGCGGGACCGCTACGAGCGGTTCTTCCGGGACATCGTGCAGGAGGGGATCCAAGCCGGGGAGTTCCGCCTGACGGACGTACGGCTGGCAGGGTGGGCCATCCTGGGCATGTGCAACTGGGTGGCCAAGTGGTACCGGCGGGACGGGCCGTACACCGCGCAGGAGATCGCCACCCACTTCGGAGAGTTCGCGGTGCGCGCCCTCAGCCGCGGCTACCCGCCGTGGCCCGTCGCCCACCCCGGGGAGGGGGAGCGCGATGGCTCTTCCCCTTGAGGGCGTGCGGGTGGTGGACCTGAGCCAGGGGGCCGCGGGCCCGGTGTGCACGCAGCTGCTGGGCGACTTCGGCGCGGACGTGGTGAAGGTGGAGCCTCCGGGCGGAGACTGGGGCCGGCAGCTGGGCCCGCCCTTCTACCCCCTGCCGGACGGCGGCAAGACCGCGGCCGCCTACGTGGGGATGAACCGCAACAAGCGCAGCGTGGTGGTGGACCTGAAGCGGCCGGAAGGGCGGCAGGTCCTCCTGCGGCTTGTGGAGGGCGCGGACGTGTTCGTGGAGAGCTTCCGGCCCGGCGTGGCGGAGCGCTTGGGGCTGGGGGCCGAGACCCTCCTGACCCGCAACCCGCGCCTGGTGTACTGCAGCATCTCCGCCTTCGGGCAGCACGGCCCGTGGAAGGACCGGCCCGGGGTGGACGGGGTGGTGCAGGCCATGAGCGGGCTCATGAGCGTGACCGGCACGGAGGACGGGCCGCCGGTGAAGGTGGGAGTACCTGCCGCGGACATGGTGGGCGGGTTCCTGGCGGCGGCGGGGATCCTCCTGGCCCTGCTGGCCCGGCAGCGCACGGGAGCCGGACAGGTGGTGGACGCAAGCCTCCTGGACGCCCTGCTGGCGTTCCAGACCGTGCCCCTGGCCATGTTCTTCTGCTCCGGCCAGGCTCCCCGGCGCAGCGGCAGCGCGGCCCCCTACGCCGCCCCCAACGAAGCCTTCCCCACCCGGGACGGGTACGTGATGGTGGCCGCGTACAGCCCGGACCGGTGGCGGAAGCTGTGCGAGGTCCTGGGCATGCCCGAGCTCGCGGAAGACGGGCGCTTCTCCACCAACGACCTCCGGGTCCAGAACCGTGCGGCGTTGCGGGAGATCCTGGAGGCGGTCTTCCGGACCCGCACCACGGGCGAGTGGATCCAGGTGCTGGAGGAGGCGGACATCCTGTGCGCCCCCCTGCTCACCTACCCGGAGCTGGTCGCCTCCCGGCACGTATCAGAGCGCGGGATGGTGGTGGAGGTCGCCCACCCGCAGGCGGGCACGGCGCGGGTGGCGGGGATCCCCATCCGGCTGGCCGCCACCCCGGGCCAGGTGCGCCGGCCCCCTCCTCTTCCGGGGGAGCACACGGTGGAGGTCCTGCAGGAGGCAGGGTTTCCACCGGAGCACGTGGCGGAGCTGGTGCGCCGCGGGGTCGTGCAGGCCTGGACCCTTCCCGTGGAGGTGTGAGCCATGGCGGACGTGGTGCTGTACCAAAAGGAGGACCGGGTGGGGGTGCTGACCCTGAACCGGCCGGAGGCCCTCAACGCGCTGACCGTGGAGATGCTGGACCGCATGAACGCGTACCTGGACGAGGTGGAGCAGGACCCCGAGGTCCGGGTGGTCCTGCTCACCGCCGCGGGCGACCGGGCCTTCTGCGTGGGCGCGGACCTGCGCGCCCGGGCGCAGGAGTACGAGGCCGGCTTGACCGAGGACCCCATGGGCCGCCAGATCCGGCGGCTGCTCCGGCGGCTGGAGACCCTGGACCGGCCCGTGGTGGCCGCGGTGCACGGCTACTGCCTGGGAGGCGGCCTGGAGCTGGCCCTGGCCTGCGACCTCCGGGTGGCGTCGGAGAAGGCCCAGTTCGGCCTGCCGGAGGCCAACGTGGGCAGCATGCCCGGGGCCGGAGGCACCCAGCGCTTGGCGCGTCTGGTGGGCCCCGGGTGGGCCAAGGACCTCATCTTCACGGGCCGGCGGGTGGACGCGCAGGAAGCGTACCGCATCGGCCTGGTGAACCGGGTGGCACCCGTGGACAGCTACCTGGAGGAAGCGAAGAAGCTGTGCGCGGAGGTCGCCCGCAAGGCGCCCCTGTCCCTGCGGTACGCCAAGTGGGCGGTGAACATGAGCTTGGACGTGGACCTGGAGTCCGGTCTGAGCTTCGAGGCACGCTGCCACGCCCTCCTGCGCCACAGCGAGGACCGGAAGGAGGGAATCCAGGCCTTTCTGGAAAAGCGGGAGCCGCGCTTCGTGGGACGGTAGAGCGCGTGGTTTTCGGGGACCCCGGTCCCTCTGACGGGGTTCCCGGACAGGCCGCGGAGGAAGGAGGGAGGACCATGGGCGTGCGGGACCGGGTGGCCATCGTGACCGGGTCGGGCCAGGGGATCGGCGCGGGGGTGGCGGAGAAACTGGCCGCGGAGGGTGCCCGGGTGGTGGTGAACGACGTGGTGGCCGACCGCGCGGAGGCCGTGGCGAGCCGCATCCGCGAGGCCGGGGGCCAAGCCTTGGCGGTGGCCGCGGACGTGAGCCGTAAGGAGGGGGCCGAAGAGCTGGCCTCGAGGACCTTGGAGGCCTTCGGGCAGGTGGACATCCTCGTGAACAACGCGGGCATCGCCCGGGACAAGTGGCTGGTGAAGATGAGCGACGAGGACTGGGACGAGGTCCTCCGGGTGAACCTCACCAGCCAGTTCCTGTGCTGCCGGGCGGTGGTCCCCCACATGATGGAGCGCAAGTACGGCCGCATCATCAACATTTCGTCCCGGGCTTGGCTGGGTGGCCCCGGGCAGGCCAACTACGCCGCCAGCAAGGGCGGGGTGGTGAGCCTGACCCGCACCCTGGCCCTGGAGCTGGCGAAGTTCGGGATCACCGTGAACTGCATCGCCCCCGCCCTCATCGACACCCCCCTCTTCCGGAGCCTGAAGGAGGAGGTGCAGCAGAAACTGGTGCAGACCGTGCCCGTGGGGCGGGTAGGAACCCCCGCGGACGTGGCACACGCGGTGCTGTTCTTCGCCTCCGAGGAGGCCAGCTACATCACGGGGCAGCTGCTGTACGTGTGCGGGGGACGGAGTCTGTCCAGCGCGTGAGGAGGGAGCCTCCATGCGGGCGCTTTGGGTCGCGTTGGCGCTGCTGGCCCTGCCCCTGGCCTCCGCGGGGGCGGGCCCGGCCCGGAGCACGGTGCAGGTGGCCATCGGCCCTCCCGCGGTCATCGGGTACCTGCCGGTGTACGCGGCCCAGGGGCTGGGCTACTTCCGGGAGCTGGAGGACCGCACGGGGATCCAGGTGCGGTTCGTGGAGTTCCGGGGAGGCACGGAGGCGGCCATCGCCTTGATCACGGGCAACGTGGACTTCGCCACCATCACCCTGACCCACGTGGTGAAGGCCCACGAGCAGGGCAAGGACCTGAAGTTCCTCCTGACCTTCTTCAACGCGCAGGCCATGGCCATGGTGGTGCAGCCGGACCTCCCCGTGCAGAGCCCCGCCCAGCTGGTGGGCCGGCGGATCGGGGTCACCAGCTTCGGGTCCGCCACCCACATGCAGGCCCGCCACATCCTCCGCCGCTTCCACGCGGACCCCGACGCGGCCCAGTACGTGGCGGTGGGTGGGCCTGCCACGGCTCTGGCGGCGTGGCGGCGGAAGTCCGTGGACGCCCTGGTGTACCTGGACCCCGTCATCACCACCCTGCTTTCGGAAGGGTCCGCCCGGCTCCTGTACGACGTGCGGACCGTGGAGGGGACGGTGCGCCTGTACGGAGCCCCCTACATCAGCAGCGGGTTGCTCACCCGGGCGGAGGTGGTGCGGGCAGACCCGCAGCGGGTGCAGGAGGTGGTGAACGTGTTCGTGCGGACCCTGCGGTGGCTGCGGGCCCACCGGTCCCGGCTGGACCTGGTGGCCGCGGCGCTGCCCGGGGAGCTGGGTTGGACGCAGGAGATCCTGCGGGCGAACCTCAGCGGCCTGTCCGCGGACGGGCGGGTGTTGCCGGAGGCCGTCCGGGCGGTGGTGCGGTCCCTGTGGGACGACGGGCTGCTGAGCCGGGACTTCCGGGCAGGCTACGACCAGATGGTGGAGGCCCGGTTCGTGGAGCGGGCCATCGTGGGAACGCGGTGAGGAGGGAGAGCATGTCGGAGATCGCGGCGGCCGAACCGTACGTCCCCTTCCGCCCCGGCCTGCTGCGGTTTGAGGGAGGCCGGGGGGTTCTGGTGGGGGGGCGCTGCCGGGAGTGCGGGGCGACCTACTTCCCGGCCCCGGAGGTGTGCGCGCGGTGCCGGGGGCAGGAGGTGGAGCGGGTGGATCTCAGCGGGCGCGGCACGGTGTACACCTACACCGTGGTCCGGCAGTCCACCCCGGAGTTCCAGACCCCGTACGTGCTGGTGTACGTGGACTTCCCGGAAGGCGTACGGGTCCTGGGCCAGCTGGTGGGCTGCGGACCGGAGGCGGTGCGGGTGGGGATGCCGGTGGAGGTGGTGTTCCAGGAGGTGGGCAAAGACCCGGAGGGCCGGCCCGTGGTGGGGTGGCGGTTCCAGCCGGTACAGGCGTGAGGAGGGAAAAGCCATGGACGTGTACGTGGTCGGCGCGGGGATGACCAAGTTCGGGAAGCACCCGGACCGGGACGCGGTGGACCTGGCGGTGGAGGCGGTGAACGAAGCCATCCGGGACGCGGGCGTGGACCGCCGCCGGATCCAGGCCGCGTACTGCGGGCACGTGTACGGCGGCATGGTGCTGGGCCAGAAGGTCCTGGCCCGGACGGGGCTGGCGGGGATCCCCCTGGCGAACGTGGAGAACGCGTGCAGCAGCGGTGCCACCGCCATCCGGGAGGCGTACCTGGGCATCCGGGCGGGCGAGTACGACCTGGTGTTGGCCTTCGGCGTCGAGCACCTCACCACCCGCTTCCGGGGGGCCCTGACCCCGGGGGAGGAGGACCTGGAGGGGGCCCTGGGGCTGACCATGCCCGCGGTGTACGCCATGCGGGCGGTGCGCCACATGGAGGAGTTCGGCACCACCCGGGAGGAGCTGGCCTACGTGTCCGTCAAGAACAAGCGCAACGCCAGCCTCAACCCCTACGCCCAGTTCCAGAAGCCCGTGACCGTGGAGGACGTGCTGAACTCCCGGCCCATCGCGGACCCCTTGCGCCTGCTGGACTGCTGCCCCGTGAGCGACGGCGCCGCGGCGGTGGTCCTGGCCAGCGAGCGCTTGTGTGCCCAGCTGGACCGCCGGCGGGCGGTGCGGCTGGCCGCCGCGGCCCTGCGCACGGGGACCGTGGAAGTGGGCCTGCCGTCCATGGCCTTCGAGCCTCTCACCCGGGCTACGGCGCAGGACGCGTACGAGCGGGCGGGGGTGGGGCCGGAGGACGTGGACTTCGCGGAAGTCCACGACTGCTTCTCCATCGCGGAGGTCCTGCGGGTGGAGGGGCTGGGCCTGTACCCCGTGGGCGAGTATCCGAAGCGGGCGGCCCGGGGGGAAGCGGACATCGGCGGCCGGCTGCCCATCAACCCCAGCGGGGGCCTGTTGGGCAAGGGTCACCCCCTGGGCGCCACCGGGGTGGCCCAGGTGGTGGAGCTGGTGCGGCAGCTGAGGGGCGAGGCGGGTCCGCGCCAGATCCCCGACGCCAAGGTCGGGCTGGCACACTGCCGGGGCGGCAAGGCCGCGGGCATCGAGGGCGCGGCGTGCACCGTCCTGGTGGCGGTGCGGTGAGGGAGACGTGGAGCAGCTGCCCATCCGGTGCGTGATCATGCGGGGCGGGACCAGCAAGGGGCTGTTCTTGCGGTTCAACGACCTCCCGCAAGACCCCGCCCTGCGGGACCGGGTGATCCTCGCCTTGTTCGGGAGCCCCGACCCCCGGCAGATCGACGGCCTGGGCGGGGCGGACATCCTCACCAGCAAGGTCATGTTGGTGGGGCCGCCTTCCCGCCCCGACGCGGACGTGGACTACCTGTTCGGGCAGGTGAGCATCACGGAACCCGTGGTGGACTACGACATCAACTGCGGCAACCTGTCCGCGGCGGTGGGGGTGTACGCCATCCAGGAGGGCTTCGTACGGGCCCAGGAGCCCACGACCCGGGTCCGGATGTTCAACTGGAACACCCGCAAGATCCTGGTGGCGGAAGTGCCTGTAAGGGACGGCGCGCCCCGGGTGGAGGGAGACTGCCGGATCGACGGGGTGCCCGGCACGGGTGCGGAGGTGGTCCTGGACTACGCCCAGAGCGTGGGGGCCACCACGGGACGGCTGTTGCCCACGGGCGTGGAACGCGAGGAGATCCACGTCCCGGAGCTGGGCCGGTCCGTCCCCGTGAGCGTGGTGGACGTGGCCAACGCCTGCGTCTTCTTCCCCGCGGAGGTCCTGGGCTGGAAGGGTACGGAGGGGCCCTCGGACGTGACCGCGGACCACTTGCGGGCCGCAGAGGCCATCAAGCGCGAGGTCGCCCGGCGCCTGGACCTGCCCCCCGACGGCCTCGTGCCCATCCCCGTGGCGGTGGCGCCGCCCGCGCAGTACCGGACGGTGCAGGGCGCGGTGGTGCGGGAGGAGGACGCAGACCTCCTGGTGCGCCTCCTGGGCGGCCGTCCCCTGGCCCTGCACAAGGCCTTCGCGGCCACCGCGGCCGCGGCCGCGGCGGTGGCCGCTTGCATCCCCGGCACGGTAGCTTTCCGAGCGTGTCGGCGGCGGGCGGAGGGGGAGGTGGTGCTGGGCCACCCCAGTGGGACTTTCCCGGTGCGGGTCAGGGTCGCCGGCGAGCCGGGCAACTGGACGGTGGAACGGGCCAGCTACTCCCGCACCGCCCGCCGCCTCATGGAGGGCTACGCCTTCGTCCGGACCGCGTGTGTGGCGCCGGGCCCGCCCGGTGCCCCTTGAACCTTTCGGCCTTCCCGACCGCCTGTTCTGGTAGAATGCTCGCGGTACACTAGGCGGCCTGAGGGAGGTCTTCCGTGCGGCTCCGGCCCGCAGTGTTCTGCCTCCTCGCTGCTGTCCTCCTCACCGGTGCCGCGGCCCCGGACCCGAGATGGGTGGTGGTGGCGGTCTCCCTGGAGGGGACCGTGCAGCCCGAGGGCTTCTACTACGTGGCCTTCGGCAACCAGGAGGGGTTTCTGCGGGGCCCCGAGCCGGACGGCGAAGGGTGGGTGGCCTACGTCCTCCTGCACCGGGACCGGTTCTACCTCGGGACGTTGAGCGGGATCGACCCTCCGCCGCGGCTGTTCCGGTTCACCCGGCCCCCCGAGCCCTACCCGAGAGGGACGGTGACCCGGGACCGCCGCGGCTGGCAGGTGGAAATCCCCCTGGGCCTGCTGGCGGTGGACGGCCGTGCCCCGCGGCAGGTGAAGGTGAACGTGGTCACCGCGGACCCCGACCGCAAGGTCCTGGACGCCCTGGGCCGCGGCGCGGAGGACCGCACGGGCTTCGTCTCCCTGGACCTGCAGCGGGAGGTGTACCGGGCGTTCACGGACGAAAAGGGGGACGCGCCTTCGGGCTACGACGTGGTGGGTGGGACGCTTTCGGTAAGAGTGCCGTAACCGTTGAAGGAGGGTCGTATGGTCCGCACGTGGTCCTTGGTCGTGTGCGTGTTGCTGGCCGCGGGGTGCGCGGAGTCCAACCTGGTGCGCACCACCGCCACGGACACCACCCCGCCGACCGTGGTCGCCACCCTCCCCAGCAACGGGGCGGAAAACGTCACCGAGGCCCGGGTGGTGGTGACCTTCAGCGAGCCCATGTCCACGGCCTCCGTGCAGCTGGAGGCCACCCCCAGCGTGGCCTGGGGGAGCCCCACCTGGTCGGACGGCGACCGCACCGTGACCTTTGTGCCCTCAGACCTCCGGCCCAACACCCGCTACAGCGTGCGGGTCAGCGGCCGGGACCGGGCCGGGAACAGCCTGACGGGGACCACTTCCTTCACCTTCACCACGGGAGCCTTGATCCAGGCGGGCGTCGTGGCCCAGAACCTGGTGCAGAACAGGGTCTTCGCGGCGGTGGACGAGCGGCTGTACGCGGTGTTCCTGGCGTGGGTGGCGGGGCAGCCGGACCGGACCCTGCAAGCTTCGCCCGAGGAGCACCGGCGCCTGCGGGAGGTGGTGGCGCAGCGCGCTCCGGAGGCGGCCCGCAAGGCCCGCGAGTTCTTCGGCCAGAACCCGCTCACTCCGGCCCAGCTGGTGGAGGCCAGTTACTGGCTGACCCCTGACCTGCGGAGGTCCAACACCCCCGCGCCCTCTGCGGTCCTCGCCACCCAGCCCGCAAGCCCCGCCCCACAGGGCCCCAGCTCCCCCGCACCCAGGCCCACGGCCCCTGCCGGCAGGCCGGCCGCCTCTCCGTCTGCTTCTCCCACGGAGAACGGACAGGCCGCCTCCGGCGCCTCTCCGCAGGCCTCGCCTGAGTCCCGGGCCGCCGGGCCCCTGCCCCCCGGCCTGGACGAGCTGGTGCGGGAGGTGTACGAGAAGGCCCAGGGCCGGGAGCTTTGGCAGACTGCGCGCGCGGAGCACGAACAGCTCGCCCAGCAGTACCGCGTCCCCACGGAGGAACGGATCCGGCAGGCCACCACGTACCTGCGGCTTTCCGGCTTCCCCTTCGAGCGCCTGGTGGTGGTGCCCAACCTCCTGGGCCCCCGGGACGACGTGCGGGAGGTGCGGGTGGGTGCTGTCCTGCACGTGGTGGTGGGGCCTTCCGCCGGGCCCAACGTGCGGGGCGTGCTGCGGGCCTTCCTCCGGACGGTGCTGGACCCGCCCACCGCCGCCGCCAAGGACCAGGTGGACAGGCTCCGGGGGTTGCACGACCTGGTGAAGGAGGAAGCGGTCTTGCGGGGGTTCCGGGAGTGGGAAGAGGTGGTTCGGGAGAGCCTGGTGCGGGCCGTGGAGGCGCGGCTGTTCCTGCCGGGCCGGGACGAACAGGACAGCTTCCTGGACAGCTCCTTCCAGGAGGGGCTGATCCTGGTGCGCCACTTCGCGGGCCGGCTGGACGCCCTGGAGCGGGGCGAGGTGAACCTGAACCAGTTCGTCCAGCAGGCCTTGCAGGCTGCCAACGCGGACCAGCTGCGGCAGCAGTGGGCAGGGCGCAGCAGGAGGTAGCCTCCGCGTGGTGCGGACCCTGGACCGCTACGTGGTGAGCGAGCTGGTGCCGCCCTTCCTCATGGGGGTCTCCGTCTTCCTGGTCCTCCTGGTGGGCGACATTCTGTACGTCCTGGCGGAGTACCTGGCCCGAGGGCAGGTGCCCCTGAGCGCGCTGCTGCGGCTGCTGTTCTACAAGCTGCCCCACATGCTGGTCCTGACCTTCCCCGTGTCCACCCTCTTCGGCACCCTCCTGGGGGTGGGCCGGCTGGCCAAGGACAACGAGATCACCGCCCTGCGCATGGCGGGGCTGCCCTTCGTGCGCATCTTTTTGCCCGTGGCGGCCTTCGCCGTGGTGGTGGCGGGGCTTTCCTTCTGGGTGAACGAGTACCTCACCCCGTGGGCCAACCAGCGGGCGGACCAGCTCATCCGGCAGAGCATCTTCCGGGAGATCTTCCCGCGGGTGCGGGAGAACGTGTTCTTCCGCGGGCCCCAGAACCGGTACTTTTACGTCCGCCGGGCGGACGAGACCAACCACCTCCTGGAAGGCGTGATGATCTACGAGGTGGGGGGGGCGTACCCCCGCCTGATCACGGCCCAGCGCGCCCGCTACGGGGAGGGGTGGTGGCACCTGGAAGAGGGGGTGGTGCGGGAGCTGGACGAACGGGGCTTCACCACGTACGAAGCGGCCTTCGCCCGCTTCGACGTGCGGGTGGAGGGGGATCTCGGAGGGTTTTTGCTCCAGCAGAAAACCCCCGACCAGATGTCCGCCGCGGAGCTGCGGGAGCACCTGCGGGAGCTGGAGCGCAGCGGGCTGGAGAGCCGGGCGGTGGCGGTGGACTACTACTTCAAGTACGCGGCTCCCTTCGCGGTGCTGGTGTTCGCCCTGGTGGCAGCGCCCTTGAGCCTGCACGGCGCCCGGGGCGGCCGCTTCACGGGGGTTGCCGCGGCCATCGTCCTGATCTTCGTGTACTACGTGGTCATGTCCACGGCCCGCGCGTGGGGCCGGGCGGGCGCCCTCCACCCCTTCTTGGCCGCGTGGGCCGCCAACCTCCTGTTCCTCGCCGGGGGCGTGGTGGCGTACTTGTGGGTGGAAGGCATCTTCTTCCGGCCCGCGGAGATCTTGGCGCGACAGGCGCGGGTGAAGGAGGTAGCCTCGGGTGGCGCAGGCTAAGCAAGTGCGCCGCTGGGGCCTCCTGCCCCTGGCCGGCCTGGCCTTGCTGGGCGCGGGCTACCTGTGGGCCGCGGGTGTCGCGAGGGAGCAGGCGCCCCAGCCGCAGGCTCCCCTGCCGGTGCGCCTGGAGGCGCAACAGACCCGCCTGGTGGTCCGGCACGAGGGCAAGCCGCAGGTGGACCTGCAGGCCCAGCGGGTGGAGGTGTCCCCTGACCTCCTGACTGCGACCCTGGAGGACGTGCGCCGGGCGGTGGTGTTCCGGGACGGCCAGGAGTTCTTGTACGTGCGGGCGCGCCGCGTGGTCCTGAACCGCTCCACCCAGAACTTCGTGGCCACGGGGGGCGTGGAGGTGACCTCGCCCAGGGGGGACTGGCTGCGGGCCCCCGAGCTGGTCTACCAGAACGACCGCGCGGTGCTGAGCTTCCCCAAGGGCGTGGAGTTCCAGCTGGGCAAGACCCGCGCCAAGGTGCGCGCCCTGCGGTACTTTGTGAAGCAGGACGTGGTGGAGATGGAAGGCGGGGTGGACCTGCAGCTGGACGTGCGGGAGCTCCCGACTCCACGTCCGACTCCGGAGGCAGGCCGGTGAGGTCCTTCCTCTTCGCGTGTGCGCTGCTGGCGGCCCTGGCGCAGGGTGCCCTGGCCCAGCAGCCCGTACCTCCTCCGGAGGGCGAGCGGGGCCGGTTGCGCGCGGAGCGGGTCCGCTACGACGCCCGCAACGGGGTGTTCGAGGCCCGGGGGAGCGTGCGCCTGGAGCTGGGGGACACCACCATCACCTGCGAGGTCCTGACCTACCACGAGCGCGACCGGGTGGCGTGGGCGGAAGGCAAGGTGGAGGTGGTGCAGAAGACCACCACCCTGCGGGCGCCCGCGGTACGGTACGAGGCCGGCCCGAAGATCACCTACGCCTCCGGGGGGGTGGTGGTGCTGCAGGAAGGCGTGGAGCTACGGGCCCGCACCCTCAAGTACCGCCACGGGGACGAGGTGGCCTTCGCGGAAGGGGACGTGCACCTGCAGACCCGCAACGGTCAGCTCCAGGCGCCCTCCCTGTGGGCGGACCTGAAGAACAAGCTGGCGGAGGCCAAGGGGCCCGCCAGGCTCGTGCGCAAGGGCGGCCCGCCTCCCCGGGGCCGCGAGGGCGACCGGGTCCTTGCGGCGTTGGCCAAGGAAGACACCACCATCACCTCCCGGGGTCCCATGAAGTACGCGTGGCTGGGCACGGAGGAAGCCACCGCCCAGGAGGGGGTACAGCTGGAGCAGGTGGACAAGAGCGCGCAGGCGGAGCGCATCACGTACTCGGAGTCCCAGGACCGGATCGAGCTGGAGGGCTCCGTGCGCCTGCACCAGCGCAGCGGCCAGTGGCTGGTGCGGGAACGGCTGGTCCGTCCGCCCCGGGACGAGGAGGAGCGCAAGGCCCTCCAGACCCCCGCGGTGCTCACCGCGGACCGGGTGGTGATCACCCTCAGCACCCGAGGGAGCGTGGCCACGGGCAACGTGCGGGTCACCCAGGAAGGCCGGCGGGCGGAAGGAGACCGCGCGGAGTACGACGACCAGCAGGGCCGCATCGTGCTGTCGGGCAGGCGGGTCCGGCTGGAACGGGAAGACGGCAGCTGGCTGGAGGCGGAGCAGGTGGTGGTCTCCCTCCGGGAGGACACCTTCGAAGCCCACGGGAGAGTGGACACCACCTTCCCCGTGCGCCGCTGAACCCGGGACCCTCCGGCCTCCGACTATGGTGCAGAGGAGGCGGAGCCGGACCGTCGAAAGGCTGGGGTAGACCCCCTGGAGGGGACCAGCAGGATGACGGACCGGGAGCTCCTCCGGCTCATCGCGCAAGGCGACGCGACCGCCTTCCGGGAGTGGTACGACCGACACAGCGGCCCGCTGTTCGCGTACCTGTACCGCCTCCTGCGGGACGTGCACCTGGCGGAGGACGTGCTGAGCGAGACCATGCTGACGGTGTGGATGGACGCGCGGCGCTACCGGGGCGACAGCAGTCCCCGCACGTGGCTGTACGCCATCGGCCGCAACAAGGCCACCGACCGCCTGCGGCAGCGGGCCGCCTGGCCCCTCGAGGCCGTGGACGGCCAGGGCGCCGGCAACGTGGCGGAGGAGGTAGAGACGCGGGTGGCGGTGGAGGACGCCCTGCAGCGCCTGCCCCCGGACCAGCGGGAGGTGGTGGAGCTGGCTTTCTTCCACGGCTGCGCGTACGAGGAGATCGCCCGCATCATGCGGTGTCCTGTGAACACCGTGAAGACCCGGATGTTCCTCGCCAAGCAGAAGCTGCGGGCCCACTTGGATGGGCTGCGGGGGAGGGCCCGGGAGGGGGGACGGTGAAGGCGCTCTCCCACCAGGACGCGGAGCTGCTGCTTCCGTGGTACGTGGCCGGCAGCCTCTCCGAACCGGAGCGGTCGGCGGTGGCGGAGCACGTCCGGAGCTGCGAAGCGTGCCGCCGCGAGGAGGCCTGGCTTCGGGGGGTCGCGGACGCTGTCCGCTCCACCCCGTCACCGTCGCCCGCTCCGGAGCTCGGCGCGCGGGTACTGGCCACGGTGGTGGCCCGGCAGGCCGCGGGTCCGTGGTGGCGGCGGCTGTGGACGGTCCGGGAAGCCCGGGCGGTGCTGGCCGTGGCCCTCGTGGAGGCGGCCGCCCTGGCGGCCCTGCTGGTGGCGTGGACGCCCCGGGTGTCCCCCTTCCGCACCCTGGGGACGAGCCAGCCCGCGCACGTGCAGGTGGTGTTCCACCCGGAGGCCACCGAGGCGCAGATGCGGAGCCTGCTCCGACGGTACGGAGCCACCGTGGTGGCCGGCCCGGGTGCGGGCGGGGTCTACCGCTTGCGGCTCCCCGAGGGGGTGGACCCCAGGCAGGTGGCGGACCAGCTTCGCCGCCACGGCGCCGTGCGGTTCGCGGAGCCCGAGCCGTGAGGGGTCGAGCGGGTCTGGTACGGGCGGTGCTGGCCGCGGTCGTCCTCACCGCGTCCCTGGTTTTGCCCGTGCGGGCTCAAAAACCCGAGCCGCCGCAGCCGCCCGGAAGCCCGGGGCAGCCGCCGGGAGCTCCACCCCAGGCACCCGGAGGTACGGTCCCGGGGGAGCTCAGGGATTCTCAGCGCGGGGCGGAGACGCCCACAGGCCTGGCTTTTGGAGGGGGGCCGGAGTTCCAGGGAGGGGGCCGTACCGCCGTGGTGCGGCAGGGAGAGCCCCTGGCGGCACAGGTGGCGGTCCGCGCCGCCCTGCCCGCCCAGGTCCGGGTGGAGTGGTCCGTGGACGACCGCCCCCTGGCAGAGCGGGTGGAACGCGTGGAACCCGGCCTCAGGCTCCTCCGGAGCCCCCCTCTCCCCACCGACCTGCCCGGCAATTACTTGGTCGGCGTCCGGGTGGACGGCCGCCCCCTTCCCGGCGCTGCCTACACTGTGTCGGGCAGACCTCCCCTGCCTCAGGTCCGGGAAGTGGTGGCCCTCCTGGACCCACCCCCGGATCGCGCCGCGGATCTCGCGGCACGCCTGGGGCTGCGCCTCGTCCGGGCGGACGAGCTGGCTACGGGGGTGCTGCAGGCGGTGTTCGAGGTCCCCCTGCACCTTACCCCCGAGCAGGTGGCCGCGCGGCTAAGGCTGGAGCAGGGCGTCCTGGCCGCGGACCCCAACGTGGCGCACCTCGTGTCCGCAGGTTCTGTGCGGACCCTGCAGTACGCACCCCGACTGCTGAACCTGAGGGCGGTACATGCGTGGTCCACCGGGAGGGGAGTGCGGGTCGCGGTGGTGGACACCGGGCTGGATCTCGAGCACCCGGACCTGGCGGGCCAGGTGGAAGTCGCGGAGGACTTCACGGGAACCCGGTACCGGCCGGAGGTGCACGGCACCGCCGTGGCTTCCCTGGTGGCCGGCCGGGGGAGCGCCCTGGAGGGGGTGGCGCCGCGCGCCAGGGTCCTGAGCCTCAGGGCCTGTGTACCCCTCCGCGACGGCGGCCTGGACGCGGCGTGTCCGGCGGACGCCCTGGTCCGGGCCCTGGACCGCGCCTTCCGCCTGGGCGCCCGCGTGGTGAACGTCAGCGTGGGAGGGCCGCCGACCCGTGCGGTAGAGGTGGTGGTGCGCCGGCTGGTGGCTCTCGGGCTGCTGGTGGTGGCCGCTGCGGGCAGTACGGACCGGGACTCCGGGCCTTACCCTGCGGCGGTGCCCGGCGTGTTGGCGGTGGGGGCCACGGACGCCGCGGACCGCCTGTACGCCCTCAGCCCCAAGGTCCCTTACCTGGCGCTGGTGGCTCCCGGGGTGGACGTCCTGGCCGCGGTCCCCGGGGGGAGGGTTGCCTTTTTCTCCGGCACGTCTTTCGCGGCGGCGCACGTGTCCGGGGCCGCCGCCCTCCTGCTGGAGGGTGCTCCCTCCGCCCGCAACGGCACCCTGGAGTCTTCCCTGCGTAGCACGGCCAAGGACCTCGGCCCTCCCGGGTGGGATCCCGCGTACGGCTCGGGCCGGCTGCAGCCGTGCCCGGCCTTCCAGCGTCTGGTGGGGCAGGGGACCTGCCCCTGAGAGCGGGTCGCGAACGCCGCGGGCCGGGCGGACCGGGGTGCCCAAAAATCGCGCGGCGATTCCTGGGGAGGTCTCGTGCGGTTCCTCACAGGCAGGCTTGTGGGCGGAGTCCTCGCGTCGGCCCGACTCTGGTATTCTGGCCGGGTCGCGCGTACGGGACGGCTGTTTTTGCTGGTGACCGGGGCGGTCCTCCTGGCGGCTGCCTGCGGGACGAGCACCACCGGCCCCGGGGTCGGAGGGGTGTCTGGGTACGTGTTTGAAGGACCTGACCCCTACGGGAGCTGGTCAGGCCGGCCGGTGTCCGGTGCCCGGGTGCGCTACGAAGGCCCCGACGGAGCGGTGGAGGTGAGCACAGCACCGGACGGCTTCTTCGCCACAGGCCGCACCCCTTCCGGCGCCTTCACCGTGCACGTCCTGCCGCCGAGCCCGCGTCTCGCGGGCCTCTCCGTGTACGGGCTTTCTGCCGTCAGCCGACCCCTCAGCCTGTACCTGACCGTGCGGGAAGGCCTGCCGAACCCTCCCAGGTTCGGCGGCCGGAGCCCTGCGCCTGCGGTGCGGGGCAGGCTGTTCAGCTCCTCCGGCTCTCCCCAGCCCGGCTCGTCCCCGGGATTCGGAAGCCCGGGGGACCCCGGAACCGTGGGATTCGTGTGGTGGGGGTTTTACCGGGCCCAAGTGCCCGGCTGTCCCCGCTGCTACTCCACCGTGGCAGGGCCGGACGGTGGCTTCGAGATCCAGGGGATGCTGGGGGGAGAGATGGCCGCCTCCACCCGCCCGTTCTTCGCTGGCAACTACGACGGCGTGGCGGACGGAGGGCGCGTGCTGCACTACACCCAGTTCTTCTACCGGCCCGCGGTGGACGTCCTCCGCACGGGGCCCGCGGACCTGGGGGACGTGTCCCTGGTGCCGGTCCACGGCTTCCTCACCGTGGCCTACGACTCCTCCGCGACGTCCCTGGTGAACGGGTACGGGCCTGGAGGCTTGAGCTACGCCTTCGTGCAGATGTACCCGAGCATCGCCTCCGACCCCCTGGAGCTGGCGGAGGCTGCCGCGGGCCCGGCTGCCGGCGGAGGGCTTGGAGGCCAGCTGGTGTCCGTCCCGCAGATCCCGGAGTCCGCGTCCACGTACTTCTTCGCCCAGGGCTTCGCCTTCGACCTGAACGCGCCGGTGACCGCGGAGCTGGCCGTGACCACCGCCTTCCGGGTGGGCGGTGGACCTCTGCGGGTGGGTTACCTCACCCCTGCCCGATCCGTGCGCACGGGCTCGGGAACCCGCAGGACCCTGACCTGGGTTGCGCCCTCGGGCGCGACGGTGCAGTACGCGGCGGTCACCGACTCCGGCCTCGTTCCGGTCTGGGAAGTCCTGGCGCCGGGCGGGGTGGGCTCTGCGTCCTTGCCGGTGGACCTGGCCCCGGGGTCCTACTATGTTTTCGTGTACGCCAACGACGCAGACCACCTGGAGGAGGTGGTGACGGGACTGCGGTGGAGGCCCGCGCGCCACCCCGGGCGGTGGCGCACTGCGGGCCAGCGGCGGCCCCTGCGGAGCTGGTCCACGCCCCGGTTGGACCGCACGCCGTTTTCCGGCAACATGTTCAGAGAGTCCTACAGCGACCTGGTACAGTTTTCGGTGCCATGAGGACGGACCCGGCTGCCCGAAGGGCCTGTCACGGAAAAGGAACGGTCGGGAAGACGGACCGGGGCCCCCGGAAAGCGCGCGGCGGTTTTCGGGGTGCTGTAGCGGTGGTGGTCCTGGCCCTGGTGGCCAGCGCGTGCGGCAGCGGCCCGGTTCGGGTGGGGGGCCCGCCTCCCGGCTCGTACGTGTCCGGGGAGGTGGTGGTGAAGTACCTGAGCGGCGTCCGTCCGACCGCGGCGGAGGTGGCGGCGGTGCGGGGAGCCACCCTGCACCGGACCTTCCGGGCCTGGGTGGCGGGGGGCGAGTTCAACCTGGCCCTGGTGAAGGTGCCCGAGGGCCAGGAGGCCGCCTACATCGAGGAGTTCCAGCGCAGGCCGGAGGTGGTGTACGCGGAGTACAACTACCGGGTCCGGCGCCTGCCCACCGCGGCCGCCGCGGTGGCCACCCGGCCCCTGGCGGCTCCCCGGACCACGGTGCGGGCCCAGGGCGTCCTGGACTGGACTGGGGTGACGGACCCCAAGCTCACGGAGTGCGACGCCGCCTTCCAGGTGACGCGTCTCAACGGGCAGTCCACCTCGTGCGACGACCAACAGAAGGGCGCCAGCTGGCAGTGGGACCTGTGGCGCATGCGGGTGCCCCAGGCCTGGCAGCTGGCCGACGGCCAGGGGGTCGTGGTGGCGGTGGTGGACGAGGGCGTGGACCGCACCCACCCGGAGATGGCGGGCCAGCTGGTGCTGCCCGAGACAGGCTGCAAGACCGACCCCGTGGACGACGACTACGACCCCTCGGACACCGGCGGGCACGGCACCCACGTGGCGGGGACCGTGGCCGCCGCCGCCAACGGGCAGGGGATGGTGGGGGTGGCACCGAGGGCGAAGATCCTGCCCGTGCGGGTGTTGGGGCCGCTAGGGGGAACCACCTTCACGGTGTCCGTAGGCATCGTGTGCGCGGTGGAGCAGGGTGCCCGGGTCCTGAACCTGTCCCTGGGTTCCCCGGCGTACTCCCGGGCCCTGGAGGACGCGGTACGGAGTGCGGTGGACGCCGGGGCCGTGGTGGTGATGGCCGCGGGCAACGAGTTCCAGCAGGGCAACCCCCGCACCTATCCCGCGGCCTTCGCGGAGACGGTCCGGGGCGCGGTGGGGGTGGGGGCCACGGCTCCGGACGACCGGGTGGCGTCCTTCTCCAGCTCCGGACCCTGGGTGACCGTGACCGCGCCGGGCACCAGCATCTACAGCACTCTTCCCACGTCCCAGGGGTCGTACGGATTCCTGCAGGGCACCTCCATGGCCAGCCCGCACGTGGCCGGGGTCGCGGCCCTGGTGCTCTCCCGCAAGCCGGCCCTCAGCCCCGCGCAGGTGCGGAACATCCTGGAGACCACGGCCTTCCCGCCGTGCTCCGGCTACCCCAGGCCGGACTACGGAGGCGCGGGGCTGTGCGGGACCTACTCCCCGCAGGCCGCGGGCAGCTACGGGTGGGGGATCGTGGACGCCCGGGCCGCGGTGGAGGCGGCGGCGCCGTAGTCGGGGTCGCGGTGCGGGGGTGGAGGATCTTCCGGCTCAGGGGGCGGTCGGGGCCCGCGGCGGGACGGGTTCTGTTGCTGGCCTCCGCCTTCCTGCTCGCCGCCTGCGGCGGCAGCTCCCCGGCCTCCGGGCCGTCTCCTACCCCCTGCCCGGTGGCCAGCGGCCCTCCCGACCCCGGGGGCGGCACCACCCTCCGGGGGTTCGTGTTCGAGGGGACCGGGACTGACGGTGCCGTGAGCGGGCGGCCTGTGGCCTGCGCCAGGGTAGTGGTCACCACCCAGAGCGGGTCCCGGGAACTGGTGACCGACGGCAGGGGCTTCTTCGACCTGGGCAGCACGCCCAGCGAGTTCACCTTGCACGTGTTTCCCCCGGAGTCCGCTCAGGCCGCGGCGGTGTCGGTGTACGACGCCCGCACCGCCGCCACGGGCCAGGTGCTGCGGGTGTACCTGCCCCTGAACCGGCCTGCGGGGAGCCCGGCCAGGGACCCCGGGGGAAGCCTCGTGCCCGCGGTGGCTGGCCGCCTGGTAGACGGGGCCGGGCACCCGCAGGTGGGGAGCTACCCCGCGGGCGGGTCCCCAGGCGACCCCGGCACCACCGGTTTCGTCTGGTGGGGGAAGGCTGCCCGGCGGGTCTCCGGGAACTGGGTGGAAGCGGGCATCACGGACTCCGCGGGCCGGTTCCAGGTGTGGACCCGCCTGGGCGGGGAGCGCGTGGCCCTTACCCGGCCCCTGTTTGCGGGGAACTACGACGGCCGTAGGGACGGCGGCGACGTGCTGCACTACACCGCCTACGCCTACCTGCCCGCGGTGGACGTCCTGCAGTCGGCTTCCACGGACGTGGGGACCCTCACCGTGCAGCCGGTGGAAGCCGAGCTGGCGGTGCGGTACGACGCCTCCGCGCGGGAAGTCCTGGCCGGGTGGGGACCCAACGGCCTCGGCTTCACCTACCTGCTGTCGAAGCCGTCTGTGGCCGGGGACCGGCTGGAGTTTGGCAGGGCCTTCACCGGCCCCTACCGGGGCGGCATCGCCACGGAGCAGCGCGTGCCCGCCCCGCGCCCCCTGGCTTCCGGAGCCCCGGGCACTTTGGTGGCGGCCTGCAGCTTCGCCTTCGACGCCACCGTCACCGACGGGAGCGGCGAGCTGAGCATCACGGAGGTGGTGGCCTCTGGCCTGCCGCCCTCGGTCACCCTCTCGTATTTGGCTCCGCCCCGCAACTTCGCGTGGCAGGCCGCCTCCCGGACCTTCACCTGGTCCACCTTGCTGGGTGCCGGGGGCTACGAGGTGTTCGTGCACG
>Ga0272449_1000759_pt1 | contig 36716 bp, 37 predicted proteins | sample YNPCB0241_FD_198679 | JGI IMG/M metagenome (GOLD analysis project Ga0272449, IMG submission 198679) | Hot spring sediment microbial communities from Yellowstone National Park, WY, United States - YNP-CB-024-1 | ecosystem: Environmental > Aquatic > Thermal springs > Hot (42-90C) > Sediment...
TTTTTAAGCCAAGCGGCAGAACCGTGTGGATAGTTGTTGGAAAGGAAAAGGATTACTTGATAATGCCAGAAGCTGAATTCTGCACATGCGACGACTTCTACTTCCGCGTATTAGATAGAGAAGTGCACATGTGCTACCACTTGATTGCACAGAAACTTGCAAAAAATTTGGATTGGTACGAAACAATAGAAGAGCACGATGAGCTTTATGATTCATTAATGGCGGAATGGAAGAAACCTACTGCTTAAATACTTAAACTTCAAAGATAAATGCGAAAGAGGAGCGTTTCACATGGATATAGGAGCATACTTCGAAGTGTTGAAATACGTTCTAATGACGGCAACACTAATCGTCCTAGCACTAATATTCCTTCACATTTACCACGGAAAAGAAGAAAAAACCTAAAAGAAAGGCTAAGCCCTCTCAACTTTCTTCCTAAACACAAAAAACATTATCACGCTTAAAACCGCGAGGATTATGGCAACAATAACCATAAGCAAGGCTTCTGGACCAGCACCAAAAACTATTGGTATAGGACCAATAAAAATGATTCCGCCGAAGCTCGCCGTTCCGCCGCCGTAGATGGCTGCGGCAACCATCAAAATTATTACGCCTACAAAAATCATTATGAAACCAATCATGAAAAGCATGATAAACCTCTTGAACGCAAACGCTTCTTCATTATTTTCTTCTTCTGCCATTGGAATCGCCTCGTTATCTGAACAGCATGTAAAACACTATTGTTATCACCACAAGCATTACTGTTAACAGAATAGAAAGTATAAGAACCGTTTTGAGCGACTCCTTGTCAGTTCCAAAAACTATGGGAAAAGGACCGATAATTATTGCTCCGCCACCCCTCATTTTCGCCCCGCCCTTAATGTTTGAAATGAAAAGTAGGAGAACCGCAACCAACACTACAAGTATGCCAGCTATTATTAGGGCAGTTCCTAAACCGTAAAGAGTTTCCACACTCATGTTAGCGCCTACTCTCCTATATTAAATGGAAGGCTTGCTGTTCTTATAATAAACTTACCTAGAACCAACTATAAGGCTTTATAACACTGTACACTGTAGGCATTTCAGCAGTGCGTAAAATGGAGTTTGAGGAGATAATTCAGCAAATACTTGCGAAAAATCCAGAAATTTCAAGGGAAAAAATACTCAGAAGACTTGAAGACGCGCGGAGAAAAACTGGAGGATTAATTTCAGACGAGTCGCTTCTGCGGATGATTGCAGCCGAGTTTGGAGTTAAAATTTCTAAGGAGACAAGAGTTTCAGCAGCGCTAATAAAGGATTTAGTTCCAAACCTAAACGATGTCTCTGTTGTCGGGCGAGTTGTTGCAGTCTTAAACCCAAAAATCATTAACGAAAAAACTGGCAGAAAGATGGCAAGTCTACTTATTGCTGACAAAGGCGGCATCTTGCGCGTTGTGTTATGGAATGCCAAAGCAAGCCTCATAGAGAATGGAAAATTAAAGGTTGGACAAATTGCACGTTTCACGCATGGATATACGAAGGAAAGCCGCACTGGAAAAGTTGAACTGCACATGGCGGAAAAAGGCGATGTTCAAATAAACCCAGAAGACGTGAACGCAGATAATTATCCAACAATAAGCAAATTTAACACGAAAATCGGAGAAATAAAGATAGTCCACAAGAACAAAAGACTAAACTTAGCTGGCTCTGTTGAGGAGGTTTTCCAAGCAACTACATTCCAGAGGCAAGACTCAAGTTCAGGGAAGGTCATGCGATTCGTGATGGCTGACGAAACTGGAAAAATTCCAGTCGTGGTCTGGAACGAGAAAGTTGACGAATTGGAAAGCACCCTAAAGAAAGGTGCAAAACTGCAACTTGTAAACGCCAAGGCAAAAAAGGCTTTGGGAGAAAGCCTAGAAATACATGTTGACAACGAAACCTACGTTGAAATTCAATCGCAAACAGAATTCCCAAAAATAGCGGAACTAAAGGAAGGCATAAACAACGTAAAAATTGAGGGAGAAGTTTCGACAAAACCAATAGTGAGGGAGATAAAGACTTCAAAGGGTGAAAAAGTGAAGGTAGCCACTTTCGAGATAAAGGACGAAACAGGAAGCATATGGGTGACGGCGTGGAGACAACACGCACAAACAGCAGCTAAACTTGAAAAAGGCGAAAAAATAACAATAAAAAACGCCTACGTAAAAAGGGGATTCGCGAACCAGCTTGAAATATCAACGAGAAGCACGACGATAATAAACGTTGAATCAAAAAGGGAATGATTAAAGTCTTCTTGTTTCGATTCTGAATCGGTTTTTGTAAATATTACTAAAATTTGATTCTAAATTGCAAATTTTACAAATATTGATTCTGGCTTCACATAATTTAAATGTAAATCGTGGATTCGTATAGTAAATAAGTCTTAAGGTTGGATGTTATAAAATGTCAAAAAAAGACAACGGACAAAACACCGTTCAAGAGAAGAAAGAAGAGAAAATCGAAGAGAAAAATGAGGAAAAAAGGGAAATTGAAAAGATAAAGGCTGACGTGGACAAGCTATCCCAAGATTTAAGGGCTGCAGTTTCTGAACTTAAAAAATCCATTGTAGACATCCGCACAGCAGTAAGCGAAATTGAAAACCCATTCAACCTTCTGCGAGCAGTCTCCAGCGAGAAAGACCTGAAAAAACTTAACAATGAAAGACTCCCTCCAGGAGTCAAATCCTTGGTTATAGGAAAGGCAGAAGAAGAAAACGAAGCTGCTGCCGAAGAAAAACCAGTTATTCCAGCAGTTCCAGAAGAATTACCAGAAACTAAACCCCAAATCGTGGAACATCCTCCACCCAAGCCAGAGTTTCCTCCACCCGGAACAGTTTACCTTGATTGGGTTTGGTCTCTCCTTGATTTGGGGTTTAATCCAGATGATGTAAAACAGCTTGCGCAGTCCTATGAGCTTTTAGGCTTTCTGCCAGAAAATTCCAGCGGACAAATTTACTCTTTGGCGGTCGCGGCTGAAAAGGCTAAATCAAAGGGACTTAGCAAAGGTAGGCTGTTGCTGAACATGTATAAGGCGTCGGTTGCATCGGGAATAAAAATTGGATTAAACGACATGAGAATGCTCATTTCCATAGCAGAGGGTAAGATGAAGAAAGTGAAAAGGGTTGCCTAATGGGATTCTCTGTAACACTATCGCACATCATAATGGTCATAGCCTCCGTTTGCCTAGCCAGCGTCTTCTCCACATACGCAATTTACACTGGGGGCATCGTCCAAAGTGAGTTGATGCAAAACGTGAACGACTATAAGAGGATAATTAACTTGCAACTGGAAATTGTTTATGCCACAATAGACAACTCGACAGCCCCGCAACACTTTGTCATATACGCCAAAAACGTTGGATATCTACCGCTTTCAGACTTCAAATTCCTAGACGTTTATGTGGGCAGATATGGTGAAGCCCAACTTTTCACATACGACCCAAACGCAGGTGAAGGAAGCGGACGATTCAACATACTAGACGCTGATGGAGACGGCATATGGGAACTGCGCGAAACAGCAACCATAAGGGCTTATCCATCCAGCAGTATAGAGGGAACAATATTTGAAGCCAAAATTGTCCCTTCAAAAGGAATTGGCAGCAGCTACCTCTTTCCAGCACCCCCCTCATAAAGGTGGTCAACATGGGCTTTTCCGTGACAATTGCCTCGTCCATCATATTAATAGTTTTGCTTGTTCTCTCTTCTTCATTTATTATAACAATCTTTCAAGGCTTGAAGGAAATATCCTATACAGTTAAGGAATACTTGAACAGCGAAAAAGAGAAACTTGACGTCGCATTACAACTTGCAGTAAATTCTGTCAACGCCACATCATGCAACGTAACAGTAAAAAATACAGGGTCTAAAACCATATTCCTAAAAAGGCATGGAAATTTCAGCTGGAACACGATAATACTTTCATATGGAAACGGGTCTTTCTGGTTTTCCTATCCAATCGAAGACTATGAAATTCTAGAGATTAAAGTTTCTGGAACAAATTACACATTCAGTCAAGACAATCACAGTTTCATAAATTCTGGAGAAGAAGTGACAATCTCATTCAGCATCCCAAACGGCGCCCCAGAAATTCCACTAGAAGGCTTGGTTTCAGTGGTTTTTGTTACCCATTATGGTGTTGAGGCAAAAGCTGAAGGGGTCAGAACGCAATGAAAGTTATAAGTTTAGGCATACCAGAACTGGACAGGGATTTGGGCGGAGGAATCCCGCATCCCAGTTTAATTTCGATTGAAGGAGACTATGGTTCTGGAAAAACCATTTTTGTTCAGCAAATTGCCTCCGCAATACTCAACGAAGGACTAAAAGTTTATGTTATATCAAGCGAGGCAACAGTGAAAGAATACCTTTCAATGATGAAATCTGTCAAACTAGATGTTGACGAATATTACCTTTCTGGACAGCTTAACATTTACCCATTGCACGTCGAAGGTGGAAGGTGGAACGACTTCCTAAGCTCATTCTTCTTAAGGGTTACATCCAACTTCCTCGAACTAAAAAAGGAGCATTATGACGCCGTAATAATCGACAGCCTAAGCGTGCTCACAGTGAACATGCCAGCCCCAGAATTTCTGACATTCGTAACGCGCATGAAAAACCTAGTTTCCGACGATAAAACAGTTGTCGCCACATTCCATCCAGAATTCCTCTCCGAAGAAACCATAATGAAGCTGAGGGCAAGCTCCGACGTTTACCTAGTGCTAAAAAACGCCAGCATATCGGGAATTGACGTTAAAGTGCTCAGAATAGTCAAGCTTTGGGGCGTAAGCGGCGAAAGAAAGAGTTCCATAACCCTTGAAATCAACCCTCAAATCGGCTTAAGAGTCATGCCCCTAAGCGGAGTGAAAATTTAGTGGTGAAATCTATGTCAAAAAGACTTAAACTAAACTTACCATCAAAACCAAGCTTCAAAATTTCGTTTTTCAAGAAAAAAGAGGAAATAAGCGAAGAAGTTTGGCCTTTCAAGAAAACAGTTTGCGAATCATTGGATGACGCCATCCGAGAACATCCCTACCTAGCCACGTATTTGCAAAGCCTTCCTGAAAAACCAAAATATACATTAAACCTTGACTTAGAGAACACCGAAAGAGAAACCAACCTACTTTATCCACTTGGACTTGGAATTTACGCACACATAGACGTGGGCGGAGAAATCGGAAGATACAACTTAATCGAACCAGAGAAACCAGACCGCGAACTTTTAGACGAACTTGAAGCGGCAGTTGCAAGGCTTGTAGAAGATAAAGAGTACAGTGAACAAAGGGAAAAAGTATTAGCTGCCCTTTTCAAACGAGCCGTAAAAAGCAAGATGGTTAAGATTCCAAAGGGAAAAGACGAAAACGCTATGCTATATCACTTTCTGAGAGAAAAAATTGGCCACGGCTTCCTTGACGGTTTCCTAGCTGACCCTTGGCTTGAAGACGTGAGCATTCCAGGAGAAGGCAAAGTTTTTGTTTACCACAAGATGTTTGGACATCTTGAAACTAACATTTACGTTTCAAAGGACGAGATTAACCGTTTATTGAGAAGCATATCAGAACGTTATGGAAAAGTTTTGAGTTACACCCACCCAATAATAGACATTCACTTGCCCGACGGGTCGAGGTTTAACATAGTTTTCGGCGAGGACATAAGCCTAAGAGGAAGCAACTTCACAATAAGAAAGTTTCCAAAAGAGCCAATTTCAGTTACACAACTAATAAGGTGGAAAACTTTCTCACCTGATTTAGCCGCGTACCTCTGGATGCTTTTCGAAGTTGGAATTTCCGCCATGGTTTGCGGAGAAACTGCTTCTGGAAAAACCACAACCTTGAACGCGCTTACATGCTTCATAAACTCTGACTCAAAAATCATAAGCATCGAAGAAACTCCAGAAGTTAACCTATACCATAAGAACTGGATTAGGGAAGTCACACGTTTGCACACTGGAGTTCCAGTGACAATGTTTGACCTTTTGAAAGCTGCTTTGAGGCAGAGACCAGACTACATCATTGTAGGCGAAATTAGAGGTGAAGAGGGAAGAGTTGCGTTCCAAGCTATTGAAACTGGACACCCAGTCCTTTCAACAATGCACGCTGGAACCTTGGGACAGCTTTTCCAAAGGCTCACGTCCTACCCAATTGACGTACCAAAAACGCACATAGACGGATTAAACCTGGCAATTTTCCAAGCGAGGATGGAGCGGGGTAAACGGTTCATACGAAGAGTCACATCCGTAAACGAGATAATCGGATACGAGCCTGAAGAGGCTAGGCTGAATTATTTGCCAACATTCATTTACGATGCTGACTTGGATAGGCTTCGCTTTATGGGTTCAAGCTTCCACTTGGAAACTAAGGTGCTCACTTTTAGAGGATGGGGGAAAGAAAGGTTAAGGGAGCTTTACGATGAATTGAAAGCCAGAGCTGAAATCTTGAGTTTTCTAGCCGAAAACTTTCCATCCTACAGCGATCTGTGGAACACTGTTATAGCCGTTAGGGAAAAAGGCGTATGGGAAGTCTACCGTAAAGTGAAAGAGATGAAGGCCCCTTGGAAATAAAAATACCAAAACGTCTCATACTAATGCTGGTTTTGTCTGTCCCCTCCATACTGTTTGTAGCATACTACCTTATGATAGGGAAAATTGTTGAAGCAGCCATTATTTCAGCGATGGGAATAGGCGTCATACTGCTATTGAGACACGCGTCAAGAAAGCGTTACCCAAGAAAAGTGGATTTTACTCTCACAACGGTCGTCTTTCACATGTACGGTTTGTCTCTCGGAGAGACTTCGCCAGAAGACCTTGTGAGGACGATTGCAGAAAATAAGGAGTATGGCTTTTACAGTAAAATCTTCCAGAGAATTCGAAGCCTAGCCAAGGATTTTGGATACGGCATCACAAAAGCCACAGCGAAAGTTGCCGATTTTGTTAAGCCTCCGCTGAAGGACATACTTGTCCGCTTTACAAACGTTTTTTCAAGCGTCGAGCCTAGGGGATATCTTGAAATGGAATCTTCAATGCTAATCGAGGAATATTCCGGATACTATACCCGCTCAATTGAAACTTTGAAGACTCTTGGAGGCATATTTACATCCTTCCAAAGTGTAACAGTATTTTTAATAATGACAATAGTGATTTTAGCCATCTTCATGATTGATCCAAACGCCATAGCCTTTGGCTATATAATAGCAGCTTCATCAGTCATAATGATGTACGTTCTCTTTAGAGCGTCGTCGCCAAGAGAAAACCTTGTTTACGTGGGCAAATACCCTCATAAGCTTTACGTTAGTATGAAATGGAGCCTAATTGCAATGGGCTTACCACTAACAGCATTTTCAATAATGCTGTACTTCTCAGCAGGTCCACCGTTCGCCTTTATGGCACTGGGCTTGACGGCAATAATTCCTGGAATATTTGGCTATATGCTTGAAAAACACGTCAACAACATTGATAGAAACTACCCCACATTTCTAAAAGCTCTTGGAGAAAACTTGGCCTCTACATCAGATTTGAAGGCTGCCTTTTCGTACATCAAGCAGATGGAGCTTGGACCCTTCAAAAAGCTTGTGAATGAGGCTCTTGCTAGGCTAAGGCTTGGGATAGGACATGAGCAAACTTTGGAAACGCTTTCCTCCGAAGCTGCGTCATATCAAGTGCACATAAGCAACAAGATATTTTTAGACTCTTTAAGTAGAGGAGCTAACCCGCTTGAGATTGGTAATGCTCTTGGAAATCGTATTGTAAAGTTCACCGAATTCCGAAAGTCAAGGGGCATCGTTGCTAAAGGTTTTCAGACGATCATGATTGTTATGCAACCACTAACGGTTGTGCTGCTTGTCGTTATGCAGGTGCTCGCTGATTTTATGTCCAAATACCTTGTGAACTTGCCTTATTTTGGGTTTAACGAGATTCCAATACCACTGGTCGAGGCTGGAAACATAGCGTTAATATTTATAATGGCTTTTGTAAACGCTTTGACAATTAAGGAGGTTTCTGCTGGTTATTGGGGAACATTCTTCCTAAATTTGGGCATACTTTTGATAGCGAGTGGTGTTACGTGGATTGCTGCTCGTATACTAATAGAATTTGCATTGGGCACCATGCCAAGTATAGAATTGCCAGTATAGATTGACTGTTTTTAGTTTAGGGGTTTATTGAAGGATGTTGTTCTTGGTTTTTGATACGTATTTTGAATTCATATTCTGATTATGTATTCAGACTCGCGATTCCAGATAATGTTTATTAAATATTAATACTCGCTATATTGGTGGTGGAGGTGGTGGTGGAGTAAGTATAAGTGGAATAGGTGGTGGAAATATGGGGGAAAAACCAAATATTAAATGTCAAAAATGCGGGTACGAGTGGCGCACAAGGTCAAAGCTCAAAATGGTAACATGCCCCTCATGCAATAGCAAGATTCCAAATGCCACATCACGATACCGCCGCTTGGTGAAGCTTGTGCAGCAAAAACGTGCAATCATAGGTTTAGAAGCCGCCATAGTGCTAATAGCCTTCGTAATAATCGCAGCAGCCTTCAGCTTCATGGTTGTAAATCAAGGCTTGTACGCGACGGAAAGGGGCAAAGTGGTCATCCAGGAAGGCTTGAAACAGGCAAGTACACCGCTGACAATAGATGGAACAACATTTGTGAGGACAACACCAGATGGCAGGGCAGTGAACGTCATCATAATTCCAGTAAAAGCCTTTGGAGTAAAATTCGTGCCTGTTGGAAGGAACCAAACGGTAATAGTGTTAAGAGTTGGCGAAAAGGCTTGGGCTAACGCCTATCTAGGCGTCCTTTACACTGGCTATAACCGCAGTTCCTATTACTACACTGACGACTCTACATACGACCCTACTGGAAAGCAATTCGACGACTTTGTAGGTTACAGGTACGCCAACGAAAGCGCAAGCGTCGGCGAAGCACGTAATGTTTACGTGAACGGAACATACAGTCTTGGCGTTAGTGAAGGGCTATACACTGGTGCAGTTTTAGCCATTGCCCACAGCAACGGCGACGAGGCTCTAGACACGAATGAAAAAGGCTTCCTAATAATTACGTTGGATCCGGATGCGGAGGCTCCTGCTAGAACTCAGATAAACATTGAGATAAGGCTTGATAAAAGTGCTACACTCTCGATTGAGATTACCATACCCGAGTCTATGCCTAAAGATACATATGTCCCAGTAATTTAAGGAGGCAAGCGGCATGCGAAAGGTGCTTGGGAACAAAAGGGGCGTAGTTGGCATTGAAGCCGCTATAGTGCTAATCGCCTTCATTATTGTTGCCGCTGCTTTGAGCTATGTAGTAATTAACATGGGTTTCTACATAACACAGAAGACCAAAGACACAATGCAGTCGGGTCTTGACGAGTCTTTAAGTGCGCTGCAGCCAGATGGATTAGCAGTTGGGAAAACAAATGATGAAGGCTATATAGAGTGGATAATTTTTCCAGTGAAGCTTTCTGTTGGCAAGGAAGGATTGGACTTGAAGAAAGAAGCCATTGTGGTTTCGGTTTATTTGCCTAACGCCACGCTTTTAAACATTTACAATGGGGTGTACATGGACAGCGTTGAAGTGGACTGTGATGTTCTAATAATGAGGTTAAGTGAGGCTTATGGAATGAATGAAACGGACATGGCGATGTTTGTTATATACAATGGAGATTCGGACACAGTTCTTGAACCAACCGAAAAAGCCTTTCTAATAGTCCACTTGAACAGCACGGTTGCTGATGTTCCTGGGGCGCGACATGCAGTCGCGGATTATGAGACCTTTAAGATAGAAGTTAAAGGCACAAAGGGTTCTGCATTAACGGTTGTTCGCACTGCGCCTGGTGGAATGCCTAAAAATGCTTACGTCAACTTGGGTTAGGGAGAGTTTCCCTCTTTATTTGGAAGTTTCGGCCTTCACAATCTGATTTTGAATTCGATTTTGAATTTGATTCTAAACTTTATTTTATTTTTGAATCGAATGTAACAATTTTACCAATCTAAATTATCATTTCATAACTCTTAATATAGGAACAGTTGTAATTCAAAAGCGCCTAAAAAGGAAGATGGAAAAATGAATTGGAAAAAGACTCTGACAAAACTGGCAAAACAGAAGCGCGCAATGGTAGGCTTAGAGGCGGCAATAATCCTCATAGCTTTCGTGATAATTGCTGGCGCCTTCAGCTTCATGGTCATCAACCAAGGCTTATTCGCAACAGAACGCGGCAAAACAGTAGTACAAGACAGCCTAAGACAAGCAAGCACACCACTAATCGTTGACGGAAGCATAATGCTAAACGCCTCATCTTCAACACAAATAGACGCTATAGTAATCCCATTAAGGGCTTACGGAGTCAAATACGTAGCGCTTGGACAAAATGAAACCGCCGTAACATTGACTGTAGCTGGATCTTCATGGCCAAACATCTATAATGGCACGGCTACAATGACAAGCGGCAGCAACTTCACAGGATTACTCGGCACGGTTACCGCGGGACAAGCTAGACTTTACATTCAAAACAGTAACGGCGATGAAGCTTTGGATGCTAACGAAAAAGGTTACCTAGTAATACGTTTAAGCAGTCCCGCCAGTTCGAGAACTCACATAGTTGTGGAGATTAAGCCAGAAAAGGCTGCGCCTTTAACAGTTGACTTCTATGTTCCAGAATCTTTGCAAACAGGCTGGATAACGGTGGCCGGCTAAAATGTTCGCCAAAAAACTGTTTAAGAATAGTAAAGGTATTGTCGGCGTAGAAGCAGCCATCGTGCTAATAGCCTTTCTAATAATCGCCGCCGCCCTCAGCTACGTAGTCATCAACATGGGATTCTACACAACGCAGAAAACAAAAGAAACAATGCAGACGGGCCTTGACGAGTCGCTGACTGCCTTGCAACTTGACGGCGTAGTCACAGCAAGAACTAACACATCCACACCACACATACTGTATATCCTCGTCCCGGCGAAGCTTTCAGCAGGTAGAGGCGCAGTAGACCTCAGCACAAGCTCAGTCGTAGTGTCAGTATATCTGCCAAACGCTACATTAATGAACATATACCAAGGTGCAGAGTCAGCAACAGACGTAACATGGGACGATTTGATCGGCACCTTAGATTTAGGGGATAACGAAGCCAAATTCGCAATATACAATGACGATGGTGACTCGGTGCTGGAGTCAAACGAAAAAGCCTTCCTGCTGATACGCTTGGACTCAACAGACGCGCAAAGCATGCTGGGCGAATACGAAACAATAAAGATTGAAGTCAGAACAGCAAAAGGCGCCGCCTTGACGATCATACGTACTGCTCCAGGCGGTTTGGCGGCAAACTCGTTCGTTGACCTAGGCTAGCGTCGAACGTTGCACTTATCCTCCTCCACCACCCTCCACCCTTTTTTATTACGACCAAAAATGGAAACTGGTTTCGCGTTTTGTTAGGAAAAGTATAAGGGCGTCGACGCATAGGATTATTATCTTGATTTAAATGTTCACGGGAGAAGAAAATTCAAGCATTTTTAGGTCAATTGTAGCTCCATGGTATGAATCCTTAAAAGACCCGCATAATGCTCAAACGCAGACACTGGCAAGGCTTGTCAAAGCATACGCAAAAACAGATTACGGACAGCGCCACAATGCGCATAGCATCTGCGGAATTGAAGATTTCAGAGCTAACTTTCCAGCTGTTGGTTATGCTGAACTTTCGCCCTACCTTGCCGAAGTTCAAAAAGGAAATTATAAGGCATTTCTTCCAGAACCGCTGGTTTGCTGGGTTATGACCAGAGGCTCAACTGGACATGCGAAGGTTTTGCCTGCAACTAAAACTCATCTTGAACAAATTTTCGCTTGCGGAGCGAGAGCGCTAATAAATTTCGCCTTGAAAAAGGGATGTTTCGAACTTTTATCTGGAAAAATCCTAAACCTAAACTTTCCATCACGCGTTCACACGTTGGTTGTTGACGGAAAAGAAATAACCTATGGCTACAGTTCTGGAACATATGCCAAACTAAACCCTATGCTTGACAAGGTTAGCTTACTGCCAAGACAAGAGGAAATAGACGCGCTTGGTTCTGGAATAACAAGAAAAGATTGGGAAAGAAGATTTGAACTTGTCTACCAGAGGGCTGTTAGCGCAGACGTGACCTCCGTCATGGGCGTAACACCAGTCATTTTGGCTTTTGCAAGACACGTCGCGAAAAAGCATGGCAAAAAACCGAAGGAGTTGTGGAAGATGCGGGCGCTGTTCTGCACAAGCGTTAGGAAGATACAGTTCAAGTATGCTCCAGTACTTAAGAAATATTACGGCGATGTCTCAATAGTTGAAATTTACAGCGCAACCGAAGGCGTATTCGCCCAGCAAATAGACTCGTTGCCTTATGTCACGCCAAACTATGACGCGTACTTGTTTGAGATTGAAACAAAAAGTGGCGTGAAAATGCTTCACGAACTTAAACGCGGCGAATGGGGCAAACTAATAGTGTCCACATGCATACTTCCAAGATACAAAATTGGAGACCTCATAGAGGCTGCTGGAAAAAACTATTTCCGCGTAATTGGGAGAGACAAGCCCCTAATACGCCTAGAGCATGTGCTTTACAGACTCTTCTTAGGCTGGCTTATCTAGGGTCTTGGATGCCGCTTAGGCGCAGTACTAATAACATAAATCGCACCAATCAAAAGTATCACACCGAGAATTATCAACAATATCGCTCTGGAGGCACCACGAACAATAAGCCCACTAACCTCAAGGTAACCCAAAATTCCCAACATTAACAAGATTGCACCACCAACAAGAGGCCCCAAGAAAAGCAGTTCACGCTTCTCGTGTTTCTCCCACTTCTCGCCTTTTTCCTCCTTTTCATGCTTCTCCGCCTTCTCCTCTCTACGCCCAGTCGGCGGTGGTGGCGGTGGCGGAACCTGCCCAACCCTTAGCGGCGCGCCGCATCTAGGACAGAAACTCATTTCTTCGCTGACTTCTGCTCCACATTTTGGACAATTCGGCAAACAATTCATCCTCTTTACGCATTTATCCTCACATGTGATATTTAAATATGCATGAAACAGAAAGCTTAAGGAAATGTTATATGCTGGCAACCCAAAAATAAACGGTAAAAGAGGCATACAATTTTGGGTGAAAACTCGGAAGAAAAAACACTTAGACGCATAGAGGCTTTTTTCAGCATAGCATCAATAGGGTTCCTACTAATCCTTTTGGGAGCAATATTCGCATCCACGCCAAACCTATACAACGACATTATAGCATTCTTCAAAGACTTCGAAATAGTTGAAGTTCGAAACACGCAAATTTACCTTCCAGCACCCGCACACCCACAAACACACTTGACGGTTTACTCTGCCGCTGGAACATTCTGCCTAACGTGGGGCATATACGAAATCGCAATCCTAATCACAAGATTTCTCATACGCTCTCCAACAAACAAAAAGGCTGAAACCCTTTCAAACATAATATTCTGGCTCGGAGCAAGCTACCTCATAAAAGAAAACCTCGACATAACAACAACCACAACTGGATGGTTCACATTCTGGACACTAATAATCACGCTATTAGGCATCTCACTAATCGTCAGAGGCTTGATTCTAGCAGCTTCAACATGGCAAAAACGAAAGACATAAACTAACCGACACTTGCCAACAAAGTGCCGGGGGCGGGATTCGAGCCCGCGACCTCTGGACTAAAGGCGTTTGCCCCACTCGTTCTCCAGATTATGAGTCTGGCGCCCATTCCAGGCTAGGCTACCCCGGCTTGTCTACAAATCATATTTTGTTACCAACTCTCACATATAAGAATTACAAAATTGCTGTTTAACTACTTGCTTTTAATACAACTATACCCGAACTTTTTCCAACGTAGATTTCGCTTGCCACTTTTACAAAAAGTCCAGTTTCAACAACTCCAGGAAGGACTTTGAGTTTGCATTCAAGCTCTTCCGGCTTATCTATTTGCCCGAAGTACGCGTCAATTATAAAGTTGCCATTATCAGTTATTACTGGTCCAACTTTTTTGTTTCCCTCTCTTAATATTGGCGTTCCACCAACATCTTTTATCTTGCGCATCACCAGTGGAGCGGCGAAGGGAATCACTTCTATTGGAACCGGATGGTTGTTTTCTCCCAGGGTTTTGACTTTTTTGTTCTCGTCTATGACTATTAAAAGTTTTTTGGAAGAGTAGGCGACTATTTTTTCGCGGGCTAGTGCGCCACCCATGCCTTTTATCAAATTTAATTTTTCATCAACCTGGTCTGCACCGTCTATTGTTAAGTCCAAGGTTTGATGCTCCTCTAAAGTTGTTATTGGGACTCCGTTTTTTATGGCTAACATGAAGGCTTGGTATGATGTTGGAACACCCAGCACACGCAGTTTCTCACGCTTAATTCTGTTTCCTATTTCTTCGATGGCATAAGCTGCTGTGCTTCCGCTTCCAAGCCCCACAACGAAACCGTCTTTAACGTTTTTGACGGCTTCTATTGCCGCGTTTCTTTTCGCTTTTTCCACTTCTTCGCATTTAAGTTTCAAGTTCCATCTGCCCCAATCTTTCCAAAACTTTTTCCACTTCGGCGCGGATCTCTTCTATTCGCTTTTCAGCTTCTGTTCTTGGGCTTGTCTTAGCTGATGCTGGTTTGCGCTTGCGTTTTTCCTTTTCTTCTGCTGGCGGTTTTTCTTCAACTGGCGGTTTCGGCGACGCTTTTGCTGCGGGTATTGTAATTTCCTTTATCGGCTTTGCCTCAACCTTTGAGCGTAGTTCTTCAATTTTTGAGCTTATTTCGTCGAAGCGCTCGCTGAAGAGCTTTATTAAGTCTTCTTGCATGGCTTCAAGCTCATGTAAAGCCACAAGCGACTCGTCCTTTGCTATGGCTTCCTTCACAACCATCATCCGCGTCTTATACGTCTGCGCAAGTCTTTCCCGCTCCTCTTCTGTGATTTTCCCCTCAGCATGAGCCTCATAAAGCCGCCTAATAGCGTCGCTTAGAATTTCTCTTTCCAAATCCAAAATTCTAAGCTCTTCTTTTGCGCGCGCCGCCTCCTCTGGCGAAACGCTTTTTACGATTTTGAATGGTATAGGCTTCAACTCTGTTTCTAACTCTTCATCTTTTGCGGTAAATTTCTCTTCCTTTTTTCCACGCTTCTTCATGGCGTAAATTATGAGCGAACATGCGATAACTGCCCCTAAAACAACAATAATGTAGGTTGCTAGTTCTTCAAGGGGCAATAAACTGTTCCCTCTCTATCCTTCATTTTCCTATATGAATATATAAATTATTAACGACTTGGTGGAGAGCAGCAAATATGAGACAAGTTTTCGCACAATGCTGAAGGGTTTACGTCTTACAAGCCTCGGGCGTGCTTCACACTTGAGGTGTGGATGTGTGCGCTGTGCCTCGGCTAAGAAATATGCGGAAAAGCTGTTAAATCCTTCAGTGTTGAACTTGAAGTTTACTTGTGGTTAAAGGAGGAATCCTATAAATGGAAAAACCTTTCAAAAAGGCAAAAACGGCGAAACAGTGATCTTTAACATACTACGCTTGGGGGAAAACCAAAAACAACACTTTCTATTTATTTTATCATAATAGAAAATAATTGAACCATACAAAAACCACCTTCCGTTAAGCATTATTATGGAGCAATTTAGCGAAATATGGTATAAGCTTTTACGTGTGTTTCTTGGAAATGCTTAAAAATAATTAGTGGTAAATCTTTGAGGGCATTAATCTTGGTTGATGAGAGAAAGATACCTGCGACTATGTCAACTCAGCATCCGGACAATGTGAATCTCCCAGATTGGTGTGAAGGAACCGTAATTGAGGGAGATGCGGAAATTTTTGAGGCTTATTTTGCTTACAGCCAGCTTGGCTGCCACGAGGTTATGTGGGATTCTGAGGGGAAGGATGTTGACACACGTGTTGTAAGGAAACTTTTAGACAAGTATCCAGAATTTTTTATGGAACATCAGCTTGGAAAAGACGTTTTCCTAACCTATAGGGTTCCTAATCCAAGAATTGAAGGTGCTGAAAAGAAGGTTTTTGTAGAAACTTTATACAACGTTGCGGTGGCGTGCGATGTCGCATCTACCTTCTACAAGAGAGATGTTGCGCCCATCTTTGAGGTTATACTCCCCTTCACGACGGATGCTAAAGAACCGATTTGGCTTTACAACTATTATAGAAAGGCGATAGCTGCAGTTGAGGAGGCATACTTAGACGACAGCTTGAAAGCTAAAGATTGGATTGGATGTTTCCAGCCTAAAAGAATTGAGGTAATCCCGCTGATAGAGGACTTTGACAGCATCCTAGCAGCTGACAAAATCGTAGAGCCATATATAAAGGCGGTTAAGCCAAAGTACCAGAGAGTTTTTATTGCAAGGTCGGACCCGGCTCTTAACTATGGGCTTTTATCCGCTGTTCTGCTCTCTAAACTAGCCTTTTCAAAGCTGAGGGTTCTTGAAAAGAGGCTAGACGTAACTATACACCTAATTTTAGGGGTTGGATCAATGCCCTTTAGAGGGCATCTTTCACCCGAAAATGTTGAGGAGTTTCTAAGCGAATATAGAGGGTTGTCCACTATTACGATTCAATCTGCCTTGAAATATGATTATCCCACCATGCAAGCAAAAAATTGCATAAACACTTTAAATAAGAGGCTTCCAAACGGAGAACCGCCAACTATAGATCCGGCAGAAGAGGAAAAACTTGTTAAAATGCTTCATAAAAGTAGGCGGTTTTACGAGAGAGTTGTTGAGGAGTTAGCTCCCCTAATTAACAGCGTGGCTTCCTATGTTCCAGCGCGAAGGGCTAGAAAGCTTCACATAGGGCTTTTCGGCTACAGCCGCAGAGTTGGAGGAGTCTCCCTTCCAAGAGCCATAACCTTCGCCGCTGCACTTTACTCTTTAGGTGTACCTCCAGAATTTTTGGGCGGCAAGTTCTTCGAGAAAATGAAAGAAGGCGAATGGAAACTGATTCAAAAATTCTATGTTAACCTAAAACACGACTTGGATGTGGCGGGAGGCTATCTCTCTTGGCGAAACATAGAAATGCTAAAGAATAATTGCAAATCAGTGGCTGAAAAGGCAGGCATGAGCACGGAGAAGCTGATGAATGTTCTAAATGAGGTTTCAGCCGACATCGAAGCAATAGAAAAAACCTTTAGCATAAAACTTGGACCTAGAAGCTCTCTTGAAAAGAAACATGAAAACTTTGCGAACAACTTCCTTATATCCTACATAGACGGTGACAAGGTTGGCGCATCCACTTCACTTATTGAGGCGGCCAAGATAAGAAGATGTCTCGGATGAAAAAGAAAACAAAAATACTTGCCAAATTGTTTTGTTCTACTAAACTTGCGTAGTCTACCTTTGATGTTCATTATTCTTACAAGGCCTCGATGGAGGTATTTAGCTTCCTAGCCGGCGTTTATCGATCAGCGGGGCTCCGCCTCCGCGATTATTTGGTTTATGTTTAGGTTTAGCACTATTTCTGCTATGTCGCTTGCGTATTCTGCTGTACGTCTTATGCTTTCCATAATCATTCTTATGTTAGAGATGTTGATCTGTTTGGCTTTGGACTGAATTTCTTTTATTGCTTTGTTTTCGAGGACTGTTATTGTTTTGGCTTTGGAAACCACTTGATCGGCTAATATGTAGTCTTTTTGGAATAGGGATTTTATGGCGTCTTCAAATACGTTTTTGGCGAGAGTGCTCATTTCATAAAGTATCTGGAAAACTGCTTCGCTTGGCTTTTCTTCCAGTGATAAAACATTTTCTGCGATTCTTGCAGCGTGATCAGCTATTCTTTCCACAAATTTCACGATTACCCTGTAGCCTAAACAATCCCGTGGACTGGAAAGCCCTATGTCTTTGAGGATTCTTCCGCTTTGCACAGCTGCTTTCAACTGGCGTATTATATAGAGGCTGAAGCGGTCAACTTCGTCATCCAGCTGTATGATTTCTTGGGCAAGTTTTTTATCCATGTCTTTCAACACTTGTATTGCGTCGTTATGCATTGAGGCAGCGATTATGCACATGCGTCTTAACGCATTTTCAATAGAAAGCTCAGGGTAGCTCAATAATATTTGCAGTTTAATTTCGTTTGAGGTTTCTGAAATAATTTCGGTGCCAACGAGCTTTTTCCGCGTCAACTCTTTTATGGCGTTTCTTTGTATAGTGCCTATGCTCTCTTCTTTCGTTCGCACTTTAATGAAGTTGTATCCCACCAAATATAGGGAAACTATGGCCCTTTTTATGGTGTCGGGATTATCTTTGCTTGAAATGGTGAGGACAGCCTCAGCTGGTTGGTGTGAAGAAGTGGCTGTTTCTTTTGGGGTTAAAATGAGTGAGTCGTTTTGTTGAGATACTATAATTTGGCTTCCAGCTTTTAGGCCCAGCGAGGTTACCCATTTCTTTGGAAGGGAGACTATGTATGTGGATTTTCCAGTGAACTGAATTTTTCTTGTTTCTTCGTTTGTTTGTTCTTCCATTCACGTCTCCTCTATATAGACAATGTTTCTCTATAGTTTTTATTTGGGCAAGGTATATAGATTTTTCTTTCTTAAATAAGAAGAAAAGGTGAAACACATGAAAACTATATACAAAGCTATAATTCCAATAGTCATAATCGCCATAGTAGTCACCAGCGTGTTTGCTTATCAATATTTGTCAACAGAGCAGGCAATAACTCTGAATGGCGCAGGAGCAACATTTCCATTTCCGTTGATTGACAAATGGGCAGCAGAATATCATAAAATCAAGCCCAACGTCCAAGTTAACTATCAAGGAATCGGAAGCGGTGGAGGAATACAACAACATACTGAAAAAACTGTTTATTTTGCAGCAAGCGACGCTCCACTTACAGAAGCACAAGCTGCAAATGCCACTAACACTTTGCACATACCCATAACCATTGGAGGAGTTGTCCCAATCTACAATTTGCCAGGCATACCTAAAGGACTTAAATTCACTGGAGAGATTCTTGCAGACATATACCTTGGAAAGATTATTGTATGGAATGACGCAAGGCTTACTGCAATAAACCCTGACATAAATCTTCCAAACCAAGCAATTGTTGTGGTGCGTAGATCTGATGGAAGCGGCACCACTTTCATCTGGACCAGCTACTTGTCAAATGTTAGCCCAGAATGGAAAAATAATGTTGGAAGAGGGACATCCGTCAATTGGCCGACAGGTCTTGGAGGAAAGGGAAATGATGGAGTTGCGGCTCTTGTGCAGCAAACGCCTTATTCTATTGGCTATGTTGAATTCACGTATGCAAAGAAGAACAATTTGACATATGGACATGTTCAGAATGCGGCTGGCGAATTCATCGAGCCCAGCATAGGATCATTTGCCAAAGCGGCAGAATATGCCGCTGTGACCTTGCCTAGGGGCGATGCAAGCTGGTCAAAGGTCTCAATAGTTGACAGTTTAGCTAACAACACACAAGCACATGGAGCTTATCCAATAACAAGCTTCTCATACATCCTCGTATACAAGGAGTTAAACGTTTTGCCTAACATGAACGAGGCTGCTGCGAAGGCCTTAGTGGATTTCCTATGGTGGGCTGTGCATGAGGGACAAAATTATGCAGCTGATTTATACTATGTTCCTTTGCCTTCCAGCGTTGTGGCGCACAATGAGGAGACAATCCGCTTGATAAAATTCAACGGACAGCAAATACGCAAGTGACGAGACATGAAGATTTCGCAGAAAATATCCCCTTTTATTCGTAATTTAAACATAAAATCCGTTTCATATCTTAAGAATCATTTTAAAGGCGACGATATTTTCAAACTTGTAAGCGCCCTATTTGCTTCTAGCATCTTTTTGCTTCTTGGTTTAATGGTTTATGAATTGGTTAAGGGGTCTTGGCTTTCCATACAAACTTTTGGTTTAAACTTTATTGTAGGCACCACATGGGATCCAGCCATTTCTAGGATTTTTGGAGTCTTACCGCTAATACTGGGCACATTGGTAACCTCGGCCATCACCCTCTTAATAGGTGTACCCATAAGCTTAGGCGTTGGATTGGCTCTTTCAGAATATGCGCCTAAAAAATTTGGGGTTACAGTTTCCTTTCTCGTCGAGCTTTTAGCCGCTGTTCCAAGCGTTATTTACGGGCTTTGGGGAATATTTGTACTAATCCCCTTCCTTCGTGACCATGTATATCCATACCTTAAGGCAGTTTTTGGTTTCATTCCCATTTTCTCCGGGCCCATTTACGGCGGTGGTGTCTTGACTGGTGGAATAGTTCTAGCCATAATGATTATCCCAACGGTTTCTGCTGTCATGCGTGACCTTTTCTCGGCGGTGCCGAATTCCCAGCGGGAAGCCATGATAGCTCTCGGCGCAACAAAATGGGAAACAGTAAAAACCGTTATCAGCTACGCACGCTCAGGAGTTATAGGCGCGGTGATTCTTGGCTTGGGACGTGCGGTTGGCGAAACAATGGCAATCACGATGGTTATTGGAAATAGATTCCAGGTATGGCCATCCTCGCTGTTTGATGCTTGGTATACAATGGCCGCCATTATAGCTAATGAGCTTTTGGAGGCAACCTACGACCTTTACATCAGCGCCCTAATCAATGTTGGGCTAGTTCTGCTGTTTGTAACTTTGATAATTAACATTCTCGCCAGGCTGATTGTCTGGCGGGCTCTCAGATTGACTATGGGGATTGCGAGGGAATAGGGACATGGATTATTACAAGCTTAGAGTCACCAAAAACCGTCTTATGCAGTTTCTTGTTTACTTAGCCCTTTTTTCGGCTTTAGTTCCCCTTTTCAGCATACTTTCTGAGGTTATTCGAAGGGGTTTTTTCACGATTAACTTTGACTTCTTCACTAAACCAACCCCCACTGTAGGCGAGGCTGGAGGGGGTGTTGCAAACGCCATCCAGGGAACATTAATAACTATTGGCTTTTCTTCCCTCATCGGTGTTCCGATAGGGTTAATGTCTGGCATATTCTTAAGCGAATATGGCGAATCGAAGCTGTCCGTGGCTGTTAGATTCCTCCATGACGTATTAAGCGGAGTCCCATCAATTGTTATAGGGGTTTTCGCCTACGCCTTAATTACGCGTTCAATCGGATTCTCAGTAACCGCGGCAGCCTTCGCACTGGCTATAATCATGATTCCCATAGTTACTAGGACAACTGAAGAAGCGTTAAAACTTGTGCCTATGAGCATTCGTGAAGCGGCTATTGCCCTAGGCATTCCGCGATGGAAAACAACAATTACAGTCGTACTTAGCGGCGCAAAAAAGGCTATTGTCACGGGGATACTGCTTTCCATTGCAAGAATTGCAGGAGAATCAGCGCCTGTGCTTGTCAGCATGGGGTTTTGGCGATGGTGGTTCGCCGGGTTGGATCGCCCAGCTGCTAACCTCGCCTTAAACGTCTTCATATTTGCCATGTCACCTTTCGAAAATTGGATAGCCCTCGCCTGGGGCTCAGCACTCGTGCTTATCCTTCTTGTTTTAGGGATAAGCGTAACAGCAAGAGTTTTCACAAGGGAGCGATACTAATGGCAGCCAAGTTTGAAATCCAAGGATTAAACGCATGGTTCGGCCTGAAACATGTGCTGAAAAACATTGACATAAAAATTGAAGAGGAGGCTGTTACAGCCATCATCGGGCCTTCCGGGTGTGGTAAAACCACTTTTATTCGTTGCCTTAACAGGATGCATGAAATTACCCCTGGCGCACGGGTTTCTGGAAAGGTTCTGTTTAATGGAATAAACATCTATGGTAACGGTGTTGACCCTGTTATGATAAGGAGGAAGATAGGCATGGTTTTTCAAAAGCCGAACCCCTTCCCCATGATGTCCATCTACGACAACGTGGCTGCGGGCTTAAAATTGAATGGCGTCCGAGACAAGAAAATCCTTGATGCAGTTGTAAAGCAAAGTCTGGAACTGGCAAATCTTTGGGACGAAGTAAAAGATGACTTAAACAAGTCAGGAGCCAGCCTCTCCGGCGGGCAGCAACAGAGACTTTGCATAGCACGCGCATTAGCTGTTGAACCAGAAGTTCTGTTGATGGATGAGCCATGCTCGGCTCTTGACCCAATAGCAACAGCAAAAATAGAAGCCCTCATAAGAAAATTGGCTGAAAACTACACAGTTGTCATCGTAACCCATAACATGCAACAAGCGGCAAGAGTTTCAGATTACACTGCCTTCCTTTACCTTGGTGAACTAATAGAATATGGCTCAACCAAGCAGATTTTTGAAAATCCCAAACACGAATTGACTGAAAGATACTTAACTGGAGAGTTTGGTTAAGGTGAAAGCAAATGAGCAGAATTATGGACTCTGGTCTTGAAGAGCTTTCAGCGACCCTTTATAGAATGGGGGAACTAGCCCATCGTGCCGTTTTAACTGCCCTTCTAGAATGCCTTAACGGCAGAGAAGCCTACAACGAAATTCTTGAAATGTCAGACACTCTTGTGGCTATGGCAGACCATGTGGAAGACAAAGCTTTCGAACTGATAGCCAGATTTCAACCAGTAGCCTCAGACCTGAGAACAATAAAGTCTTACATGAAAATAGCCTATGACTTCGCCCGCTTCGGAAGATATGCCCTCGACATATCCTTCGTAAACAAAAGACTAGGCGGGTTAAAAAACTGCGAAGAATGGATAAATTCATACGTTAGGGACATGGGCGAAAAAGCATTGGATATGGTTAGATTAAGCATTGAATCGCTTAAGAGCCATGACACTCAACTTGCTGAAAAAATATCCGCGAAAGAAAATGAAGTAGACAATATGTATTTTGAGTTCCTTGATAAGTTAATTGGACGCGACACCACAACAAAGTGCACTGTTTCAAGCGTTTTGGTAGTTAGATACCTCGAAAGAATAGCAGACCACGCAACATACATCTGCGAATCAATAATCTATATTGCAACCGGTCAAAAAGAGGTTTTAAGGTAAACAGTTATGAAAATTGTTAGCTTTTATGGAGGTGAAAATGTTGGCGAAAGGAAGCTACGCTTGGTTTGAAAAACGCCGCAAAACTAAAGCCCTAGAACTAGCCCAGCAACAAATAATAAAAGCCCTCGACACGGTAGCCCTCCTACACCAATCAATTGAAAACCTAACAAACGGATTGAAGAAAGAGGCAAACCAACGCATACAGCACCTATTTCAGACGGAAGAAGAAGTTGACAAATTAAGAAGGGAAGTTTTCAAAGAAATGTCAAAACACACAGCGTTATCAGCAGACTATCGCGAGGACATATTGCACCTAGTAAAAAGACTGGACACGCTTGCAGACCATGTTAAAGATGCGGCGAGATGCTTACAAATACTCCAAGACACGCAACTACCAAAAGAACTAACCCAAAACATAATGCAGATGACCTCAACCCTACTCGAATGCACCTCAGCCCTACGCACAAGCATAGAAAAAATTTCACCAGCCCCAGAAGAAGCAATAAAACACTCGGAGAAAGCTGAAGAAATAGAAGACAAAATAGACAAACAATACGTAAACATAAAAAGAATACTCGTCACACACGGAAACCAAATGAACCCTGGAGCCGTTATAATAGTCGACGACTTAATTGAATTTATAGAGCAAGCAGCCGACATGTGCGCAGACACAGCAGACTACATCATAACCCTCTCCAGCGAAGAATAAAACAGCAGCAGTAATTACAGATTCTCTATCAGTTAAGAGCTTTAATCCCAGCACAATTACGTGCGGTTTCTCCCTATGTCTATTAAACCATGACTTAGATACCATACACTTTTTCGATATTTTGACTGCCAGCGCCGAATCGACTTCGCCAGCAGCGAAGATATTTCCTCCTCCATTATTATATTGTTATAGTAGATGAATGCAAGGTTGAGATTGTGAAGGGCTGCATATAAAATTTAATTCCCTCTGCAAATTACAAATTAGAAAAAGTTTATATGGTTGAACCTCGAATGCTCGGTGTGGGTCGTGGAGACCCACTTTAGTGAGATTGAAAAAAACTCTGGAAAACTTGGTGGGAAAAGTCTTCTCCTTTTGAAAAAGCAGAAAAAAATGCTTGTGGCAGTTTCTAAGGCAATTATTGTGCCTTTTTTCGGAAAAAGAGACAAATTTGCCGCGGCGGGAGGCTAGGGAGATGACGAAGCTGAACAGCAGTAACTCTAAAAAGGCTGTTCTTGTTATTGAGGATGGTTCATTCTTCTTCGGCGAAGGTTTTGGAGCTGTCGGCGAAGCCCAAGGCGAACTTGTCTTTAACACTAGTATGACGGGTTATGTAGAGGCGTTAACAGACCCCTCATACGCTGGACAGATATTAATGATGACTTACCCGCTTATCGGAAACTACGGTGTTTGCAAGGAGGACTTCGAGTCTGACGGAATAAAAGTGGAAGGCTTCGTGGTTAGAGAGGTTTGCGAAACACCCAGCAACTGGCGCTCCGAAAAATCCCTACAAGAATTCCTTGAAGAGCACGGGGTTCCAGGCATACAAAACGTTGACACAAGAATGCTTACGAAGAAAATTCGGATCTATGGAACAATGAAAAGCACACTTGTGGTTTATGAAGGAAAAAATGAACCAAACATCCAAGACTTAATTGAGAAAACTAGAAAGCAGCCGGCTATAACGGATATCGACGTGGTGCCAAAAGTATGCATTAAAGAGCCAAAGATAATTGAAGCTGGTCAGAAGTTGGACGTGGTTCTGATCGACTGCGGTGTTAAATGGAGCATAATTCGGCTACTGCAAAACTATGCAAACATAATACTGGTTCCATATAACACTCCAGCAGAGAAAATTCTCAAATACGATCCAGACGGAGTGCTCGTTTCAAACGGTCCAGGTGACCCAGTGAAGGTTAAGGAAACAATTGAAACCGTGAGAAAACTTGTTGGCAAAGTTGTCTTGTATGGCATTTGCCTAGGCCACCAGGTAATTTCGCTTGCTTTGGGCGCAAAAACCTACAAGCTTAAGTTCGGCCACAGAGGTGCAAACCAGCCCGTTAAGGACCTCGAAACAGGAAGGGTTTTCATATCAACCCAAAACCACGGGTTCGCAGTGGCAAAAGAAACCCTTGAAAAGGCAGGGTTAATTTTAACCCAGATAAACTTGAACGATCACACAGTGGAAGGCATAAAACACAGGGAGTTGCCCATAAAAGCCGTCCAATATCATCCTGAAGCCGGCCCCGGCCCCCATGACACTTACTTTTTCTTCGACGATTTCGCAAAAACCATGAGGGAGTATACCTAATGCCGAAGAGAACAGACATCCATAAAATCCTGATAATTGGTTCAGGCCCCATTATAATTGGGCAGGCATGCGAGTTTGACTATTCTGGAAGTCAAGCATGTAAAGCCTTGAAAGAGGAAGGCTACAAAGTCGTGCTGGTTAACTCTAACCCAGCCACAATAATGACGAACCCGGAGATGGCGGACAAAATCTACATTGAACCATTGACTGTTGAATTCTTGACAGAAATAATCAAGAGGGAGCGCCCAGACGCTTTACTTCCAACCCTAGGCGGACAGACCGGGTTGAACCTTGCCGCTGAACTTGCCGAGAAAGGCATTCTAGCCCGTTACGGTGTAGAATTGATTGGGGCGAAGCTTGAAGCCATTAAACGAGGCGAAGATAGGCTTCTGTTCAAGCAAACCATGGAAAGTATAGGCATACCTGTTCCTAGAAGCGTACCAGCCTACTCGGTTGAAGAAGCATTGAAGATCGCTGAAGATATAGGCTACCCGGTCATAATAAGACCAGCCTTTACCCTTGGAGGGACAGGAGGAGGCATAGCCTATAACGGAAAGGATCTCATCCAAATAGTTTCTAGAGGTTTGACTTACAGCCGTATAGGCCAAGTTTTGATAGAAGAGTCGGTTATAGGCTGGAAAGAATATGAGCTTGAAGTGATGCGAGATTCAGCCGACAATGTGGTCATAATTTGCTCTATAGAAAATATGGATCCCATGGGTATTCACACCGGAGACAGCATAACAGTAGCTCCAGCCCAAACCCTAACAGACAAGGAATACCAAGCCCTTAGAGACGCTGCCATCAAAATTATACGAGCAATCGGAGTGGAAACAGGTGGATCCAACATACAGTTTGCAGTCCACCCTGAAAACGGCCACTTCGTGGCCATAGAAATTAACCCCCGTGTTTCGAGAAGCTCGGCTCTTGCGTCTAAGGCCACTGGTTTTCCGATAGCCAAGATCGCCGCCAAGCTTGCTATTGGACTAACTCTTGACGAGATTCCAAACGACATTACGAAGAAGACGCCGACCTCCTTTGAGCCCACCATAGACTATGTTGTGGTTAAGATTCCAAGATGGCCCTTCGACAAGTTTCCTGACGCTGATAAAACTTTGACAACTCAGATGAAATCTGTAGGCGAGGTTATGGCTATAGGCCGAACCTTCGAGGAAGCCTTGCAAAAGGCTATTAGATCTCTGGAAATTGGCCGATACGGGTTGGGCGCTGACGGAAAAGATGAACCAATGCCAGATGTTAAAACTCTTAGGGACTATTTGAGGGTTCCCACTCACAAGCGGGTCTTTTACATAAGGCATGCCATGAAGAGTGGCATGAGCATTGACGAAATCTACAATTTGACAAAAATTGATAAGTGGTTCCTTTACAAGATTAAAAACATCGTTGACATGGAAGAGGAAACCGCAAAATACACCATTGAAACCATTCCAAGGGGGGTTTTGCTCAAGGCTAAACGTTTAGGATTTTCGGATAGACAAATAGCACACCTCCTCGGCACGGATGAGCCCACCGTGAGGGGTTTGAGGAAAAAGTTGGGCGTAATTCCAACCTACAAAATGGTGGACACGTGTGCAGCCGAGTTTGAGGCTGAAACCCCCTACTACTATTCCACCTACGAGGATGAAGACGAGATTAGAGACACGGGTAAAAGGAAAATCGTGATACTTGGTTCCGGACCCAACAGAATAGGTCAGGGAATAGAGTTTGACTATTGTTGCGTTCACGCGGTTAAGGCTTTGAGGGAGGAAGGATATGAAACCATAATGGTGAACTGCAACCCCGAAACCGTTAGCACGGACTTTGACACCGCCGATAAACTCTACTTTGAACCCTTAACCTTCGAGGATGTGATGAACGTTATTGAGCGGGAGAAACCCGAAGGTGTCATTGCTCAGTTTGGTGGGCAAACACCGCTGAATTTGGCTATACCGTTGGAGAGGCAAGGCACCCGTATCCTTGGAACTTCAGCGGACGGAATAGACAAGTCTGAGAATAGAAAACGTTTTGCAGAAATTGTGGAAAAGCTTGGGATACCGCAGCCTCCCAACAGAACAGCCATGATCACGGAGGAGGCGAAACAAGTTGCTAGGAAACTGGGCTACCCTGTGCTTATTAGGCCGTCTTACGTGCTTGGCGGTCGAGCCATGGACATAGTTTATGACGAGGAAACTTTGCTAAGGTTTGTGAGTGAAGCTATAGAGGTTTCTCCAGAGCACCCAGTTTTGATTGACAAGTTTTTGGAGGATGCTATTGAAACGGAAATCGACGCCGTCTGCGATGGTGAAACCGTCTACATAGGCGGGGTTATGGAGCACATTGAAGAGGCTGGTGTACATTCCGGAGATGCAGCGTGCGTTTTGCCTCCCTTTAGCCTCAGTGAGAAAACCATTCAAACGATGATAGATTACACGTGTAAGTTGGCTAAGGAGCTTTCCGTTGTCGGGTTGATAAATGTTCAATTCGCAGTGAAAAATGGAACAGTTTACGTGCTTGAAGCAAACCCCAGAGCTTCGAGGACAGTGCCCTTCGTTAGCAAGGCAACGGGTATTCCACTGGCGAAGTTGGCCGCCAAAGTTATAGTTGGCAAAAAACTGAAAGGTTTAGGCATAACAGAAACTCCAAAGCTAAGCCATGTGGCCGTTAAGGAGGCCGTGTTCCCCTTCAACAAGCTTCCAGGGGTGGACGTGGTGCTTGGGCCGGAAATGAAGTCCACGGGGGAAGTTATGGGATTAGACAACGATTTAGTGATGGCCTACTACAAGGCGGAGTTGGCTGCCGAAACCACGCTACCAACAAGTGGAACAGTTTTTGTAAGCGTCAGAGACGAAGAGAAACTGCGCATTGTTCCAATAGCCAAAGAATTGTCTAAACTTGGCTTCAAAATCTTGGCAACCCATGAAACGGCGGAAACCCTATCCGCGATGGGAGTTGAGATTGAAGTGGTTCCAAAAGTCAGCGAGGGACAACCAAACATCGTCGACTACATAAGGTCCGGAAAAATCAGCCTAATAATCAATGTGCCGAAGGGCAAGGGTCCAAAGGATGATGAATTCTACATTAGAAGAACGGCTGTCGAATGCAAGACTCCATACATAACCACCATTGCAGCTGCCCACGCCGCTGTCATGGCCATTGAACGCGTGAAGAATGGAACTTTCACCATAAAATCGTTGCAAGAATACAACAGCGCCGCCGTCTGTGAAAGCAAAACGGTTTCTGCACAATTGCAGATTCAAAACCTTTCATAGCGCTAACAACTCTTCTTGCTTCTTTAGTCGTTGCCACCAAAAGTGTTATTGTACATTATACATGAAAAAGAACGTTTTTGTAGGGAAGACTTTGCTTCTCTTTAGACATACATGACTTTGATGAGAGACTGCACGATGCTGAGCAGTAGATGCCCAAAATCCAATTTCAGCCAGAAACGCCCAGCTCATTAGGCAGTTCGAGCAATGTTGCTTCTCTGAAGACTTAGGCAAAGCGAGTTGTCAAAGTCATGTATGTCTAAACGCTGCTTTATAGCTATCTGCAATAATTAAGGAAATAACCGCTTTTATGTTCTTGGTTTAAAGCCTCGGGCGGGCTTTGAACCCGCGACCTGCGGTTTACGAGACCGCTGCTCTACCTGGCTGAGCTACCGAGGCTCCATGTGTTTTCAATTACAATTTTGTAAATCATATATTTAAGCAGAAATGAGTGAATATTATGGTGGAAACTACGTTACGAAGAAGGTGATTGATGTAAATTGGTTAAGTCTCGTGAAGTTTTAGGGGAAAGAAGAATAATTGAAATTATAATGCGCTGTTTGGAGCTTCCTAAAATGCTCATACCCATCGGCGATGACGTCTCTGCTCATAGCATTGGAAACGGCAAAATTGCAGTTTTAAAAACGGATATGCTTGTTGACAAAACGGATGTTCCACAGGGCATGAGCCTTTGGCAAGCAGCTCGTAAAGCTGTCGTAATGAATATTAGCGATTTTGCGGCTAAAGGCGTTAGACCGTTAGCAATTCTTGTGTCTCTTGGGCTGCCGAGAAGATTAACGGAAAAGGATATAAAAGAAATTGGAGAGGGGCTAAACGCTGGGGCTCGCGAGTACGGCGCTTATGTTATTGGTGGGGACACGAATGAGGCTTCAGACTTTGTAATCAGCATTTCGCTTTTCGGAATAGCCAAGAAAGAGAAGGTTATGCTACGTAGTGGAGCAAAGCCTGGAGACATTGTTGCAGTTACGGGATTTTTTGGCAAAACGGCTGCTGGAATGAAGGTTCTCCTCGAAAATTTTGAGGCGCCTAAAGAAATTCTTAATGTTCTTGTTGATTCCGTTCTTATGCCCAAAGTAAGATTGAAAGAGGGACTAAGCCTATGTCAAACGGGGGCTGTAACGGCTTCTATTGATTCAAGTGATGGTTTAGCTTGGAGCCTTTATGAAATTTCAAAGGCGAGTAAAGTTGGCTTCTTAATTGATAGGCTTCCAATAGCTGAAGAGGCTGAAAAGTTTGCTAAAATTCATAATCTTGACCCGTTTGATTTGACGTTTTATGGTGGAGAGGAGTACGAGCTTGTTTTGACTTTGAAAACTGAACTTTGGGGGAAAGCGGAGAAAGCTGTTAAACGGATTGGCGGAAAACTTTTGCCCATAGGGAAAGTTACGGCTAAAAGGCAGATTCTTTTTGAGGTAAATGGAGAAAAGAGGGTTATCGAGCCACGTGGCTGGGAGCACTTCAAGTAACTTAAATTTTAGAGTTGGCGCTATATATTTTCGGTGCTAATGCTTCGCTTGACTGATTATCCAACTGTTCAAAAAGCCTTGTTCTACGAAAAACTTTCAAAGGACAAAGTTAGGTGTACGCTTTGCGAGAGAAGATGCGAAATTCCGCTTGGGCATAAGGGATTTTGCAAAACGAGAATTAACGTAGATGGTGAATTGTACACGCTTGTTTATGGCGACATAAGCGCAATAGAAAGCCGTCCAATAGAAATAAAGCCCTTATTCCATTATTGGCCTGGTTCAACAGCGCTCACTTTTTCAACATGGTCATGCAACCTAAACTGTGTTTGGTGCCAAAACTTTCACCTGTCAAAAAGTGAACCGAACCCAAACGAGGCCTTTTTTCACTCTCCAGAAGAGATTGTAGATTTGGCCTTACGTGGCGGGGATGCGGGTTTATGCGCAAGCTTTCAAGAACCAACACTTCTATCGGAGTGGGCTATTAGGTTGTTTAGGTTGGGTAAGAATAGAGGCATCAAATACTGCTGTTACGTTTCTAATGGTTACATGTCATTGGATGTTCTTAAGGCGCTTTTTGAGGCTGGGTTGGACGGACTTAAAATTGACGTGAAAGGCGACAACAGTGTCTACGCGAAGTATTGTGGAGGCGCAGATGTTGAGAAGATTTGGAGAAACGCCAGAGAAGCGAGGAGGATGGGCTTGCATGTGGAAATTGTGAACCTCGTTGTTAAGGGCGTTAACGATGACGAAGAAGCGTTTCGTTGGGTTATTGAGAAGCATTTAAAAGAGGTTGGCGCAGATGCTCCATTACATTTTACGCGTTATTTTCCAGCCTACAAATTCAACAACCCACCAACAGACATCAAAACTTTGGAAAAAGCGTATGAAACGGCAAAGAAAATCGGTGTCTTATATCCCTACATTGGAAATGTCTCTGGACACAAGTATGAGAACACTTACTGTCCAAACTGTGGAGAGCGATTAATTCAGCGGTATGGCTACTACATTGTAAAGTACGCCATCACAAGAGACAATAAGTGCCCAAAATGCGGCTTAGAAATTCCAATTAGAGGGGAGTATACGCGTGTTAGGTTGGGCGTTTAAGAGTTTCCTTAAGCGTCAAATAAAGCGCCGCGCTTAACGCCCTACCTGCAAATGAAACCATGTAAACGATTTGCAGTCCAAGAATCAGTCCGAATATGCCTATCATGTAATCTGACAGGTATCCGCCTATTAAAGAGCCGAAGAAGGAGGTTAGGCCAACAACAAAGTTGAATGTTGCAGCAAAGCTTCCACGATGCTCTTCAGGAGCCATATCAAGAAGATAAGCGGTCATTGATGCTTGTCCAAAAGCGTTTGAGATTCCCCAGAATGCGCCTATCGCTATGAGCGTGTTCATGTTTGGAGAAAACGCGTAAGCCAATGGCACTGTTAATAGGCTAAGCCTGAAGAAAAGGATCAGTGGTTTTCTTCCAACTTTATCCGCAAGCCTTCCAGCCCACCCTTGAAAAAATATCGTCATGATGGCGTGCACAACCGTGAATATGGCTATGTCCAGCATTGAAGCGTTTAAAACCTTAATTTGCGTAATCGCGATAAGCGGCCAACAAATTGACATGAAGAATTGGAATGTTCCCTCAACATAGCAGTATCTTATGAAATCTGGTGATTTCCTTGCGTAGGCGAACACTTTGAATACGTCATACACAAGGTTTTCTTTTAGGTTTATTTTTCCGCTATTTCTTCCTTCTTTTATGCTGGTCATGGCAACGGAAGAAATTATGCCGCAGACTGAAGCGATTATTAAGGGTATGAAAAACATTTCATGCGGTTGAATGCCCATGTTAATCATTATCATTCCAGAAATTAATGTGGCGACCAGGCTTCCAATAGTTGCCCACAAGTTTATGTTCGCGTTTACCCTTCCAAGTTTTAGCGACGGAACAATGTCGCCTATAAGGGCTGTCCACGCTGGCGTTACCATAGACCCCAAAAGCGCTTGAAAAGCAAGCAAAACAATTAGTTGAGTGGCGTTCGCCACAAATATCATTGGTATCCATAGTATTGCGACGATTAAGCTTCCAATTATTATGAAGGGTATTCTGCGTTTCATCTTGTCGCTGAGCATCCCCCAGAAAATTTGCATAACATTGTTGGATATGTTGGCGGATGACTGAAACCATCCCATGTCAGACGACGAAGCGCCAAGCTTTACGGCATAGGCGCCAGTAAAGGGGCTAACCATGCCAGTTCCAAAAGAGTATATTACCGAACGCACATAAAGTGGAGTTAAGCTCTTCCCGCTTTTATCGCCTTTACCCACAACTTTGTCAATCATGTAGTTTCACATGTTCGCCCTTTTGAATTTTCCACCTAATGCTAGGATGCTTAAAAACTAATCGCACACCTAACAATTAAATCTACATTGTTGAAGTTTACCATTACGCCGATTTCGCTTTAAGAACGATTGTTCCAACTTTGCTCTTGAATGTTGAATTCTGTTGTTTCCGATGGAAAATTTATATAAAAGTGATTTTGATTCTATTTCAAACTCGTTTCGGAACTCAAATTTTCGGGCGAAAACACTTCACTTCAAGTTTTTCTTTTTACGTTTCTTTACTACTGTTACAGTGTTAACTTGGTTCAGGTGCCTAATTTTTGCGTCTGGAAAAATTCTCTGTATCTCCTTTCGAAGCTTTGCAATGTCAACTTCCCCGTAAGTTTTGACATCAACTATAGGCGTGTCTTCCTCGTAGCTTATCGAGACGGTGTATCCAGAACCAACCTCAACTTGTGCTGGCTCCAACTCAAATCCGATTTCCTCTCCGCCGATTTTGACGTAGGCTTCTGCTTCGTGTTTTTGTTTTCTTTCAGCCATGCGAATCACAACCAACTATGGAAAATGAGGCGACGCAAATTAAAAGGCTTGTTGTATGGAAATATTGATTAGAACTCTTTAATGAATCATCAGCCTCTCTTCATACTTCCTCAAGTATTCCGCTGCCTCGCCTATGTCCATAAACAAATCGTCAACGCGCTCAACATCCTCAACGGTGACCTTACCTTTTTTGGATGCCTTTGCATTTTGGGCTGCAAGGCTTAACAGCTGAACGGCATAGCGCAGCGAACTTTTTGCGCCAACTTCGGCAAGCTTCTCCAAGGCTTTATCGTCAAGCTTTATTTTCTCCTCTTCGGAACGTATTCGCAGTATCTCCTTCACGCTTTCCACATCATATGGCTGTGTGGCTATTATCACTGAGCGGTCTATGAGGTCTATTGGGAAGCCAAGCGGACTTTTCACGTCTGTTCCGCGTATTCTAGCTACGCCCCTATTAGTTGCGAGAATAATTATTGGAACAAGCTCGCTTTCCATGGCTCTTCCCAAAAAGCTGAAAGCCTCTAAATCCAAAAGATGCGAGTCATCGATGAAAAGCACGCCTGGATGGATGAACGCTTTCCCAGAATCCACCCATTCCTTAACTTGTTGGTCCACTGCCATGCGAACTTCAGTGTCAATTTCTTTTGATTCCGAACCGCCGAAAAACAGTGAGAAAAAGCCGCCTGAACGTTGCTTAGCGTTAAGCTCATCCAAGTCGTTAAGCGTCAAGGTGTAAACAAACTCCTTCTCTTTCAAAACCTTACCGTTTGGTCTCGGAACTTTCCTTGTAGTGTCCACGTCATACGTTTTTCCCTTCGTGCTTTCTAGGCTTAGTCCTAAACTTGCAACTCTGCCAGTTTCAGCATCTATCTGTATCACATAACCTTCTGAAACGCCCTCCGCGATAATCTGTTGGGCTATGGATGGACCCGCCTCAATGGTTTTTTCCTCATCCGTCGTCCTCAAAGTCAACCTAACGCTTTCTGGAACCTTCTGGTATGGATTGTAGGGATGCGGCGCAGTTTTTATGTCAACATGCGTAAGCTCGCCCTCATACACTTTGCGCATTTCATGTATCTCAACGCCTATGCACTTGCGAATAGCCTCGATAAGAATCTCGGTTTTCTTGCGCTCAGCACTGTAAATTTCGCTGCCGCTCATCTGTATAAAAGGAACGTTCTCGCCTAATTCACGCGATATGGCCACTGCTATGGCGGTTTTTCCAGTTCCAGGAGGTCCAGCCAAAATTATGCATTTTCCACTCAATTTTCCTTCCTTAATCATCTTTACAACCAAACCAGCAGCTTCTCTTGCTTTTTCCTGTCCAACCATGCCGTCCTTTATTTTCACAGCCCGTAGATTTTCATCCAAGCCCAATCCTTTAATGTGCGTGTGGGCGCCTATCCTCTCGAATCTGCTTACGCCGCCTGTAGGTATCTCCCTTATAGACGCCATAAGCAGAGCTCACCTCGCTAAACGTTAAAATTGCAAAAATTAAACAGAAAACAAGTCAAATATAAATTTAGCCTCTTCTAAAGCGCGTTTAGATTTTCCCAAATCTATCCATCAGATAGTTCAGCACGGTTAAACATGAAGCAGCAAGGTAAGGTGTTTTGCCAAGAGAAACTTTTTCGCCGTATCTGAGGGCGAAACCCTCAACCTTCCTCGGCAAACCCACATGGTCACCCAGAACAAAAACCAAATTGCCAGCGAAGTCAATTTCAGAAACATCTCTACCGCCCTCTTCAAGCACATACACTCTGGCATTTTCCACTTCAGCCTTCGCCTTCAAAAGCGCCTCAAAACTCAACCTCTCTATGCTCACGCCTGGATGCGTCTTCCCAGACAAAACCTTTTTCAAAATCTGCTTCCACGTTTCCTGGTCCGTGCGAACATCACGAAGGCCTGCGCCATCAACTTTTAAATGCAACGGCGGATTCGGCGGACCACTAAGAACAGCGTGAAAAACAACGTTTCTGCGTATGCCATGTGAAAGAAAAAGACTCGCGACGATACATTCATAAACTATGTCTAAGCGCCCAGCATCATGCAAACTCACCCAATTCGCGTCAGTTCTTCCCAAACGCGAATACAAGATAAACTCACGCAAAGAGCATCACACAAAATCATGTAACAAACCATCATATAAAACAGAGCCTCGGGCGTGCTTTACGCTCGAAGTATAAACGCACCTCAATAGTTAGAATGTTCAGCCAGATTTTATCTATTTCGGATCTGTTTACAATTGGTGCGTGCTCTATAGAAAGAAATTGAATTTTGCTTTTTCATCCGTAGCTTTAACATTTCCTGTTTTTCTTCTTCCACGTGAGGACGTTTTTCTTGCCTTGTAGGAGAGTTAAAAATTGCAATGGAGTTCAGTTAAAAATTCAGTTAAAAAACGATTTTTAAAGCATACTAGTGTTCAGGCTCTGCTCTTGCTGAAGGCTTTAAATTATCATTTGAAAGCTGCGAGAACCTTGAGGTTTTTCCTAGGTTAATGCATTATTGCATGAAAAAATGTGCTGAAATGGAATAGCTGAAGCTTGGTTTGAAGCTTCCTAAACACGGCAGCTTACAGGTTGCGCCTTCAGTTAAAAAAAGTCTCACAGGGGGTGAGAATTCTCCTTATAAACACGTTAAGTCACCTTATACTGTTCTTTCTTTGTTTGCTCTTTCTGTGATTGGTATAGGTTCAGTTGTATAGATGAGGAGGGGCTTGTAGTTATATGGGGCGTTTCACTGTGTGTAGGGATAAAGTTGCTGAGGCTGTATTATTATGGCTTAGAGATGGAAGTGCGTGTTTGCCGATCGTATTCGAGAGCGAATACTCAAGCATTGGATTTATCTTCTTACAGTTGTAAAAACTCTTATGCGCGCGAGAGTTTTGATTTGAGGAAAGTGTTAACGTTAACAGTTTCAAGTTAACGGTTTTGTATTCATTAAGACTTAGAGTGACTTGTTTATACATTCCCAATATCACGTTATTTATGCTCCTTTAAAAACGGGTCTTGCCAAGTGACACGACTATTGCGTTATGCGTATGCATCTGCCATTTGAGTGTCTATTACACGTGTAATAGATGTAGCCAAGGCAGAAGCAAGCAATCAGTGAGGAATCGACATATAGGGAAGAGAATGGCTTTCAACTTGTGACGCCGTTATAACGCGTGTTATACCAATGATATCCGAGTTTGAATGTTTTATTACGCGCGTGATAATTTTGAGCTATCATTGTCTTAGAGAGGAGTCGCCGTGCACTTTGAAAAGTCTCGCTGGTGAGAGTTTCAAGTTGTCTCACATTATAAAACAGCTGAGTAGAGGAACAATCTTCATAGGAACCGTAGAACCGCCAAAATCCAACAAACAGGAAAAATATACTGGAAGCACAATATATAGCGAGGAGTTTCCGACTGAAAATAAGGACATGATGGAAAATTCTCTATACACAGCTTTTTCTGGTTTTTCAAAATTTTTTCTAAATATATAATCTTTCGACGGGCTTCTGTTAACATTATTTAACAGAACATAATCTATCATGACAGAAAACTTGAGGGGCGGAATTTTATAAATGTAAAAACTTTTCAAAAAGGCAAAAACGGCGAAACAGTGAGAGTATAAGTATATAATCTTTAATATACTACGCCTGGGGGAGTCCCCAAAACCGCTTTTTCTATTTATATAAATAGAAAACAACTGAACTGAACCATACAAAACCAATTCCGTTAAACATTATTAACGGAATATGTCCAAAAATGGCGTTAAAGAAAATTTTGGTCCGTAGTCTACCTCATTATCTTTGATCATGTTGGCGTTCAGAACAAGAAGGTTAGTAGTATATTTTCTCTTGGTTGTG
>Ga0272449_1000760_pt1 | contig 36569 bp, 17 predicted proteins | sample YNPCB0241_FD_198679 | JGI IMG/M metagenome (GOLD analysis project Ga0272449, IMG submission 198679) | Hot spring sediment microbial communities from Yellowstone National Park, WY, United States - YNP-CB-024-1 | ecosystem: Environmental > Aquatic > Thermal springs > Hot (42-90C) > Sediment...
AACGCCGGGTGAAACTGCTCGATGCGACTGACCTGTGGATGAAGCAGCACCTGACATCGTTGCTGAAGCTTTTTGTGATGATGTTGGTATGTAGTAGTTTAGTATTTGCTAAAGGTAAGAAGTATTCAGACATAGTTGTTGCAGTGTTAGACTGGAACGCAGTAGTATCAGTATCACCGTATGCTAAAGAAGGTGATAAAGCAGTGGAAGAATTGTGGAAGAAAGAAGAAACGCGGATTATGGAGTTGGCAAAACAGTTACAAGCCCAACTTGATACTAAACCGCAGCAGGAAAAATCAACATTTGAGGAACAAGCAAGAAAACAAATTGCTGATGAAATACAAAAATCATCCCAACTTGTTCAACAAGAGACTATGAAGTATGTGAATTTAACTATTGAGACAATCCGCGGTGTTATAGAAAAATATTGTAAGACAAACAAAATAGACCTTGTGATAAGTAAACAAGCAGGCGTTCTTTATTCAGCGGATGTGATTGATATTACTGATGATATTATTAAAGAAGTTAAAAATTTAAAAGTCAGTAACAAGTAATGTTTATCTTATAGTAGGAGGGTTACAAAAATGATAAGAATTATATTTGTGTTTTATCTTTTTGTTTTGCAGTTTATTTACGCTGATTTATTAACAACAGACGGTTTTGGTATAAAACCGCTTTTGTTTTCTGAAAACAATGTTTTGATATCCGCTGCTGCTGAAGAATATCGCGGGTATGATATTACTGTATGGTCAGCAGGGGTTTTTCTTCCGTTTGGCAGGTACAAACTGTTACCCTATGTTACAAGTTTAGATCCTGAAGGTTATTATACTGAGACATCTGTGTTTTTGAATAATACGTTTTTTGTGTATAATTTTGGCAGTGATGTAGTTGGCAGTGGTGTTTATGTTATTTTAGTCCCTAAGTTAGTTAACCGTAGTTATGGCAAGTTAGCAGAGACAGGTGACCCAGCATTTCGTAATGTAACGAAAGGAGCGATTGATGTTGGTGTGCTTGTAAAATATCGCAAGATTAGTGGGTTTTTTTACAGCAAAAACCTCAACAGACCAAATTTTGGTGTTGTAGAAAGTGATATTGTGAAAGCTGAAGAAGGTGTAAAAATATATTTTAATTGGCGAACATTTTGGTTAAGTATAGGCTGGCAGTCTGGCGAGGTCTACATCGGCGAGTTGGTTGTCAACTATCCATCGTTTTGTAATTTGTTTGTTTCTAAAACAAGTGATTCTGTGTCGTATGGATTGTCTTTGAACATATACAAAATTGTTTTTGGTTTTAAATACATAATTTTTGATTTTACAACAAAACCGATGCTGTTTTTAGAATACAGGTTATGAGACGAATAAAACCATATCAAATATTGGAAAGAGCAAGAGAAAAACTTGGTGTTTCACAACGTGTATTTGCTAAAAAATTAGGTATATCAAAATCTGCATACAACAGGTATGAACACGGGTTAAGAAAACCGACTGTTGCTGTAGTAACAAAATGTTGTAAAATGTTAGGTATGGAAAACGTATTTTTTCGTCGTGCTGAAGATGGTGTAAAACAGAACACAATGATAGGTGAGAAAATATCGCTTTTACGAAGACTAAAATTGGTCCCTCTTAAAACGTTGTCTTATAGAAGTGGTGTCCCTTACCATAGATGTAAAAAAATTGAAAAAGGCAAGCTCTACCCAACACGCAAAGAAGTTATAAAACTTGCTTCTGCATTAGGTTTTTCGCCAACAATTTTCCGTAAAGAAAATTTTGTAAAGTTTTTATCAAGATTCAAAAAGTTGTTCACTGAATAAATTTGTTAAATTAAAAATTTTTAATAAACTCTTGGCAAATAAAATTAAATTTTGTATTCTTATTATAGTATAAATTGAAATAATAAATGTTGAATGTTGATAGCAACAACTTCAAATGTTAAACATGTTTTTGCTCCATAATATAAATGAAAATTCTTTTTGAAGTAAGAACACCACTTAATGTTACAATAAGAATTACAGAAGAGTATTGGAGATACATTGTTGAGATAAAACACAAAATAATGGCAAATAAAGAGCATCTTGTGAAAGAAATATTAGCAGAGCCGGATGAAGTAAGAAGAAGCTTAATTGATAAGAGTGTATTTCTTTATTACAAAAAGTTTGATAGACTATATTGTGTAGTAGCAAAACACTTAAACGATGAAGGATTCATAATAACTGCATATCCAACAGATAAAATTAAGGAAGGTGAGATTGTATGGACAAAATAGTGATTTATTATCACAAAGAGTCGGATACTTTAGATGTATGGTTTGGCAATCCTGAAGAAGAGTATATATGTGAAGAGGCGGGTGAAGGAATTATACTTAAAAAAGACCGTAATGGTAAGATTATTGGATTTGAGAAGTTGTATGTTAGCAAAACACTCGGTGTGTCTAAACCGTTGCCTGTAGAAGTAGTTGTTGCTTGAACAGAAATGAAGTTATGTATGTTACAAAGATTGTTTGATGCGTTGATGGGTTTTTCATTAAGTTTTGGTTTTGGATATAAAGATACAATTGGTATAAACCTTGCTTGGACACCATCTATTTCTGAACTTAACCAACATATCCTTACCGCAGGTATTTCTTTTAAGTTTTAATTAGTTCTCCCGCTTACGGAATTCTATAGATGTGTTTTTGTCTCTAAAACAGATATTAGGTTTCCAACCATCAATCTTCCGTAAAGAAAATTTTGTAAAGTTTTTATCAAGATTTAAAAAGTTGTTCACAGAATAAATTTTTAAATTGTTGACATATAAAAAATAAATTTTGTATTTCTATCCGGTTATAAATCAAAGATATTTATTTTCATCCCTTTCGGTACTAAAGAGTAAATTTGCAATCCAACCCGATAAAGAAATAATCCTTTCTAAATTTGAAAAGTTAGATTTATATTTTGTGATGAAATCTAAAATTTCAAAAAATAATATCAAAAATTCTGTGAGCTAAAAATGATACCGAAATCTTCGGATAGAAAGGGGATGATGAAATTTTGAAATATCTGTCGGTATCATTAAAAATAGTTAACAAAACTAAATTGAAAGAGAGGTGATTTAAATGCCAGAAAGTAAATATCCAAATTTAAGAAGGGTGATCTCTTGGGTGAGAACTATTGCAAGAATTATTTTAGCTTTTACGTGGATTGGAGGTATTATTATACTGCTGGGATTTATGTTATTTTCAGCGAGAGGATTTGGAGCCGGCTATTTTCTTGGTGGCATTCTGTTGTTTCTGGTATGGTTGCTTTCCGGTTACACATTGTACGTAATTATGACAGCATTTGCTGAACTTTTTACCGTTGTTGGAGACATTGGAGACAATTCTTGGATAATAAAAGAGAAATTGGAGTCCAAATAAAAACCAGCAGAGTTTATAAGAAGTTAACGATACTAGGTATGAAAGAAGATGAGGACTTACTATTCAAAATGTATCAACCGGATTAAAAACTTACAGGTTAATAAATAGAATTATATCCTAATGTTTAAAACTTAGACGCACATATAATCTTTCTAACTCACATATTTTATTATCAATCGATATAACTAAATATCTAAATATTAACACACGCTTTTGGCATAGAGGTATTCTCTTCCTCTAAAAATGGTTCTGGTAATATTTATACTGGTTTTACATATGGTGATCTTGATGGAAAAACAAATGTTGGTGGAGGATGATATCTTTTTAATTAAATAATAGGTATTAAGCTAGCCAAACAGATGAAGGGAGAAAATATAAATTTTTGTGACTATGTAAATATGGGAAAAAAATTAGTTGTTAAATTACTCAGCAGAATCCTAGGGATATATCTCACAATAACACTATTCAAATTCTATTAAAAGTTATCCCTTGCTGTTGATATTTCATCTACATTTATAGGTTTAAGATCGGATGAATATAAGATAGACGGTTTTGAATGGGTAGTAAATTTAGCAGTTTATTATTACTTTTCCTCTAAAAATAATGTGGTTTTTGTATAATTTTAGTCATAATTAAGAAACCATCTCTTCCAATTTCTCTTGATTTATCAATGGTTTTTACTCACCAACCTATTATTTCCACTCTGTCCCCGTTTTTTTGGGAAGAAAAATTCACTTTTCGGGGACATTTCTCGTCGGAGAACTTTCAGGATTTTACCAGTTTTTCCTATCTTGTGGGGACAGTGCCAATTTTTAAATTGCTTTTTCCGACGATTTCTAACAAAAAAGTTTTACCTTTCAAAATTTCACTCTAAAGTTCAAATGACCTCGTCGGAAGTGTCCCCGTTTTCGTCAAATTTTCCAGTTGACATTTTTCATTTTTTTGCTTTATATTATGGTAAAGGTTAAAAATTAACCTTTTTGTCATTTATGGCATAAATGGAGGTGTGGTTATGAAAAAACACGATAAAAATTCAAGTAAAAACAATCATAAAACAACAAAGAAGCGGAAATATAAAAGTTTAATACAGAAAGAACGTGAACTGATATTATGGTTTCGCAGGTATTTAGGCAAGTTAAGAAACATAGGACAGTATCAGGTTAAACAAGTGGTATTTTGTATGTGTTTATTTCTTTTTTTAATTCCTTTTTATGTTTATGCTGATGAGAAAAAGACTGTTTTACAGATAGATAGTCCAAATGCTACTATTTTAGGACCAAGGGAAGTAAACGAAAGTCATGGAGCAGCAAATATAGAAACAGAACAAACGTTAGATATGTTAAACTTCAAATTTCCCGATGGCGCGTTTAGTCGTGAGATTTATATAGTAAAAGGTGGTAAAGGTCACTCTGCAAGATTTAGTAGAAATCCTTCAGATAGTGTTTATGGTCAATATATAACTTTATATTTAAATGACTCTAATATTGGTAGCCGTTGGAAATTTTGGTTTTGGGATACAAACTATAACTATTTTGGTGTAGAATATCTTGGTGTGATATGGAACGTTAATTGGTTAGGCAACGACGAATATCGTGGTGGTGATGAAGATATGACAGTATGGCGTATACCTAAACAAACAGTTAATTTTATCACCACGACTTTTGGTAATTCTTTTGAAAGCAGAAATAACAAAAAATACCGTTTTTCATCATCTAAAACTTTCCCATATGGTATAGAATATTTTAACGAACCTGATGGTGGTGCCTTTGACAGAAATTTAAGTAAATCAATAGACAACGATTTTGCAAGTATTCAAGTGTATCCAGAAGCATATTTTAACGATATACCGAATAGTAATGAAGGTAAACAAAACTACAGAATAGGTTGGCAGTTAAAATCTATTCAACATTGTGCCGATACTACTTATCATAACAGATTTTATATTTATCTTGTCAATGTAGAAGTTTATAAAGATTACACACCGCCAGTGATTTCTAATATTCGTCTTTATGATTCTAATTCAAGTAATAGTATAACTTTAAATTTAGCAGGTAATCAGATAAGAAATTATTATACACCTTATGCTGTTAACAAACTTGTTTGGAACAGTTCAGACAATTTGCAGTCAGTATGGGGTAAACCGAGGTTGTCAACTGTTGATATTACTTATAATTCTGGTGGCAGTAATGTTACTTTGTATAGGAGCAGTTTTACCACTTATGGTGAATTGCGAACTGGAGCGTTTACTTTGTCTCCTAATGTGTTATACAATGCGCAATTATATCTTGCAGATGGTGCGGATGACGTTTATGCTGCAGCTGGTCAACAACAGTCTTTAGAAACTTCTAAATCATTTAATATAATTTATATTCCACCAACTAATTTGCCACAAATAAGTATTTCTTCAGTCACTACAGTATTACTTAATGATGGAAACCGTTATTTAAGGATTAAACTAAACACATCAGGGTATCAATTAAGAAGAGAAGTCTTGATGCTAGTAGTTCCGTTGGGTAATAGTCAATATAAACGTTGTATTGTTTCGCCACCTAATAATCAAGGGGTAAGTAGGATAGAATCAGCCGACACAGTTTCTGCTTCTGCTTATGCTTCTGTTGATTTCCCGTCTTATGCCCCGTATAATACTACTTCAGATGTTGATAGTTGGGCTAATTATTATTATTCTGATGTTTATATTCCTGTTTCTGAAATTTATCGTGTTTGTGGCAGTTCTATTACTACTGTTTATGTTCGTGGTATGGTGATAGACCCAGCTTGGTGGTGTAGTCCTTATGGCACCAGCATTGAAGATGCTAAACATCTTGTGTTGTCAGGATGGGTGTCAGGGTTTATTGATTATCGTAATCCTTCTATTAAGATCAACAACATTTCTGTTAATGACAACGGCAATATAACTATAAATTACACTGCTTCTGATGATGATTCTAACGCTTCTGTTTACGCTTATGTACAAGCCCGTTATTTTGGTTCGCAGTCATTTTCGTGGTTAAAACAAAAAGAGAAGATTTCTACAGTACAAGGTCAAAGTTATACTTATAACCTCAACACGCAGGGATGGAGAGAAGGTGAGTATTATATAATCTTATCAGCGCAGGATAATGTTATAGGGTCGCCTGAGGTTGCTACGACAGAATGTGCTGTTTTGGTTGACACGACACCACCGCGGCTTAATTTGTCGGTTAGGCAGAAAAGTGGTGCTAACGGTTATCTTGATATCACAGGCACTGCTGAGATAGGTATGCCGATTGAGGTATATAAACCGCAGACAGTTAGTAATGGGCAGGTTACTTCTTGGCAGTTGGTCAAAACATTTACTTGGGATTATTGGAACTCATACACTCATCGTTTACAAGGGGCAATACCTGAAAATACTTTTGTAATACCTTTAAGCGAGTTAGGAACTTTGAACGCTCCATACCTTTTGTTTAAGACCAATGATGGTGTACATCCAGTTGTTCAACAACTGGTTAGCGTTTCTATAGATTTACAGCCGCCAACAATTGAAAGTATTTCTGCACCTGATATAACAAATGGTAGGTGGAGTATAAGATATAGGATTACAGATAACGACAAGATAGTCAAATGGAGAAACAGAGTAACCCGTTATTCTCGTGGTTCTGAGACAAAGGTGTACGAGATAAATGTAGATACTAATAGTTCGGTGATTGATAGTGGTTTTGATTATCCGCCAAGTGGAACTGTTTCTGATGGTATTTATGTTTACTATGCTGAGTTTGAAGATTATGGTGGCAATATTCGTTCTTTAACGAAGACGTTTACTATTGATTCTACACCGCCAGCAATATCTTCTTTTACGATTACCCAGAAAGGTGGTAGAAACGGGTATTATGAGGTAAAATTTGTAAGTTGTGAATACGAGTACGAACGACTTAGCAAGATGATGTTAGGCGGTGTAGAAGTGCCGGTTGATGTTACATCGCGTGATTTAATACCTTCAAATGAAGAATATAATAAATATCGTGTTGTTTACACAGGGTATGTCAACATCCAGAACCTAAAGGACAAAGGTTTAATACCGCAAAATGTTGATGATGTTGTAGTTTCTACATCTTGCAGATTTAGGGACACAGCGGGTAATGAAAGTTCGCAGGCACAAATTTTAATTTATGACGCTCGTGTGCCAGTTTTTTCTGTTACAGTTAGACCGCCGGAAGCGGTTAATAATCTCACTGTTCAAATAAGAGGTACTGCTTCGGATAACAGAAAGTTGGCAAGGATAACTCTTGATGTGTATAAGGTTGAAGAAGGCAATATGAGAACCATTGATGAACGTGTTGTGTTGTTAAGTACTTCTACTTTTGATTATAACACTTCGGTTAGTTTCCCTTCAGAAGGTGATTACAGGTTACAGGTAATTTTAGAAGACGAGTCAGGTAATTCTGACGGTTATTATTACAATGTTACGATAGACACCACACCACCAAGGGTAGAATCAGTAATTTCTACTCAGAAACAAGGTCAGTCAGGATATTTTGTTGTAGAGTTCAAAGACAGACAGCGTAAGTTTGAGAGTGTTGACAAGTATGAGGTGTATGTTAACGATGTATTGGTGTATACTTCATCATCTCCTTATGCTTCTGCTGTGGCCAAGTTAAATGATAATGAGAATCTGTTGTCTTACCAAACTATGTTATCAATTTTTGACTTGAAGCAAATATTTGGTCAGGACCTACCCGCGGTTCTAAACGGCAAAGTTAAAGTTTGGGACAAAGCAGGTAATGTTACCGAACGTTCATTTGTGATAAATTATGATACTCAACCACCGCAGATTAATATTGTGTCCAAACCCCAGCAAGCGGTAAATAGTGATAGTGTATTAGAAGTTAATGTTCCTAACGCTGTGAAAATTGTTTATGAACTATCAAAATCCACAGAAGGTGGACAGATACAACTTGAATTGTTAGAGTTAGCCACGACTTATTTAAAGAAACCGTTAGAATTTAGCAAATATGGTGAAGGGACTTATATAATTCGTTTGCAAGCGGAGACATTGACAGGCAATGTGGACAATCGGTATTATTATGTTACTTACGATGTTACCCCGCCAACAATTTCTTCCATGACAGTGGTTCAACAGCAAGGCGAGTTCGGGTATTTCAGGATTAAAGCCGATGTTTTGCCGTATAAAGAGGTTTATGTTTATGCTAACGATGTGTTTATAGACACGGTTTCTTATTATGGCAGGCAAGATGTTGAGACGGTTGTTACGGTTGACAAGTTGAAAGAAAAGTTTGGTTCTGTCCCACAGGTGATTAAATTCAAACTTGTTTCCGTTGATGAAGCGGGGAATACACACAACGCTGAGTTTGAGAAACCGTATAATACTGATTTACCAACAATTATTACTTCTGCGCCAAAACAATATGTTAATAATTCCTCTGAAGCAGCGTTTACGTTCACAACTTCCGACACTGTGAAGACTATTTATGAACTTTATTATGTCAAACCTGATGTTTGGGAACGTGTTGAACGTAAAGAGCTGACCAACGGCAAGTTTGAGATTGTTCCCGAAGTTGGCAAGTTAGGTGAGGGTAATTATGTTGTTAAGATAATGGTTGAAGATGAGAACGGGAATTCAAACATGTATCAATATCAAATTGTCTACGACACTACACCCCCACATCCTGCTGTTGTGAAAAAGACTGATATTTATGCTGGTAAAGTTCAGCTACAGTTAGAAAGCGAGTATTTATCAAGGATAAGGATTTATGACAGTGGTCAGTTGTTAACAGACACTACATCACAAGGTGTGAATTTTACAGAATATTTGATGAAACTTGGTCAACATAATTTAGAAATAGTTTTAGAAGACCAGGCGGGTAATATCACAACAAGTTATCATTTAGTAGAAGTCAAACAAGCACCGCCGGTTAACTCGCAGGAACCAACTTTGTATGGTAACGAGATGACCGTGGTTGTTACAGGCGAGCCTGGTTGTGAGTTACAGTTAGTAGACAATTTTGGTGTAGTTTTAGCCACGGCAACAGTAGATTATTTTGGTCGTGCTGTATTCCAAGATGTACCTTTACCAAAAGGTGAGAACACTTTGAAGTATGTTTCTAAAGATTTAGCGGGCAATATTGTAGAAAGCGAAACGTTTAAAGTAACAGTTACACAACTTCGTCCGTTACCACCACAAGAAGTTAGAATTGAAGGTATTAACGAAGGCAATGAAGAACCGATTATTACAAAAAACGATTTTACAATTAAAGGTAAGACATATCCTAACACACCTGTGATGATTTTGTTGGATGGCGAATTATTTGCTGTTGTAACTTCTACAACTGACGGCAGTTTTGAATACAAAGTTGATAAGATTATTGAAAACGGTGAACATTATTTACAAGTTAAAGTTTACAAAGATGGTTTAGAATCACGTCCTACATCGCCGATAAAGTTTGTTTTGGAAGTGATGGAACCTGCATTACCACAACTTGAGGTAGTTTTGTGGCAGAACAAGGTTTACGAAGGGTCAACATTTTTGGTCCGTGTGTTTGATAAAACCACAGGCAACCCTGTTGATGGTGCAAAGGTTGTAGTGCAGGATGAGGAGTATGTTACAGACGAAGAAGGTTACGCTGGCAAACGCGGTTCTCCGATAGTCCGCGGGATAAGAATTAAGTCGGCGTATGATAAAGCAAAAGCTTCTTCACTGAAAAAATCAATCGGAGTTCCAAGTTATTCTGAAGACAATGTTGACAATGATAAAGAAGTTACGATTTATGCGGCAACTTATGAAGGTGTTTACAAAAAGTATGGTGTGAAGAAAATCGGAGTTGTTAAGCAGGATAAAAGGAACTTGTTTGTTACACCAAACAAAGACGGAGTTAACGATATCATTTCAATACTTGGTGTTCACAACCCTGTGAAGATTTATAATTTACAAGGTCGTCTTGTACGGACTTTATATCAAAATAATGGTGAAATAGTTTGGGACGGGCTTGATGATAACAAACAGCCAGTTCCTGGCGGTGTTTATTTGTATGTAACCTCTGACGGTCAACGGGGGAAAATTTATGTTGCAAGATAAAATGAAAAACAAGGTTATAAAACTAGTTTTTTGGTTGATTTTGTTGATGTTTGATCTTTGTTTTTCTCAGATTCAGCAGGATCCTCGTATAGGTCTTTTACCGTATCACGAGCAGTTAAAAGCATTGCAGCGGTATGAAGAAATTCGGCAGTTCCAGGATAGCTTGATGACGTTTCAAGAGAAAACGCAACGGTATGATTTATCTAAAGATTTAGCACAGAACAATCCGCGGCAGTATGAACAGAATTGGCGTTCTTTAGCTGATTTATACGGCGAGTTTACTCAAACAATAAAGTTACCTTCGTCTTTTACACCGCAGATGCGTGATACTTTATACCAAGATTTTGCAGAAAAAAGAAAATCACTTCTAAACGCTGCTGACGATTTTAGACGTAATGTTGTAGAGGGGATAGAAAGAGCGAAAGGCAAGATTGTGGAGAATTTTGTAAAAAACACAATTATCACTGCAGCAGCGGTTGCAGCGACTGTTATGACAGCAGGAGCTTCTTCACCGTTGTTAGTAGGCACGGTAGCAAGTTGGGGTACGGACCTTGCTTTGTCTGGGTATCAGTATTACAATTTGGAGAACAGGGATGTTTATGACGCTATAAATTGGTCGCGCTCAGAAGAATATAAAACGGCGCAAGTAACAGCGTCAGCAGCAAAAGTGGCAATAGGTTTTGGCACAAAACAGTTGGGTTATGATAATGCTTTACAAGGCGCGCAAACAACATTACAGATTGCCTCTATTGGTCAGCCGTATTACAATACAGACACCAATAAAGCATTAACCACAACACAAACGGGTCTTTCAATATATTCTTCTTCTGTTGACTTAGCTCGTGATAGAAATGCAACAAATGTTGTTGCTCAAGATAAACAAGTAGTAGAAAAAATAAACCCGCAGTATGCTGCTAATTACACTGCTGCACAGCGGTGGGAGTTAGTTTCAAACATATCCCGTGATATTTCTGCAACTACACAAATTGTGTCTTCTTTGTCGACTTTATATGCTGTGTATAATCCGCAAAATTCTGCTGCAGCAAAATTAAGTTCGGATTTAAATTTTTATTCATCTATTTTGTCTTATGGTTCACAGATTTCTGGTGGTATGGCGACACGTTTAACAACACAAGCAAACGAACGTGTGATAAACGATTATGCATTTACCCGTGTGAATTATACAGATAATGCAAGATTAAGTGGTCTTAAGATTAGCGAAGAAAATATGCCTTTTGTTGGCAAGTTATATAAAGATAAAGTACAGGAAGCTAGTCAGCAATTTAATAATTTGTCAAATGCGAAGTATTATGTATCGACAATATTATTATATGGAATTGCTTCCCAGTCTGTTAATAACAGAGTAAAAGAAAATTATTTTTGGCAACAGAATACAAACCAAAGTTTAATTTTTACTCCGCGGAGGAGTATAAATTATGAAAATTATAAAAAGAATTATTTGTCTGATTTTATTGAATAATTTCTTTATATATACAACATTTTGTGGTAATTTAGATTTATACAATTATAATTATTCCAGTGAACTTTTTAGACAAAATTATTTACAAACTAATTATAACAAACAAGTATCACTCAATTATTTCAACCCGAATTATGGGTATATTTCTACACTGGCTACTTTTAATCAATACAACCTTCCGTTATCATTTGAGTTTGGTTATAAAAAATTAGGTTGGCAAAATTTTGGTTATGAAAAGATGGGGTTTGACTATTCTAATTTTGTTTTTGGTCCACAGATACAAAAAGCGTTTCAAGAAGGGTTAATTGTAGATTTATCTGGTGTTAAAACAAACTTGAGTGGTGTTGGTGTCTATTCAACTAAAATTTTTGCTTATGTTTCTCCTCGTGAGAGCATAGGGTATGCTACTTCTGACAAGATTAAACCTGCGTTTTGGGGGTATGATTTTGTTAATAAAACTTATCAAGGGTTTACTTTACCTACAGGTTCGTCTTTATGGCAAGCAAATTTTACCTCTCTTGGTGGTCAGGTAGAATTTTTTGCTTCAGTGTCACAAAATTTGTATAATCTTGGCGAAAAAGTTGACTTAAAGAAACTTGTTGAGTTACCTAAGATTGAAAATTTGTCTTCTTCTGTTTCCTTGCCGAAATCAGATTATCAACCTATTCATATAGCAGGTTCTGATACATTTTTCCCGCGGTTAACCCAACTTTTTCCACAGCAAGTGCAACAGAATAATATAGGCAGGTTTGTAAGTTCGTTAAAAACGGATTCTTTCAACGCTTTATACCAGCCTGGGTTAATTCTTCACGAACGCGGTAATCTTGTAGAAAATGCTGTAAGTAAGCTTAGTTATACAACAGCGCCGAATTTTTATGTTCGTGAATATTCTCCACAGAAAGGGGCTATTGTAGGAATTGAACGGAAAATTGATCGAGAGACAGAGTCTGTTTTTGAAACAACCTCACGTTTTATGTCACAACCCGGTGATTTATCTTATAAGCCAGAAGAATTGAAAGGCAATGTTTTAGCTTACAAACAATATATTTCGCCGCAAGGACAGGTTTATAGTGTTGTTACAGCAAAAGAAAAAAATAAAGTAGCCACAGCAATTGTGGATAGTCAAAAAGGGTGGACAAAAGAATCTGTTGGGTATAAACCTGAGCAGTCACAGGTTACTTCTGTGTCGCAACAAGCAAAATTTCTTGAGAAAAACTATGCTGAGATACAAAAGATGGAAGCTGAACGTGTGTTAATACAGAAAGAAATTGATAAAAAGATGCAATCAGCGGTTCCGTATTCAGATTCGTATACTGTTGGTAAGTCAGTGTCATCTGCCAATAGTTTGGGTACACAACCACTTCCTGATACTACTCTTCAAAAAGTAAAATTTGCTGGGTTAGAAGAAAGAACAAACCGTTTAGATTTAGAGACACAGAAAGCACAATTGTTGTTAGCAAAATCGCTTGTGTATGATGACAAATCTGTTAAAAAGTTAGGGTTAGGCGATTATATTAGTATAAAAGTTACTCCAGACGATATGATAAAATTTTCGCAGTTTTATTTGAGCAAAGCAGAAGCCGCGTATAAAAAAGATTATTTTACTTATGCTTTAGCTAATTTACAGTTAGCAACGAGATATATTCCGTTTTTAGGTCATCTTGATAATATGGCGATGATACAGGCTGAAAAGATAGCAGTAGAAAAATTTTCGGGCACACCTTTAGAAAGAAGTCTTTTAGGTACAAAATCTTTATCTGAACGTTTGTCATCAGGTTTTGTTTTCCAAGCGATAGATGCTGCGATGTATCTTCCTACTTATGCAGTTGAATATCAAGTTAGTTTAGGTATAGCAGGTAAAACTCTGGGTTCTGGTTTTATTCTTTCTGAAGAATTGCAAGGGACAGCATTGCTTAATGCTTTATTAACCAGACATTCAATAACTTCTGCTGTAATGCTGGGTGTAAATTTGCCTTTTACAGCGGAAAATATGATGCAGGCAAGTATACCTGAATATTCTTTAACTCGTGAAGGAACATTATTTATAACTCGTCATCCATCTACATTGGAAATTATAGGCAAAGGTTTTGTTAACGCTTGGGCAGAGATATGGACTGAACAAGCTGGTGGACTTTTAGGTGATTTTGGTATTACTTCGATTGGTAAACCATTTAAGCTTGCATTTCTACACAGTCTTCCCAGCGAGGTTTTTGAAGAACAGGTAAACACTGCTATAAATTTTGCTGCTGATTTAGTTTTTTCAGGTCCTAAGGAAGGGTGGTTGTCTAATTTTATAGAGCAGGAAAAACAAACAACAATAACTTCAGCATTATCTTTTTTGCCTTATCAGGGATTTTCTTCAATTTCTTCTATAGGACGTAATAAGCCAGAAATACCGATTTCGCAAATAACTCTAACTGATCAGTCAAAGTCTGATATTAACCAGCCGCCACAATCAGGTTTGGGTTACACAGCGCAAGAAGCATCTCGTGTGATGGATGTGTTACAAATACTTGAACGCCGTGGTGTTGAAGGTGTGAAACTTACTTCTTTAGGTGAAACAAACATATTTCCTGGTAAACCAATTATTGATGTTAAAGCTGACATTAACCAGGTAAGACAAGCATTAGAGAATTATCCTCGGACACAGTTGTTGGTGACTAAATTTTTATCTGATTATCAACAACATGATGTTTTATTATTTTCACAAGGTAAATTTTGGCAGTTTAACCAGCCGAACTTATTACGAGCTTTACCACACGAAGCGTTTGAGTTTAGATTTTACGATGTACTTCAGGACAGAGAGTTAGCCCATCAACTTTCTAATATGTTTGTGAACTATTACACACCGCAACTACCAAGTTTTGTTTCTTCTTATGAAAACAACATTCCGCAGTTCAAACCTGAGTTTAACAAGTTAGTAAGTGACACGGTTAGTAAATTTATGATATCGTATCAACAGTCACCTATTGTTGAGATTTCCGGTGTTCAACCACAACCTGCTGTGACTTTTGCCCGAAAAACGCCGTCTGAAATTGATAGATTGATGTCTCGTTTATCCACTGGTGATGAAATAGCGTTTGTTATGCCAGCAGAAAAAGTTGGTGAGTTCCGTAACGAGATAAGGAAATACCCTGTTCACATAGTTGTGGGTTATTATGATGTTAAACACCCGATTTTCCCTTGGGTTAAACCCAAATATGCGCAGGTTTTGGTAGATTTAAAAGGTATGAGTGAAATAAACAAATCTTTAGGTGAAGCAGGTGGTAACGAGTATATAAGTCATGTTACTGATATTGCAGAAAAATATGGTGGTGATACTGTATTAGTTGGTATTCAGTCTATAAAGAGATACATTGCTCCACAAATTTTGCACGGGTTAGAAGAAGCGAAGGAAGGGTCAGGTTATGCTGATGTTGGTAATTTAAATTTATCAGGTTCACGTGCAAAATTTTATGAACAATGGTATTTAGGCAACAGGTTGCCGAACAGGTTGCGAACAGTTAAGTATTTTGATACAAAAGGTACGATGAGCAGGTCAGTTTTTGTAGATTTTCTTGAAGGCAGACGTTCATTAAATGAAATAAATGCTAACGAATTTTTAGTTCGTAAGGTTGACAGTATCGGTGTGGTTGATAAGAATTCTGGTAGACAGGTGTACTTTGAGTTTGAGTATTATGATTCAAAAGGGAACAAAATTAACCGTCCAGTTAAACTTTTGAACGAATATGGTTCTAATATAGACATCCCTCATCTTGGTGATATAATTATTAATCATGCAATAAATGTTGTTAAAGAAAATCAGAAGAGAGCACTTTCAAGTGGTGTCAATGTTAGAGAAATGGAAAACGAGTTAGCAAGAAGGATACAAAACGAGTTTAAGAAAAACAATATTAACACTCAAGATTTAGGTTTTGATATATCTAAAGTGAAGATTAAAATGGTTTGTGTAGATAACATAGAACAGTGGAGAATATTTTTACAGTATTATGATGATTTTATCAAAGAAACACCGTATAGGGTTTCAAAATTTTCTGTTGATAGTGATAAACTTGAAAAAATTGTAAGGAAACACATCAGCGATATTGATAATCTTATAGAGAAATTCCGAGAGAAAGGGTATGATACTTCATTTTTTGAAGAACAGAAGAAAAAACATTTAGAATTTTTAGCAGTGAAAGGCGTGGCTGAAGGATGGGAAGCAGCGTATGAACCTATATATGGTCAAACTTTTGATCAAGCCTATGCTCAACATCAACAACGTCTATCATCTCGTTGTGGTGTTTCTTCTCAAAGTCAATCTCAGTTCAAAAATTTGTTAGCTTTTAATGAATTGAAAGAGTTGTTAGATATGTCACAAAGTGGTAGTGGCGAAGGCGGGATAGTATCACCTGCACATATTTATTCTTTGAAAGAAAGAATTAGAACTTACAACATATTTATTTCAAAAAAAGGACAACCGACAATTAATTCTATACAAGATACAATTGAATTGTGGCTGAAGAATGCTCGCAATTGCCCTTATAGTTTGTTTGTCCCAGGAACAAACAAAATTAATTCTGCTATTGCAGATTATTTGCCAGACAAAGTTACCGACGATATAATTTCTTACTTCACTAACGAAATTAATAAAGAAGCAGAAACTTATAAAAACCTCTTGACTGTGGAGGATCAAAAATTGTATAATATATATGGAGTAGATTATATCGCGGCTATTATTGATAAACAGGCTGAAACAGAAGCTAATAGGTTGCACATTAAAGCACAAAAAGATTATCTTGAAAAGAGAGAAATTCCTACTATAGCTAAAGTTTTTAGAAAATTAGGTTTAGAGAAACCAGTTAAGGGTTTAGAGAACAGAGCGATTGACGAGCGTGTAAAAGAAGGTTATGATGACTATGCTCGTAAGTTGTTTGAGAGAAATAAGAGTTTTGTAAAGTTTTTGATTTACACGAACCAAGTTGATGTTGCTGAGAAATTTTTGTTTGATCTTTATGATAGTGTTTTTAAAGAGTATAAGTCAGCGAAATTTGCTGCTGATAAAGGTGATATTGCTAAACTTAGGAAAATGTTAGATAAGAATTATAAAGATTTAGAGCGGTTAGAAGGAGAAATAAAGGAGTATGAAGGAAGAATCGCTAGAGAAGGATCTGAAAAGAATCGACAGGAATATACGAAGAATATTACAGCGTATCAATGCGAGGCACGAAAAATTCAAGAGAGACTTAGAACGACAAGGAGTGTGTATGACGGAGCCTTATGTGGGTGTAGTTTGTCGCCCCAAGTTCTTGCTACACTTCCTGAAGGCGTGGATATATATAAGGAATTTCTTGATTGGAATATTAGAGAAACTTTTGGACAAGCTTTTTCCCGAGACGCCGGAGCAGAAGCAGAGGGAGTTCGAGGATTTCGTGAAGCGGTTCACGGAGATAGAAATCAATTACTTGCATCGAGAGTTCAAAGAGTGTTATCTAACAGGGAATCTGTGGAGAATAGATTTTCTGAAGCGGATATATCCCGAGGAGGAGTGGAAGGAAGCGGAGAGACGGCTGATGGCAGAAGCGATAAAGGACGAGGAACTTGGTCACAAGATAGTTATAGCAAAGACACGTTACTATCTAGGGAAGTTAGCGGAATTTCAGTTGGAGAAGTATATAGAGAATTACGGAGGAAAGGCTTAGAATTAGAACATTCAGCAAAAACTTCTTTATTATCTTTTGTAATTGCAAGATCTTTATTATCCAATTTACCACAACAATATTCTTTCTTAGTCGGAGATTTGCTTATTGCTTCCTTGTTACACGATTATGATTTCACCTCACAGCGTGGTGAGAAAGGACCTCCTCGTGTGGATGGAGTTCCTTTAGAGATGTCAGAGTTCTTTGACAAAGTTGGTATTACTTCGCCGCTTGAACAACAGGTTATAGCGGCACTCATATTTAGGACAGATGCTTTGTTTGATGAAGAAGCAAAGAGAAATTATGTGATATTGTTCAATGATATAAAACAGGTTGACAGCGAGTTAGCGGATTGGGTTGACAAATTTGCTGAGATAGTGGATTATGCAAGCAGAAATGCGAATTATTATTTTGTCCACAGCGTGAACGATATTGTGAATTCTGTTGAACAAATGTCTTCTGAGTTAAGCGTTGATAAAAAAGATTTCTTAGCGAATTTACCGGTATTTTTGAAAGACAACACTATTAATTACCGTCTTTATAACAATCTAAAAGGTACAATTTTAGCTAAAAATTTAGAACACAATTTTAGAGAGTTACAGGAGTATGTTAAAAATTTAGAAGTAGAACCAGCGAGAACCAGAGAAGTTAAAAGTGAGTTAGCACAAACTTTTATTCAAAGAAAAGACAAATTAACGCCAGGGTTAGACTGGTTTAAACTTTCTGCTAAAGCAAAAGTAAACGATATTTACAGTGGTAAGGCTAAAATTTCGCATCTTATTGACGAATATAACAAAACTAAGGGAGGGATAATAGATGCGTTACTTTTTGCTTCGCAATCAAAAACCTTTGAAGAACTTGAAGAAAAGGTTAAAACAGAGAGCGGACGTGATGTGGGAATATCTTATACAGACAGGAAGAGCGATACAGGAATATCAAGAACAGTGGGACCCGCAGAAACTGTTAAATCGGTTGTGTCGACTGGTGAAACTGATGTTGCGTTATCTAAGACCGTTCGAACTAGACAGACTTCTGATGTTGTATCGGCTGGAAGGAGTGGAGAGAGCGTGGGAGTATTTTCGCAGAGTGTATCATATCAATATGGCGATACATACAGAGGACGACGAACTCTTAGCGATTTACCTGCCGCAAGCCTTTGGGAAGATCTTGCAGTCATCAGAGAAACAGTTAAAGAACTTAATTCCAAAGAAAATGCGAAATGGGTAAAATCCCGCCTTGGACAAGAATTTATAGTTGATGAATTTGATAAAATGTCGCATGAGTTACGCAACGGGTCTTCTGAATTGTTTGATGCTCTTGCCGAATATGCTAACACATATTGTTCTCTTGTGCATGGTTTAGAAAAAGAGAAGTTTAACAAACCATCTGCTGTTAACAAGATTTCAATGTTGTATTGGGGATTAAATGGTGATATTGTTAAAGTGTATAATCAATTTGTGAAAGTTTTAAACGACCCCGATTTTGCTTCTACATTTTATAGTGGTAAAGAATTAGCACAAACTTATATACAGAAGAAAGATAAGTTAACCCCTGGTATTGATTTGATAAAACTTTATGCTGATGATATTGTAAACAGAATTTTTGAAGGGGAACAGAGTGTTAAAAATTTACTTGATAATTACGAAGAAACAGTAAGAGGGATATCCAATGAACTCAGAAGTGAAGCCATTAAAACCTTCCAAAAACTTAAGGAGACGGCTCAAACAGAGGGTAGACGCGGCGTTTCAGTTCCTTCTGTATCAAACGCTGATGTTCGACAAGTTGTGGAAAGGACCAGACAAAATGAGACTTTACGCGGATTGGGTGATAAAAAAGATGATAAAATTTCTGACACCGTTCGAAGTGGAGAGGTTAAAGACAACGTATCGGTGGGAGGGAGAGGAGAAAGCGTGGCAGATGTTTCTCAAGATGTTACATCATTCGCGCGTCACCGATCCTACAGACGAATTCAACGAAGTGTTCGATTACCTGCGGGAAGCCTTTTTGAAGATCTTGCCATCTTTGTAAGGGCTATTAAGGATTTAGACACTATTTACCAAAAGTCAGGTTGGGCTAAGAATCGTGTTAAGTTAGAAGGTGTTGAAGAAAAATTTGAACAGGTAAATAAAGTCATTCAGAAGGGTGACTATCTTTTATTTGATACATTAGCAGATTATATAAATGCTTATGCTGGTGTGACATATAATTATCCTGTTGATAGATTTAACAAAAGTTTAACTATAGAGAAACTGCGTGAGTTGTATGTTAGAAGCGGTCGTGATATTGTAAGGTTATATAATGCTGTTGAAACGATGTTATCGGCACCTGAAATATTGCGTGATTTGTATAATAAAGAGTTAGCACAAACTTTTATTAGAAGCGATGATTATAGTATAGATGTTAATCTAAGGGTTAAAAAGGTAAAATCTGGTGAGATTAGTATAGATTCTATTTTTAAACAATATTTAAAATCAAAGGAAGACTTTATAAATGAAACGGTCAAGTATACCAAAGAGCTTAAAGAGAAAATTAAGAGAACGTCTGGAAGAGGTAGTGTGGATAGTTTGCACATGGGAGGCGTGCATGGATGGTATGGAGGAGTGGATGAAACTGATCAATGGCAGGTTGTTGGTAAAGATAATATTGAGATGGCTGACCCCGTTCGAGATAGACTGGGCGCAGAAGATAGCGGAGTTAGAGGGCAACGAGAAAGCGCTGGAATATATCGTTCAGCGAATATTTTCGTACAAGATAGAAGAGTTCGTGAAACGGCATCCAAGTATCTTTCCTTATTTAGTCAAAGCAGTGCACTCGATGAAGTTGTCATCAATGCTCAAACGATATATAAATTGGCAGAGGAGAAAGATATTGATGCAGCCACACGAGATAGAATAAAGCGTTCTCTTGTTTATAAAGAAATAACAGAGGGTTCTTCTCAGATAATAAATGTTTTAGCTGATTATTTTGATGCTTTATCACGTTGTGCTTACAATATTCCCGCTGAGTATAAGTTTAATAAAGATGTGTTTGTGAACAAACTTTATCTATTGTATTTAGGCAAGAAATCGGCGGATGAACTCATAATATTACCGCAATATGGTTTGCGCAATTATTCTGTTATAATGCGGGTAATACATGGTTTGGTATTGGAGCCTAATTTAGTTGCTAAATATTATTCTGTATCACAAGAATTAGCTCAGACTTATATTGAAGATAAGGAAAAAACCATTAACATTATTCCAGCAGAAGGTTCGCACGTTGTTATTGGTGACCTTAAAGTCAACTTGCAAGAAGTTTTGCGTGGTGATTGGAAGGAAGATTTTGCAAAAGATGATGTTAAAAAAGTTTTATCTGGTATTTACCACGCGGTAGGGAATTTGCGTGATGCGAATTTGAAGATAGCTGTACCGCTTGAAGTTTATTCTGATGTTCATGGTTGGTTAGGTTTTGATTTTAGCAAACTCGCTGCTGATAGTCAAGCAGATCCCGATCTTGTGTTGTTATCTTATGGTATACAGAGTTTAGCGAAGACAAACAATATTGATATAAAGGTAATTCCACAGGTATCTATAGCGGATTTAACAGAACTACCTGAGGTTGTGAGTAATATTGAAGTCAAACAGGAAGTAGCAAAATCAGAACAGCAACAGTTACAACAAGAAGTTCGTGCACCGCCTGTAGCAGAGGTTAACAAGCAGGTTGAAAAAGAATCCTCACCACAACAAGCCTCGCAGCCGTTAGAAATACCAGATGACAGAATTCTCACCTTAAATGAAGCAAAAGAAATCATAAGGGCTCATCCAGATCTTAATTCTGCTTTAGTTGATATTCGTCCTATATCGCCGTATCACCAGAAAGTTTTGTTGAAAGAACCCTCAGGCGAAGTTGTGACTTATGACATGTATTGTGGCAAGTATGGTCTCAGTATTTATTATAAAGGTCAGAACGTGTTGAAGACGAATTTAGGTTATGTTTATGGTGACAAATTAAAAGAACTTTTTAGACCCCAGCTTGAGTTGCGTGAGAAGAATTTAGAGGCTGTTAAACAACAAACCTTACACACACAAACACAGCAAGTAACTGAGCAAGAAGTAGCAGGCGAACAAGGAAAACAGTCTGGACTTCGTCCATATCCTGTTGTTCGTGTAGCAGCAAAATTCAGTAAGGATTACGACACGGTTCGTAATGCTGATGTAGTCGTAGCGCGTGATAATTTTGAAGACCGAATTTTAGATCTGTATCATCGTTTTGGTCAAAATAAATACACATTGGTTGACAGTGTTATTGGTGCTTATGTAGAGTTTTACAAACAAATACCGTATTATTATGATGGTGATGTGAAGATTGACTTACCAGAACCGCCGCAGTTTAACACCGAGTGGGAAACTTTCTATAATAGTTTAATGAACTCTTTTGCTTTGTACCCTGAAGAACTGTGTGATAAATTCATTAGTTGGTATAGTGCTTATTTAACAGGTGAGACAGTTCTGTATCGTGCTATAAACGCAACTGAGTTAACACGACACATCACACCGCTTGAGAAAGTTACGATTGACGATTTGTCACCACATTTATCTAAAAATTTAAATCCTTTAAATGTAAAACTACCTCGTGATAATACTGCTGACAGGTTAAGAAACATTTACGAGTGGTTAACGCGGTCAGGGTATGAAGTAGGCGTGTTTGCTATGTTTGACCGCGAGTATGGAGAGATACAAGGTGTTAAATTTGTTCGTTTTGTAGTTTTACCTAAAGGTCAGGCTGGTGATATAAATCGTTATGCAGAATTTTCTGCTAAAAACCTTACCTCTTTAAAGATACCGTATTTTGACATTCCGCTTGGTACTAATATTCTGGAAACAGAAACTCAGGCAAAATATCCCGCTGGGTATATTGCTATAAAACAGAAAGGCAACAATTTCAAACTTATGTCGTTAAGAGAATATTTGTTGTCTTTTGTTGAGGCTAAGGTTGCCGAGATTATAAACAAGCAAAATGTTGATTTGAAAGAATGGACAAAAGATGTCCGCAAAAATATCAATTATAGATTACAGCAAGCAACGGTTTATAAAGAACCTTTAGAAGCGTATAAAAACACAGTTGTACCGTGGAATATGTATCGTGTTGTAGTTTTAGATGAGAATGGTGTACCGATTTCAGAATATTCTAACCGATATATGGATCTTGTGAAATTATACGCGGCTTGTTATTATTCTTTACGTGAGCAAGGGTATAATGTAGAAGTTTACAAACCTGACAGCGGTGCTTTAACCTTAGTTCCGTACTCATCATTAGTTTTTTCTGACCCAGGCAAGAAACACAATTTTAGCCGTTTTAACAATATTGCTTCTTCGTTGAAAACACCGCCAATTATTGCTTTACCAATATCACAAGTATCAAACGATTTTGGCATCAATATTTTCTTTGTTGTATCAGACAAATATGATGACAGTTTAAACATTTTGTGTGATGGTGGAGCATGGTTGAACCAAAATTCAGCTTTGGGTAAAGCAGAGTTTTATGTTCCTGTAAAATACACTATTGAGTTAACCCCCGGTGTTAATCAGATTATACCAAACAAAATTTTTGAATTTATATCTATCAAGAAAGAGTTAGAACATGCTACAGGACAACGCCGTGATGAAATTTTAGCACAACTTAAGAATTTTGCTATAGAATCTAAATCTAGCAGGATTATAATTGGTGACAAAGTTGTTAACACTAACAAGTTGTATATAACCAATGTTTCAGTTATAGGTGGTGAAGGTTTTGGTGTTAATCTTATTGTCAGCGGCAACCTTGCTTTACCGTCAAGCGAGGTGAGTTTCAATCTAGGATATGGTGGTGCTAAATATGTTCCTGAAGTTGTGAGTTTAGGTAGGTCTGATATTGACCTTGTCTGTAGTTTGAAACAAGGTGATGAACGCTGGGTAGAAGTTGCGCTTAATGTTGCGTTTACAAGGTTAAAAGAAATGTCTCGCAAGGAAGCGCCGCTTACAGCAGCTCAGCGGCAACAGTTAGGAAAAATTTTAGCAAAGGTAAAATCCGCTGGTATAGAGATTTTCCAGACTGATGACGGTGTGATTTATCAATTTAAGTCAGACAGGTTGGATAATAAGAAGGCTGACTTATATCGTGATATAATAGATTCCACAGACAAACTTGCCAAAGAAGTTTTTGGTGAAGGTTTGCTAAGGACGATAAAGATTCGCAAGAACGGTCACGAGTATATATTCAAAGGTTATTATGTTTTAGGTTATCCTACCTCTACTTCAGCGGTGTATCGTTACCCGATTTCTAATGGTAGGTTAGACGCGAAATTCTTTGAATATATTTCTGCTAAATATGGTGCTGATGTTGCTGTGGAGATGATGAAATATCTTGATTCTGCTAACAAAACAACAGCGTTAAGTTGTTATCAAGCATTATATGGCGCATTTGTTGATGAAGATACAGGCAATAATTTTGAAGAATATAAAATTGATGAAGAAAATCAGCAACGTGCGTTGAAAGATAACAAGTTTGCTCAGGAGATTATCCGCGAGTTGTTATATACCACACCAAAGAAAGTTGTGTTACCAGAAGGTATTTATTTAGCAGGTAAAGAACAGAAATATGTTTTCTTTCCATCCTTGAAACACCATTTTATTGACAAACCGTACAAATTCTTCAACGATTTAGAGAAATCAGCGTTTACTGTCTTGTTATCACCAACACAAGAAAATGTTGAAAACTATTACCGCGTATTAGAGGAAAAGACGTTTACTAAAGACGGGTTGTTATCAGAAATTTTTGAAGTTCACAACGATGCTGTGTTAAATTTTGGTCTTGTAGTACCTCGTGGAGGACAGGGATATACAACAGTAGAGATTTCCCGTGAAGCGTTGTTGAGGTTTAATGGTGGTGAAAAGTTGTTGAACAAGTTAGCAAAAGGTGAGAAAGTTTACGCTGTTGTTTTACGCCATCCTTTAATTTCGCCAGACACACTTGCTGTGGTAGAATTGAAACTTTCCGATGATAACACACCGCTTAAGATACATCCTGTATTATGGTCAGTTTTGAAAGGTGATTTTGACAAAGACGGTGCGGTTTTAGTCACTTCAGATGATATGCAGAAAATTTTGTCTTCAATGTATCGTCAGCAACAAACACTTGGCACAGCGAAATTAGACAAACAAATTGAAGAAAAACTTGTTTCGTTAGCAGAAGATTATACTCACAAAAATGTTTTAGATGAAGCTTTTGAAAAAGTTAAGAAAACAAAGAAAAACGCAGCGTATGATATTGCTGGCACTATAGGTGGTTCACTACGTGTTTTGACGGGTAATATCCACTGGAGTATGTATGAACTTCGTGAATTTGTGAGGTCGTTGTATGAAACCTGTGAATTAACACCACAGGATTATTTGAAATACGCAGAGATTTTGTGGAAGATAGAACAACAGCCAATCAGCGGTAAGAAAATCGCTGACTTGTTTACCAACACAGAGGCAGAGATACTTAATAATCCAAATGTGCCTATAGATACAAAATTAAAGATGATCGAGTCAGCGTTTGCTCGTAACGGGTTAGATGTTGTGATAGACTTATCAAGGTGGAACAGAACAAGGACAGTGTCGCCTGTGAGGTTAGGACATTTAATTAAATGGCAGGATTTTGTTTCAAAATCAGCACGTCTTACTTCTCAAGATATAGACGAGTTTATAATGTTGACCAATTTATATTTTAATCACCGCAGGATGGGGTTAAGCAAGTATCGTGAAGGGTTGGCAGCAGAGATGACCCGTGCGGAACTATTAAATGATGTCCCAGTAGGATGGCATTTAGTTAACACCTTATCCAACCGTCATCCGTATAGTTACTGGGAACGTATTGTGTGTGAAAAATTAGGTATAGAATTTACTCCGCTTCCAGGCGAAGCGGTTATAATTTCTGGGCAGAGCTGGGAGAAAATCCAAGGCGAGAGAATAAATCGTTCTGTTCTTGAGCAAACAGTAGGGCAGGCTGAGGAACAGGTCAAAGAAAACAACATCACCTCCAAAAACCCTTCCATAGATCTTTCTAATGCTACGGGGGAAGATATAGCTACTCAGCCTGCCCAACAGAAAACAGAGACACGGGTAGATGAGGCTGTAGTCTCTTCCGCCGAAGACACGTTTGTAGCCGAAGAATCTGTGGTAGAAATCAACCAAAAACAACCTTCTTCTACTCGTGGTATTTTTGTCCATAAAGGTTTCCCAGTCAATTTAAACCGTGGTGTTGTGATTGTTGGAGATCTTCGCGAAGCACACAAGTTTAAAGAGTTTGTTTACACACAGAAAGAAATAAAAAATATTGTTGAAGAGTACAACAAAAAAGGTGTGATAAATGGTGACAGAGCGAGCTATGTTGTTGATAAATTAGCTTATTTTGACAACAATACTGGAAAGTATTCCAAAATTCCTGCTAACATAGATTATTCGCAATTTGTGATTTGTGTGAATGATTTTGTAGATGCATTAAGACTTGTGGAATATTACAAAATACCAGTTTTAGCGATAGATTTAAATTATGTGAAGTTTAACAAGCGCGATCTCTTAAAAACGATGCTGGATTGTATAAATGCCAATGTTAAAGATATTTATGTATATTCACCGCGGGTAGGGATTGGGAATGTGGCTTGTTTTACCCTTGCTACACTTTTAGGTCGTGTAGATCTTGCTGTTAAAGACCTTAAGTTACCTTGGATAAAAGTGCCATACAGCGGGTATATAACAGAAGAACGAATACATCAAGAACTTACTGAACTTAATAAAAAAACTTTGCGTAACAGAATTGTGAGATGGATCTCAGTGGGGGCTATGGCTGTTGGTAGTTATCTCGGGATTGATTATTACTTAAAACATCAAGATGTCGACACTAAAACAGTAACTGTAGTAAAGACTGTTAAAGGACGATCTTATGTTGAAAAGGTTGATATAAAAGAATCTTCTGTTGAAGTCGCGATTCAAGAAGAAGACTTAGCGCATCGTGCTTGGGAAGCGTTACGTGCTGAAGGACGTCTTCCTGTGAATATTTCTTATGATGATTTAGTTGGTGTTAAATATGCGGCTTATCGTTCGTATTTTAGGGAAGGTCTTAAACAACATTTAGGTATTCAAAATGAACTCACTCTTAGAGATTTAGAAAGGTTAAGTTTTGACGAAGTAAAGGAAATATCTTTAAAAGCGGCAAAAGTAGCGTTAGAAACTGCAGATAAAGTAACAGTTGCTTCTGAAAAAACTGAAGAAAGTGCATCACAGGCACAACAAACACAACAGACCACTCAACAAGAAACTCAGAAAACTGTTGTAACTCTTCCCGTTGTGAACCAAACAAAACCGCCTGTGATAGATGGTATTACTATCCGCTCAATATCGGTCAAACGTGGAGATCCAACATCAGTGTTTGTGAATTTTAATAACGACTTATTTATTAAATGTCGTGCTGTTCAAGAAGGAGATAAAATTCGTATTATTCCTATAGGTTTACAAGTAAGTCCTAAATTTATGGATTTTGTTACAGCGTGGTATACTGACTGGTTGAAAAACAGTTATGACCCACAACGTGGCAATGGCGGATATGAAGAGTTTACTGTAGAAAACATAGATTTATCACCAGAAGTTAATGTTATGAGGCAAAGAAACGGCAAATATATAGTTTCTGTATTTTTTGGTGATGCGTTATGGTTTGAAAAAGAAATTGATGTAGGCCCTCGTGGTGGTATTAGTGGTCTTGAAGTGTTACCTAAAAATTTAAGAGATGAAGTAAGAAAACAAGTTAGAAAAATTTTAAATTTACCGGAACCGCCGGCGGGTCCGCCTATAGGAGGTGGACTTTCTATGAACTTGTTTAAACAATTATTAGAAAAAGCCAATCAAGGCGATGAACACGCTCGCCGTGTGCTTGAGTTTTACAAGAAAGATTTTCCTGAGTTGTATTATAAACAGGCACAGAGAAGTCAGATGTATGAACCTAAATATGGGGGTAAAGATAAGATAGTGTATATTATTGTTTCTAACAGACCACAAGTTGGCAAATCTATGGTTGGTAACATTATCGCGGGTAAAGTTGGTGGGAGATATATTGCTACTTCTGATGTTTTAGTTGAAATACTCGCCCAAAAGTTGGGTATAAAACCTGAAGATATAAAACGTGCAAGAGCTAAGAATCCAGAAGCTTATCGTAAAGAATTGATACAACTTGGTGATAATCTTACAAGAAAGCGGGTAAATTGGAAAGGAGAGGTAGAGGAAATACCTACCACACCTGGTGAAGAGGCTCTTAGAAAAGCTTTAGATGAAGGCGCTAACATTGTTGTGATAGATGGTATACGTCGTCGTTCTGAACTTAGAAAAATAGTTTTAAACATTCCCTACGGGTATAAATGTATTAAGATAGGAGTGTTTGGTTATTCACAATCTATTGATAACACAGAGCATGGTTTGTTGTATGATTGTGATTACGTAATTTTCAGCCGCGGGATACAGAGTAAAGATGAAGTTGTACAGGAGATTGATGACATTCTTTCAGGTGTAAAAGAAATTCCACAACATTGGGTTCAAAAGTATAAAAACACAAAAGAGTTTGTTGTGTTAGATCTTGAAACAACAGGTCTAAGCCGTGATTCACAGATTATACAGATTGCTGTTTTGAAATGTAAGAAACAGGGTCGTGGTGTGAGTGTAACAGATAAATATGTAAACCGTGTTCGTTTAGTTAATACAAATTTAGACCGCGATACTGTTGAAGAAGTTAAAAGAATCACAGGTATTGACCTTACAGAAACTGCTAATGAAGGAAAAGATGTTAAACATGTTCTTGTGGAAATAGAGAAATATCTTTTAAATTATCCGGTTGTTATGCACAACGCTGCATTTGATTTAGAGGTTTTGAACTATTGGCGTCAGAAATATGGTATGTTGCCGTTCACACCAAAAGTTTTGTTTGACACAAAAGCGTTAGCAAAATTCTTATACCCAGCTTCTGAAACACATCTTGAGACATTAGCTCAAAAATATGGTATACAGCACACTAACCCGCATGATGCAGAGAACGACGCTCTTGTAACAGCAAAAGTATTTAACAAATTGTTTGTTACCAAACCTCGCACTTCTTCAGCGGGGTCGTCTTTATCTGATTCATCCAATCAAAAGAACGAATTAGCACAAACATATGTTGAAGGTAATGAAAGAAAAGATAAAGAAATATTGAATTCTGATTTAAAAAATGATATAATAAACCTGGAGGATAAAGACTATGGACACAAGGTCAATGATACTACTCAACAAGGGAAAAATAAAGATCAAACCTTATATCCCGCCGAAAGAGATTCACGAAAAGTTGATGAAAATCTACGCGGAGGAGAGAAAGAAGGGACCGAATACAGAAGTAGACGTAGCACAAGTGATGATAAGGTGTTGGACATTAGCAGAAGTATACTTTCCTTTAATAGATTATCTAAGGAAGAAGAAACTAACAGATATCCAGATAGAAGAAGTAGTAGGATGGTTAGGACGGAGGTCCAGGGAGAAGGGGTATCAGAAAAAATGGTACAACCAAGAGAAAAACAAGATTTTTTGGAATGTTGTAAGAAAGCTCTTGCCGAAATTAATAGAAGAGGAATTGGGGTCGTTCTCTTCGGCCAAGGTTCGCTCCGCGCTTACGCAATACTTAAAGGATTTGAAGTCAGGGAAACAGTCGATTTAGATTTCATAATGAATTATGAGGATACCGATTTATCTGATTTTACGCAAATACTGAAACAATCTGGTTTTAAGTTCGTTTCTGAAATATCTGGTAAGAAAAGATATTGGCATCCAATAGAAAAACTGCCTAAAGTGTTAAGAAAAAGTAAAACCAAAGCAGTGCGTGTTGTTGTGGATAAAAATAGTAAATATCATGTTGATTTTGTGTTTGTTCTTCGTGCATATTTTGGAGATTTTTGGTCCTATAGTAATAAAATAGTTTGGATGGGAATCCCGGTAGATGCAGTAAAACCTTGGAAACAAGCTTGTATGAAGATAGAAGCGTCAAGGAGAACAAAAGAGAAAAACGATATAAAAGATGTTGAAGATGCTCTTCCTTTGATACTTGAAGTATCTAACGAAGTTGAAATAAGAGCGTTGTATAATTTCCTAAAACAGCGTGAAAATTTAGAAGGTGTGAGAAACCTTATAAGAAAAGTTGAAGAATTTGCTTCATCTAAACAAATTCGTCTAGTAAAAGAATAAAAATACATCTGATAAATAACCATCCCATTTTTCCAGTAAATAATTTCTTGCATCATACATCTTAAAATTTTTTTTAATCTCTCGCATTAACTTTCGTTTATTTTTAACTTTTACAAGAGTTTTTAATAAATCGTTTGTTACCAATCCCCGTGTTTCTTCTACGGAGTTGTCTTTATCCCGTAATCGTCAAAGTTTAGCACAAACTTTTGTTAAAAACATTGAATTTTCTCAAAAAAAGAGGTATAAAGATACTATGATTAACAAAGATTTTGAAGAATTTTTTAAAATTTTGAACAAAAATAAAGTTGAGTATTTAGTTGTTGGTGGGTATGCACAAATATATTATACTGAACCGCGATATACTAAAGATTTGGATATTTTGATTAATCCAACTGAAGAAAATGCAAAGAGGGTGTATAAAAGTATTTGTGAATTTTTTAATGTAGACAAGTTAGAAGAAGGAGACTACAAAATTTTCACAAAAAAATATCCCGAGGGATGTTTTGCTTATGGTTTGGGTGTTGTTCCTAATTGTATTGAAATATTTACAAATTTGCCAGGAATAAAATTTTCTAAATCATGGAAAAATCGTGTTAAAGCAAAATATGGTGAAATAGATATTTGGATTATTTCGCAAAGAGATTTAGAACATAATTTCAAAGTTGTTTCTAAAAGAAACCCATCTCTTGCTAAAAAATATGGATATTTTCTTACGGAGTTAAAAAGATATGAAAAAAAGAAATATTAAAAAATGGATACATATTGTGGGATGTAATGTAGATGATTTTAAGAAAAAGTTTTGGGAAAATGTTCCTGGGGATGAAAAATTAAAATATGCTTGGGATATGGTAGTTGAAGCAATGCACTTAAAAGGCACACCTGAAAGACTTAAATTTAAGAAGGTTATCCAAGTTTTAAAAAAGACCTATTCTCGTCCATAGTAACTTTTCTTAATACAAATCTTAAAGAAATTTGTTCCATCTAAACAAATTCGTCTAGCAAAATAGTAAAAAAAACACGCCTGAAAGACCTCTTAAATAATCTTCCATTTAAAATCCTATATATTTAGAACTTTTTTTGTTTACCTCTCAATTTTGACTTCTTTTCATCTAAACTTCTACAACTTTTAACCTTTCAAAGGAGGGTAAATCTATGAACTTCAAAGAAATATTTATTAAAACTTGCTATGATGGTAATGATATATTAGAAGCTTTACGAAAAGGATATGTTACACCAGATGAGTTAATATCCGCTGATCTGCACAGGTTTGCAGAAACTCTGGTTGATTATTATGTTGAAATTAATCAGCGGATACCGGATTGTGTTATAAAAGAGTTGAGTACTGTCAATTTGTTAAGACTTTTTGCAAAAACAAAAAATCAGCAGTTAAAAGAAAAAATTTTGACTTTAGATGCAGATGATATTTGTTCAGAATGCGAGTATTCTTGGAGAATTTATGATATCAAACAATGTGTTGTGATAGATGCAGATATTTTAAACTATTTTGCTAATCAACTTGCTTCTTTACCCAAAATACCAGAGAGGACTATTCGTGAAAATTGCCAAGTTTTGTGGGAAGCAATAAAAGCGAAAAGAAAAGAAATAAGGAAGAACAGCAACAAACCAAAAAGTACTGACCCTACTCCACGCTACAAACATAAACTTGAAGAGGCGATAATGAAAAATGATGAATATTACTATGATCCAATCACTGCGAAAGTTTATCACAGTGCTTTATCTGATGAAGAATTTTTCAGATTGTTACCCTATTGGTTAAAAACAAAACCTGAATTGAAAAAATATATCCTTGAAACACCACAATTTTCTAAACTTCCTTATGATGTCCAACTTGCTGTGATAAAAGATTGTGAAAAAATAATTGCTAACAAAAAATGTAAAATTAAATATTTTCCAAAAGAAGCATTAAAAGAAGTGGACCTACATACAGCGTACGTAGTACTACTTTCTGAGTTTGGTAATATTCACGAACAAATAATTACTCCGCCGATGGACGAAGAAGAAATAATGACCATTTTTGCTCCGTTGTGTTTAGCATATCCTGACAAAGTCTCTGTCGCGATAAAGTTATATCAAGCTGTAGTGTTAATGAGGAAAATAATGAAAAACGAGCCGATAGAAAATAGCATAGAAGTTGATGAGTCCCAAGAATTCTTTATTGTTAAAACGCTTGATAAATATTTTGATTTCCAACACAGTTCGGTTCCTATAATGACGCAAGCTAAAAGTTTGTTAGAAATATTGCGCGTTTCTAATCTTGTTGTTAGGGATAAATTAAAAGAAACTATAGAAGAACACAAGAGAATATCACACAAGTTGTATCTTTAGTCTTTGCTTTCGTTTTTTGGGAGCTATTTTATAAAAATCACGCTAAAGGAGGACTACTATGCAACTTGGACTTTTTACATTAACTTATGACCAAATAAAACAGGTTGTGAAAGAAAATGGTATGGGAAGATATCTTTTGGTTTACTCTGATGGTAGAAAAGAAATCTGCCGTTTGGCTATTGGTTCATCTGGTTCTCTTTTGAAAATGTGTGAAAAAAGTAAAAGATATGGTTACTATTTTTATCCTGAAAATGTTGTAGATATAAAACCAGTTAAAACAGAGCCACAAAGCGAATTGGGTAAGTTGTTAAAGTTATACAAAAAAGCAAAGAGGGTATGGATAAAAGCGCACCCCAACTTGTGGCAAAGTTATGCCGAGGGATACAAAAACATCTCAGATCAAGAAGTTGAATTATTTTTGTTTGCTCATGCTGGTGATTCTTACTTAACTGAAAAGTTTAAAGAATTTTTAAGTTCAAAAGGTTGTGAGACATATAGTTTGTTTTATGGTGTAAAGGTTGTTTATCTTTCTTCTTTAAACCCCACTCGTGGTGGATGGGAAGAATATGAAAAAATGATGAAAGAACTAAAACACAACCTTGACAACAAAATAGATTGTGAATACCATTGGCAAGGATTTTATGATTACAGCTTGCGTGTGAATTTCAAAGATTACGAAGACGGATATGGTCGTGCATTTTTAAGTTGTGAATACAGAGGTTGTGGCAATGGTCACTATTATTACTTAGTAAACGAAAAAATGGCAGTACATGTTGAGGATGATTGATTTTTTTGAATTTGAATATGTCTAAATAAACATTCTCTGCCACACTCTACCTTGTTAGGGTAGAGATGTGTTGTTTGTTATATTTTTGAAAAAATCTAAGAAGGGGAGGTTAAAAAACTATGGACGGTATAAAACTAAACTTCAAAGAGTTGGTGCCGTTAGTAGTAAGAACCATCCTTGCGGGTCGTGTTCCAGCAATATGGGGACCGCCTGGGATTGGTAAATCTGCTTTGGGTCGTAAAGTTCGCGATGTGTTAGAAGAAAAACTAAAACAACCAGTTGGGTTTTACATATTAGATGCACCACTTCTTCAACCGTTTGACTACACAGTTGCTGTTCCAGACCACTCATCTCAAAGTGTAAAACTCTACAGGACAGGTTTCTTACCTGAGAAAGGTCCTGCTGTGGTGTTGGTAGAAGACTTACCACACGCGAAACCTTATCAAGTTATACCATTAATGCAGATTGTTTTAGACCACAGAATTGGACCATTAAAATTCTCTGATGATGTTTACTTCATAATCACAGGAAACAGAGAAGAAGATTTAGCAAATGTGAATCCGCTTCCTTCACCGCTTTATAACAGATTAGTCCATTTTGACATGACAGCAGACCTAGATGTATGGCGTGAATGGGCAAAAGGGAACGGGTTAGATAACCGTGTTGTTGGTTTTGTTTACGCATTTCCACAACATTTCTGTGAATTACCCAAAGAAGGCGTAAAAGCATGGGCAACTCCGAGAAGCTGGCATATGTTGAGTGACGTTATAAAAGATGTTGAAGATGAAACAACCTTACGCCAACTTGCTTCGGCTACAGTTGGTTCTGCTGTAACAAGTGTGTTTCTTTCCTGGGTAAAATACTTGCAAGATTTAGACCCTCGTGAAATCTTAAAAACAGGTGAGTTGCCTCGCTACAAAGACAGACAACATCTTTTCGCGATTGTCACCGCTGTGACTACTGAGATAAAGAAAATGAAGAAAGAAGAAATCAAAAAATCTATCACAAACATTGTGAAGATATGGAACTACTTAGAAGGCGACTACAAAGTCACTTTCCTAAAAGAACTGATAGAATACAAAAAAGATGGTCAAATGGATACTACATTACTTGCCTACATCGTAGGTCTTCCCGAAGCTAAAGGGATGGCAAAATGCATACAAGATTTAATTGGTTAACTCACCTTTACCCTGCCTCAGTAGGGTAGGCTGGGGCAGGGTCGTCTTTATCTTTTATTTTCATTTTAATCCAAAATCTAATCAACGGAGGTTTAAAACCATGATAAAAGAATTAGAGAAAGCATTAAGCAGAGTATTGTTGTTCTTTCCTTGCTTGGGATATTTCATCTACTCTTGGAAGGTTGAAGAGACGGAAGAAATACCAACGCTTGCTACAAGTTATGACAAACTTTTATACAATCCAAATTACTGCAAACAGATTACTACAGACCAACTCGCAGCTGTTGTGATTCACGAGTGTGTCCACAATATGTTTTTACATCCGACAAAAGTTACACAAAAACAAGCACAAGGGAGAATCTACGACTTATGGATAATCGCTTTGGAGATGGTGACCAATGCTGAGGTTATAAAAATACTTAAGGCAGTAAATACCAACTTTGAACTTCCTGGCAAACCATATTCTCCGCTTACTGATGAGTCGCCGTCAGAAGTGGAACCTATCTATTATTACGACTCTAACTGTGAAAATTTAACTGCTACAGAAATTTATGAAAAACTTTATGAAAAATACAAAGATAAGATTGTAAGAATTTCTGTTGATATTTCTTATGGTTCTTCACAGCAAGGCGATGGAGAAGGTGAAGGTGGGGATGACACAAATAGCACAAGCGAGCAAACTTGTCCACATTGTGGTAGTAAGGTTCCTAAAAACGCAAAAGAGTGCCCCAAATGTGGTGCTAAAATAGTAGATTTACCTTCAACTTTAGACAAAGTTTTACCAAGCAATGATAAGGCAAAAATTCAAGAAACAATAGAAAAAACAATTGCTGTTGTGGAGAAGTTAAAGAAACAAATTGGAGATACACCATTGGGTGTAGAACGTTTCGTAAAAAGATATTTAAAATCTCAGGTTCCGTGGACAAGGATACTTTTGGCGTTTATCGGCAATATTGTGAGTGGTTCTGAAGAATACCATTGGGAGAAACCCAATCACCGTCATCCACTCTCGTCTGAGATAATAATGCCTGGTCTTGTGGATATAGAACTTGACGATATTGTGTTTGTAGTTGACACTTCTGGTTCAATGAGCGACAGCCAACTTGCACAGATAGCAAGCGAACTTGGCAAAGTCGCTCAGTATGTGTCAGAAGTTGTTATATACACAACCGATGCTGAAGTTCAAGAAAAAGTACGTGCTCGTGATGCAGGTGAAATATTTAGGAAACTCAAATTCAAAGGTGGTGGTGGGACAGATTTCCGTCCAATATTTGAAGAAGTAAAAAGATGTGCCTGTATGGTATTCTTCACTGATGGTTATGCCACATATCCAGAGAAACCGCCAAGGTATCCAGTATTGTGGGTTTTGACAAAAGATAATGAAATACCACCTTTTGGTAAAGTTTGCTTTGTGTTTGACGAAAAAGATGAATAAAAATTGGCGGGCAATTTCACAAAAAATAAATCTGCCAAAATAATCTTGTCAATCTCTTGATTTATAACCTCACCACAAATTTTCTTCCAAGGAGGATTTCTCACAATGAAACATATTTCTTTACCATTAGAAAATGTTATGAAAACAATACTTCAACAAACGCTGCAAAATTACGGTTTAAACATCTCTGTTGTATGCTTTGTTAAAAACTACAACTCAGCAATCATAAAAACTGCAAATGATAAGTTGGTTTATATTGACGATGTTGGTCAGCTGATTGAAGATTTACAAAAACAAAATCATCCTGCATACAGGAGGTTGATATGAAAAAACAAGATTTAATTATCAAAATAGTTAATTACAAAGGAAGAATCTCGTCAAAATGGACGCTACCAAAAACACACCGTGGTGCTGTTCGTTCAGCAATAAAACTTTTGCGTTTCTATTACAGATGTAAAAACGCTGGGTTGTTAATTCCATCACTTGTTCAATCTTTGAAGAAAGTTGCTGATATATATTTAGAAAAATGGAGTTACACAATTTTAGCTGTTCCAGAATTAGCAACAATGTTTAATGAGATCAAAAATCTGAAAGTTGAAGACGAACAAGATTTTGCTGTAGTTGAAGAAAAAGTGCGGCAAAGAACTACAGCATATTGTTCTCTATGCGGCACGAAGTTGGTTTATCCTGCGTATGTTATCAAACGCAAAGGATTAGAAGTGATAGAGAAATCCTCACCTGTAGGTATTCGTTGTTTAAACTGCCACATTGCACATCTCAACGATTTGGTTAAAACAGTAGAAGTTGCTCAACCGACAGCTGAACAAAACAACGAGTCAAATTCTTGTATAAAAACACAGCCTCAATCTCTTCAACTTCTGCTATTCTAACTCATCAACAACAAAATAAAGTTACTTTCCAAGTCACCGTTCTCAGTTTTTGAGAGCGGTGG
>Ga0272449_1000761_pt1 | contig 36549 bp, 32 predicted proteins | sample YNPCB0241_FD_198679 | JGI IMG/M metagenome (GOLD analysis project Ga0272449, IMG submission 198679) | Hot spring sediment microbial communities from Yellowstone National Park, WY, United States - YNP-CB-024-1 | ecosystem: Environmental > Aquatic > Thermal springs > Hot (42-90C) > Sediment...
CAGGAGTTGAGGTTGAAGATGTAATTCTTCAAGGAATAGCTTCCTCTGAAGCTGTTTTAAGCACCCATGACAAAGAGATTGGTACAATGGTTATTGACATAGGAGGAGGTACAATTGATTTAGCAGCATTTTATGAGGGTAGTATAAGATATATTGCCACTTATGGAATTGGTGGAAATCATATTACCAATGATTTATCAATAGGTCTTAAAATTTCCTATACTGAAGCAGAGAGAATAAAAAAGCAATTTGGGGTACTTTTACCTAATATTAATTTAATTTCATCAGACAATCTTGCCAAAAAGGATTACCAGTCTAATAATCAAAAGTTGATTGAAAATATATCAGAAATAGAGATAATTGGATTAGACAGACAACCTATAAAAATTCCAATGTCAATAATAAAAGAAATTATTTATGCAAGGTCTGAAGAAATACTTGAGATTATCAAAAAAGAAATTTTGTCTCTTCCCAATGATATTTCCCTTTCTTCAATTATTTTTACAGGTGGAACATCTTTGATGTCAGGATTTATTTCTTTGGCTGAAGCTTATCTGTCAATCCCCTGTAGAGTTGGCAAACCAGACACGGGAATTAGTTCATTATGTTTAGAAATGGGATTGAATGATAGCTATATTTATGAAAACGATAACTTTTTAACAGTAAACACTCCAGAGTTTTCATCTGCCATAGGTGCATTGATTTACAAAATAAAAACAGGACTGTATGATAACCATGTTGTAGGTTTTAGTAAATTCGTGGATAAGATTAAGGCATTAATAAGGAATTTTATAAAAATTTAAAAGGAGGTTTGAACAATGTTTGAAATTGAGGAGTCTGAAAGACCTATTGCAAAAATTAAGGTTATAGGTGTAGGAGGAGCTGGTACAAATGCAGTCAATACAATGATTTCAGCTGGTGTATATGGAGTTGAATTTATTGCAGTAAATACCGATGTACAACATCTTGAAATTTCATTAGCACCTGTAAAGGTTCAGATTGGTAAGGAGCTTACAAAAGGACTTGGTGCAGGGTCAGACCCTGAGCTTGGTAAAAAGGCAGCTTTAGAAGATAAAGATACTTTGATTTCATGTATAGAGGGATCGGACTTAATATTTATTACTGCTGGGATGGGAGGAGGAACAGGAACAGGCGCTGCTCCTGTTATAGCATCTTTGGCAAGACAGTTGGGAATTTTAACTGTGGCTGTTGTAACCAAGCCTTTTTATTTTGAAGGTAAAAAAAGGCTTCATAATGCAGTTGTTGGAATTAAAGAGTTGAAAAAGTATGTTGACACAATAATAATTATTCCTAATGATAAAATTCATCTTGTTGTTGAAAAAGGAACTCCATTGGTTAAGTCCTTTGCCATAGCCAATGATATTTTAAGACAAGCGATTCAAGGTATTTCTGATCTTATTTTAAGTCCGGGATTTATTAATAGAGATTTTGCCGATGTTAAAACAATAATTGAAAATTCAGGCAAAGCAGTAATCGGTCTTGGAACTTGTCTGAAAGGAGAGAGTGCTAAAGAAGCAGCATTGAAAGCAATTAGAAATCCTCTTTTAGAGGAAACATCAATAGAAGGTGCAAGAAGAATTCTAATAAATATCACAGGAGGATTTGATCTTACTCTGGATGAAGTCCAGGAAATTGCATCTACAATTTATGATGTTGCCCATGAAGAGGCTAATATAATATTTGGAACAGTTGTCAAACCAGAGATAGAAAATGAAATATATGTTACAGTTATAGCAACAGGGTTTGAGGATAAACCTGAAGAAATTGAGATATCAACTGCAGAAAAATGGATGCCCAAAAATTCAAATGTCTCTCTGAAAGAAACAAAAAGAATTATTTCAAAAAATATTGGTTCTTTATCCTCTTTTATGAAAAAACCAGATGTGCCTTACTTATTCCCAACTGAAGACCAACAAAAGAAGTATTCACAGGAAACTATTGAAGAAATTAATAAGACTTCATCAGAACTAATCGAAGAAGAAGCTGTAGATAAAATAGAGACGAAAAAAGAAATCAAAAATGATGAACTTTCAAATTCTCAATTCAAAGTAAAAGTATTACAGGAGCCTTTTAAGGAGATTCCTGATGATGTTGAAGAAGAGATAGATATTCCTGCCTATCTCAGAAAAAAATACAGAATAATTGATGAGAAAAATAGTTGATAAGATTAATTTCATTATTAAGCAAGAAAGGGGAACAATAAAAAAAGAACACGGAGGGAAAATAAGAATATGCCTAATTTATCCAGATATTTATCAGGTAGGAATAAGTAATTTAGGTTTTCAAACAGTTTATAGACTTTTAAATAAAAGAAAAGATGTTGTTTGTGAAAGAACTTTTCTTCCTTCTAATGAAGAAATAGTCGATTATGATAATTATCCTCTTATTTCCTATGAAACAAAGACCCCCCTTTATGAGTTTGATATATTAGCTTTTAGTCTTTGTTTTGAAAATGATTATCCTAATATTATAAAAATTCTTGAATTAGCAAAAATTCCCTTCCTTAATTCTGAAAGGGAATCTCATCATCCCATAGTTGTTGCTGGTGGTGTTTTATGTTTTTCTAATCCAGAACCAGTAGCTGAGATATTTGACATAATCTTTGTTGGAGAGGCAGAAGAATTAATAGACAACTTCGTAGAGCTTTATAAAAGGGTTAAAGAACATTCCTATGAAGAAGATTTCAAAAACAATGTAAAAAGAGAAATCATAAAATTCAAAGGATTTTATGTTCCAGAGGCATACAAGGAGATTTACAGAAATGGAAAAACTCAAGGAAGAGAAATTCTATGGAAGGATGCACCAGATAAAATAAATAGAGTTTACTGCGAGAATTTTTCAGAAAGATTCGGTTATTCCCAGATTACAACTTCTGAATCTGTATTTCCTGAAATGTTTCTTCTTGAAACAATGAGAGGATGCCCCTTTAGCTGTAGATTCTGCCTTGTAGGACATGTTTATAAGCCTGTAAGAAGAGCATCCTTTGATAAATTAATTGAAAAAATTGACGAAATCAAAAAAGAAGGACATTCTTTAGTAGGAATTATTGCTCCATCCCTTACAGCTTATAAAGAACTAAAAGAATTACTTAAAATTTCCGATGTTGAATTATCCTTTACTTCCTTAAGGGCGGATCGATTTACAATGGAAATTTTGAATACTTTGGCAAATCGTAAAACCCTCACATTAGCTCCTGAAGCAGGTTCAGAAAGATTACGTAGGGTTATCAAAAAGGGTATCTCTGAGAGTGATATATTAAGAATCTGCGAAAAACTTTCAGAAACCAAACTTGAAAATTTAAAATTATACTTTATGATAGGATTACCCTTTGAAAAGGATGAAGATATAGACGAGATAGTAAATCTAATAAAAAAAATAAGAAATATTTTTCCAAGAAAACTGACTGCAAGTGTGAGTGTTTTTGTTCCAAAACCCTTTACTCCCTTTCAATGGCATAGAATGGAGGAGTATGAAAATGTGAAAGAAAAATTAAAAAAGCTCACAAAAGATACTAATAAAATAAAGGGATTTAAGCTGGTGCATGAAGTGCCTAAATATTCATATATGCAGGGTTATTTTTCAAGGGGTAATAGAAAAGTATTAAAAAATATAGAAAGAATTTCAAAGGGTGAAAATTTTAGCAAAATCTTTGAAGAAGTAAAGGATTATACATATGAAGTAAAATCTTTTGATGACTACTTGCCATGGGATTTTATTGAACATGAGGGTTTAAGCAAAGAGAATCTTTGGCAAGAGTATGAGAAAGCTAAAAAAGCAGTGGATTGATGGAAATTTTTTAAATTTATTATACTTAAACTCATTACTTATTATTCTCTCAAAATTCTTTAAAGATGAGAAAAAAATGATATAATTTTTTATAAAGATTTTTATAAAAATGCTGAAAATATATTACAAAATAGAGATAAACTTTGACTTCCTTTTAGTCTCAGGAGATGTTTCGCTCTGTCAAATCTATCAGGCTTTTGAGGAAAATTTTTTAATTCGAAAGAATGGAAGGCACAATGAAAAAGATAAAATCTATACCAAAATTTGACAGACCTCGGGAAAAGATGGAGCAAAAAGGGGCTAAAGCCCTTTCAAATCTTGAGCTTTTGGCGGTTTTGCTTGGTAGCGGCATAAAAGATAAAGATGTTTTTGAGGTAGCAAAGGATATTTTAAAATTAGCCCAAGAAGATTTTAACAATATTACATTAGAAAAATTGAAAAATATAGAGGGTGTTGGTCTTGCAAAGGCATGTCAGATAATGGCGGCTATTGAATTCTCAAAGAGGTTTCTAATAAAGGATGGAATAAAGATTAGGAATGCTGACGATGTTATCCGTTTAACCGAAGAGTTGAGGGATAAAAAGCAGGAATATTTCTTGAGTTTTACATTAGATGGTGCTTCCAATTTGATACAGAAAAGGATTATATTTATAGGGACATTAAATCATAGCATTGTCCATCCAAGAGAGGTTTTTGCAGATGCCATAAGTGACAGGGCAGCAGGGATAATATTTGTTCATAATCATCCCTCAGGTGACACTACACCAAGCAAGCAGGATATTGAGATAACCAAAAGACTTATTGAGGCTGGAAAAATAGTTGGTATTGAGGTAGTTGACCATGTAATTGTCAGTAGAAATGGGTATTTTAGTTTTCAGGCAGAAGGGATTTTAAAGGAGGATGGTAAATAAATGACTTTAAATTTACATCCTTTTGCAAAGGAAATGGAGTTAATAATTAAAAAAAATAATATTCAGGCCTTGTATCATTTTACAAATATTGATAATTTATCGCTTATTGCTGAGTGTAATGGTTTATGGAGCAAAGAAAGGCTTGAAAAAGAGGGATTACTTTCGAGAGTAATAAGAGGAGGTAACAGTCTATCGAAGGATTTGGATATTTATTGGGGTAATTGGAATAAAGTTTCTTTAAACTGGGGGCCTAAAATGCCAATGATGTGGCATATTCAACAACAAAGTCATCTCTGTTTTTTTTTAATCAAACCAGAAGTTGCATTAAGAAAGGGAGTTGTTTTTACAGATAGAAATGCTACCGATACAAACCAACTTAGAAAAGAAGGCGTAGAAGGCTTAAAATTAGTTGATTTTTCAGCAGTTAATGATCCATATGCTTATATGAATACTGAAAGAAAGAAAAAGAAACAAGCTGAAATATTAATTCCGGATGAAATATCCCTTGATTATGTTAAAGGTGTTGCATTTATAAGTGAAGCCAGCCGAAAAGAAGGTGAGCGTTTATGGGGCGACAAACCTCATCCACCTTTTATAATTAATAAAACTCTATTTCATGAAGGTTTCCCAGTTGTGAACTCTGCAATTTTGACTTCTTATAATATTTCAAAAGGTAACGTAACCTTGCAAAAATTTGATCATGAAAACACCTTTAAATTAGGACAAAAAATCACTCTTTTAGTAAGTGTTAAATCAACTCCAGGCATGAAGACTAAAACTATTTGGTTTGGGTCAAATGAAGATATTATTGATGAATCAATTATAGAATTCGATGATGAGAACACTTACTGGCACTGGTCAACTATCAATGCGATTGATATGAATGAAGGGAATTATAATGTTGAATATTACACTGGTGATATAAGATGGATTAGAATTCCATTCTTAATATGTAAATCTTTTTAGGGAGGTTGTTATGAACGAGCAACTAAATTTTTTGAATTCCAATAAGAAAGAATCCGATATTAATCAGTCAACAATAATACCAAACAGCTTGTTAGATAAATTTGGTGGAGCGCTAGTTTATAGTGCCATTGGTGATGCTTTAGGATGGCCCACAGAATTTGGGAGATACCCAAATATTGTTCAAAAACGTTTTGGAAAGTATTATATAACAGATTATATTGAATGGGAAAAACTAATAGGAGGTAGATACTGGGGGTATAGAGAAAAGATAAAGGAAGGCTCATATTCTGATGATACACAATTAACACTTTCTGTTGCCCGATGCATTGATAGTTACGGAGATTTTGATGCAGATAAATTTGCATACTCTGAATTACCCCTATGGTTAAGTTATGAAAGAGGAGGCGGTAAGACAATTAAAACTGCAGCAAGAGCTATTATGCAAAGCAAAAAGGAATGGTTTTTGAATTTTTATAAGAGAAGGGAGATTGATTACAGATATGCTGGCGCTAATGGAGCAGCTATGCGTATTATTCCAATTGCATTGGTAAATGTAAATAATGAAAAAAGACTTTATTCAGATTCTTTTAAAAATGCGATTATTACACACGGACACCCAAGAGCTATTCTTGGGTCAATGATTTATGCATCAGCAATAAACTTACTTTTAAAAGAGACGAATATTAGTAGAGAAAAAATCTGTGATTATCTGAGAGAAGTTATAGAAACATCATCTAAATTCCTAAAAGACATCGAATGGATTCGCACTTGGATACAGGAGTGGGATAAAGGAGCCACAAATGGCAAATTTAAAGAAGTATTTCAGCAAACCCGAAACGAAGCAAAAAATTATCTTGACAGTATAAAAAAATTTCTTTTACTTGAAGATAAAAACTACTATCAACTCACTCGGGCTTTGGGTGAATATAAAGGTTCTGGAATATCAACTGTATGTGTAGCTTTATACCTATTTATTAAATATATAGATAATCCTGAGCAGGGGATTATAAAGGCAGTTAATATGCTCGGCAGCGATACAGATACCATAGCAAATTTTGTAGGTGGGTTGTTCGGCACTTATTATGGACTTTCTGTAATTAGAAAAGACTTAAAAGAACGATTACAGGATAAAGATTATATATTAAAAATTGCAAGTCAACTACATAATATTGTTACGGGTAAGTCATTGATAAATCATGTACCGATCAAATATTTTAATAAGAAAGAATTATTGCTGAAAATACTTGCGTGGGAAATTGGATTGCGTGAAATGTTTTGGGAGGCTTTAAATGAGGGTGATACTATAATACATCCTGCTCTAGGTAAGGGAAAGATATCAAGAAAAGAAACTCAAAACATTCAAAAGGAAGGTTATGTTGTTAAACTTATTGAAGTCATTTTTGATTGTGGACAAACCTGCATTTTTCATTCAAGAGTAGCAAATAATGGGGAATTAAGTGATAGTTTATCAAAAGACCTAATTAAACAAAAATTAACTTATTTTGAAACAGAAAAATAAAGTTATGTCTAATTTAAATGAATATGACATCCAGTTTTTAATTGAAAAACTCCAGAAAGGTGAGCCGATACCAGAGGATTACAAGTATAAGCTCTTTCCTATAAAACAGAAGGAGTATGAGCTTGTGTATGCAGGCAAGATGAGGAAGGAAGATATACTTGCTAACGAGGATGGAGTCTTTCCTGTGCCTTTACAGGTAGAGAAGGTTTTTAATGGAGAAGAGTATCCATCAGGTAATGATGAATGGCGTAATATGATTGTCTTTGGTGATAATCTTCAGTTTCTTAAGACTGTTTATGAAAATAAAGACCCGCTGATAAAGGATAAAGTAAAAGGCAAGGTAAAGTTGATTTATATTGATCCACCTTTTGGAACAGGTGACGAATACGATGCCAATAGAGGACAAAAGGCATACAGTGCAAGGGCAAAAGGTGCTGAGTTTGTAGAATTTTTAAGAAGAAGGCTAATTTTGGCAAGAGAGATATTAGCAGATGACGGAAGTATTTTTGTAAGGATGGGTTACCATTTTGGCCATTATATAAAAGTAATAATGGATGAAGTTTTTGGAAAAGAAAACTTTAGGAATGAGTTTATTGTAAAAAGAGGAGCACCTAAAGCTGGTTTGATTGAACAATTTGAGAAAATTAAATCTGTTGGAGTTTTCTATGACGTTTTATATTGGTATTCGAAAAATGTAAATACTTTATTCAATAAAATATTAAGACAGGCAAATAAAAATCAAAAAGTTGGTAAATGGTCAAGTTTTAAAAAAATTTATGATAGACCAACCATGAGATATGAAATAGAAGGAATAAATTTAAAAAAAGGGCAATGGATGTGGGGAAAAGAGAGAGCCTACCAAGCTGTGGAAAACTACAAAAAATTTTTAGAAATTACAAATAGAACAAAAGAATCTTTAGAGGAATATTGGAAGAGGACAGGTAAGTGCTTAGAATTTGTAAGACGAAATGGTAATAGCATTCAATATTGGGTTTCACCACGAGAATCTGTTTTAGTTGATAATAATTGGTTAGATATAAAAGGGTATGATCATGTAACTGATTATCCTACAGAAAATGCAGAAGAGTTACTGGCAAGAATTATGCAAATTACCAACTCTGGCGACCTTGTCCTTGACTTCTTTGCTGGCTCTGGCACTACTGCAGCAGTAGCTGAGAAACTTGGCAGAAGGTGGATTGTATGTGATATTGGAAAACTTGCCTTTTATACAATGCAAAAAAGAATTCTGACCATTCAGGATAGTAAAGATTTAGATAATCCAAATAAGAAATATGGTAAAAAGGCAAGGAGTTTTATCACTGTAAATACAGGACTATATGACCTTAAAAAGGTCTTTGAACTTAAAAAGGATGACTATATCAAGTTTGTTATGAATCTCTTTGAGGTAGAGCCAGTTGATAAAAGGATTGCTGGCATTAAAATAGATGGTCAAAAAAAGGATGGCTATTATTGCATTATTTATCCATACTGGCAATTTAAAGAGGCAGCGGTAGATGAGGAATACCTTGAGGATTTACATTCTCACATAGGAAAAAAGATAGGTGAACGGCTTTATATCATTGCACCTGCCAATTATGTGGACTTTATTACAGACTATCATCAGATTGAAAAGACACGATATTACTTCCTTAAAGTCCCATATCAGATAATAAGAGAACTTCATAAGGTGCAGTTTAAAAAGTTTAGACAGCCTCAAAGTAAAAGAAATGTGAATGACCTTGAGGATGCAATAGGCTTTCACTTTATCAGACAACCTGATGTAGAGACACGGATTTTAAAAAAGAATGGAAAGTTAGAGATTCATATTACAAAATTCCTATCTAATTATTTGGAAGAAGAAACAGGTAATGAACTTAGTAATTTTGAGTCCCTTGCAATGGTGCTAATTGATAAGGATTATGATGGAAGTGCATTTGTGATGGATGAGTTTTATTTTGCAGAAGACCTTATTGGAAAGAAAAAAGAAGAGACAGAAGAGGACATAAGAGAAGACTTAAAACACAAAGAGAAGATCATAATCCCTTTGCAACTTGAAGAATGTGGAGAAAAGATCATGGTTGTTTATATTGATATCTATGGTAATGAATTCAAGGAAGTTTTCACACTATAAGGTATAACGCATGATCGAGATAAAAACATATAAAACAAGAGACCTTGTCCTTGAAGTAAATAAATCTTATGATCCAATAAGGCTTGATCTTTCATCATGGGATAGATTTCTTGATGTTCTATGTGGTGATAGGCAGTATCAAAAAGAGGCTATAGAAAATGCCATTATTTATCTTGCATCGGGTAGATATAATTCCATAGAAGACCTTGTCAAAGAAAACTGGAATAAAAACCCTGAACTTCATAATCGTTATAGAGATGTTAATGAATACTTAAACCATCTTCAACTCCCATCAAAACTATCTGCCACTATTGACCTTGCTACAGGAACAGGAAAGAGTTATGTCATATATGGTATTGCACAGATTATGCTCGGTCTGGGATTAGTGGATAATGTCCTTGTCCTCTGTCCTTCTCTTACAATAGAAAAGGGTCTAATGGAAAAATTTATATCATTAAGTGGTGACAGTAAATTAAGGCTTACAATCCCTGAAAGTGCAAGATATAAAAATCCAAGAATTATAGATGCCAATAGCACAATAAAAGAAGGCGATATATGCGTTGAGAATATACATGCTGTATATGAAAAAACAGGCTCATCTATAAAAGATAGTTTGATGGGCAATGGTTCAAGGACACTTGTTCTCTGCGATGAGGTTCATCATGCCTATAACCCTGTGACTGGAAGAGATAAGGAAAGCCAGAGTATAAAGAAGTGGAAAAGTTTTCTTTTAAGTGATGATTATAAATTTAAATATATTGTGGGATTTACAGGCACTGCATATATAGAAGACGAATATTTTAACGATGTTATTTACAGATATTCTCTTAGGCAGGCAGTAGATGACAAGATAGTCAAAATGGTCGATTATGTGAGTAAAGACGAAAGCATTACTCAAGATGAAAAGTTTCAGAAAATTTATGATAATCACATAGAAAATCAAAATAAATATAGACGAATTAAGCCCCTTACTATTCTCATCACAAAGGATATAACAAATGCCAAAAGGCTTACAGAAAATCTTATTGAATTCCTATCTAAAAAAGAAGACTTATCAAGAGAAGATGTGGAGAAAAAGGTTTTGATTGTTACTTCCTCATCTGATCATAAGGCGAATGTAGCAAGGCTTGATAAGGTTGATGACAAGGATGACCCTACTGAATGGATTGTATCAGTATCTATGCTTACAGAAGGTTGGGATGTAAAAAATGTCTTTCAGATTGTCCCATGGGAAGATAGAGCATTTAATTCCAAGCTATTGATAGCACAGGTTTTGGGAAGGGGACTAAGAATTCCACCAGAATACCAATCACCTCAACCAAAAGTTAAGGTCTTTAACCATGATGCATGGAGCAGAAATATCAGAGGACTTGTTGATGAAATCCTTGAGATAGAAATGAAACTGGTGAGCTCTATCATGAAGGATGGTGAAAGGGCAAAATACAACTTTACTCTTTATAACATCAATTACGAAAAAGACCCTCAGGAAAAAGAAGCAAGTAAAGATACAGAGGTTTTTGACTACACAAAGGGATATATAGAGCTAATCTCTCAAATAGAGGATGAAGAAAAGACTACAGAATACACAAATCTGGCTAGCGAAGTTTACAGTAAAAACACGCTGATAGAATATAACACATATACAGTTGATGAGGTGGTTAATAAAATATATGAAGAATTCAGCACAAGGGAGTGGGAAGGCAAGATCTTAAAATTGCCTGAGGGTGAATATACTAAGAATGAACTACCTCCTAAGGACATAATTAAAAATATAATTAAGAAATCTATGGAGAGGGTTGGAATTAAAGGCAACCGCCTTGTAGAAAAAAATAGACAAAAGATTCTTCAAGCATTTGGAACACTCTTAAGGAAAAAAGGCAAAACTATTGTAAATGTAAGGAAGGTAAGCGAACCTATTTTAATTAATACTTCAAGTATGGATAAAGAAAGCATGGCTGTTGGAAACCTAAGATATAATTCAACCGTTTTTCATTCTGATAATTTTGAAAACGAATTAAACGATGATAATAAAGAATTACTCCTTATGGTTAAAAATGACGAATCTTTGCCAAAGAGTGCTGATAAGCAAATAAATCATTATCTTTTTAAGACACCCCTAAACATAGTTTTTACTAATGCTGAACCTGAGAGGAGATTTATTGAACATCTTTGCAAAAAAGAAAATGCAGAAAATATTGATTGCTGGCTTAAGTCAAGGGATCAGGGTTTTTACAGCATTGAATACTCATGGCGAAAAGGCGAGCATCCAAAACAACAAACATTTAATCCCGATTTCTTTGTGAGAGTCACAAGGGATAGTTTTGAATATATTATTGTAGTTGAGGTTAAGGCAGATAGTGATGATTCTGATGAAAATAAGGCTAAATTTAGATGGGCAAGAAAGCACTTTGAGGATTTAAATCTTGAGTTAGAAAAGAAAGGAATAAAGCAGAAATATATCTTTCACTTTTTAAGCCCTTGCAGTTATTCAGAATTCTTTGAATACTTGAGAGATGGAAGATTACTTGAAGGAAAATTTAAGAGTGATTTGGAAGATAAATTAGGCATAAACGGCATGAGTTAATTCCTTGACTCTTATATTTTGGTGAAGAACTTAATTATAAGGATAAAATAAGAATTTTAGGCTTTAGATCATTAAGCTGAAGATATTAAAAGATAAATCTTTAAAATTGCCACCTTAAACTTGACTAAAAATTAAATATAGAACAAAATAAAATTTCAATGTTATACAAAATGATTGCTACTGTTTTTTTTATTGGTTACTGTCCTGTTGCACCGGGGACGTTAGCTTCAGCATTTGCAATGGTTATTTTGTTGATTTTTGCTCCATCAGATACTGTTATTTTATTTATACTAATTACTTCGTTGATTCTTGGAACAGTGGCATCAGAAAAGGTGGCAAAGGAGTCTAATAGTAAAGACCCTTCTTATGTTGTAATAGATGAGTTTGCAGGATATCTTACAGCAGTTGTTTTTCTTCCATTGAATTGGCAGATTCTGGTTGCAGGCTTTGTGTTGTTCCGATTTTTCGATATTCTGAAGCCTCCTCCTATAAGACAGACTCAAAAGATAGCTGGTGGATTAGGAATTATGCTTGATGATTTTCTATCAGGAGTTATCAGTAATCTTTTAATAAGAGTTTTTCTTTTGTTATGATATCCTATGCGTCTTTTTATAGCAATAGAGATACCTAAGGAAATCAAAGAATTTCTTTCTGAATTGAATACTTTTACATCACCCATTGAAGGAGTTAATTTTGTACAGAAAGATAATTTCCATATTACATTGAAATTTCTTGGCGAGGTTGAAGAAAAGTTCATACCTGATTTAACGGATTTTCTTAAATCAATAGCAGAGGAATTTTCTGATTTTACATTGAAGATTACTAATCCTGGAGTTTTCCCTGACAAATTCAAGCCAAGAGTTATATGGATAGGGACTGAAAACACAGATATACTTAAAAAATTAGCAAAAAGGATTGATGATGAACTTTCTCAGTTTGGCTTTCAGAGAGAAGAAAGGGAATTTAAATCTCACATAACTTTGGCAAGAGTGAAAAATCACCAAAATGGAAAGTATGTTTTTGAAAAGATTTTAAGGAGATTTTCTGAGAAATCTCCTGATTTTCAATTTCGTGTCAAAGATTTTGTTTTAATGAAGAGTACTTTAACTCCAAAAGGTTCAATTTATTCAGTTATTGAGAGGTTTCTTCTGCTTAAATAGATAAATGGTATAATAAAAAAAAGCCTATGAGGTGATTTATGAATAAGGAAAAATTAAAGGCATTAGAAATTGCCATATCCCAGATTGAAAAAAATTTTGGTAAAGGCGCTATAATGCGTCTTGGAACAAAAGGTCAGGCAGAAGGAATAAGCGTAATTCCAACAGGTTCAATATCTCTTGATATAGCAACAGGTGTTGGAGGATATCCGAGAGGAAGAGTTATAGAGATTTTTGGACCAGAATCCTCTGGTAAAACCACTCTTGCACTTCATGCAATTGCAGAAGCTCAGAGGCTTGGTGGAGTTGCTGCCTTTATAGATGCTGAACATGCCCTTGATGTTAATTATGCTTCAAAACTTGGCGTTGATATTGAAAATTTACTTATAAGTCAGCCTGACACAGGAGAGCAAGCTTTAGAAGTAACAGAAACTCTTGTCCGTAGTGGAGCTGTTGATATTATTGTTATTGATTCAGTTGCTGCTTTGGTACCAAAGGCAGAAATTGAAGGAGAGATGGGAGACAGTCTTCCTGGGCTTCAGGCAAGGCTAATGAGTCAAGCTTTAAGAAAGCTTACTGCAGCCATATCAAAATCTCAAACGGTGGTTATTTTTATAAATCAGTTAAGACAGAAAATTGGTGTAATGTTTGGAAATCCTGAAACAACTCCTGGAGGAACAGCATTAAAATTTTATGCCTCAATGAGACTTGACATAAGAAAGACAGATACCTTAAAGGAAGGACAGGATACAACAGGTGGTAGAGTAAGAGTTAAAATTGTAAAAAATAAAGTTGCTCCTCCCTTTAAACAGGCTGAATTTGATATCTACTTTAATGAAGGAATATCAAAGACAGGTGAAATTCTTGATCTTGCTGTGGAAAAGGGAATTATTGAAAAATCAGGTGCCTGGTACAATTACAACGGAACAAGATTTGCTCAAGGAAGGGAAAATGCTAAGGAGTATTTAAAAAATCATCCTGAAATTTTTAATGAAATTTATAAAAAAGTTTTTGATGCCTATGGATTAAAACAACCAAAGGTTATGGAAGGTGAAAACAAAGCAGAATGAAGCACTGAAATACGCATTGAGGCTGATAGCTAAAAGGGATAGAACAGAAGCTGAATTAATAGATAAACTTAACAGAAAAGGATTTTCTGAAAGAGAAATCGATGAGACAGTTTTTTATCTTAAGCAAAAGGGATTTTTAGATGATACTAAATTCATTGAAAAAGCAGAAAAAATTGCACAGGATAGATTTCTTGGAAATATGGGAATAAAAAACTATCTTGCAAAAAAAGGTATTGATAAAGAATTACTTGAAAATGTTCCAGAAATCGATGAATTTTTAATTGCTCAAAGACTTATCCAGAGAAAACTTCATTTAATAAAAAATGATTCTACAGATAAAAAAAAGTTAAAAATAGCAGGATTTCTTCTCAGAAGAGGATTTTCATGGGATACTGTAAATAAATGCTTAAAGGAGGTATTAAAATGAAATTTTTTATTGCTTTATTGACTGCCTTATTTATTTTGGGATGTGCTTCTCAGGGTGTTAGATATACCTATGATGAAATTAAGCATTATCCACCAGATATTCAGGAAAGAATTGCAAAAGGAGAAATAGCACTTGGTATGACAAAGGAGCAGGTAAGGCTTGCATGGGGTAATCCTTCTTCTGTAAGGGTTCTTACTCCTGAAAAGGGAAAACAGAGAGAGGAATGGGTTTATTCATCAGCTTTGGGAATTTTAAAATCAAGGCTTATTTTTGTTGATGGCAAATTGACATATATAATTAGCAATGAACAGAGAATAGTTGGTGAGGAATAATTAATGCAAAGTTCAGATATTAGAAGATTCTTTCTCGAATACTTTGTTTCAAAGGGACATGAACTTGTAAAAAGTTCTCCTCTTATTCCTAAGGATGACCCATCTTTATTATTTACAAATGCTGGTATGGTTCAGTTTAAAAGGGTTTTTCTTGGTGAAGAGCAAAGACCTTATAGCAGAGCAACCACTTGTCAGAAATGCATACGTGCAGGCGGAAAACACAGTGACCTTGAAAATGTTGGTTTTACCGCAAGGCATCATACATTTTTTGAAATGCTTGGAAACTTCTCCTTTGGAGATTACTTTAAGAAAGAAGCAATTCTTTTTGCATGGGAGCTTTTAACAGAGTATTTTAAACTTCCAAAGGAAAAACTCTGGGTTTCAATATATAAGGATGATGATGAATCTGCTCATATTTGGGAAAAAGAAGTTGGTATTCCATCAGAAAGGATAGTTCGCCTTGGTGAAAAAGATAACTTCTGGCAGATGGGTGATACAGGTCCCTGTGGACCTTGTTCAGAAATTATAATTGATCAAGGAGAAGACTTTGGATGCGGTAAACCAGACTGCTCTGTTGGTTGTGACTGTGACAGATTTCTTGAACTGTGGAATCTTGTTTTTATGCAGTATAACAAAAATGAGGAAGGCAAACTAACTCCCCTTCCAAAACCAAGTATTGATACAGGAATGGGACTTGAAAGAATCACAGCGGTGCTTCAGGGGAAAAGAACAAATTTCGATACAGACCTTTTTGAACCAATAATTTCAAAAATTTGTTCTGTTTTGAATGTTAATTATGGTAAAGAGAGAAAAACTGATATCTCAATAAAAGTAATTGCAGATCATATCAGAGCTTCTACTTTTTTGATAGCTGAAGGGTTAATTCCTTCTAATGAAGGTAGAGGCTATGTTTTAAGAAGAATTATAAGAAGAGCCTGCAGACATATTAAACTTCTTCAGCATGACAGTGTTGCTTTTTATAAATTTGTTGAGCCTGTAGTTACCTCTCTTGGAACAGTATATCCTGAGATTGTCTCTGAAAGAAAAAGGATTGAAAAGGTTATAAAAATAGAAGAAGAGAGATTCTTAAAAAGCCTTGAAAGGGCTCAGCAAGTCTTTGATGAAATTCTTGAAAATATTAAAAAATCCAGCTCAAATATGATTCCTGGGGAAGAGATTTTTAGACTTTATGATACCTTTGGTTTGCCCATTGATTTAATAAGGGAAATGGTTCAGGAAAAGGATTTACAGATTGACGAAACTGGTTTTTATCGGGAATTAAATAAACAAAGGGAACGTGCTAAGGCAGCTGGAAAAGCTCAGGAAGTTGGAATAAGTGAAGTTTATAAACAGTTGAGGCAGGAGGCTGAGGGTTTAAGATTTATAGGTTATACTGAGCATGAAACAGAGACAGCAATATACGCTATTGTCAAAAATGGTGAGATTGTAAAAACGCTTGATGCAGGTGAAGAAGGAGAAATTTTTCTTTATGAAACCCCTTTTTATGCTGAATCAGGTGGACAGGTTGGTGATACAGGTATAATAATTTCTAATACAGGTAAGGCAGAAGTTATTGATACAAAGAAAATAGGAGACCTTCACTGCCATAAAGTTATAGTTATTGAAGGAAGCATAAAAGAAGATGACAGAGTTTTTGCAAAGATTGATATAGATAGAAGAAAATCAATTGCAAGGAATCATACAGCAACGCATCTTCTTCATTCAGCATTAAAGAGTATTGTTGGGGAACATGTAAAGCAGGCAGGAAGTCTTGTTGCACCAGACAGACTTCGCTTTGATTTTACCCATTTTGAAGCAGTAACTGATGAGGAATTAAGAGAAATTGAAAGAATTGTTAATGAAAAAATACTTGAAAATCTTCCTGTCAAAACAGAGATAAAATCCCTTGATGAAGCTTTGAATGAGGGAGTTATGGCTCTTTTTGAAGATAAATATGAAGATACTGTAAGAGTTGTTAAAATTCTTGGATTTAGCAAAGAACTTTGTGGTGGTACTCACTGTAGCCAGACAGGTGAAATAGGAAGTTTTTATATTATTTCTGAAGGCTCTGTTGCCTCAGGAATTAGAAGGATTGAAGCTGTAACTGGTTCTCAAGCCTATGAATATGCAAACTCCTACAGAGAACAGATAAAAAATATATCGCAACTTCTTAAATCAGCTGAGCCGGTAAAAGCAGTAGAAAGACTTATTAATGATTTAAAGACAAAGGGGCAAGAAATTGAAATCCTTAAGGAAAAACTTATTAGTCAAAACATTGATGAATTTATAAAACAGGCAAAAGATATAAAGGGTGTTAAGGCATTAGCATTAAAATTTGAAGGGTTTGACACAAAAGCTTTAAGAACTCTTTCAGATAAATTAAAAGAAAAGCTTCATCCATCCGTTATCTTACTTGCATCTAAAACAGATGGACAGGGTGTTTTGATTCTCTCAGTCACTAAAGATGCAACAGACAGGTATGATGCTGGAAAACTTTTGAAGAACATATCGCAAACAGTTGGCGGTAAAGGTGGTGGAAGGGTTGATTCTGCCCAGGGTGGATGTCCAGATGGTGAAAGCCTTGACAAAGCGATAGAGGTATTTTACAAATTAATTGAAAACTAATATTTACTTCTTTCTTGTCTTTTGATGGGGTAATTCTTTTTTAAGGAGACAAAATGGCACTTACAGGAATAGAAATATTTAAACTGCTTCCTAAAACAAATTGTAAAAAATGTGGCTTTCCAACATGTCTTGCCTTTGCAATGAAAGTTGCACAGAGTCAAGCAGAAATTGAACAATGCCCTGAGGCATCTGAGGAAGTTAAAGCAAAACTTAAAGAGGCAGCAACCCCACCAATTCGAGGTATAATTTTTGGACCTAAAAATAATTCTATAAAAATTGGAGAAGAACAGTGCCTATACAGGCATGAAAAGAAATTTTTTCATCCGACAGTTTTAGCTTTAAGAATAAAAGACACTGATGAAAATATAGAGGAACAAGTTAATAAAATTTTGGATTCCCAGATTGAAAGAGTAGGCGAGTTTCTTAAAATTGATGCTGTTTTTCTTGAAAATGAATCTAATAATCCACAGAAATTTAAAGAAGCTGTAGAAAAGATAATCAAAAAAGCCGAAATTCCTATAATCTTCGGAACCTTCAATCCTGAATCTGTAGAACAATCTTTGCCCCTTCTATCAAACAATCGTCCAATTCTTTATGGAGCAAATGAGAAAAATGTAAATCAAATGACATCTTTAGCTAAAAGATATAATGTTCCACTTACTGTTACAGCTTATGGAATACAGAATGTTATTTCAATTGTTGAGAGAATTCAAAATCTTGGATTTGAAGATATACTTATTGATACTCAACCAAATAGCGCCCGTGAACTTTTAATTGACAATACATTGATAAGGCGTGCTTCATTAAAAAAGAGAGTTAAAGCAGTTGGATATCCGATTTTCACTTTTATTAAAGAAAAAGAATCATTTTATGAGACAGTTCTTGCCTCTGTAGCAATTCTTAAATATTCATCAATTGTAGTTTTGAATGAAATTCCAAAATGGAAAAATCTCATTTTATTTACATTGAGACAGAATATATATTCAGATCCGCAAGTGCCTATGCAGGTAAAAGAGGATATATATAAAGTTGGCGAGCCCGATGAAAATAGTCCTCTTATTGTTACAACTAATTTTGCTCTTACCTATTTCCTTGTTAAAGGTGAGATTGAAAATAGTAAAGTTCCAACCTGGCTTGCTATAATGGATTGTGATGGGTTAAGTGTTCTTACAGCCTGGGCTGCAGGTAAATTTTCAGCAAGTAAAATTGCTCAGTTTATAAAAGAAAGTGGAATAGAACAAAAATTAGCTCACAGAGAATTAATAATTCCCGGATATGTTGCCATGCTAAAAAGTGCCATTGAAGATAAACTCCCAGGATGGAAGGTTATAATAGGAACTAAAGAAGCAAGTGCAATCCCAGCATTTTTGAAAAATTATGTAAGGAGTAAAGTTTGATAGATCAGATTTTAGAAATCACAAGAAAAGTTATAGATAATCTATCAGACAAGATAAACAATCTTTTAAAGATTGTCTCAAAAAAAGGTATAGTTTCTTTTGAACTTCCAGATACTGCTTATGGAATTCCTTTAATTTATGCTCTTGAAGGTATAAAAATCAACAGAGTTGATGAAATGAAAAAATTTCTTGAGGAAATCATACCTAAACTTAAAAACCAGAATGACTTAAAAAATCTTGGCCTTGCATATTTATATATTGGAGAAATTTATCTTACTCTTCAATACATTAATCAGGAAAATAAAGAAACTCCTTACTATGGTTTTCTTGGCGATACAATTCAGAGAACTCTTGGAGTTCAGCTTGTTGATGGAAGAATTCCAGCAGTGGCAGTTTTACTTGGGGAATTAAATCCAGATGATTTGTTGAAAATTGTGAAAGAGCTTCAGGAAAAGAAAATTCTTACTTTTTTAATTGGTCCTGTTGCTGAAGAATTTATAACAGCAGGTGAAAGATTCGGTTTTGAAGCCTATGTTGTTCCTGTAGGCAAAAATATTGAAGAAACATTGTATGTAATAGACTGGGCTTTAAGAGCTTCTCTTATTTTTGGAGGTCAGACTCCAGGACAGAAAGATGCGATCATTGATTATGTAAGAAAGAGAGTTAACGCCTTTGCAATCTCTTTTGGACAAATTAATGAATTAGCAGTGGCTACTGCTTCAGTAGCTATGTTTTTTGCCTGCCCTGTAATAACAGATCAGGATTTACCAGAAATAATTATTAATGAGATTGCTGAATATCCCCTTTTAGTCACTGAAAAGGACTATTCAAAAATTGTTAAAAAAGCAATTGAGACAAGGGGATTAAAGATAGTTGTTGAAAAACCTCCAATTCCAGTTTCCTATGGACCAGCCTTTGAAGGAGAGAGAGTAAGGAAGGAAGATACATTTATTGAATTTGGTGGACAAAGAACACCAGCCTTTGAATTAGTCCAAATGAAAGATTTAACAGAAATAGAGGATGAAAAAATTCACATAATTGGCAAAGAATGGCAATTTCGTTATGAAAAGGGTGGACAGATGCCTCTCGGAATAATTATTAATGTGGCTGGTAAAAAGATGCAGAAGGATTTTGAACCTGTCATTGAGCGTCAGATTCATACTTTTATAAATGAAGCAGAGGGACTTTGGCACATCGGTCAGAGAGACATAAACTGGATAAGAATAAGCAAAAAAGCAAAGGAAGCTGGCATAACCCTGGAACATCTTGGAGTAATCTTGACCACAATGACAAAGGCAAGATTTCGTAGTATTGTTGATAAAGTTGAGGTTTATCTTTATATTAATCAAGAAGATGTTATTAATTTAAGACAAGAGGCAAGAAAACAATACAAGGAGAGAGATTTAAGACTTGCCAAACTAACAGATGAAGATGTTGATAAATTTTATTCCTGTTTGCTCTGTCAAAGTTTTGCACCAAAGCATGTATGCGTGATAACACCAGAACGTCCAGGATTGTGCGGAGCTTTTACATGGCTTGATGCAAAGGCAGCCTATGAGATTGAACCAACAGGTGGAAATCAGCCAGTTGAAAAAGGTGAGCTACTTGACCCAGTTTATGGTAGATACAGTGGAATAGATGAATATGTAAAAAAACACTCTGGCGGTGAAACAGAGACAATAAATCTTTACTCAATAATGGAAAATCCTATGACATCCTGTGGATGCTTTGAATGTATTGTAGCAGTAGTTCCAGAGGCAAACGGAGTATTGATTGTAAACAGAGGATATGGTGGAATGACACCAATTGGTATGAAGTTTTCAACCCTTGCAGGTATGATAGGTGGTGGAGTTCAAACTCCGGGATTTATGGGAGTTGGAGTAAATTACATTACTTCAAGAAAGTTTCTTAAAGGTGATGGTGGAATAAGAAGAATTGTATGGATGCCAAAGGAGTTAAAAGAAAGAATAAAAGAGAGCTTCAAGAAAAGAGTTGATGAAGAAGGCATATCTGATCTAATGGATAAAATTGCCGATGAAACAGTCTGTGAAGACATAGAATGCCTATTAGAATTTCTCACAAAAGTTAACCATCCCGCTTTAGAAATGGAACCAATAATAAAATAATCCGATAATTTTTTAACTTGACTTTTATTTTTCTCGGGTTTATAATAAAGCATGCTTATAAAAAGATACATTCTTCAAGAATTAATTGAGCATCTATATAAGAAGGAGATTTCCTTCATAGTTGGTCCAAGACAGGCAGGAAAAACTACACTTATGAATATTTTACAAGATTATCTCAATAAAAAAGGAGAAAAAACTCTTTTTTTAAGTCTTGATTTTGAGAGGGATATGCCACATTTCAAAACACAGTTAGATCTGGTTCAAAGGCTTAAGCTTGAGTTTGGAAATAAGAAAGGCTATGTTTTCATTGATGAGATACAGAGAAAGGAAAATGCTGGATTTTTTTTAAAAGGACTTTATGATATGAACTTACCATATAAGTTTATTGTTTCTGGTTCTGGTGGTGTTGATTTGAAAGAAAAAATAAAAGAATCATTAATTGGTAGAAAAAGAATTTTTGAGTTAAACACACTGTCTTTAAAGGAGTTTTTAAACTTTAAAACAGAATATAAATATGAAGAAATGCTCAATGAATACTTGAAAATAGATCAGCAGGCAATGAATTTATTTATGGAATATATGAATTTTGGTGGATATCCAAGAGTTGTTCTTGAAGAGACTCTTCACGAAAAAAAAATGATTATTGATGAGATATTTAGAAGTTACATAGAAAAGGACATATCATTTTTATTGAAAATTGAGAAAATTGGTGTATTTTCAAATCTAATAAAAATTCTTTCATCTCAGATAGGAAATCTTGTTAATTTCAATGAATTATCAACCACTGTAGGAGCATCTCTTCAGACAATTAAGAATTATATTTACTATGCTGAAAAAACTTTTGTTATAAGAAGAATAACGCCTTTTTTCAGAAATATAAGAAAGGAAATTTCTAAAACTCCTATTTTTTATTTTAATGATTTGGGTTTAAGAAATTATGCGATAGGATTATTTGGTAAATTAACAGAAACTTTTCAAGCTGGTTTCCTATTTCAAAATCTTATTTACAATCTTCTGATTGATAAATTTGCAAGAACTGGTGTAACAATTCATTACTGGCGAACTAAAGATAAAGCAGAAGTAGACTTTATAGTAGATTTAAAAGACAGGATAATTCCAGTAGAGGCAAAGTGTACAAGATTCCCAAAAATAGAGAGGTCACTTAAAAGTTTTATTGCAAAATATAAAACTGAGGAAGCATGGATTGTAAATCTTGGTTTTAAAGAAACAGTGAAAGTTGATAATACTTCAGTAAAATTTTTACCTTTCTGGGAAATTATAGAATAAAAAATGGCGGCGAAGGGATTCGAACCCCTGACACGACGGATATGAGCCGTCTGCTCTGACCAACTGAGCTACGCCGCCGAACAGTAATAATATATCAAAATCATCATTTTTTTGGCAAATTTTAGAAATACATACATATTGTGCATTACCATTTTATTGCAACAGACTATTAAAATGTTTTATTATTAACAATAGTTTTTTTAATGTGAGGGTATAATGAAAACATTGGTTAATATAGATAATGGAAAAAAGGTAAAAATTTTAAAAATTTCAGGTGGAAGAGGAATTAGGCAGCATCTTCAGTGTTTGGGTATTCATATAGGTGATATTGTTACTATCAAAAAAAGTTCTTTTTTAGGTGGTCCTGTTCTTTTAGAAATAAATGGTTATGATGTTGCATTGGGCAAAGGGGTAGCATCAAGGATTGAAGTTGAGGAAGTTGAATGAGAATAGCCTTTGTCGGGCAACCCAATGCAGGAAAAAGTACCATATTCAATGGGCTCGCTGGGTATAAGACAATAACAGCTAATTTCCCTGGACAAACAGTTCATTACACAGTCAGTAAAGTAACTGTCGGAGATGAAACTTTTGAAATCGTTGATTTGCCAGGTATTTATTCTCTTACAGCAATTGATAAGGCTGAATTAGAGTCAAGAAAATATATTCTTTCTGGACAAACAGATGTGGTAGTAAATGTAATTGATGCATCAACACTTTCAAGAAGTCTTGAATTGACTTTACAACTTACAGAATTACAAGTTCCGATGGTTATCTGTCTAAATATGATTGATGAAGCAAGAAGAAAGGGAATGGAAATTAATATAGAGAAACTTTCTAAAATTTTCGGTGTTCCAGTTATTGAGACTGTTGCTAATAAAGGAATAGGACTTGATAAAATATTTATTTCTGCTAAGGAGGCTTATTATAAAAGATTAATTCCCAATATACAATCATTTCATAAGGATATAGAAGAAAGAATTGAGGAAATTGAAAAGATAATTCCAGAGGAATTTTTTTCAAAGATTCCCAAAAGGTATATAGCTGTAAAACTATTAGAAGGAGATGAGGAATTAACTGAAGAAATTAAAAAATATCCTGAAGTTTTAAATAAAGTCAGGGAAATAAGAGAAGAAATAAAATCTTCCCATGGTCGTCATGCTGATACTGTGATTTCCTCAGAAAGACATGCTTTAACAATGAATATTTTTGAAGAAGTGACTAAAATAGGTGAACCATTAAAATCGACAAGAGAAAAAATTGATGATTTACTTACCAATAGATACCTCGGCTATCCACTATTATTTTTAATTTTATTTGGAATTTTTTTTATAGTTTTTGAGATAGGAAAATTAATTGAAGAACCGTTAATTTCAATTTTTGATTCTTTTATTCAGAAGCTGCCTACCATTGTGAAAGAAGATTCTCTAACCTTTTTTATCCTAAAAGGATTGTTAGAGGGATTTTCTGGAGGTCTTGGTGTTGCTATACCTTATTTAATACCTTTTTTCATAGGTCTTACAATTTTGGAAGATATTGGATATCTTCCAAGAATGGCTTTTTTAATGGATACAGTAATGCATCGCATTGGATTACATGGTAAAAGTGTTCTTCCTTTCATTATTTCCTATGGATGTAATGTTCCTGGTGTTATGGCAACAAGAATACTTGAATCACCAAGAGATCGTTTTATTACGGCAACTCTCTCGGTTCTAATACCCTGTGCAGCAAGAACTACTGTAATATTTGGACTTGTAGGAGCTTATATTGGTGGAATAGCAGCAGCTGGATTATACATTTTTAATCTATTTGTAATTATGATATTGGGAGCTATATTAACAAAATTTATTCCTGAGATTACACCTGGATTAATTATGGAAATTCCTCCCTTAAGGATTCCAACTTTTAAAAATGTCTTTATGAAAACATGGCTTAGATTAAAGGATTTTATTTTAGTTGCTTGGCCCCTTTTAATTATTAGTAGTATAATTTTAAGTTTCTTAGAGTATTTTAAAATTGATACAATAATTAATTTAGTTTTCTTCCCATTGGTTAGCTGGATTTTAGGACTACCAGAGCAAACAGGTTTAACACTTCTTTTTGGTATTTTAAGAAAAGAACTTTCAATGATAATGCTCTTTCAGGCTATGGATACAACAGATTTAAGCAAAGTTATGACAAATACACAGTTGATTATTTTTACAATCTTCACAATCTTCTACATTCCCTGTGTAGGGACAATTGGTGCATTAATAAGAGAATTAGGAACTAAAAAAACTCTTATAGTAAGTATTTTAACCATTTTGTTAGCTATAATTCTTTCATTAATCATCAGAATATTGCTATCGATTTTTGGATAAAAGAATATTAGCTAAATATTAAATTTTTCGTTATAATTAATCATATCATTTATTTCCTGGAGGTGGATTATGGAAATTAAAAGCGTAAAAGTTAATATTCCAGATGGTTGTAATATTATTATTGGACAGACTCACTTTATAAAAACAGCTGAAGATTTGTATGAGATACTTGCAACCCATATACCTCATGCTAAGTTTGCTGTTGCTTTTACAGAAGCCTCAGGTCCCTGCTTGATTCGTTCAGAGGGAAATGATGAAGAACTCAAAGAGGCATGTATACAAAATCTTTTAAATATTGGTGCAGGACATGTGTTTTGTATTCTAATAAAAGGTGCTTTTCCAATAAGCATTTTGAATGCAATTAAAATGTGTCAGGAAGTATGTAATATCTATTGTGCAACAGCAAATCCTCTTGAAGTCGTAGTTGCAGAAACAGAACAGGGAAGGGGAATAATGGGCGTAATAGACGGTTCATCTCCAAAGGGAGTAGAAAAAGAAGATGACCGTCAGCGCAGAAAGGAATTTTTAAGAAAAATTAATTATAAACTTTAAGGTAGTCCAACTCCTTCTATAGGGTTTCCGCAATTATTACAGCGGGAACCCTTTAAATTTATTTTGTTAATAAAATAGCCAAATCTTTCAATAACAAGATTTTTACAGTTCGGGCAATATGTATTTTCTCCTCCTTCACCTGGAACATTTCCAGTATAAACAAACTTCAATCCTTCTTCAAAACCAATTTGTCTTGCTCTTTTTAAGACCTCTACAGGTGTTCTTGGTTTATTTGTCAGTTGGTAGGTTGGATAAAATTGAGTTACATGCCACGGTATCGCAGGATCTACAGAAACAAGAAATTTAGCAGTTTTTCTTAAAAAATCTTCGGAACTGTTTAGTTCAGGTATTACTAAAGTAGTTACTTCCACCCATACTCCAAGTTCCCTTAGAAGTGCTATGTTTTTCAGTACAGGTTCTAACCTTGCACCACAGATTTTTTTATAAAATTCTTCGTCTCCTTTAAGATCTACATTTATTCCATCAAGATATGGTGCAATGAAACGGAGAGCTTCTTCAGACATGTAACCATTACTTACAAATACATTCTTAATTCTTTCTTTATGGGCTAAAATCATGCAATCATATGCAAATTCAAGAAAAATAGTCGGTTCTGTATAAGTATAAGATATACTTTTACAACCGCTTGCTCTTGCTTCTTTTACTACATCTTCAGCAGAAAAATATTCTCCTGGAATATCCTTGTAAAGCTTTGGATATTGAGATATGGTATAGTTTTGGCAATGAAGGCATTTAAAATTACATCCTATTGTAGCAATTGAATAAGAAGCAGACCCTGGATAAAAATGGAAAAGAGGTTTTTTTTCAATTGGATCAATATGATAAGCAATTATTTTGCCATAGACGAGACTATAAAGTTTGCCATCTTTGTTTTCTCTTACTCCACAAATTCCTCTTGCATCTGGAGAGATTATACAATGATGATTACAAAGTCCGCATTTTACCTTTCCATCGGAGAGTTTTTCATAAAATAAAGCTTCTTTCATTATTTTTTCCTTTTTTCTTTACTTTCTCTTTTGGTAGAGGAACCTCTTTTGCATACTCTCTTAGTTTTTTTCTTTTCTGTTTTTTCTTCAGATTCTTCTGATTGAATAAGCCCATATTTTTCAAAAATAATTCTTTTAGCTTCGAGCCAGTTGTCAAGATCTCTTCCAGGAATACAGCCACTTTTAACATAAATTTCATAGGCAACCTGTCTTATTTCTTCTTCAAGTCTTTCCTCATCAATCATTTTTTCACCTCCTTTCTCAGTAAATCTTTCTTAAGTATATCAAAAATTGCCATTATTTTTCAGCGTTTTGAACAACCTCGTAATCATATAATTGGAATGAGTTCATTCAGCAACGCCTCAGTATGATGCCTCGGGACAAAAGCATCCCAAAAAGTCCATGACTTTTTGGTCCCCCGATATTGGTCCCTAAAATTACAGATAAACGAAAGACAGACTTTCTTCAATCAACAATTTTAGGTGGTTTCCCTGAAGTGTCAAAAGTTTTTTTAACAATGTCCCTAAGAACCTGTATTTCAAGTTCCTTTTCTGCTAAGAGTCTTTTGAGTCTTAAGTTTTCATCTTCAAGGACTTTTAGTCGTTTTGCCTCAGAAGAGGACATGCCTTTGAATTTCTGTCTCCACTTGTCGAAGGCACTTCTTGATATTGAGTATTTTCTGCATACTCCAGCTATAGAGTTACCTGGAAGTTCAGCTTAAGATAGAATTTGGATGATTTTTTCTACTGGATATTTTGTTTGTCTCATTACAAACACTCCCATTTTTATTATACATTCACACTTTTGTTATTCCAAAAATGGGGTGCAGGTCAAGTATTGTTCATAAACTGACAAAAAAGATGGATGATGGGCAGAGGTCTTTAAAAAGACTTAAAATTATATAATTTTTATTATTACTTCTTCGAGAGTTTTAACTTTTTTAGGATGAGGTATTTCATCAGGATAGCCAATGCCTATACAGGCAATAATTCTTATATTTTCAGGTATGGGGATTACTTTTCTTATATGATCTTCTCTTTCTTGAGATTCTGGATTATAGATTGCTCCCCAGCAGGCTCCCAATCCTAAGGAATGAGCTTCAAGTAAAAGACACATTAAAGCACATCCCATATCTTCAAGCCAGTGATTACTCTTTTTTTCATCAGCAAGGGCAATAACAACATAGGGTGCGCCTTCAAGAAATTTTGTAAAAGGTTGGGCTTTTGAAATCTCCATGATCTTTTCTTTATCTTTAACAATGATAAAATACCAAGGCTGTGAATTTCTTGCAGATGGAGCATAAAGGGCTGCTTCAATGCATCTTTTAATTAAATCCTCTGGTGGAGCATCTTTTTTGTATTTTCTGATGCTTCTTCTGCTTTTTATTATTTCAAAAATATCTTGCATAAAAAATTATATCACATTTTTAAGTTATGGTATAATTTCATAAAAACTTTTTAAGGAGGAATAAGATGTTTAAAGGTTCAATGGTTGCAATTGTAACACCCTTTAAGAAGGGTAAGATTGATGAGAAGGCTTTGGAAAAGCTTATTGAATGGCATATAAAAGAAGGAACCCATGCTATTGTTCCCTGTGGTACAACAGGTGAAGCATCAACCCTTGATTATGAAGAACATTACAGGGTGATTGAAATTACAGTAAAGGTAGTTAACAAACGAATACCAGTTATTGCAGGAACAGGTTCCAATTCAACAGAAGAGGCAATAATGATTGCAAGTAAAGCAGAAAAATTAGGTGCCGATGGCTCTCTTTCAGTAACTCCTTATTATAATAAACCAACACAGGAAGGACTTTATAGACATTTCAAGGAAATTGCAGACAAAACAGGATTACCAATGATTCTTTATAATGTTCCCGGACGAACTTCACTGAATATGCTTCCTCAGACAGTGGCTCGACTTGCAGAGCATCCAAGAATCGTTGGAATTAAAGAAGCCACAGGAGATATGAAGCAAGTAAGCGAAATAATAAGACTTTGTGGCCCTGACTTTGCTGTTATTTCTGGTGATGATTTTACAAATCTTCCTCTTTTAGCACTTGGTGGAAAAGGTTTTATCTCCGTAACTGCAAACATTTGTCCAAAAGATATGGCAGAATTGTTTAATTCATGGGAAAGAGGAGATATTGCCCGTGCCAGGGAGATTCATTATAAACTTGAACCAATTAACAAAGCAATGTTTATTGAGACAAATCCAATACCTGTAAAAACAGCTCTTGCAATGATGGGTAAAATTAAAGAAGAATTCAGACTTCCTCTATGTGAGATGTCTGAGGCAAATAAACAAAAACTTGCGGAGGTTTTGCGTAGCACTGGTCTTATTAAATGATTGAAGAACTTAGGATCAAAAACTTTGCAATCATTGACAGTCTCTCAATCCCATTAAAAGAGGGTTTTAATGTCCTTACAGGTGAGACAGGAGCAGGAAAATCCATAATTGTTGATGCAATTGGAGTTTTACTGAAAGAAAAAGTATCTGCTTCCGATTTTGTGAAACATGGTAAAGATGAAGCGGTCATAGAGGTTGTCCTTACTGATGTAAAAATTGATGATTCAGAAGATGACTTAGTAATTCTTAGAAAAATTCTCTCAATTCATGGTAAGACAAGGTCCTATATAAATGATTCAGTTTATACAGTCCAGGGATTTGTAAAAATTGCATCTCAATTCATAAATATTCATGGTCAGCACGAGCATACATATCTACTAAAGAAGGAAAACCATATTGATTTTCTTGATACAATTGCAGGATTAAATGAGGAAGTAAAAGAGTTTACTAACCTTTATGAAAAAGTTATTGATTTAAAAGATAAAATTGATAGTTTAAAAAAAGAATTAATCACAAAAAAACAAAAAAGGGAGCTCATGGAGTTTCAGCTTAATGAGATTGAATCTGCTCAAATTAAAGAAGGAGAGGAAGAGGAGCTAAATGAACAAAGAGGCATTCTTAAAAATGTTTTAAAGCTTAAGGAACTCTCTGAGAAAGCCTTCAGCCTTCTTTATGATGGTAAAAATTCAGTTTATGAAAATCTATCTCAAACACTAACAACTCTTAAGGATCTTTCTCGTTTTGACTCAAAAGCAGAGGAACCAAAAGTTCTTATTGAATCAAGTCTTGCCCAGATTGATGAAGTAATTCATTTTTTAAGAAAACTCAAAGAAAGCTATGAGCCAGATCCTATTACTCTTGAGAAGATAGAGGAAAGAATAGCACTTATAAACAAGTTGAAATCAAAATATGGAGGTTCAATAAAAGAAATTCTTGAATATGCAGAAAATATAAAAAAAGAATTAAACATGTTCAGTATTTCTGAGGAAGAAGTTAAAAAATTAGAAGAGGAATTAAAAAGGTTTCAATCACAATTAAATGAAAAGGCAGAAGAGCTTTCACAAAAAAGAAAAAATCTTGGTAAAAAAATTGAAAAAGAAGTTACTGAAGAACTAAAGGAAGTAGGATTCAGCAATCCTCAGTTTGAAATAAGGTTTAGTGAAAAAGAGATTTCTTTAAAGGGTAAGGATGATGTGGAGTTTTATTTTTCAGCAAATCCTGGAGAGCCTCCAAAGCCTTTAAGTAAAGTTGCCTCTGGCGGAGAACTTTCTCGTCTTATGCTTGCCCTTAAATGTGTTGAGCTTAAGGAGGCTAAAAGGAATGTAAAATCAATGACGTTGATATTTGATGAAATTGATGCAGGCATTGGAGGTACTGCAGCAGAAAATGTAGGAAGAAGACTAAAGGAGCTTGCAAAGCATCATCAGGTGCTTTGTGTAACCCATTTACCTCAAATTGCTTCACAGGCTCAGTATCATTTGAAGGTTGAAAAAATAACAGAAGAAGAAAAAACAGTTGTAAAAGTTCAGTTATTAATTGATACGGAAAGAAAAGAGGAAATTGCCCGGATGTTAAGTGGCAGAATAACAGAAAGATCCTTATTTCACGCTGAAGAACTTCTTCAGAGTAAATGAAAATTTTTTTCTATGAAACAAAATTTAACAGATACAGCATAACTGTCTTAATTGCTTCTTTAGAGCATGCAGGATTAATTGATAAAATTGAAATTGAAATTTTTAAAGATACTGATATTGAAAATATTTTGAATAAAGAGATAAAAGGTATTTTTTGCTTTTCCTTTTGTTCACCTCAGTGGGAAAAAATAAAAGAAATTTTAGAAAAAATTAAATCAGTATCACCTAATTCGCTTTTTTTAGCAGGTGGACCTCATCCATCAGGTGCTCCTAAGGAGACTCTTCAAGCTGGCTTTGACTATGTTTTTGTTGGAGAAGGGGAAAAGAATTTCCCAGAATTAATAGAAAAAATAATGCATGGAAAGGTTTTTCCAAATATAATTCATGGTGAAAAAGTTGATATTGATAATTATCCTGCATGGAGTTTGAAACACAAAAAATTTTCACCTCTTGAAATAACTCGAGGATGTCCTTATGCCTGCAAATTTTGTCAAACAAGTTATCTTTTCGGAACAAAGCCAAGACATCGGAACATTGAAAGCATCCTTAAACATGTGGAAATTTTTATTAAACAGGGGATGAGGGATTTAAGATTTATTACCCCAAATGCTTTATCCTATGCGTCAGAGGATGGAAAAACATTAAATTTAGTAGCAGTTGAAGAACTTCTTAAAAGCATCAAATCTTTATCAAAGGATATAAGGATATTTTTTGGTACTTTTCCATCTGAAGTAAGACCTGAACATGTTACTCCTGAAGCATTGGAAGTTATAAAACCATATATATCAAATAAAACTTTAACAATTGGTGCTCAATCAGGAAGCGACAGAATTCTTGATAAAATTCATAGAGGTCATTCAGTTGAAGATGTTTACAATGCAGTGAATAATGCAATAAATGCAGGATTTTTTGTAAATGTTGATTTTATTTTTGGACTTCCCGGTGAAACAGCTTCGGATCAGGCAGATACTATAAAATTGATGGAGACATTAATAAATCTTGGACACAAGAAGAATATAGAAGTTAAAATTCACAGTCATTACTTTATTCCTCTTTCAGGAACTCCCTTTGCAAAGGAAAAGCCTATAAAACTTTCTCGAAATTTAACTCAATTTATGGGTAAACTCTATAATTTAAAGAATATATTTGGAAAATGGTATGAACAAAAGCTGTATAGTGAATATTAAAAATTTTTCTGTATCTATTTTAGAACTAATTGTATTATAATTGGATTAAGCATGGAAACTAAAATATATGAAATTGAAGAAAAATGTACACTGAAACAAAAATTTGGAAAATGTTTTATAACATTAAGATTAGCTCTTTTCTGCATGGATTGTTTTACAATTCATATACAGGATAGATGTCCAAACTGCCTTTCAAACAATTCAGTAAGATTAATAGAGTTGTTTTTATCTGAACCAGACCCCTCTGATGAGAAAATCAGAGAGGTCATACGCAAGAAATTTCTTGAAAATTATTAGGTTTTCTGTTTTTAAACAAAATTTGTTAAAAACTTTGTTAATCTTCAGAGAAACTTACGATAAAACCAGAAAAAATTGCTCTTTGCCTAAAATTAATGCATCTTAATTTTTTCATACCATATTGAATGTCTACGTTTAACATATTCTTCATCTATCCATCCTGTAAACATGCTTTTAAGAAGTGGCCAATTTGATTTAAATAAAAGAACTGTTCCAACATGCACAATAAAGGCAAACATAAATAAAAATCCTGTGAGAGTATGAATCAGCGTATTGATTGATTCCATAGTTGGCGATAGAACAATCCATTGAAGATTTTTGAGTATTTTTATAATTCCTGTAACAGTTAGAATTAAAATTATTAACCCAATACCAACATAGGCAATTCTTTGTTCAGGAAGATATTTATCTGACGGAGGTTCTTTCCCAATTCCAATCATTGCTGCAATAACTTTAATACTTTTAGATAAATCACCTTTTTTAGGCAACAGTCCGAAATCCTTTCTTAATCCATGATAAAAAATATGGAAAATTACTCCAGCTACAAAAACAACAGAGGCAATATAATGAACCATTGTTACATTGTAAAAATCTGAAGTCCATCCAAATCCAGGAATTTCGGTTATGTAATATCTTTTATAAAGGGGAAGACAGCCAAGTCCTGTAAAAAGTAATACTATTCCTGACAGAGCTATACTCCAGTGTTCAATAATTTCAATAAGGGTGTGTCTTTTTATTTTATTTTTCATCTGTCTCATCCTCCTTTTTTGTTTTATTAGAAGAAAGAGCTCCTATTACTGCTCCAATCATTGAAATAATTCCTGAAGATAAAACAATTTTACCAATAGAATTAAATTTTGACTCTATTTTATTTTCTACATTTACAGACATCTGAAATCTTTCTTTCTTTTCTTTTAAAGCCTTTTCTATTTTTTCAAAGGGGATTTTTGAAAGATAAAGTGTTGAAGTTCCTCCGTTTTGTTTGTCTCCATAAATGTAAAGCCCTTCTTCTTTGACTTTTTTATAAGCCAATTCATAAATAGCTTTTCTTTCACCAAAGGTAAAAACTGCCTGCTGTCCGAGTCTTTCCTTGCAAGCAATCACACAGGCTGGTTCTTCACCTTTTTTAATTTTATCTTTACATAGATCGCATTTATACATAACGCCACCACCTGCATATTTAGGAAGAATCTGTAAATATATTCCAACTCCGGCTTGTCTTTGTGGAATATGCCATGGGCAGACATCTCTGCATTTTGCTCCACCAAAGCAGAGTTTATCATTAATAACAGAGTTTCCCTCAGGTTGCTTTGTCAATGCTCCAAAAGGACACCCTCTAACACATGGTGGATTATCACAATGCATACATCTTCTTGGAATATTAATCTCCTGTCCATCAATATTTACCTTCTGAACAAAAATCCAGTTATAGGGAGTGAGTGTATCAAGTTTTTCTCTTTTGTCAGACCAGTCTTCATAGGTTTTTCTTGGCCAGTAAGGTTGAATTGGTTTTTGGGGTTCTGGAAATCTATTTTGATTGTACTGTCTACAGGCTTTTACACATCTTGGAACAGGTTCGTACTTGCATCCATCACATTTTGTAAGGTCTACAAGCACAGCATATTTGCCTTCTTTAGCTTCAACATCATTTCCTAAAATAAGGGAACCACAAACTGCTCCAGAAAAAGCCAAAAATCCTCTTCGTGATAGCTTCATTTTTACCTCCTTCGGCAAACTGCCGATTATCTTATTTTTCAACTACCTGCGTAATTAAAGGAATCGCAACTCACAGTATTAGTTATAAATGAAGAAACTAATCGATATGTTTGATTGCTTCCGCAGTTTGGACATTTTTCAGGTTCATCTCTTTTGTTCACTGATTTCAAAACCTGAAAAGTTATATTACACTGTTTACACTTATACTCATACAGTGGCATATTTTAACCCTCCTTACATTGAAGATATATAAGTTTTTATAACCTTTTCAATTTCCTTTTCAAGGTTTTCTACAGAATCTGCTTTACGTGTTAAACAGTCATTTAGATAATACATTACAATTAAAAATCCTGCTCCTTTTAAAGCTCCATTAATTGAAGCAAACTGAGTTATAATTTCTTCACAGGCTCTTCCACTTTCAATCATCCTTTGCAGTCCTCTAATCTGTCCTTCAATTCTTCTTAATCTTTGGATAAGTTTGGTTTTATCTTTTTCCATTATACCTAACCCCCCTATAAGTTTATTTTATAATAAAATAAATAGTATTATACTTGTCAAGTATTAAGGTATACTTTATCTTGCCTATTAAAAATTTTTATGCTAAAATAAATTTGCTAATGGAAGATCATAAATTAAAGGTATTTTGCACAGTAGCTGAAACAAAGAGTTTCTCTAAAACTTCAGAGATTATTCATCTTACGCAGCCTGCTGTTAGTCTTCAGATTCAGGCTCTTGAAGAATTATATGAAACTAAATTGTTTGATCGTTCTTCAGGAAGCATCACTCTTACTCCAGCAGGTGAAATACTTTATAAATATGCAAAGCAGATTTTAACCTTATATGCTGAGGCTGCTAAGGAAATAAGTAAAATAACTGGTTTAATAAAAGGATGTGTAAAAATTGGAGCTGGTACAACTGTTGGAAATTATATTCTGCCTGCGGTGGCTGTAGATTTCAAAAAAAGACATCCAAAGATTAGAGTAAGTGTATCAATTGGAAATGCAAAAAAAATTTTGGAAATGCTAAATTCAAGCATGATTGATTTTGGAATAATTTCGGAGATGCCGGGAAAAAGTAAATTTTCTGTTGAATCTATTATATCCGATGAATTGTGCGTAATTTGTTCTGCTGATCATCCTTTATGTAATCAAAAGTCAGTATCAATATATGATGTTGTAAAGGAGCCCTTTGTAATAAGAGAAGAAGGATCAAGTACAAGAGTAATAATAGAGAGATTTCTTGCTGAACATGGATTAAGTATTTCAGACCTTCATATTGCTCTTATATTAGGTTCAACAGGTTCAATTAAAGAAGCTGTGGAAAGAGGAATGGGGCTTTCTATTGTTTCTAAATGGGCAATTAGAAAAGAGGTTTCCTGTGGTAATTTGAAGATTTTAAAACTTAAAGAGGGAAAAATCAAAAGAGATTTTTATATTGTATTGCCTAAAAATTCAATTCTTTCACCTGCTGTAGAGGAGTTTATAACTTATATTAAAAATTATCCTTATAATGATATGCTTTTATAGAGAATCACCAATTCTATGAAGTCTTATGACATTTTTATTTCCCATAAAGGGAGAACTTGCTACAAAAACAACGGCGTCACCATCCATTGCGAGATTTAAACTTTTCAATTGTTTTTCTGTTTCCCTTAAAAAAGCATTATCAATAAAATCAATATTTTGTGGTATGTGCATAGGTATAACTGCCCATAGTAATGAAAGTTTCCTATAAACTTTATAATCAGGAGTAAAGGCAACAATAGGCATTTTAGGTCTTAATTTTGATATAAGTAATGCTGCGAATCCAGAATGAGAAAATACAACAATTGCTTTAGCATTTATATCTTGTGCTACTCTTACAGCACCTGATGCAATTGCTTCAGGAAAATAGTTACTTACTTTAAAAGATGGAAGGATTTTTTCTCCTAATCTTTCCTCTGTAAATCTAATAATTGAATCCATTGTTCTAACTGCTTCAACTGGATATTTACCAACTGTTGTCTCGGCAGAAAGCATCAATGCATCAGTACCATCAAGAACTGCATTTGCTACATCACTTGCTTCTGCCCTTGTTGGTCTTGAATGTTCTTTCATTGACTCAAGCATTTGTGTAGCAGTTATTACAATCTTCTTTTTTTGATTTGCCAATTCAATTAACATTTTTTGATATACTGGAACCTCCTCAGGTGATAGTTCAACGCCAAGATCACCTCTGGCAACCATGATGCCATCGCTTAATTCTAAAATCTCTTCTATGTTTTTCAGGGCTTCTCTTTTTTCAATTTTAGATATAATCGAAGGAAGTAGTATATTTTTTTCCTTAGCCCATTTTTTGATTTTTTCTATATCATGTCTATTTCTTACAAAAGAGATTGCAATATAGTCTACATCTATTTCAATCCCTAATAATAGATCCGCCTGATCTTTTTCTGTAAAAGAGCTTACTGTTGTTCTTGTAAAAGGGAGATTTACTCCTTTTTTAGATTTTAGTACTCCACCTTCAACAACAACTCCTATTAATCTATCTGATAGTTTTTCAATTATTTTTATCCTAAGAAGTCCGTCATCTATAAGAATTTCTTCTTCTGCTTTTACATCTTCTATTAGGGAAGGATATGAAATATAGAGCTTTTTTTCATTAGATAATTGATTTCCAGGAAATATTTCAATTGTTTGCCCTTCTGTTAATATTACCTCACCATTTTGTACCTCACCAATTCTTATTTTTATACCTTGTAAATCCTGGATAATACTTACTGCTTTGCCTAATTTTTCAGATTCCTCACGAATGATTTTGACTATTTTTCTAAACCAATCGTGATTTCCGTGCGAAAAATTTAATCTTGCTACATCCATTCCAGATAATATCATTTGTCTGATAGTTTCTCTTTGTTCAGATGATGGTCCAATTGTACAAACTATCTTTGCTCGACGCATAAAAATCCTCTCTTTATAGATTAAAAAACTTCGACTCTTTCATTTATATTTCTTACTCTTATATGTCTTTGCCAGTTTGGAAATTTTTCTTTATAGTCTGTTCTAAAATGGGCTCCAACACTATTTTTTCTTGCAAGAGCAGATTCTGTAATTATCAAACCTACTGTTATCAT
>Ga0272449_1000762_pt1 | contig 36477 bp, 36 predicted proteins | sample YNPCB0241_FD_198679 | JGI IMG/M metagenome (GOLD analysis project Ga0272449, IMG submission 198679) | Hot spring sediment microbial communities from Yellowstone National Park, WY, United States - YNP-CB-024-1 | ecosystem: Environmental > Aquatic > Thermal springs > Hot (42-90C) > Sediment...
TATACTATCAGGCTGCGAGGACAGGGAGGTGAGCGAAAATACTTATTTGGACACTATCTGTAAATTTTAAATCTTTTATTAGATAATGGGCTGGAGAAGCTGTTCTTCCAGTCTAGTACTGGAAAACACCTAGCTGACAAGATCCCTATTCATTGGGGTTACGTATATATTAAGGTTTTGAAATAGTTTTGGAGAGCTTTTATGAGGGTTGGACGTGTACAGGGTAATCCTGCTAAGAGGTTTATGGCTAGGTACGGCTCTACTGTTAGGAAGAAGGTAGCTGAGATAGAACGGGAGCAGAGAGCACTACATATTTGTCCAAGCTGTGGTGAACCAAAAGTTAAGAGAGTATCAGTAGGAATCTGGTATTGCGCTAAATGTGGCTACAAATTTGCAGGTGGAGCATGGACTTTATCTTCAAAGAAGTGAATGCATAGTGATTTCACTGAATTAGGCATAGAAGACTAATTACTCTCTGAATAATGCCATCATGATTTATTAACTTCAATAATCACGTAAATAGAGTTTTACGTGAAAAATTTTTATTATATGTGGGAATACTCAATTACTAGATGGAGAAGCATTCACTTAGAGGAGATAAAGATACAGATTCGTTAAAGTCAGCTCACTCCAGCTCTCAGATAAATAGAGCTACAGCAGAGATAATGATAAGCGTCTCCCCTCTTGAAAGAGATATACTCCATAGATCTATTTCAATAGAAGCGGGAGATATACCTTCTAGGAGAATGAGAGTACAGCTTTTAGCTGTTAATGAAGGATTAAAATTAATAATCTATGCAGATGATACCGTATCTTTGAGAGCTGCATTAAATTCATTCTTAAGATTTATAGATTCATCATTGAGATCCATCAAGATTATCTCGGATATGGAAGGTCCATCATCTACTAGGTAGGTTTTCTTCTAAATCATGTGTTATCAGCTTGTATGTGTAACCATCTATTAATGCTTTCAAGCTTGCTTCAAGAATATTCCTAGAGTAAGCTGTACACGCCCAGCTTTTTTCTCCATCTGTAAACTCTATGAAGACTCTTACAGCTGCACCTGTACCATTCGCTGCATCTACTACTGAAACTTTATAATTTACGAGCTTAACCTTCTCCAAATATGGAAGCCTTCTCAATATTGCATCTCTGAGAGCTAGGTCTAATGCATGTACTGGTCCTACACCGTTACCTACTCCATGAACTATATCTCCATTTAATTGCAATGTAACTATTGCCTCAACCCTATCTGTTGGTCCTTTTTCTACTAGGGTTCTCCACGAAATAATCTTCAATCTATCTATATTATATCCTAGGGATTTTAGAATGATTAGACGTATGCTTCCAGTAGCATTATCGAATTTGTATCCTTCAGCCTCCATACTCTTGATCTCCTGCAGTGACTTGGTTATAGCAGGGTTATCTTTAGAAAGTTTAAGCCCCATCTCTAATGCTTCTTGTAGTATAGCTGCTCTTCCAGCTTGGTCTGAGACGATATATCTTGTTAGATTTCCTACTAAGCTAGGGTCTATATGCTCATATGCTTTCTTCTCTTTTAATACAGCATCTATATGTACTCCACCCTTATGGCTAAAAGCATATTCTCCAACGTAGGGATGATATGGTGAGAGAGGTATGCCAGATGCTTCAGCAACATATGTTGCAATATTTCTAAGCTTCTTCAACTTCTCTTCACGAGGCATCCTAGTTTTCAAAGCATCATAATTCATTTTAAGTATTAAGGCTGGAAGAACTTGAACAAGATCGGCGTTACCGCATCTCTCACCTAAACCATTTATAGTCCCTTGAATATGGCGTGCACCAGCTTCTACTGCTGCTAGAGTATTTGCAACAGCTAACCCAGAATCATTATGGGTATGTATCCCGATCCTGTTCTTGACTTTGCCCTTTACATCCCGAACTATCTTCATTATGGTATTGAAAGTATTACCGCCATTTGTATCAGCTAAAACTATCGTTTCTGCTTTAGCTTCTTCAGCAGCTTTCAAGACTTCCACTGCATACTCGGGATTATCGAGATAACCATCAAAGAAGTGTTCTGCATCAAAGATTACTCTTAACCCATGTTCTCTAAGATAGCTTATACTATCATAAACAAGCTGCAGGTTATCCTCGAAACTGCATTTTAAGACCTTCTCAACGTGCAGAGACCATGACTTCCCAAATAATACAGCTACAGAGACATCTGATTCTAAAATAGAGTTTAGTGATTGGTCGAGATTAATAGGTATACCAATCCTAGCGGTACTCCCGAAAGCAGCTATGCTGGAATGCTTAAGAGATAAATCTTTAACCTTCTTAAAGAATTCACTATCCTTAGGATTAGAAGCTGGCCATCCACCTTCAATATAATCTACACCGAGCTCATCCAATTTTTCAACAATCTTAAGTTTCTCTTCTAAAGTGAAAGATACACCTGTAGTTTGTGCACCGTCTCTAAGAGTCGTATCGAGGACTTCGATATAATCGATTCAGCTCCCCCCACTTCGGTGATTATGAAGTCTATTCTAATCCCTTTATATAATCTTTTCTAGGGTTCACCTGAGCAGAAAGCCGGGTTTTAAAGTTTTCAATAGTACCCTTACCCCTAAAAAACTATTATCAAAAACACTATAAATTTACACAGGGGGTTAAACCTACATTGTGTAGGTCAGTATATATTAATCGTTATTGTTCATGTTTTAAGTATAGTTGTGATGGTTTAAACGCTTACCAATTGTAACTTCTCTGAATTTAGGTTCCACGAGACCATTAATTTTTCTAAGCTTGAAGCTTGACTACCTATCAATTTGGGGCAAGTCTTAAATTATGTCGATTTTCAATATTGTAGGAGGGAGATAGCGTTGGCGACCAGAGAGGGAGAGCTGCCTCCCAGCTTACAGCAGCAGATTTTAAGGTTACAGCAGCTTCAACAGACTCTAAATATCATCTTAGTTGAGAGGCAGAGGCTTGAATCAGAATTACTTGAAGTTAAGAATGCACTGCAAGAATTAGAGAGAGTTACAGATGCTGCCATAGTATACAAAGCTGTAGGACCAGTATTAGTGCAGTCTTCCCGCGAGAAACTTCTACAAGAATTAAATGAGAAGAAAGAGCTTGCAGAGACAAGATTAAAGATTCTGGAAAAACAGGAGCAGAGAACTAGAAGCCAGCTTGATACATTACAGAAAGAAATACAGTCAGCACTTGCAGAGAAGAAGCTATCATAGAAAATGAGGAATGAATCATTTATCTCTCTTCTTAGTAGAGAATTAAGTCAACTAGCTAGCCTAAGAGTAAGTATCTTGACCCATGCTGGTGGCGATCCAGATTCAATCTGCTCAGCGTATTGTTTGAAGAAAATATTAAAAGAGACTTTTAATGTTGGTAATGTATGGATAAGTGTTCCAGATTCTCCTACAGCGCATACTAAAGCTCTAGTAGAGTATTTCCAGATTGAGGTTACCCGCGATGTTAGAGATGTGGATGCATACATAGTAGTTGATGTTGGTTCACCTGAACAGTTAGATGGATACTTTGAGGTTATCTCTAGAGGGGATAAACAGGTTATTGTTATAGACCATCACTCAAATACTATTAACCGTTATCCGCCCACGATTAAAGTATATTCTAGTGAGTATTACCAATCTACATCAGAGATCATCTATGATTTAGCTGAATACATCGGATTCAAGCTAGGTCTACTTGAAGCAGAAGCAATACTAATAGGTATGTATTATGATACTGCAAGGCTTTCAATAGCAGACTCGGAGACTTCCCATAAGTTATGTAGGCTCATCGATAGAGGGGTTAGTTTAGGTAACGTCTTAGCTAAACTAGAGCAAAAGATAGATATTTCAGAGAGGATTGCAAGATTGAAAGGAGCGGCGAGAATGAAGATCTATAGATTTAGAGACTGGTTAGTAGTAGTTACAATTGTCGGTGGATTCCAGAGTTCTGTAGCTCGTTCTCTCATTAATCTTGGAGCTCATCTTGCGATAGCTATAGGTGAAGTAGATAAATCAAGGGTAACAGCCTCGATACGTGCATCTCAAGAATTCGTAGAACAAAATAAGATAAACCTGGGTGTAGATTTAGCTGAAAGATTAGGGATTAAGCTGGGGGGCCATGGAGGTGGACATGCCTCAGCTGCTCATCTTGAATGTAAAACAACTCCAGGAGAATTAGCATATCACTTCATAGATGAATTAGCGAATAGGTTGAATATTAAGCCTGAGGTGTTAGGTGTCTGATAGCTGTAAAAACTAGTAATCTATGGTTTAAGTATATTGGTAGCAGTGAATGGGCATTGAGAGAAGTTAATCTAGAGATAAATGAAGGTGAATTCGTTGTACTTGCAGGTAGGAGTGGATGTGGTAAATCAACTCTCTTAAGATGTTTTAATGGTTTGATACCACATTTCTATGATGGTGAAATGGTTGGAAAAGTAGAAGTATGCGGTCTTGATACTCGTCAGCATCCACCATACATTCTATCCCAGTATGCTGGTATGGTCTTCCAGAACCCTGATAACCAATTATTTGCTTTAACAGTAGAAGCTGATGTAGCATTTGCTTTAGAAAATCTATCATTTCCTAGAGATGAGATTAAGGAGAGGGTTGACCAAGCTTTGAAGATTATGGGTATAGAAGAGCTAAGAGACAAGTCAACATTAGAGTTATCGGGAGGTCAGAAACAGAAGGTTGCAATAGCATCTATCCTAGCTATGCATCCAAAGATACTCTTGCTAGATGAGCCTACAAGCTCTCTAGACCCATTCTCAGCTAAACAATTAATAGATACAATAATAAGCTTAAATCAAAAACATAGAATAACCATACTTATCGCAGAGCACCGCCTCGAAATGCTCCTACCATATGCATCACGCATAATCATAATAGATAATGGAAGAATAGTTCTAGACGGTAACCCCAGAGAGATATTGGAGAAATACGATGTAATACCTTATGGAGTATCAGTCCCAAGGATAGTTAAAGTTGTAATGCATTTAAAGAAAACCTTGAACAACTCTCTTATCCCATGGACACCCCTCTCTGTTGAAGAATTCGTTGATATTATACGTCGGTGGGAGGAGAAATGATAATCTTCGAGAACGTAGAATATGTTTACCCTAATGGCTTCAAAGCACTAAATAGAATTAATCTAGAAGTAAATTCAGGAGAGGTAGTTGCTTTAATGGGTGAGAATGGTGCAGGTAAGACAACCTTATTAAAACATCTAAATGGATTACTGAAGCCTACCTCAGGGAGGGTCCTTATAGATGGGGTTGACACTAGACATTCAACAGTGGCTTCCCTCTCAAGAAAAGTTGGAATAGTTTTCCAGAATGCTGAAGATATGTTTTTCTCTCCAACAATCCAGGAAGAGATAGCGTTTGCATTAAATAATTTCCACTTTCCAGGAGACGTTATAAGGAAGAGAGTTGACTGGGCTCTAAAATTCATGGAGCTTGAAGAATATAGAGAGAAATCACCTTTCTTACTTAGTGGAGGAGAGAAGAAGAGGCTAGCCTTAGCAATAATTCTTGCATGGTCTCCAGATATCGTTGCTTTAGATGAACCTACAGTAGGTCAAGATATACTCCAGAAAGAGAAGATGATACAAATCATAAGACAGGCCAACCAGCAGGGTAAGACAATAATTATATCTTCACATGATGTCGAGTTTATCGCTGAACTTAAACCAAGAATAATACTGATGAGTAAAGGTAGAATAGTTAGAGACGGTCCATCTGAAGAAGTCTTAACCGATATCTCCATACTTCAAGAATGTAGATTACTACCTCCTCAGATAGTCTCATTAACATCTAAGCTCGATTTCCTAGGATTAAAGCCCAAGCTAGCTAGACCTGAAGAAGTAGCCAACGAGATTGCAAGAAGAGTGAGGCATCTTGTCAACTATTCTTAGAGGTCTCCAATTCTATCCTGGAAAGACTATAATCCATAAACTTGATCCCAGGGTTAAGCTAGTGATATCTCTTCTACTCATGGCCACTGCAGCATTGTATCTAGAAGTAACAATAATAACCATAGTGATAGTTGTCGAGGCTCTGCTATCAATAGTAGCGAAGGTTTTTAGTAGATGGGCTAGAACAGTTTATGGAGCAGCTCCACTAATAATCCTCGTATTCATAGCAAACTTCTTATTCAAACTCTCTATGCCCGGTCAATCTCTCAGCTTCCAGAGCATATATGAATCTCTCCAACTAGCTTATAGGCTTGTAGCCTTTCTAGCATCATTCTCAATCTTCTTCTTGACAACAACCCCAGAGGAGCTTGGAATGGCTTTAACAAAAATGAAGGTACCCTACATGTATACCTTTGCTTTTATCTCAGCTATTAGATTTACTCCAATACTTGCAGAAGAGCTCCAATCAATAGTAGATGCACAAAGGAGTAGAGGGTTAGAGCTTGAGAAGGGAAACATAATAACTAGGTTGAGAAGATATATCCCGATACTCGTTCCATTAATGGTTAATGTCTTAAGGAGATCATATGAACTGGCAGAAGCAATAGAAGTAAAATGTTTTGGTGCAAAAAAGAATAGAACATACCTTAGAGAACTAAAAATGACAACTAAAGACTGGATAACGCTATCAGCCTCAATCACACTTTTTACTGTAGCAATCTATATTAGATACTTTTCAAGAATCAGTATCCCATAACCGACCGATATGCTTACCCTCTTGGAGAATAATGAACACTCCAAGTTAAGATTCACCTCCACATGCTCCTAACCTCTCCAGTCTTTCAAAGATTCTAGATGTTCTGGACTTCCCATAATTTAGTCTAAAGCTCTAACTCTACTTTTCTACAAAGCGAACGATAAACCTACTAAGCTGCTTAGAACCTTGCACAATGAGTATATATAAGATTATGTTGGAGTATTCTTAGGTTAGAATCTTGAAGGAATTGAGAATTCTTAAGCCGGGTGTAGTTATAGTTGATAGAAGAGAAGAGAAGTCTGCGGTCCCTTCTTTACTGATAAAACGTGGTTTAAGTGTTAGGTTCGATATGCTTGAAGTTGGAGATTATGCTCTGCCTGGAGATATACTGATTGAGAGGAAGACGGTTAATGATTTCATATCTTCAATCCTTGATGGTAGATTGTTTGACCAAGCATTGAACCTCTCTAAAGCATCCAATAACCCAACATTTATAATCGAGGGGGATATTAAGAATGGGTTAATGTATTTTGAGAATGTAAATGCTTTCTGGGGAGCATTAGCAAGTTTAACATATGATTTCAAGCAGACTGTTTTCTTTACAAATTCTCCTGAAGAAACCGCTACATTGATAACTGTAATATCTAAGAGGAAGAAGGAAAAAGAAGAAGACGTATGGGTTAAACCTAGAAAGAAGAAAGCAGAACTAAATGAATTACAGATCTTTGTCTTAACATCTCTTCCAGGGGTAGGTCCTACAACCGCTAAGAGATTACTAAAAACTCTCGGGAGCTTAAGAGAAGTATTCAATGCTGAACCAAACGTCTTGTCAACGGCCGGTAAGATACCCGCTGAGAAGAGCTTAAAGATATATGAGCTGATAAACGCTAAGTATAAGGAGGATAGAGGTGAACAACAGTCTAAGATTGATGTATTCTAGGACTCCACTAGTGAGAAGATGGATTATGTAGAGTAGGGGTGGATTTACCTGCCCTCTAATAATCTTCTAACCTGTCTTCCAACTACTTCGAGAGGATGATTTGAGACTTCCTCCATCTTCTCCCTCAGGATTTCTCTAGCTCTCGGATTTCCTGTCCACATCTTCTCGAAGGTTCCATCTTTAATCATCTTGAGCGCTTTTAACATATTCTGCTTAACATTTTCATCAACTATCTGTGGACCGATTACTAATCCACCATACTTAGCGGTATCAGATACAGATTTAAGCATCTCCATTAATCCACCTCTATATATTAAGTCTACTATCAGTTTTAGCTCATTACAGACTTCAAAGTATGCTAGTTCAGGCTGGTATCCATTCTCTATAAGTACTTCGAAACCCTTCTTTATCAACTCCATTACACCACCGACGAGGACAGCTTGTTCTCCTAGGAGATCTGTTTCTGTTTCTTCTTGGAAAGTTGTCTCTATTACTCCTCTCCTAGCTGCACCTATTGCTTTCGCTATAGCTAATGCTTTCTCTAAAGCTTTTCCAGAGAAGTTTCTTCCAACAGCAACTAACGCTGGGACTCCATCACCCTTCAGATACATTTCACGTAGTATTGGACCTGGACCCTTAGGTGCAATCATAATTACGTCTACCCCACTTGGTGGGTCTATAAGCTTAAAGTGGAAATTGTATCCATGTGAGAATCCAAGTGTTTTCCCAGGCTTCATGTATGGTTCAATAGACTCTTTATAGACTTTTGGCTGCTCAGTATCTGGTATAAGGAGATGTATTATGTCTGCTTCTTCTGCTGCTTCTTCTATACTCTTAACTCTAACGTTATCTTGTAATGCTTTCTTCCATGATTCTCCTCCCTGTCTTACTCCAACTATAATGTTAAGTCCTGAATCTTTCATGTTGAGGGCTTGAGCTCTACCTTGACTACCATACCCGATTACTGCGATAACTTTACCATCTAAGACACTCATATCTATTTCATTATCTCTCCATATCTTCGCCATGATAATCTACCCCCTCATACCATTATAAATCTCTTTCTTATCTAGTTCTCTCCACCAAACCTTCAAGACTTCAACATAGTTTTCATAGATTGTGGCGAGTCTTTGAGCATTCTTCTCATTAGATTTTACCTCAACGTAAAATAATGCTTTACCATCCTCCCTAGTTAAACTATAATATAATCTAACAAGCTGGAATAATTTAGGTGAACGCCTAACCGTACCAGCAATCTTTTCAACTATATTGGGTTGGTCTATTACCAAACCCCAAATGAGAAATCTCTTTTCAAAAACTTCTCTGCTCATTTCTTAGGATACCCTCCTGGAATTATTATATCCTTGTAGCTTCTACCTGGAGGTACGAAGGGTAGGACATCAGCTTCTGGATCAATTATCACATCAACTACTAAAGGGGTATTGTTTCTAATTGCATTAGAGACTGCTTTCTCAACTTCTTCAGGGGTTTCAGCTCTTACACCTTCTACACCGTATGCTTCTGCAAGCTTAACAAAGTCAGGTGATTCAGCAAATTGGACGGCCATATATCTTCTGTTATAGAAGATTCTCTGCCATTGAGCAACCATGCCAAGCATTCTATTATCAAGTATAACTACGATAACAGGTATATTTTCTGTAGCTACTACAGCTAGATTATTCTCATTCATGAGGAAACTTCCATCACCCGCTATATCCATCACAGGGCATTCTGGTCTGGCTACTTTTGCACCTATAGCAGCTGGGAACCCGAAGCCCATTGTTCCAAGGCCTCCAGATGTAATGAATGTGCCTGGTTCGAGTATGGTCCAGAATAATGATGACCACATTTGATTCTGACCAACCTCAGTAGTTACAATAGTATTTGGGGGTGCAGCTCTCCTTAAAGCTTTAAACAATAATGCTACCTCAGACCTTCCGATGACTCCATCTTCACCTATTACCTCTTCCCACTTACCCTTAATCTCATTTATTTTATCTATCCATGTATTCTTACCATCTTTAGCTAGGATTTTAGGTAAGGCTTCAAGGATTGCTTTAATAGCTTCATCAGCTGAAGCTATTAATCCAAGATAAACTTCCTTATTCTTACCTATCTCTGAAGGGTCAACGTCTATATGGATTATCTTAGCTTGTTGACCGAATTCATCAATCTTACATGTTGTTCTATCTGATAATCTTGCTCCAATAATTAATATCAAATCTGAGTTCATTATAGCTTCATGAGCTACCGGGTTTCCATGCATACCTACGCATCTTAGAGATAATGGGTGAGTTTCAGGTATCACGCCTTTACCCATAAAAGTAGTTGCAACAGGTATAAGCAGGGTCTCAGCTAACCGTATTAGAAGCTTTTCAGCTCTAGCCCATTTAACACCTCCACCAGCCAATATTACTGGTCTCTCAGATTGAAGTAGTTCTTGAACAATCTTCTTAACTATAAGAGGGTCAGGTGGTGGAGGAGAAACAATCTTCACTAACATAGAATTTTTCTCAAAGTCTACTAGCCCCGTTCCTACCTGGATATCTCTAGGAAGGTCTATAACTACTGGGCCTGGTCTTCCCGTTATTGCTAATTTGAAAGCTGTCATAACAGCATTCGGTATCTCTCTTACAGACCTTACTTGATAGCTCCATTTAGTAATCGGCGTTGTTAACCCAATAATATCTGTTTCTTGGAATGCCCCCTTTCCCATCATAGTTGTAGCTACCTGACCCGTGAAAACAACGATGGGAGACGAATCCATGTAAGCATTTGCAATCCCTGTTACTAGGTTTGTTGAGCCTGGTCCTGAGGTAGCCATGCATACTCCAGGTTTCTTAATTGCTCTAGCGTATCCATCAGCCATGTGAGCTGCATGTTGTTCATGTCTGGTTAAGATATGTCTTATCCCTGAATCTCTTAATTCATCGTATACTGGCATTATAGCTCCTCCTGGAATTCCGAAGATTACCTCGACCTTAATCTTTCTTAATGTTTCAACTAATGCTTTAGCACCAGAGGCTTCAATCATTTCTCATCTCCTCCTTTTCAAGTAATTGATTTAAAGCATTAATCAATGCTTGTGCAAAAGCTATAGAGTGCGAATGGTGAATACCTCTCCCAACAACTTCATTGTTATTATTCGTACATAGTATTACTTCAGATTCAGATACCAACTTCATGCTTGGAGCTAACCAGACTCTGTAATCACTTAGACTTGATCTATAAGTTCTCTCTAATGATGTATAGTAAATGTTCGTTAAAGCTTCTATTTCATTCCTTCCAAAACCTGTTAAGACGTAGTCTTCCCCCAATATATTTAGATGTAGTAATGCGGTCGTGCCAGTTTCTGTAGAATGTAAACATATATCCTTAATAACCGCTTTCTTATTGATATTGCATCTATCGGTAACACCTACTAGCATCTCTAGGAATTGTATCTCGTTAATTTTATGGCCTAAGTCTCCTATATTCTTTATCTCTCTTAGAATCGTTTCTGCTTGGTCATCATTCAGTCTAACTCCAAACTGTCTAGCTAGCTCCATGACTGAATGTTTTCCTGAATGTTTACCTAATATTATCTTCCTCTTTCTACCTACTCTCTCAGGTTCTATTGGTTCATATGTTTGAGGTGACGATATAACTCCGTGGACATGTATCCCACTCTCATGGCTAAAAGCATTCTCACCAACTATAGCTTTATTCTTTGGAACGATAATTCCAGTTAATTTTTCAACAAGCCTTGAGACTCCATATATTTTTTCAAGTTTAACATTTGTTTTAACTCCATATAACGTATGTAATGCTACTACGATTTCTTCTAAAGATGCGTTACCCGCTCTCTCACCTATACCGTTTATCGTTGCATGTATTATTTCTGCACCAGACTCAACAGCTGTTAGAGAGTTTGCTACAGCTAAACCCATATCATCGTGGCAATGTATAGCGATAGGAACCTCTAGACTCTTCTTAACCGTGGAGACTATCATCCTGATAATTGAAGGAACTGCGAACCCAACTGTATCTGGAATATCAATACTGTCTGCCCCTACTTCTTCAACTGCTTTAAACACTCTAACTAGGTAGTCGAGATCTGTTCTAGTAGCATCTTCAGCTGAAAAGTGGATTGTTACATTATGGTCTTTAGCATATTCCACCATTCTAGTAGCTTTTTCAATTACTTCTTCTCTACTCATTTTCAACTTATGCTTTAAGTGAATATCTGAAGTAGCGATGAAGATATGTACCCAGTCCGCTTCGCACTCAATTGCTTTATCAATATCTAGTTTATTGGCACGAGCTAAAACACATGTTTTTGATCTTAGATTTTCTTTTACAATCTCTTTTATAGCTTCTTCTTCACCTTTAGAGACTATTGGAAATCCTAGCTCGATTACATCTACTCCTAATTCATCGAGAGCTTTCGCAATCTCTATCTTGTTATCTTTAGTTAATGCTACTCCAGGTGTTTGCTCACCATCTCTAAGAGTTGTATCAAAGATCTGGACTCTTTCAGGGAGAATATACTCTCTGGAGATAATGCTTCTCCAAGCCATATAGACCACCTAGAAGAGGGTAATGAGCAAAACAAAGTAAAAGATGATAGTTACTTCTACTATGGTGCTAGTCAAACTCTTGGAAGCAGTTAGGAATATCGAATTTGGAGCAATATTCTCACCACACTCTTGTAGATAGAATTTTTTCTTTAATACTATTTAAATTTTTAGGCAAGAGGTTCGAGCACTCATTATATTAAAGATGAGACAATAAGTTTAACCTGAAAAATAGATATAACTTGCATATTTAGAGGGTCTTACGGGTTTAAATTGGTGAGAATTAGCGTTATACATGGTGATGGTATCGGCCCTAAAATAGTTAACGTAACTCTTAGAATACTTGAAGAAGTATCAGACCTCTATAATCTCAACCTAGAGTTTATTGATGCACCTGCAGGAGATAATGTTTTAAGAGAATTTGGGGAAGCATTGCCAAAATCTTCTCTTGAGAAGATTGTTAACTCGGATGCATGTCTTAAGGGACCAGTAGGTGAGACAGCTAGAGATGTAATAGTATACCTGAGACAATATCTAGACCTCTATGCAAATATACGTCCATTCAAAACTTTTAGAGGCATTAAGAGTTTCTGGAGAAACATAGACTTAGTAATTGTTAGGGAAAATACTGAAGACCTATATCGTGGAGTAGAAGATCTTGGTCCAGACTATGCAGTAGCATTACTGGTTATAACTAGGAAGAGAACAGAGAGGATAGCTAAGATAGCTTTCGATCTAGCTCTAAGAAGAAGAAAGAAAGTTACGATAATCCATAAAGGAAATGTTTTGAGAAGCTACCTCTACTTCAGGGATGTTGCAGTAGAAGTTGGAAGAAGATACGATAACGTTGATGTTGAGGATATGTATGTAGATAATGCAGCATACCAATTAATTATAAACCCAGAAAGGTTTGATATACTATTAACACCAAACATGTTCGGAGATATTTTAAGCGATGAAGCTGCTGGATTAATTGGATCTATAGGGTTAACATGCTCAGCAAATATTAGTGATGAACATGGATTGTTTGAGCCTGTACATGGGTCTGCACCAGACATTGACCCTGAATATGCTAATCCACTTGGTCAAGTTCTCACAGGGTCAATGATGCTCGAATGGTTATCATATAAGAAGGGGAGGAGAGAATTCATGGATGCATCAAGAGAAATAAGAGAAGCAGTTGAGAAAATCCTAGAAGATGGAGATACTCTAACACCAGATCTTGGAGGGAAAGCTAAGACTGATAATGTAGCCCACAAGATTATAGAGTATATAAGAAGAAAACTTATTTAGTGAGGATAGATGAGATCTCGTGATGATCCTACAGTTGAATGTAAATCTTCAATCTATAGAATCTCTTCCTGCTATAATCTTCTTAATACTCGGTCTCATACTAGTCTTCTATGGAAGGAAGTTGGTTAAGATAATTACATTCATAGTTGGAGGGATAATTGGAGCAATCTTAATCTATGAATACATAATTCCATGGCTTAAGATAAGTGAACCATTTAACTACATAATAGCATTCTTAGGATTCATAATATCTGGAGTACTAGCAATAGCTTTAATCCACCTTCTTGGAGCAGTAATAGCAGGATACTTAACTTATAGATTTGTTAACCCCTATTTCCAAGACTGGATGCCCCCATTAATAATAGCCGTAATAGTTTTTGCAGTAGTATTAGTACTCTTCAACAAGCTACTTTCAATTGGGACAGCAGTACTCGGCGCGATCCTCGTCTCCTACTCTATAAATATATTCATATCCTTGGGAACAATAGCTTCTCTCATAATAATAATAGTTCTCGCAATTGCAGGAGCATACTACCAGCTTAAGCATTAATGGATCTAGATTTCTCAGAACCTAGTTTATAGGAAAGGTCCGCAGCTTCCTCAGGTTCTCCTGTAAAGTAGACTCTAATTATCCTTCTATGATCTAAATAGCCATCAATACATATCTTCTCAAGGTTGTCCGATGGATACCCCGTCCCAGTCAAGATTATGAGAGGTATAGCATATAAGTATGCGAGGTATGCTTCAATTATCGTTCCCGCTCCACCACCAAGGACTACGAATGAATAGCTACTGCGTACAAGCATTATGCTCCTAGTCTGGAATGTTACACCAGTAAGTATCCTTATAGTATTGTATGGATTGTATCTTGGGTCTCCAGGCTTCCTCCCCTCATCTTCTACTGGTATGAAGCCTATTGTCTCTCCACCATGTTCAACAAATTCTTTACATACGATCTTCATTAATCCACCATCTCCTCCGCTTAATAGCTTAACTTCATCTTTATACTCAGCCAATCTCTGAGCGAATCTCCTAGCCTTCCTAACAGCATTCTCCAGTAACTCTCTATCACTTGAACCAGCTATCCCAATCGGGATGTACCTTCTACTCACCTCTATCACCTCTAAGATACATTAAATTCGTTACGGTTGTTCTTGATAGTTATTTCCAGTTGATGTAGTTTAGAGGTAGAGTAATGTATTAGTATAACCCTAATCCTGACTACTTTATAATATAAGTATTGGAAAGTTTAGTGCTTCTTTAAGCTTCTTTTCTTCTATCTTAATCAAGGCTTATCATGAGATATCAACTAGATAAGCATATTCAAGAACTTCAATGGAAACCCTCAACGAGTATGCTGGAAAACATTATGATTAAGTTCTCTCTTAAAATAATTTAGTAGAAGAGATGAAGAGAATCTATTTAATCTTCGGATTTTTGATGTTGCATTTTTATCTCTCTTTAACTGAGACTTATGATTTTACTCGTCTACAGCTTTATGAGCTATCCTAAGCTGTGAGGATAATGTCTAGTAACTGTGGGTATTGTTCAGGAAGCTTTAATATTCCTGAAAGATTAGTATCTTCGAACGATGCGATAACATCTCCCTTCAATCCGACTGCTTCCTCCACCTTCTTGATAAGCACTATTTTTAATGCTCTCTCATACTCCTTAACTAAGCTATAGAATCCTTCTAAGATGAGGAAGTCTACTTCTCCTCTGGTAAGGCTTAATAGATCTTCTATGGAATTAATGCTTCTATCTCTCCAGATTATTGCTACTTCTCTTGGGGAGATTATTATGTTTGGGTTTGCTCCAGCTTCACTATGTTTCCAGCTATCTTTACCAGGTTGGTCGATACTGAAATCAGCATGGTGGACATGCTTAGCACTAGCTACTTTATATCCTCTCTCCCTTAAGCTCCTTATCAACATTACTGCAAGCCTAGTCTTACCAGACCTCTTATAACCAACGATAGCAATAACCTTCATTAAAGACACCATGCTAAGAATTCAGCCATGATGAATATAGCTATTACTCTCAAGAGCGGAGAGTGCTACCGTATAGGAGAACATATATTCAGCTTTACTTATTACTTCATCGAGTTAGATTGAGTTTTGAAGAAGCAGAACTAATTAGAGAAAGAGCTCAAATGTTTCTTGAAAATGCAAAACGCCTCATAGAAGAAGGCTTCTATGACCTGGCAGCATTCAACATAGAGCAATACTGTCAACTGATACTGAAGTATAAACTCTTGATAAAAACTGGTACCTATCCAAGAACACATTCATTGACACGGCTCGTGAGTGAACTTTCAAAACTAGCCTCAACACTCAATATATTAATTGACAAAGAAGAATATCTATTGATGTTAACGAAGATTGAAGATGCATGTATTGGTTCAAGGTATCTTCCAAGGAGGTATAGCAGAATAGAAGTGGAGGCTATGATGAAATTCATAGTCGAAGTGGTGAAACCACTTGTCGAGAGAATCTAGCTTCGATATCTATATAGAAGAGGGGAAACGTTTAAACTATCTATTCAGCAATCTAGGAAGAATCTTAGCGGATGTTAAGCATCAGGTACAGCTGCTACTACCAGGGTCAGAGGTATACTTGTTCGGTTCCGCAGCTAGAGGCAAGTATACTGCTTTGAGCGATATAGATATGCTAATCATATCAGATATAGACGATTTAGAACAGATTGATAAGATAAGAGCTTCTCTTAGACGAAAATATATAGATTATCCAATTGAATTCCATATAGTCAGCAAGCTAGTTTATGATAAATGGTATAAGAGATTCATACCGGAGGAAGAATTAATTAAAATATAAGTGAGCACTCAGAATAGGCTTCATTGATTTGAGTTATCTAGATGCTTTATGGTTATCTAGGTATGTGATGTTTAGCTCTATTCCACCCTAACTCATTAATACATACTTGGATTTTACTGTCCATCTCTGTATCTTCCCCACTCAAGCATCTTTTCACATCAATCAATGTATGTAATGCAAGATGATATACATTCAAGCTAAGGTATTCTCCTGCCTCGAACTTGTAAATCTCTAATGCTTCATTGATTCTTTGAGAGTTTTCAGTAGTTAAAGCCTGGATAAAGTAAGGGTTGAGATGCTCGATGTATACGTTGTCTTTAACCACTCCATCAATAGGCGGTATCTCCGGGTTAATTATCTCTCCTTTAAAATTTACACCTACGAGTTTTCTAGGGTCATTTGTAACATTTTTTACATGAGCTAGGAGTATCCTGCTACAGCTTCTTAAAGTATCTGTTGCACGACCATAGATTCCACGTAGCTTAGCAACTACTTCAAGATATTTTCTAGCATTCTTCGTGAAGTATTGTATCGTTGAAGACAATGCACCGTTCCCCCACACTATACTCCCACAATCCACGTTTAGACTTCTACACATATCTATGAAGTGGCCTAAACTTTCTTTATCAATCCACGGCATATCTCCTGGAACTATGAGGTACTCGTCAGCTTCAACATGGAATAATGCAGTAAGCATCCCCCTGAGAGGTCCACTACAATTAATGTTGGGATCATCGATAATGAATCCATCTACATGAGCATGTGATTCTTCCAAAAGCTTAGATGCACGTTCTTGATCCCTAACTATTAGGAGAACCTTATCCGATAAACCTCTAACAGCAGAAGCAACTATCGATATGAGGGGTCTATCCTGAATCCTCCATAGATACTTATCCCCCCCAAACCTTTCTGATAAACCACCTGCCAGCAATACCCCGTAAAGCATTTAGACTCAACTAAAATTTATTACGTCACCATGATTAATAAATTATCTCCATGTAAACGTGTCATGAAAATTGATTTACAATTTAACAGGTTAATGACCTTAAAGTTATATTCCTAGAGCTTGAGCATATTCTTAATAATGTTAATTAATTTTTTTACATCTTCAGCGTTTTCTTCAACCATTTCGGGTGGAAGCCAGTTCTCATAGAAGTTTTGATGCAGCATTCCAGCAGACTGCCAAAGCCTTCTAATATCTGGATTTCCAGCTTCCTTCTCCAGCTTTAAGATAAAGCTATGTAATTCATCGTGACTTCTTAATTCAAGACCTCTCTCAGCTGCTATTGCCTTAACTATCTGGGTGGCAGAACCCCAAAATTTTTCAGAAGCTTGAACATAGTCTTTCTCTTTAAGCAGTTTCTCACCTTCCATAAGATACTTCTGACAGAGCTTTAAGTAGATCTCAGCTTTAAGCCCTGGGTCGCCAGGATCATAATACTTGAGAACTGCCTCACTAATCAGTTCTTCTATAATTTTACCCTCTGACTTAGCTCTCTCTTTCAGAATAACTAGAAGCTTCTCAGGAACCTCAAATGTAATAGTCGCCACGATTCTTCCACCATCAACCAAGTCAAACATAATAATTAACTTTTCATGAAATACTCATCAGTAAACTATCAGTCTAGAGCTCTCTCTGAGTTTAGAATAAGACCCATAATATTTATTTTTAAGATAGCCTGATTTTTCTTACATGCCTTTAGAATATAGATTTAGAGCTAGACCTTACGATGAAGCTTTGAAGTCTGCTCTTCAAGCTTTCCCACAGAAAGCAGCATATGAGCTTGTCCCTGCGTCTGAAGCTCTTGGAAGAAGGATAGCAGAAGACATCCAAGCACCGTTCGATATGCCTAGAAAGAATATAGCATTTTACGATGGCTATGCTGTGAGATATGAAGATACTAGAGGTGCAACTGCATCTAATCCTGTCAAGCTCCTACTGGTCGGCTCTGTTTTGAAGGATGGTGAGGAAATAGGTTTAAGAGTTGGGAGGGGAGAAGCAGTATATCTTGCAACTAGTTCTCCTCTACCTGAAGGTGCTGATGCAATCGTTAGAGAAGAGTTTACATTAAGGCAGGGAGACTACGTACTAATTAAGAAGGAGGTTGAATTATACGAAGATGTTGTATTGAGAGGGGAAGATGCTAGGAAGGGGGATGTCCTAATATCTAGAGGCTCGGTCATTAGACCTCAAGACCAAGTCCTATTACTGGAGATAGGCTTAACTAGGGTCAAAGTCTATAGAGAGCCAACAATTGGGATAGCATCGGTGGGTGATGAGCTTCTAGAAAGATTTGAGAAAGGAATACCATACCCAGACAACTACTTCTTCCTAGTATCATCTACACTCCAGCTAATAGGTTGTAAAACAGTTTCCATTGGAATTCTTAGAGATGACCCAGATGAGATAGTAGGATTCATCTCAAAGAATATCAGCTACTATGATGCTTTAGCATTAATCGGTGGAACAGCTAGAGGTGTAAGAGACTATACAGGCATGAGTGTAGAGAAGATAGGTGAAGTAATATTCCATGCAACAACATTGAGTCCTGGGAAGGTTTCAGGTGTATGTAAAGTAGATGGTAAACCAGTATTCCTCGTACCAGGACATATCGGCTCAGCAACCTCATGCATATGCAATATAATCATACCAATCATCTCAAAAATATATTATGATGGGATAGGTCTTCTACCTAAAGTCTTAGCTAAGCTGACCATGCCTATAGAAGCTAGACCTGGATTATACACCTTTAGAACTGTTATTCTAGAATGGGATAATGATGGTTTAAGAGCGACACCACACTTGAAGAGGCTTGGAGGCTCAACACTAATCACAATACTATCGAAAGCTGGAGGATACATCCTAATACCTCCGGGAGTAAAGCTATCATCTGGAGAAATAGTTGAAGTAACCCTCCTAAACCCACTTGAAGTATTCTCATGGAAACTCTCTTGAGAAAACTTCGTTATGAATGAGGTTGATTCCTTCCTACTTAATAGTATTGTTTGTGTACTACATTAGAAGAATATATGACCACCAGCTCACATCTAGCTAGTTTTATGAGGAACATAGTAAATCTGGGATAAATTAATCTAGTCTCTAAAAATATTTTATTAAGTAGAGTAATTAATTTATAGGCTCTACCTCTGGTTGGAGAGGTTACGAGAGATTGAAGACAAAAATTCATAGATTATTCATCGTTATCCTACTATCCTCAACAATCTTCATAGCTGCACTTACGCTCTTCTTAATGCTTCCACCTGGAGTGAGCACACATCTAAGACTCTATGAAGAAGTACTAGGTAATGGTAGGATACTCATATGTGGACAAAACACAACTATCTCTCATGCATTGGTCGTGATTCATGGAGGTAGAGCATCTAGCCAAGCAGCTGTAGAATACTGTAAAAGCTTTTATGATAAATTAGGTGACTTGGGATTTTTAGTTTTTTCTATTGATTACCCGGAAAACATGACTTTGATGGATGAAATAAACTATGTTGTTAAAGCTATTGAATACATTAAGATGAAATACTTCATCAATTATGAAAAGATGTGCATAATTGGAACAAGTAGAGGTGGATATCTAGCATTAATGGCAGGTATAAAAACTGGTCTTGAATGTATTGTAGATGCGTATGGTCCAACAGATTTAGAGGAAACCTTTAACCATGCTAGGAGAGACCCTGCGTTATGGTCTGAGTGGGGCGGATACTACACCAGCATAATTAAAAACATTGAAGATAATAAGCTCAATAAAACGCTAGTTCTTCAAGACCTCTCCCCGATATATAATGTAGCGAAGATTCATGGGAGGATCTTACTAATGCATGGATTAAGAGATGAAACAATCCCGCCGACACATACCGTAATGCTTGCAGAAGCACTTGAAAAAGAAGGTAAAACAAACTATGTCATCAAGCTTTACGAAGAAGAAAGACATGGATTCTCACTCTTGAAGGGTAAACCATACGAAGACCTTAGAAAATTCCTACAAGAATTTCTAGAAAAAAGTTAGGAATAGTCAGAAACACTGTTTAGTATAACTTTGGTTAAAGAAAATCAGTCAATGAAACTTCTCCAGTCTTCTTTAATTCTTCAGGCTTAACTCCAAGGGGTTCAAGGATGCGGATACATGCTTGCATAACTTGTTTATCCAGATAGTATTCCCAGTCAATTTCATCCATACTAACTTTAAAATATGGCTTAACCCTTCTATACAATGGTCCACCACCACGAATAATGATGTATCCTACCTTATCTCCCGGCTGTATCCTCCATCCTTCTTGTATTAATTGACGTGCTACAACTATGTGGGGTTGAGTAGCCTCATACTCATCTAGTGGTCTAGTTATCTGCTTCCATATTATTAGCTGCCTCAATTCTATGTCTCCATCCAGGATCTTCTTAACGTATCTTCTAGAAGTCTTCAATGCTTCTTCTACATCTCCTTTCTCAAGTAATGTTTTAACGGTTTCTCTCTGTGCTTCTCTAGCTATCATGCTCCAGTCTCCTCTAACAGCTTCTAATCCAACAATATCTATCTTAGAATCTTCAGTTATCCCTGCATACTTCTTCTTAGCTTCCGTAAATAGTATCCGCTTATAGATTTTGTCAATCTTTGCTTCTAGGCCAAGGTCTTCTTCTATCCATTTAAGGAAGCTTTCAAGTTTTCCAATATAATCTTGGAGGAAGAGTGAATCTGTATCAGAGTATAGCACCTTCATACCGAGCTCTTCAGCTCTCCTCATTGATTCTAAGATGACTTGTCTACCCCAGCTTGTAGTAGCTTCTGCAACTTCCCTAGTATACCATCTTGCTCCAACCCATCCCGTATACCCATAAACTGCATTAGAAATTACTTTAACAGCTTTCTGACGAGCATTCAATACTCTGGCCTCGGTAGATTCAGGGTTAAGTATCTTCAGCTTCTCCTGTATCCTCCTCCTCTCAGATATTAATGTCTTTAATGCATGTGGGAGAAATCCTTCAGGTTCTTTACGGAATCTATAATTATTTGGTGAAATATATTCTCCATCCTCACTTAGAGTATCGAAGGAAATATTATACTTGATCATTAGGCTCGGATACATCGACCTAAAGTCTACTACTACAACATCTTTATGTAATCCAGGCTTAGGACTCTTGACGAGCCCACCAATATATGATACATGGGAGATCTCAGGCTTCTTAGGGATTAACTCATTCTTCTTTACAGCAAGATACATTAAGTAGTTTTCTACTCTAAATCCTGTAGATGCTGTTAAGACGTAATCAGCAGGCATTCCAGTCAGCTCACTTAGACTGAATATGTAATCTACTAGAGCTTCATAACATTTCAATAGTGCTTCTGCTCTCTGTATAGAGTATCTCTTAATTTTTTCAGGATTCTTCTCCCATGTTTCAGCTACTTCCCAATCTTCAACTGTATCAAAACTATATTGTAGACCTAGATAGCTGACAAATTCTTCTAGAGTCTCAACTGTCAGCTCAGGTATATCTCTAGCCATGTCTTCTAAGTCTATATTCAATCTACCTCTGATAGAGACATGTCCATGTATACTTGTATGAGGTTCTGAGCTAAGTCTTCCAATAGTAAGCTTTAATCCATTTATACGTGCCCTCTCCACCAGGTAATTCCAGTGAATTCTATTTGATGAAAAACCTACGATGACATCAGGGTCTTCTTCTTCTATGATTCTTATGAATTCTCGAAGTATTTCCTTCTCATCCCCCACTAACTGTATCTTTAATCCTTTCAATGTAGTAATAGAGATTATTATAACTGGGTCTCTCTCAGGTCGTGGAGAACCACTCTTAGAATAATACACTGCATCGAATGATAAGACATGGAGAGGAGGCGAAATCATATCTGGAATATACTCAACTCTCTCAGCTTCCACAATCTTAAATACACCATCTTCAATCAATTCACCTAAAACTCTTACTCCACCTGAAGGTTTTAATCCATTCTCTATCAAGTATTTTGTAGATGGTCTAATATCTTCTTCAAATACTTCGATATTCCTTAGTCCTTTTATAATCTTCTTAGCAGCAGACTCAACATCTTCTACATTAACATAAACTTTAAGAGCTTTAACATCTCTACCTCTAATTTTCCTATCAACTTCTTCAACTCTAAGCTGCTGACTTCTCAAATTCTCAAGAATATCTCTAATTTTATCTGATACAATATAAAAGCTAGGAGAATACGCTTGTTTAACAATGTATGTCTTCCCATCTTTGTCTTTACACCATAACCAGATAGAAGGGTTACCATCTTCTAACTCTACAGCAACATCTAAGAGCCAAAACTCTCCTATGAACTTCATTTCCTCTAACATAATATTCTATGGACAAGTAGATAAACTTGGACTCAAGAAAAACCGATGCATATATCTTTAAAGATTATGCTTGGTAAACAAGGGTATTCTATTAAGCCATTTTTAGCTTGTATCAGATAAAATTTCTTACTTCTGTTAAGCTTACAGCTCCTTTCCTATATTCTATATGTAGCTTTGAATAATCATACTATTAGGTTACCGCTTTTTACTTTCACTAATGGTATTGTTATATCGTTTGGTTCTGTTGAGAATTCATCTCCAAATCTAACTTTTCCAGTCACTCTATTTAGGTAAACGAATCTATTTTGAGGTATTTTCTCTAGTCTACTATAGTAGACTATTGGGAGTGTTGAAGCGAGAGGCTGTAAAAATACGAATGCAATCTTCTTCTCTACATCTATGTTGATTAAGGATACAGGCATGATCGAACTTAGCAAGATTAACTGCTCGAAGTCTTCTGTCTCAATCTTTATCTGGAAAGCCTGTTTGCTCATGGGTAGAATACTTGAAGACGCTGTATTTCTCTTTTTTCTTTATACATATCTATGGAAAGGATAAACCTCGGGGATCATTTTTGAAGCTTCCTCTAGATCCTTATGACTATCTATACTAATCCAGAACGCATCTGGAAAGATTGCAGCTTTAAGCTTAAGTTCACTGGCTAGCTTAGGGAAAGTAGTTCTCTCAATATCTCCCCTTTCAGGGAGATAATCGAATATCTCATTTCTGAAGATATACACCCCTGCATTTATCCAATAGTCTCTTATCCTAGGCTTCTCAATAAATGATTTTATCTTTAATGTATTTTTATCAAAATCAACTATACCGAACGTTGATGGTAGGGGGACAAGTGCTATAGCTCCAACATTATCGTCTATATATCTAGAAAACTCTTCTAAGTCTAGGTTAGTTAGTATGTCTCCATTAATTACTATGAATTTATCAGTATCTTCAAGTTCTTTCTTTGCATTCATTAACGCCCCACCTGTTCCTAATGGCTCAGACTCTACTACATATGCGACTTTGACATTGTATCTGCTCCCATCACCGATCACCTCCCTAATCCTCTGCCAAAGGTATCCTACACACAAAATGATATCATAGAATCCATAATGTCTCAGCCATAATATTTGCCATTCCAAGATTGGCTTCCCAGCTACTGGAAGAAGAACCTTCGGAGTATTCTCTGTTAATGGTCTCAACCTCTTACCAAGCCCTCCAGCTAAGATAACAATCTTATACATAGTCCCAAACCTTCAAGGTCAGGAGGTCAGTATTTCTAGCTTTTAAACCAATATATCTATGTAGCGATGCTTAGTTAAAAGTTTAAAATTTAAAATTACTCACCTTGACAATAGATGGGGGAAATGGCTGCTGATAAAGGTTTAAGAATTTATAATTCTTTAACCCGTGAAGTTGAGGAGTTTACTCCCATTAGTGGTAGTAAAGTGTTTATGTATGTTTGTGGTCCAACAGTCTATGACTATATGCATCTCGGACATATGAAAACTTACTTCTTCTATGATGTATTAGTTAGATATCTAACCTATAAAGGATACTCAGTCTTCTTCTTGATGAATATAACAGATGTGGATGATAAGATAATAAATAGGTCGATTGATAGAAGAATCCTAGCTTTTCTTAAAGATTCAGATAGGAAGATAAGTGAGATAATGAGTCAGCTGGAGATAGGGTTAGATTATACGAGAGAAAGAATAATCGAGTTGGTTAAATCTGGTTATATCGAAGTAGCAGGTATGCCAAACCTTAGAGAACAGTTAATAGAGTTGGATAAGAAGTTATCTCAAATAGAAGATGAAGATGAAAGAAAGATTCTAGAAAAAGAATATGCTCTTCTTGAAGGAAAATTGATGCTTGACAGCACTGTACGTCTTTCAGAAAATGGTAGGATGCTCATTGAAGAGATACTGCATAAGAATCGTAGTCTCGACCCTATAAGCTTAGCTAGAGAATTTGAAGAATACTTTAAAGAAGACTTACGTGCTCTTGGGATAAACTCGGTTACTTTATTTGCTAGAGCAAGCGATTTTATTCCCGAGATAATACAGGTTGCAAGTAAACTAGAAGAAAAAGGGTATGCATATGATACTCTGAATGCACTATACTTTAATTCATCTATGTTTAGAGATTACGGTAAGCTTTCAAGAGTCAATCCAGCAAGAGAGTATAGAGTCCATAGGATTGAGCCTGACCCGAATAAGAAGAATGATGCAGACTGGGCTTTATGGAGAAAGATTAGAGAAGGTTATCCTAAAGATCCATGCTGGCCTTCTCCATGGGGTTTAGGTAGACCTGGATGGCATATTGAAGATACATCAATAATATTGAGGCTTCTAGGTTCACAGATAGATATACATGGTGGAGCTAAAGAATTAATGTTTCCTCATCATGAAGCAGAGGTAGCTCAAGCTGAAGCATATACGGATGTTAAACCTTGGGTGAGATTCTGGGTGCATACAGATGTTTTAACAGTTAATGGTAAGAAGATGTCTAAGTCTCTTGGAAACTATATTACCGTTAGAGATGCAATGAAGGTTTTCGATCCAGAAGTGCTGAGATACTGGGTACTACTAACAAGATACAGGCATAGAATGGATCTCAGACTTCCCTTCGACCCTGACCCCTTGAATCCAATTAAGCCTGAGCATCTAATTGAAACACCTATAAAACAAGCTCAGCAAGGGCTTGAAAGACTATACAACGTTATACGTTATGCTCAGACAGCGCCTAAAGTTGAAAAAATAGATCCAGAATCAGAGAAGATTAGAGAAAAACTTCAACTTATGAGGAAAGAATTCTTAGAAGCCATGGATGATGATCTTGATACACCTAGAGCAATAGCTGTACTACATGATTTTGCTACATTATTCTTTAAGTATTGTCAAGAAAAAGGAGAAATAAATAGGAAGTTGGCAGAAGAAGTTTTAAGTACTTTTAGAGAGCTTGGAAGCATACTTGGGATACTCCAGAAAGATATTGCGAAGTTAAGTGATACGAAAATAGCTGAATTAATTGAATTAGTAGTAGATATAAGGAGTAAGCTTCGACAAAAGAAGGAGTATGCTTTAGCAGACGAGATTAGAGAGAGATTAAAGAATATGGGAATAGTCTTGGAAGATACCCCTTCGGGAACAAGATGGCATATATCCTGAAGCTGAATGTATTCAAACAAGTTACTAATATAGGCGGTACGAAAGCCGAACTCCGCATTTCCGTGTAATCTTACCATCTAAATATAAAGGAACTATGGAGATATTCATTATTGCATGGAATATGTGTATAATAGAAATGCTTAAATATCGTTTAGAAGCATAATTAGGTAAGGAGGTAAGGCTAATATACATGTTTTATCCTTTCAGTATTGGGGATATAAAAAATTTGTTTTTTATGGAGGTGAATGAAAAATGGAGAGAGTGAAGAGCTGGAAGGAAGGAATGATCTGTCCTGAATGTGGAAATGATATATTAGTAACTGACCCTAGGACGGGAGAAGTAACCTGCCCTAGCTGTGGATATGTAGTCTTAGAGAGAGATATAGATCGTGGACCAGAATGGAGAAGTATAGATGATGAAGAAGAAAATAGAAGTAGAGTTGGAGCACCACTATCTATAATGTATCGTGACCATGGTCTCTCAACAGTAATAGATAAGATTGATGAAGATGCTACTGGAAGAAAACTTCCGAAGGAAGCTAGAGAGAAGCTTCTTAGATTGAAGAAGCTAGATGCTACAAGCCAGGTAGATGCTTCTGAAGCTAGAAACCTACAGCAAGCTGTAAACATACTACAAATATATGTTGATAAACTCCATCTAAGCCAAGCAATAGCTGAGAAAGCTATGCTAATATATAGGAAAGCATTAAAAGAGGGATTAGTTAGAGGTAGAAGTATCAGGTCTATAATGGCTGCAGCAGTATATGCTGCATGCAGGTCTATGGGTGCTCCAAGAGACCTTAGAGAACTTGAGAAAGCATATCCAGTAGTTAAGAGGAAGACAATAGCTCAGGGATATAGATTACTATTGAAGTATCTGAAGTTTAAGGTTCCGGTAGCTGATCCAGCAATATACTTGAATAAGATTGCTTCAAAAGTTGGATTAGATCAGAGGACAGTTCAAGAAGCATTAAGGATACTGCAGGAAGCTGCGAAGAAAGGTGCTACTGTAGGGAAAGACCCTGTAGGTATAGCTGCTGCAGCTTTATACATGGCCTGCCAAGAAACAACTCAGAATATAACTCAGAAAGATATTGCTAGAGCTGCAGGTGTAACAGAAGTTACAGTTAGGAATAGGTTTAAAGGTCTTAAGGAAGTTCTTGAAGAATCTAAGGTGTCCAGCTAGACTACTTCTATATTTTCTTCGCTATGACCCATAGATAGTAATACTTCCTTAACTTTATCTCTATGGTCTCCTTGTAGAAGGATTACTCCATTCTTTACGGTTCCACCTGAGGCACATAAAGATTTAAGTTTCCTCGCTAATTGCTCTAGTTCATTCTTATCTCCATCTAATCCTTCAATAATTGTTACTGGTCTACCCCATTTCCTTGTCTCCAATTTTACTTTTATCCTCTGCTGCTCTCTACTTATTGTTTTACATACACAAATCGATTTAGGCAATCCACAAACTGGGCAGATCTCCGGCATTACCTACCTCCTTACTAGCACTCATGAAATAGTGTAGGCGGTTATATAAATATTCTATTCCAAAAATCATTGTCTATAGCTACCTATTTGCTTCTTTTTCTCTTCATATTCCCATCTGCTTATATATGGTTTAGCAGGTGCTCCTACGACAACAGTTGAAGAAGGTACATCATGGGTTACTATTGAGCCTGCACCTATTACTGAGTCATCCCCTATGCTGACTCCTGCTAAGATAGTTGAGTTAGCTCCTACAATTACGTTTCTACCTATCTTTACTCCTTGAAGCCTGCCTATTGGATACTTATCATTAGTTACAACAACGTTTGGACCAATAAATACTTTATCTCCAACTTCAGTTAAATGTGGAAGATATACCATAGATTGGATTATTACTTCTTCCCCAATATGTACTTCTCCATCAAGCTGTGTAAAACTACCTATTCTAGATCTTGAACCTACCGTTGAGTTGGAACGTATTAATACTCCGTGACCTAGTTCTACATTATCACCTATTCTTACTTTTTCATAAATTATTGAGAAGCTTCTTACTATGCATTTATCACCTATTGTAGCTCCATCACTCATATTATCTAGGGTGGAAAATTCAGAATCAGCAATTTTCAGCAGCTTCTCTCTAGATGGATACCCAACCTGAACCCACCTATCAATAAACGTATTCCTACCAATTCTTGATGGACCATATACTACTGCATCTTCTTCAACTCTTCCATAAATAACTGCTCTACTCGAGACATACCCACCCCTAGACATCAACCACCAACTCCTAATAACTTGATAATACATGTACTTAATATTCCCTTCATCATCTTATTCAATTAATGTGTATGGGTGCATGATTAGCTGTATCTCTAAGCTACTAGATTAGTATGGTTTTCTATCCTTGTTTCCGATTTATCTAGAAATAATAGATTTATCTCTAGATTCGTTCTCTATTATTAACGATGAATAGGATTATCAAGAACTTTGATCAGCTGATTCAGGAAAGAAGTGGTATTCTCTCTGATATTAGAGTAGATGTATTAGACGCAGCTGAGAAATCTATTGAAGAAGTATTGCCTCGGAATGCTTTACAGAAACATGTAAAAAGAGTTGGAAACATGTTAATAGTTAAGAAGACCAGATACAGATTGAATGCATTCAAGAAGGTGGTTGTATTAGGTACGGGGAAGGCATCTATAGGGATGGCTGAGTATATTGAAGAGATACTGCTGGATAAGATTGATTCGGGATTAATAATTGCACCTAGAGAGTTGGCATCAAAAGCTAGGTTGGAGAAGATCGAGGTTGCTCCTTCTACTCATCCTATTCCAAGTATGCTTGGAGTAAGAGCATCGGAAAGGTTACTAGAATATGCTAGTTCAGTAGATTCTGAAACGCTCGTAATCTTCTTAATTTCAGGTGGTGCATCTGCATTAACACCCCTACCAGCTCCACCTCTCACACTGGAAGATAAAGCACAGACAACTAAACTCTTACTAAGTTCTGGGGCAACAATAGATGAAATAAATATTGTTAGGAGGCATATCTCAGAGATTAAGGGGGGTAGACTAGTTAAGAAGCTTAATAATGCTAGGATAGTATCATTAATAATTTCAGATGTAGTTGGTGATAAGCTTGAAGTAATAGGCTCAGGTTTAACCGCTCCAGACCCAACAACATTCAAAGATGCATATGATGTCTTAAGAAGATATAATCTATGGGATAAAGTACCTGAAAATATAAGGAAGAGGATTGAAGATGGATTAAATGGGTTATTAGATGAGAATCCTAAGCCTGGAGATCCAGTATTCGATAGAGTTCAAAACGTAGTTGTTGCAAGTGTATCAGATGCTTGTAGAGCTGCTCGTAGATGCTTAACGTCAAGAAAATACCCTGCAAAAATATTGACAAGATATATGGAGGGTGAAGCTTCAGAAATTGGTAGATTCCTAGGGAGTATATTGAGAGAGCTAGCAGATAAAAAGGGGAGAATTGCATTAATATGCGGTGGAGAGACAACAGTAAGAGTTAAGGGTCATGGTATAGGAGGAAGAAACCAGGAACTAGCATTATCTACTTCTATAAACATTAGTAAGCTAGCTTACTCCTGCTTAGTAAGTATTGGGACAGATGGAGTTGATGGACCAACAGATGTTGCAGGTGCAATAGTAGACAATGAAACATATAGTGAAGCAGTAAGGAATGGACTTAACCCTATAATCTACCTAGAAGATAACAATTCATATGAATTCTTTAAACATGTAGGAGGTCATGTAATTACAGAACCAACCGGTACAAATGTAGGAGATATTGTAATAGCGGTTTACCGTAACCAATAGTTTGAGAGGTCTTGACTTACCAGACAATACTTACTATGAAAATACGATGAGAATACTGGGGAAGTGTTATGAGATTATGACTCCTAAAATAATGGAAACATTTAAAGAGTTGTTTCTAGAAAACTATACTGGAAAGAATTGAGGTTAAAAACGCTGGCAGCAGGCATACTAGCCTACTTTACATCTCTCTTACTACCTGCCTTCATATATACATATCTAATCTTCCAACAAATTTCTGACATCATATTGGATATAACGGTGATAGCAGCTGTAGGTATAGTAGTAGGATTAGAGTCTGCTCTAATCACTAAAAACAAGCTTAAAGCTGTCCTAACATCAGTTATAAGTGGAGTCCTAGGTCTACTGACACCCTACATATCTGATAGCATACTTCAAATCAGTCTACCACCATTATTATTGATAGTTCTGGGGAGACCTTTATTCCATCTCACGATTCTATCATCTCCAGCTCTAGCTGCAATAATCTCTCTAGCTTATCTAAGCATGGTGAAACCTAAGCCACAACCTATAATGGAATTAGAGGAGCGGAGAGAAGAAATGATAGAAGAGAGAAAAGAAGAGTTAGTAGTGGAGGAGAAACAGTTGGTTGAAGAACCTGTAAAGGAAGGGGTTCCTGTAGAAGCTATTAGAGAAGAAGCGGAAGCAGAGGTTAAGCCTACGGAGATTCCTACAGTTACACCTGAGCCTGAACTAGATATAATAAAAGAATTAGTTAAAGAAATAGAAGAAGAAACAAAAACTAAGGAGGAGGCTGTTTTAGAGGAAGCTCCGGTTACTAGAGAAGTTACTGTAGAAGAATTATTAAAAAAATGTAAGTATTGTGGGGAAATGATACCTTATGACTCGATCTACTGCCCACTATGTGGAGAGTACCAGGGAGAAGAATGAGTAAGCCTCCAACAACTATAAAGACTGCTTAAAGAAAGTAGTATCCGTAATCTAGTGAGCTCTTTTTTAGAAGCTGGGAATTTAGGGATTGAGAAGTTTTTTAACCTTGCCTATGAATCTAAGAGCATCCTCTTTATGGATATCAAAAGTCTCTTTATCGAGAAAGTTATGATAATAATTTGCATGCAGTGTCTCGAGGCTTGAAAATAACCTCGTATAATCAGGATCCCTCATGGTTCTAGTCAAGTATAAGGATACTTCTTTAAGGTCTCCATGACTACAATGTGGTAGGCTCGTCTTTTCGCTAAAAGCACTGAGGAGTGTTGCAACCGCTCCCCAAAGCTTCTCACCAGCTTGAACCAAGTCATTTTTCTGATATAGCTCCTCAGCTTCTTTAAGATACTTCTCTGAAAGCCTCATGTAAAGTTCGATTCTTGTAAAAGGATCAAGTTTTTCAGCTATACATTCTACTAATAATTCTTCAATACTTATGCCTCTTTTATTAGCGATTTCAAAGATAACGTTATAGATCTCGTCGGGGATAATGATGGTAGCCATTAACCTTTTCCCAGCTGAGAAGTTTAGAGCAAACTTATTAAACTTTACTAAGAACTTAATTTATTTAGCCAAACACGTCAGCTAAATGTTTAGTGGCCTTCAAGCCCCTCTTCACATTGCTGATTACCAAGATTGAATACTTTTTAGATGTAGAAGTAGCTAGATTAACCTAGGAATACTTTCTCTTTAATACCGAATACGTCTCCTAGAAATTCACCGAAGAAAAATGTCGCTAAAGCAGTGCCTAAGATCAGTAGAATGCTTTCGGTGAATTCTTTCATGAAGTTTTTCTCATTTACGATGGATGTATAGAATGTGAAGATGAATGTTAAAACTATAGCTATCGTTATAGAGGCTATGAAAGCATATAAGATATTCCTTAGCAGGAAATAGGGTGTTGCTAAGGCGGCAACAGATCCAATATACGTAATACCTGTAGCTAATGCAGAGAGTATTGGTGAACTTTTCTCGATTATATGGGTTTTTGCTTGGAGATATGATGCTACAGCCATTGATATTGCAGCAGCAAATCCAACTATAAGCCCTGCAACACCAGCTATAATCGTTGAATTTGTAACACCTAGAAAACCTGCATGAACGCCTGTAATCTCAATGATTGCATCCGCTAAACCTAGAATAATAAACCCTGTGTACTTTAATATTTTCTCATCTATCTGATTTATAAAATATCTCTCATGTTCTTCTTCATCATTAATCAGCTTCTCTAACTGTATCTTACTATTATTATCTAAATTATTCATGATTCTCTTATATTCTTGTATCGTTCTAGATTCGTGAGCTTCTAATATTTTGAGTGTAAAGGTTAAACCAAAGATAAACCTGATCAGTAACATCATGTAGATGTATACTCTACTGACTTTAACAAGACATTTATCTGAAAGGTTCCTCCAAAATAAGTAGTGTTCATATTCTTGAGATGCTATTTCCCTAAGGATTTCTCTTCTCTTAGAGTCTTCCTCCACTCTTAGAAGAGCTGAGTAAACCATGTAGTCTCGATACTCATCGTAACAAAACTTTCTAAAATCTCCACTCAATCTTACCGACCTACCCTACTTTACTATATCTAGTATATTATTCTTATTTTTCTATTCGATTATGAGGGTGCCCTTTTTTACACAATCATTAATTTATACGATGGGGATAAGTAAATGGATATTTTAATCAATGAGATTTGATACATATATTACGTGGGATAGAGTGGAGGTAACGCCAATAGCTTTTGATAGTCTTGGAACGAGAAGTATGTCTACTCTTATTATGGCCAAGTCGATCAAGATATTGATAGACCCGAGTGCAGCACTTGGCCCAAGAAGGTATGGTCTTCCACCTCACCCATTAGAATATGAGAAACTTAGAGAGCATAAAGAAAAGATTTCAGAAGCAGCAAGAGAATCTGATATAATAATTATTACTCATTATCATTACGACCACATCCCTAGACCTAGTGAAGATATAAGCTGGTTAGCGGGGAAGAAACTGTTAATTAAGGATCCACACCATAACATTAACTATAGTCAGAGGATGAGGGCAAGGATCTTTTTAGAAAATCTGAAGAAAGTTAATGCAGATGTTGAAGTAGTAGATGGTAGAGAGCTAGTATTCGGGAAATGTAGAGTAAAGTTTTCTGAACCTGTACAGCATGGGAATGACTCTAGATTAGGATATGTACTCCAAGTATCAGTGTACGAAGCTGGAGAAACAATTATTCATACATCTGATGTTGAAGGAATAGTTGTAGAAGAGCAAGCTAGATTCATTATCTCAAATATGCCTGAAGTAGTAATATGCGATGGACCCATGACATACATGCTTGGAGATAAGTATTCAGATGAAGATCTCAAGAAATCTTTAAAGAATCTCAAGAGAATAATTAAGAAGACAAGTATAGAAACGTTAATCTTAGACCACCATCTAACTAGAGATAGACAATGGAGAACCAAGTTGAAAAACTTCCTAGAAGAATTAAGAGACTTGGTTGAGATACATACTGCGGCTTCATACATAGGTATACCAGAACAACCTCTTGAGTCTATCAGAGATATACTATGGAAGACGCATAAAATAGAAGAGAAAGAATGAGTAGTTTATCATAACATAGATTTTGCAAGTTTAATGGTTTGGAGAAGATGGGATGCATACTATTTTAATAAAGATTAGGGGTATCTGATGGTAGTGGTGCAGGCATGTTGTTAAGGTACCTTTAAGTTTAACGTTGAGAAAAATGGTGTAGGTGGATAGATGAGTACACTACCACTTGATGAAGAAGAAGTACTGGATATGTTAGCTAAACCTGTAGCGGAAGCATTTAGAGAGAGGTTTAAGCATCTTACAGCTCCACAACTATATGCTATCCCTAGGATAATTGAAGGGAGGAATATTTTATTAATGGCTGCTACAGGTTCTGGGAAGACTGAGGCTGCTCTACTTCCAGTATTTAGTAAAATGCTTATTGAATCTAGTGGCTACGGTATTAAGCTCCTATACATAACTCCTCTTAGAGCATTGAATAGAGACCTACTTGATAGGATTGATTGGTGGGCTCAGAAGCTTGATTTTAGAGTAGCTGTAAGGCATGGAGATACAGCATCCCGTGAAAGGAGGATACAGACTATTTCTCCACCTGACATACTAATAACAACCCCTGAAACTCTCCAAGTTATTCTTACAGCCAGAGTCCTTAGGAATTACTTAAGAAACGTTAGATGGGTGATTGTTGATGAAGTACATGAGCTTGCAACAGATAAGAGGGGAGCCCAGCTATCTGTAGCTTTAGAGAGGCTTAGAATGATAACAGGCATGGATTTCCAGAGGATTGGGATCTCAGCAACTATCGGTAGCCCTAGGAAAATCGCAGAATATCTTGTAGGTGTAGGTAGAGAATGTGAGATAATAGATGCTTCTGTAGCTAGAAGTATCCAGATAGATGTATTGTATCCCACGCCTAAGAGTGAAGATTATGAGTTAGCTGAGAAGCTTGGAGTATTCCCAGATGTTGCTTCAAGGCTACGAGCAATCAAGAAATTAATAGAAGAACATGAATCAACACTTATCTTCACTAATACTAGACCGCTAGCTGAGATACTTACAAATAGGTTTAGAGTATGGGACCAGCACGTACCAGTAGGTATACATCATGGCTCACTATCGAAATCAACTAGGATTACAGCTGAACATGGCTTGAAGAGTGGAGAACTAGTTGGGATAATCTGTACATCATCTCTAGAGCTTGGAATAGATGTTGGAAGAATAGAATTATGTATTCAGTATAATTCTCCCAGGGAAGTTACTAGGCTTGTTCAGAGAGTTGGGAGGAGTGGGCATTCTCTCGAGAAGACTGCTAAGGGAGTAGTAATAGTTATGGATTCAGATGATGCATTAGAATCAATAGTTATTACAAGGAGAGCTAGGAGCGAAGAATTAGAAGAAGCTAAGATACCAATGAATCCTCTAGATGTATTAATGCATCAAGTTGCTGGGCTAATACTAGAATATAATAGGGTAAAAATAGATGATGTAATGTCGATAATTAAGAAGTCTTACAATTTCAGAGACTTAAAGATGGATGACTTAATGGATGTTATACAACACATGTCTTCTCTTGGAATCGTTGAAATCAGGGATGGCATAGTATCCAAGCCTAGGAGGAGTATGGAGTTATACGAATACTACTTTTCAAACCTATCAATGATACCTGAAGAGCATCAATATCTAGTTATTGAAGAGAAGAGTGGAGAATCCGTCGGTATACTTGATGAAGAGTTTGTTGCAGAGTATGGTGAGCCTGGGACGAGATTCATACTTACTGGTAGAGCTTGGGAGATATTACATACTGAAGGAGATAGAATATATGTTTCATCTCTAGATGATTATGAAGGTGCTGTTCCAAGCTGGGTTGGAGACGAGATACCTGTACCATACGAAGTAGCACAGGAAGTGGGAGCTCTTAGGAGAGAGTATGCTGAAAGGAGGATTTCAGGAGAAGAATCTGAGAAGATAGTAGAAGATATAGCTGGAAGATATGGTGTAAGCTTTGATGTAGTATTGAAAGCTTTCAGGGAGATTGAAGAACATTTATCGGAGAAGATACCTGTACCTTCCGATAGACTGGTACTTCTGGAGATAAATGAACCATACACTATCTTGCATATTCATGGGGGGCTTAAAGCAAATAGAACGATACAGAAGGTGCTAGCATACTACTTATCTGAGAAGATTGGAGCACCAATACATGGCCAACAGAACCCATACAGGATTATACTCAGGTCTAAGCATCTAGTAGGGGAGACTGTGATAGAAGCTGTTAAAGAACTGCTCAGGGAAGGCTTCGAAGAGAATGTTAAAAGAGCAGTGGAGTCTTCAACATTGTTTAAGCGGAGGCTTATCCATGTAGCTAGGAAGATGGGTGTAATAAAGAGTGAAGCAAGCATAACTGAGCTAAACATAAATCAGTTTGCTGAAACACTGAGGAATACTGTAGTATATAGGGAAGCATTAAACTATACATTATTCCACGACTTCGATATAGAGACTGCGAAGAAGATCCTCGAAGACATAGTTGAGAGCAGGGTTGAAGTCAAGGTGTGGAGGAGTATTTCTTCTAAGCCTTCTCCACTCGCTAGATTAACACTCTCAAGATTTGAGCATGAAGGAGAAGTAACGCTAGGTGAAGGAATGAAGAAGCTAGTATTAACATCTGTTAAGTCTAGGCTACTCTATGAATCCTGGATACAAGCATGTACAGAATGCTTTGAATACTACAACAAAGTCTACGTCAAAGATATAGATGAGAAGCCTACCTGCCCAGTCTGTGGGTCAGACAGAATAGGGGTGGCCAAATGCGAGCTTGAAGATATCCTAGGATTAATTGCGAGGAGAGGGAAACCAATAAATAAAAAAGAGAGAAAAATACTTGCAGAACTAAAGAGGAATTCTGTACTAATTCAAAAGTATGGGAGACCTGCTGTAATCGTCCTCTCAGCTAGAGGGTTAACGTTAAAAGAAGTAGTAAACATATTGAAGCAGGAAAATAGAGAAAGCATGAAACTAATAGAATTAATAATAGATGCAGAGAAGAAAGCATTACAGAAGAGATTCCAATAGTTAGAATAAATGAACCATGCAGTGTACATTAATGAACAACACTCTATCACCCTACTAAAAACGAATTATGTAACAAAAGTTTAAATCAAACAGAGGATTTTTGAAAAACAGGTAAAGTGGCGATTATATGAACCAGATTAGAAAAGTAGTAGAAGCACTAATGAAGCATGGACCAAAATACACAACAATATCAAGAGAAACAGGAATACCAATAACAACAGTAAGATACAT
>Ga0272449_1000764_pt1 | contig 36417 bp, 31 predicted proteins | sample YNPCB0241_FD_198679 | JGI IMG/M metagenome (GOLD analysis project Ga0272449, IMG submission 198679) | Hot spring sediment microbial communities from Yellowstone National Park, WY, United States - YNP-CB-024-1 | ecosystem: Environmental > Aquatic > Thermal springs > Hot (42-90C) > Sediment...
TCGCGCCGATGCTCATCAAGTAGAACGCGCACAGGCTGTTCACCACGCGGTCATAGTCGCCCAGCCCGTGCCCCCCGTTGGGCACATAGAGCGCGTACTTGCGCTTGCTCGGCAGGTCGTCGAAGTACAGCCGCGCGGCGTCCGTCGCCCAATACGGGTCGTTCGCGCCGTTGATCATCAGGATTGGCATCGTGTAGCGCGCGCGGTACGAGTAGGGATCCACCCAGCTCACCAGTTGCCTACCGCGCTCGGTCAGCATCTTCTCCATCAGCCCGCGCTCGTAGTATTCCGAAATCTGCTCGCTGTAGCGTCCCCACAGTTCGAGCTGGTGGGGCATCTGCTTGAAGAAGTTGAGGTTGTCGAACACCATCGGCGCGATTGCGCGCACGCGGTCATCGACGGCGGCGGTCAGCCAAGTCGTCCAGCCGCGCTTGGACGCGCCTGTGACCACGAAGTCCTTGATGTTCAGTTGCCACTCCTGTTTGGCGAAGGCTTGCACGGCGTCCATCGCGCGCACGGCGGATTTGACCATCGGGAACAGCAGCGGCCAAGTGGCATCGCCCGTCTCCCAGAACTGCACGAAGGTATGCGCGATGAGGTTGTCCTCCACGAGGTCGGGGCGTATCAGGGGCTGGTTGGGCACATCGTGCAGCACGACGCCAATCGCGCCGACGCGCTCCACCGCGCGGGCGATAATCTGCAGCTCGCTGCGCCCGTCGCCACTGCCCGTGATATACAGAATCGCAGTCTCCGTGTGCTTCAGTTCGTTCGGTTTAACAATGCGCACGCGATGCCGCCAAGTGAACTCGCGCCACTTCTGTGAGACGACGGTCAACTCCACGAACTGGCTGTTGCCGATTTTCGACTCCAGGCTCTTCGTCCATTCAAACGGCGACGGCGCACGCACATAGCTCGCCAAGTCCGCCTGTGCGCTTGCGAGCAGCATCAGGCTCAATAGTGTGCCAGCGATTCTCATAGATCCTCCTCACTTCTGGAAGCGCAGCTTCCGCAAGTGCTGCAGCGAAGTATACCCGCGCAAGGTGGGCTGACCCAAAGCGGAACTTTTGCCGACAATCATGGTATCTTAAGGTGGGGGTTGAACGCTGTGGAGAACGGCAGACAGGGCTACTGGCTATCGACCGACTCGTGGGATTTGCACCGCCGAGCCGAGAAGGATCGGTTACGCCATAACGAGAAGGTCAAAGAGGTCATCAAGCAGAACTTGGGCGAGATTATCGGGCAGCAGGACATCATCACCGCGGAGGACGGCAAGATTATCAAAATCCCCATTCGCGGGCTGGAGTTGCCCCATATCCGCTTCGACCCGCACGGCAAAAAGGGCGTCGGTCAAGGTCCTGGCGGCAGCCAGCCCGGCGATGTGATTGGTCGTTCGGGGCAGCAGGGTCAAGGCGCAGGCAAACAGGCAGGCACGGAACCTGGCGTCGACTTCTACGAGGCGGAGTTCACCATCGAAGAGCTCGTGCAGATGGTCTTCGAAGATCTGCACCTGCCCAACCTGCGCGAGAAGGGCACGAAAGACATTCTGGCAGACCAAGTGCGCTTCGACACCCTCGCGCGGCGCGGGCCGCAGTCTAACATCGACAAAAAGCGCACGCTCATCAACGCTTGGAAGCGCAACGCCGCCGAGGGCAACCCCGGCTGGGAGATTCACGAGGAGGACAAGCGGTTCAAAAGCTGGGAGATTGTGCCCGAAAAGCAGCGCAACGCGGTCGTCATCGCCATGCGCGATGTGTCAGGCAGTATGGGCGAGTTCGAGGCGTATATCGCGCGCAGTTTCTACTACTGGATGACGCGCTTTCTGCGCACTAAATACACCGCCACCGAAATCGTGTTCATCACCTGCCACACGGAGGCGAAGGAGGTGGATGAGCATACCTTCTTCGCAGCGGGCGATTCAGGCGGCACGCGTCTCTCCGCTGCCTACAAACTCGCGCTGGAGATTCTCGAAAAACGCTACAACCCGCGCGAGTGGAACATCTACCCGTTCATGTTCTCCGACGGCTACAACTGGGGCGACCACGAGGTGGTGGAGTATATGCGCAAGCTGGTGGAGTACGCCAACCTCATCGGCTACGGCGAGATTGCCAACGATTTGTGGGGCAGTTCGAACGGGCTTGCGCCGTTGGGTCAGGCAATTACCGAAGCATTTCAGGACGACCCGCGCGTGGTGGTGGTCAAAATCACCTCCAAAGAGGATGTCTGGCCCGCCCTGAAACGCTTCTTCAGCAAGCACCCTGAGGTCGCTGCCGCCGCGTGGTAGCCCCTATCAGAACTGCTCCGCTTCCGTCGAGCCGTGCATCGCGAGGGTGGAGGCTTGCCCGCCCGTGATGGCTTCCTGCACGGCGTCGAAGTAAGCCGTGCCGACGAACGCTTGATGCTCCACCGCGCGGAAGCCCTGCTCGCGCGCTTGGAACTCCGCCTCCTGCAGGTCGGCGTAAGCGGTCATGCCCGTTTCGGCGTAGCCGCGCGCCAGCTGGAACGAGATGTAGTTCAGCGCGTGGAAGCCCGCCAGCGTGATGAATTGGAACTTGTAGCCCATCGCGCCCAGCTCGCGCTGGAAGCGGGCAATCGTGTCGGCGTCCAGCAGCTTCTTCCAGTTGAACGACGGCGAACAGTTGTACGCCAGCAGTTTGCCTGGATACTGCTTGTGGATTGCTTCGGCGAACTGGCGCGCCTCGCTGAGGTCGGGCGTGGAGGTTTCGAACCACAGCAGGTCGGCGTAGGGGGCATACGCCAGCCCGCGTGCAATGGCTGCCTCGATGCCGTTGCGCACCACATAGAACCCCTCGTAGGTGCGCTCGCCCGTCAGAAACGGCTGATCGTAGGGGTCGATATCGTTGGTCAGCAGCGTGGCGTTCAGCGCGTCGGTGCGGGCAATTAGAATTGTGGGGACGCCCATCACATCGGCGGCGAAGCGCGCGGCGATGAGTTTCTGGATGAACTCGCGCGTGGGCACGAGTACTTTGCCGCCCAAGTGCCCGCACTTTTTGGCGGATGCGAGCTGGTCTTCGTAATGGACGCCCGCCGCGCCCGCCTCGATGAGCGCTTTGGTGAGTTCGAAGGTGTGCAGCACGCCGCCGAAGCCCGCCTCGCCATCGGCGACAATCGGCGCGTACCAGTAGATGTCGTTGCGTCCCTGCGCGTGCTGTTTCTCATCCTCACGGCGGAAGGCGTTGTTGATGCGCTTCACGACGGCGGGCACGCTGTTGACGGGGTACAGGCTCAGGTCAGGGTAGGTCTGCATCGCCAGGTTCGCGTCGGCGGCGACTTGCCAGCCGCTGAGGTAGATCGCCTTCAGCCCCGCCTGCACCATCTGCACGGCTTGCGTGCCCGTCAGTGCGCCCAGCGCGGCGACATACGGCTCGGTGTGCATCAGCTCCCATAGCCGCTGCGCGCCCAGCTTTGCCAGCGTGTATTCAATCTGCACTGACCCGCGCAAGCGCACGACATCCGCCGCCGAATACGGGCGCGTAATCCCCTGCCAGCGCGGGTTCTCGCGCCAGTCTCGCTCCAACTGCTCGATCACTGCTTGCATGCTTACCTCCTCATCGTTGATAGGTTTGCGCCCCGTAATGTGTGCAAGATTTCTCCCCCCTCCTAACCTCCCCCGTACACGGGGGAGGAACTCCCTCCCCGCATGCGGGGAGGGTTGGGGTGGGGGCTCAGTCAATATACTCATACGCCACCAGCGTCACGAAGTCGATGAACGGCTCCGACAGCACGACTTGGCGCAGGATAGTTGCGGCGTCGTCCAGTCGGCTCTGCGCGGCGGCGTCGCCGTAGCTGGCGCGGATGCTCTCCAGCTCCTCCGTCAGCATCTGCTCGAACAGCTCAGGGGTGATGGCGCGTCCGTCGCTCAGATGCGCCCCGCGCCGAATCCACTGCCACAGCTGCGAGCGCGAGATTTCGACGGTGGCGGCGTCCTCCATCAGGTAGTTGATGGCAGCCGCGCCGACCCCGCGCAGCCACGAGTCGAGATAGCGCAGGCTCACATTGATGTTCGTGCGCATGCCGCGCTCGGTAATCTCCCCGCGCGGGAAGTTCAGCAGTTCCTGCGCCGTGATCGCGCGGCTCGGCTTGACATGAATCTGGTTGGGCGTGGGCATGTGCGTGTTGAACACCTCCAGCACGATGGGCACAAGTCCAGGGTGGGCGACCCAAGTGCCGTCGTAGCCTTCGCTGACCTCGCGCTGCTTGTCGGCGACGACCTGCGCAATCGCGGCGGCGTTCGCGTCGGGGTCGTCGCGGCGCGGGATGTATGCCGACATGCCGCCAATCGCGTGAATCCCGCGCTTGTGGCAGCTCTGCACCACCAGCTCGGAGTACGCCTTCATAAACGGCACGGTCATCGTCAGCGTGGCGCGGTCGGGCAGCACGATGTCCGCGCGGGCACGGAACTTGCGGATGATGCTGAATAGATAGTCCCACCGCCCGCTGTTCAGCCCTGCGGAGTGTTCGCGCAGCTCGTAGAGGATTTCCTCGCACTCGAACGCGGCGAGGATGTTCTCGATGAGTACGGTGGCGCGAATCGTACCGCGCGGGATGCCTAACTGCTCCTGCGCGAAGACGAACACCTCGTTCCACAGGCGCGCCTCCAAGTGGCTCTCCAGCTTGGGCAGGTAGAAGTAGGGTCCCGTGCCGCGCTGGATTAGCTCGTGTGCATTATGGTAGAAGTAGAGTCCGAAGTCCATCAGCGCGCCAGGCGCAGGCTCGCCGTCCACCCACAGGTGCTTTTCGGGCAGGTGCCACCCGCGCGGGCGCACGCACAGCACGGCGGTCTGCTCGTTCAGGCGGTACGGCTTGCCTTCGGGGCTGGTGTACTCAATCGTGCGGCGCACAGCGTCGTACAGGTTCAGCTGTCCTTGCACGCAGTTCTCCCAAGTGGGCGAATTCGCGTCCTCGAAGTCCGCCATAAACACCCGCGCCCCAGAGTTCAGCGCGTTGATAATCATCTTGCGGTCTACGGGACCCGTGATTTCCACGCGCCTGTCCTGCAGGTCAGGTGGGGGCGGGGCGACCTGCCAGTCGCCGTCGCGAACGGCTTGCGTTTCGGGCAGGAAGTCGGGGTTCTCGCCCGCGTCCAGTCGCGCCTGACGCGCCTCGCGCATCGCCAGCAGCTCCTTGCGCGTCGGGTTGAAACGGCGCGTTAGCGTCGCCACGAAGCGCACGGCGTCGGGCGTGAGAATCGTCGTCCACTCGGGGCGCACTGCGCCGCGTATCTCGATGCCCTCGCCCGCCAGTTGGCGGTTCAGCTCCTCTTGGTAGTTCATCGCGTCCCTCCGTTCCCGTCGTTGGGCGATAGACCGACCGTTCAGTCAAAGCGTACCCGCAGTCGGTGTGTGTAAAGGATACCTGATTTGGCGTCCCCAATTTGCCCCCAATCGCCCTGAGAGTCGGCAGGAATCCCGAAATGTACGGGGTATACTAATGTATAGGAGGTCAGTTTGCATGAATCACGAACCGCTTCGTGTAAAGGTCTGGGGCGAGTATGCCTGCTTTACGCGCCCCGAAATGAAGGTCGAGCGCGTGTCGTACCCTGTGATGACGCCGTCGGCGGCGCGCGGGGTGTTGGAAGCCATCTTCTGGAAGCCCGAGTTCCAGTGGCGCATCCGCGAGATTCATGTGCTGAAGCCGCTGCGCCATATCGCGCTGCTGCGCAACGAGGTGGACAGGCGCGTGCCTGTGCGCGGGGCGCAGCCCTTTTTCGCCGACGAGTCGCGCGCCCAGCGCCACACGCTCGCCCTGCGCGATGTGGCGTATATCATCGTCGCCGACATCGTGCTGCAGCCGCACGCCGACAAGGACATCGCCGCCTATCGCGACCAGTTCCAACGGCGCGTCGAGCGCGGGCAGTGCTATCGCCAGCCGTACTTGGGCTGCCGCGAGTTCGCCGCCCACTTCGCCCCGCCCAGCGAATACGACCACGCCATCGACTGGAGCGACGACTTGGGACGCATGCTCGGCGAAATCCGCTTCAAGCCCGACGGCACGGCGGAACCCATCTTCTTCCACGCCCAACTGCGCCGCGGCGTGCTGCATGTGCCGCAACACATCTACAACGGAGGGAACAGCCATGCTCCTGCAACGACTGGTGGGGTATAGTCAGCGGATAAGCCTGCCGCCCTGTCTATATGCGGAGACGCCCGTAGACTGGCTAATTGATTTAGACGCTAACGGCGCGCCGCGCGGGATGGTAGACCTGCGTCAGGGTTCGGGCAAGCAGAAGCGCGGGCAATCGCACCCTGCGCCGACGCTCGGCAACCTGCGCACCAGCGCGATTATGCCCCTGCTGCTTTGCGACAACGGCGGCTATGTGCTGGGGCTTGCCGCGAAGGGCAAGAAAAGCGAGCGCGTCCAGCAGCAACACGACGCCTTCAAGCAACTGGTCGCCGAGTGCCATCAGCAGCTCCAACTGCGCGAAACCCGCGCGGTTCACGAGTTCTACCAGCATCACTTCGCGAAGCTCACAGTGCCCGACGACTACGACCCCGCCGAAACTGTCGCTTTCCGCGTCAACGGGCAGTGGGTGATTGACCTGCCCGCTGTGCAGCAGTTCTGGGCGAAGTATGCTGCGTCGGAGTACGAGATTGTCGGCGCGCCGATGGAGTGCCTCGTGTGCGGACGGCTCAAGCCTGCTGTACGCCGACACTACTTCCCTATCAAGGGCATTCCTGGTGGGCAGAGTTCGGGGATGTCGCTCATCTCGGCGAATGCAGACGCCTTCGAGTCCTACCGACTGACGGAAGGCTTCGTCTCGCCCATCTGCTTGGACTGCTCCGAACGCGCGCTCAAAGCATTAGATGCCCTCATGCGCGACCCGAACACCTCGCTGCGGGTGGGCAAACTGGTCTATTGCTTCTGGACGCGCCAGCCCACCCAATTCAGCGTGGTGCGCCTGCTGGATGACCCCGACCCCAACGAGGTGAAACAGCTCCTGCAAAGCGTCGTGCAAGGCGGGACGCCATCGCAACCCCAGGCGCACGACTTCTACGCTGTCGCGCTTTCTGCCAACAGCGCGCGCGTGGTCGTGCGCAGCTACCTCGAGACCACTCTGTCCGAAGTGCAGCGCAATCTCGCCCAGTGGTTCCGCTGGCAGCAACTGTACGCGGGCGATACCCCTGTCGGCGTGTTCCAGCTGGCGCGCGCGCTCTACTTCAAGGCGGATGACATCCCCGCCCATGTGCCCGAGACGCTCATCCGCTGCGCGCTCACGGGAACCCCGCTGCCGATGTCCCTGCTGCAGCTCGCCATCCAGCGCAACCGCGCCGAGCAGGGCGTCACGGACAACCGCGCACGGCTCATCCAAGCCGTGCTACGCTCACACAACCTACTGTAGGAGGTGAATCGCGATGACACACACTTCAGAGATACAGAGCCACCGCGCCTATAAGTGCGGGCGGCTACTTGCCGTGATTGAACGCATCCAGAGCGCGGCGATTGGCAACCCCAACGCCACGCTGACCGACCGCTACTACGGCAGCGCGTCCACCACACCCGCCAGCGTGTTCGGCGTGCTGCTGCGCATGACCCAGCCCCACCTGAGCAAACTGCGCAAACAAAACCAAGGGCAGGCAATCGCCCTCGAACGCGCCCTACAAGACGCCATGCCCGACCGCTTCCCCACCACGCTTAGCCTGACCGAGCAGGGGCTGTTTGCGCTCGGCTACTATCACCAGCGGCGCGAATTCTTCACGCCGCGCAACACTGCCGCCAACTTGACGGCGGATGAACAACCCACACTCATGCCAGAGGAGGTAGACAATGATGCGAACGATTGACGCAAATGCGCCTTACTGCAATCCCGAAGTCCGACACGACTTCGTGATCCTGTTCGATGTGCGCGACGGCAACCCGAACGGCGACCCCGATGCGGGCAATCTGCCGCGCGTCGACCCCGAAACGATGCAGGGCATCGTGACCGATGTGTGCCTCAAGCGCAAGATTCGCAACTATGTCGACCTGCACTACGGCGACCAGTACGATGCGGTGGACGCGCACGCAGGCGGCTACGGTATCTTCGTGCGCGATAGCGGCGTCGCGTTGAATACCAAAATCCGCGCCGCTGCCGAAGCGCAAGGCGCCGCGAAAGAGACCAAGAAGGCGAACCCCGACATCCGCGCCGAACTGTGCCGCCGCTACTACGATATCCGACTCTTCGGCGCAGTGCTCTCCACGGGCGACTACAACGCAGGGCAGGTGCGTGGTCCCGTGCAGCTCACCTTCGCTCGCTCGATAGACCCCATCGCGCCGTTAGACCTATCGATCACGCGCGTCGCCATCACCAAAGAGGGCGAGAGCAAGGAGACCGAGATGGGGCGCAAGCCGATTGTGCCTTACGCGCTCTATCGGGCGCACGGCTTCTTCTCGCCTGCGCTGGCGAAAGCCACGGGCGTCACGCGCGACGACCTGCGCCTGTTGTGGGAGGCAATCCTGCACATGTTCGAGCATGACCGCTCAGCAGCGCGCGGCGAGATGACCCTGCGCGGGCTGTATGTGTTCACGCACGACTCCCCGCTCGGCAACGCCCATGCGCACGAGCTGTTCGACCTGATTACCGTACGGCGTGTGAACACGCCTCCGCGCGCGTTTCGCGACTATGGGGTGCAAGGGGAACCCGACCGTGCGCGGGATGATGCGCGTCCAACGCCCCCGCGCGCGTTCAGCGACTACTCGGTGCAAGTGGGCAACCCGCCCAAGGGCGTGACGCCGCATACCTTGTGTCCGTAGGCGAATGCCCAGCCGTTAGCTGCCCAGAGCGCGGCACGGCACACCTTGACAACTGGAACACTTGCGTTTGGGGAACCGCTCCCGCGCGTTCTCCAAGCCGCGTTGCACCCGCCCCCACGGGCGGGTGAGGATTGAAACGAATCCCAGTACGGCACACGCGCACAAGCCAGCGTCCGTTGCACCCGCCCCCACGGGCGGGTGAGGATTGAAACATCGAGTTGTGGCGTCAAACCGAGAATGCGAGTGGTCAAGTTGCACCCGCCCCCACGGGCGGGTGAGGATTGAAACGTTGCGGATGGTGGTTAGGCGCGCTTCGGTGTCGGCGTTGCACCCGCCCCCACGGGCGGGTGAGGATTGAAACTGGCAAACCGCCATAAGAGTCTCCAACACCTAATAACGTTGCACCCGCCCCCACAGGCGGGTGAGGATTGAAACAAGCCCGTCCTCGTCCAGATGCGCCGACCCGCCAGTTGCACCCGCCCCCACGGGCGGGTGAGGATTGAAACACCAACGCCTTGATCATTCGTCCACCTCCAGTACCCGGTTGCACCCGCCCCCACGGGCGGGTGAGGATTGAAACCGACGGGGCGGATAGCCTCCCGCCGCAGGACGGGTCGTTGCACCCGCCCCCACGGGCGGGTGAGGATTGAAACGTGTTTCGCTACTTGACGGGTGATGTGGATGTTGCGTTGCACCCGCCCCCACGGGCGGGTGAGGATTGAAACGGGATTTGCTGGAACACGATAGATTGTGGGTATCCCGTTGCACCCGCCCCCACGGGCGGGTGAGGATTGAAACGTCGAGGGTTTCGATGATTTGCGCGAGCGGGTACGTTGCACCCGCCCCCACGGGCGGGTGAGGATTGAAACGCGCACGCCTGCGGCGAGCAGTCGCTGTGCGGCGGTGTTGCACCCGCCCCCACGGGCGGGTGAGGATTGAAACCCCTGCGTGCTAGCAGAAATGATTGTGTACCTCCCAGTTGCACCCGCCCCCACGGGCGGGTGAGGATTGAAACCGAAAACAGGTTGGACGCCGAGTCTGCTCGCGTGGGGTTGCACCCGCCCCCACGGGCGGGTGAGGATTGAAACGGCGTGCGATAGCGGAGTTGGTGTATGAGCGTGTGATTCGTTGCACCCGCCCCCACGGGCGGGTGAGGATTGAAACCTGTGGTATCCGCCGCGCATGCGCGAGTGGGTGGGGTTGCACCCGCCCCCACGGGCGGGTGAGGATTGAAACATCTGGTCGCAGTACCTGCGTCCCATGCTGACCGACCATTGCACCCGCCCCCACGGGCGGGTGAGGATTGAAACTCGGATTTTGGGGTATACTCATGCTCGGTGGGTCAGTTGCACCCGCCCCCACGGGCGGGTGAGGATTGAAACAATCTGCTCTTGCCCCGCCTGCGCCGACCAGCTCCGTTGCACCCGCCCCCACGGGCGGGTGAGGATTGAAACCCAACAGAAACCCTCGCCGCAATCCGCAACGAAATCGGGTTGCACCCGCCCCCACGGGCGGGTGAGGATTGAAACCGTGAGCCGCGAGGAGCAGCCTGTGCTGTCCGAGCTGCGTTGCACCCGCCCCCACGGGCGGGTGAGGATTGAAACCCCTGCGTGCTAGCAGAAATGATTGTGTACCTCCCAGTTGCACCCGCCCCCACGGGCGGGTGAGGATTGAAATAGGCGCGTGGGGTATCAGTGCCCCTGTGTGCAGGTGCTGCACCCGCCCCCACGGGCGGGTGAGGATTGAAACAGTCGTTCGTGGGCGAGTTGTAGCAGTTCGGTTGGGTAGTAGTGGCTGTCGGAGAAGCGGAGCCAGTGTGCGTCGACGGGTTGGAAGTAGGTTTGGGCGAGTTGGACGATTTCGGCGGCGGTGAGTGGTTGGTTTGGGGGCGTTTCGGTTCTGTTGGCGAGCAGTGCGAACAGGAGCGTGATGGGGTCGTAGAAAGCGTGCAGGTAGGCTTGGATGCGGAGGATGTTGCCTGCTTTTGGGGTGTGGGGTCCGTAGTTGGGTTCGAGTCCGATGGCGGTTTTTAGGGTGGTGGGGTCGTCGTTTTCGAAGGTGAGGATGCTGCATCCCCATGCGATGACGCGTGCGCTGCGGTCGAGGTAGAGCATTGTGCCGATGCTGCCGTTGTTGAGTTCGATGGTGTAGTAGGTGTAGAGTTGGTCGTGTTGTGGTGTGGCGCGTTGGAGGGTGAGTGTTTCGGTGCGCCACTGGTGGAGGACGAATTGGCGCCACTGTGTGAGGGCTTCTTGGATGGCGCGTTCGCCTTTGATGAGTTCGGTTTGCAAGCTGGGGTGTTCGTGTTGCATAGGGGGATTATACCTGTATTCGTATGGGTACGTTGCACCCGCCTCCACAGGCGGGTGAGGATTGAAACGAGTGTGAAGGACATGGGTTAGAAGACGGCGTCGGGCGGGTAATCGTCGCTCAGGTCGGTGGGGAGTTCGAAGAGTTCGAGGATTTCGATGTAGGGCGCGTCGGGGTGTTGTTGGTGGTAGGCGTGGTTTTGTGCGGCGAATTCTAAGATGGCGTCGTTGGCGGCGCGTATGGATCTGTCGGCGGATAGCACGGGGTAGCGGCTTGTGTCGCCGAGGGGGAAGTCGTAGCGGTGGATGGCGTCTTCGGGTTCCCATTTCCAGTAGCTGCCTGGTGTTTCGCGGGTGGCGTAGAGGTCGCCGCGATGGTAGGTATAGTTGCCCCACTTGTCTACCGTGAAATACTCGGCGTTGCGCAGCACGACTCGGATTGGCACAGTCTAATTATACCCTATGTGAAACGCTTGGCAGGAAGGTCAAAGCCGCTCACGGGCAATTGTGAGGAGTTCCGCAGGATACCAGAAGCCCCCTACACTGACCCAGTCATTTCCGTAGTTGTCCTGCTTGCGCTCTTGGAACACTTGCTCGCTGCGTTTGACGATTTCGTGGGCGGTGATTGGCTCGCCCTGAGCAAGTCCGTAGAGGGACGAGTCGGCGAGGTGATAGAACTGCAGCAGCACGGGGTCATAGATGGCTGGGAGCACCGCTCGGAAGCGTCCGATAGCGGGTAATTGGTGCCAATCGGGAAAGACTTTGTCTATTCCGATAGCCAGTATTTCGGGTGGTTCGTAGTTTTGGAATCTCACGAGGTTGCAGCCCCAGTAGAGGGGGTAGCGGGCATCGTTGCCCAAGTAGCCGAGCCAGCCTGCGTGTCCGTTTTGGAACTCGGCGAGGTGGAAGGGTGGTTGGGCGTGTGGGGTGGCTTGGGTGAGGCGTAGGGGTTCGTTGCGCCAGTGGGTGATGAGGTGCTGGCGCCAGTGTTGGACGGCTTGTCGGATGGCGTCTTCGCCGCGGATGATTTCTTCGCCCATGCGGGAATTGTACCTCGTAGATATGCCTTACTGCCGCTCGTTGGGTACTATAACATAGTCGCTGTATGCTCTACGCACACACGCCGAATAGTTCAGGTCAGTGGCACGGGTTGCAGGCGCACCTGCAGGCGACGGCAGAGCTGGCGCGCGCGTTCGCCGTGCGGTTTGACGCGGGCGAGTTGGCGTACTACGCGGGGCTGTGGCACGATATGGGCAAGTTCCACCCGAAGTTTCAGGCGTATTTGCAGGCGTGCGCGCAGGGCAAACGCGCTCAGCCGCACCCGCACGCCCGCTACGGGGCAGCCTATGCCGAGCGCCACTGCCGGCTGCTCGCCTTCCCTATCATGGGACACCACGCAGGGATGCCCGACAGGTCCGACCTAAAGGCGCGCCTGCAGCAAGTCGCCGATCTGCCCCAAGCCGAGCAGCCCGCGTTGCAGGCGATGCCCGCGCTTGCGCCTGCGCAGGTGCAGTTCCCCCCGTGGCTGCGGCACAACGACCCGTTGCAGGCGGAGATGCTGGTTCGGATGCTCTTCTCGTGCTTGGTGGACGCCGACTTTCTGGACACGGAGGCGCACTTTAACCAGCAACGCGCCGCACAGCGCCCGCAGGGGTACAACCTACATGCCCTGTGGCAACAGTTCGAGCAGAACCAGAACGCCCTGCTCGCCAGTGCGCCGCCGACACCCGTGAACGCTGTGCGCCGAGCGGTCTACGAGGACGCGCTGCGGGCGGCGCAGGGCGAACCTGGGCTGTACGCGCTCACCGCGCCGACAGGGGCGGGCAAAACGCGCGCCCTGCTCGCCTTCGCCCTCCAGCACGCGCTCGCCAACGAACTGGAACGGGTCATCGTCGCCCTGCCCTACACCAGCATTATCGACCAGACCGCCGAAGTGTACCGCCAGATTCTGGGCAACAATGTTGTGCTGGAGCATCACAGCGCGCTGGAGGTGGATGACCTGAGCGAGACCGCGCTGGAGCGACACCGCCTGCTTAGCGAGAACTGGGACGCCCCGCTGATTGTCACGACCTTCGTGCAGTTGTTCGAGAGCCTCTTTTCGAACCTGCCGTCGCGCTGTCGCAAAGTGCATCGGCTGGCGCGCAGCGTGATTGTGCTGGACGAGGTGCAGACGCTGCCCGTCGAGGTGCTGGAGCCGACGGTGCATGCCTTGCAGCAGCTTATCGACGACTACGGCGCGACGGTGCTGCTCAGCACGGCGACGCAGCCCGCGCTCGGACAAATCCAATTCGCCAAGTCGCCCGTGCAGGTGGTCGCCAACCCCGCGCAGCACTTCCAGACGCTCAAGCGCGTGAACTACCGTGTAGACCTCACGCCGCGCAATTACGACTGGCTGGCGGACGAAATCGCTGCGCAGGAGCAGGTGATGGTCGTGCTGAACACGCGCAAAGACGCGCTGGCGACGATAGACGCGCTGCGCCAGCGACACCCGCATGTGATGCCAAGCGTCTTCCACCTCTCCACGCTGCTGTGCCCTGCGCATCGGCGGGCGGTGCTTGCGGAAGTCAGGCGGCGTCTAGCGGCGGGCGAGCCGTGCCGACTGGTCGCCACGCAGGTGGTGGAAGCGGGGGTGGACTTGGACTTCCCCGTCGTGATGCGGGCGGTCGGACCGCTGGATCGGATTGTGCAGGCGGCGGGGCGGTGCAATCGCGAGGGGCGGCTCACGCGCGGCGAGGTGATTGTGTTCGAGTTGGCGCAGGGCAGCACGCCGCGCGGCGCCTACCGAACAGGCACTGACGAGGCGCGAATCACCCTGCAGCAGCCGAACGCCGACCTGCACCACCCCAATACCTATAGCGACTACTTCGCGCGGCTCTATCGGGATGTGTCGCTCGACCGTGAAGGCATCCAGCAGGCGCGGCAAAGCTTCCAGTTCGAAACCGTCGCGCAGAAGTACCGCCTGATACGGGACGACACCTACCCTGTGATTGTGGTGAACTACGACCCCAACGCGGTGAACGCGCTGCTGCAGCAGGGGCGCGCAATCGTGCAGGCAGGGGGCATACCGCCCCAACGCTGGCGACAGCACCTGCACGCCTACACCGTGAGCCTCTACCGACACGAGATGAACGCGCTACGCCAGCAGGGACTAATCCAAGACGACCCCGACTTGGGCATCGCGCTCTATGTGGGCGCGTATGACCTGCTCACAGGCGTCTCCGCGCAGGCAGACCCCGCCGACCTCGTGGTGTAGGGTATACTCCCCCGCGTGATGCGAGTGCGCGCAGGGGTATTGCTTGGACTGGGGCTACTGATTGCGCTCGGTTGGGCGCAGGCGACGCTGCCGAAAGACCTCCAGCAACGATTCGAACGGGCGACGCGCTTGGCGGCGCAAGGCAAACTGCGCGAGGCGGAACCGCTCTTTCGCGACATCGTGCAAAAGCAGCCGAACTTCGCGCCCGCGCACCTGAGCCTCGGGCTGGTCTACCGCCTGCTGAACCAGAACGACAAGGCGCTGACGCACCTGCGCCGCGCGGCGACGCTGAACCCCAAAGACCCCAAACCGCTGGTCGAACTCGCGCGCCTGTGCCTGGACATCAACCGTCTGGATGACGCGCAGGGCTATATCCGCATGCTGCGCGACCGTTTCCCCAGCGAGCCTGAGCTGCCCATACTGGAGGGCGCGCTCGCCTCGCTGCGGGGCGAATGGGGCGTCGCGCTGCAGAAGTTCCAGCAAGCCCTCAAGACGCGCCCGAACGACTTTCGCATCCACTACAACCTCGGCATCGCGGCGTACCAACTCCAACGGTACGATGTAGCGGAACGGCACTTCAAGCGCACGACCGAACTGCAGCCCGACTACACCACAGGCTGGAAGTCGCTGGGGATGACCTACGAGGCGCGCGGGCTGCCTGAGCATGCCATCCGCGCCTACAGCGAGGCGCTCAAGCGCGAACCCGACGACCTGCCCACCCGCCTCAAACGCGCCTACCTCTATCAGAGGGGCGAGAACTTAGACGCTGCGCTGGCGGACTTTCAGTACCTCGCGAAACGCTACCCGCGCAACCCCGACGCGCACATCGGCGCGGGACTGCTCCTGATGCGCAAGGAACGCTACTCGGAAGCCCTCGTGCATCTTGGCGCGGCACTGCAACTGCTCTCGCCCAGCGAGCCGCTCTATCTGGAGATTCTGACCGAAATCGCGCACTGCAACTTGAACCTGAAGCAGTACGGCAAGGCGCGCGAGCAGTTCGCCCAAGTGCTGAAACTAATGCCCAAGCACGCGCGCGCCTACGAGGGGCAGTATCAAGTGCTCATCGCGCAGGAGCAGGAGACCGAAATCCTGCCGTTCCTGCGCAACTGGGCGACCAACCTGCCCGACGACCCGCGCCCGCTGCTGCACATCGCCCGCATCTACGAGCGCAACCGCAACCCGCGCGCCGCAGAAGAGGAATACAAGCAACTCCTACAGAAGTTCCCGCAGCAGACCGAGTTTGTGCGCGAGTACGCGCAGTTTTTGGCGCGTCAGGGGCGCGAAGACGAAGCCGCCGCGCTCTACGATCAGCTGCTGACGCGGTCGCCCAACGAGGTGTTCGCGTTGTTGGGCAAGGCGCGCCTCGCCGAGAAGCGCGGCAATCACGCCGAGGCGCTGGCACTCTACCAGCGCGTGCTGGAGCAAAGCCCCGACAACGAGATTGCCCTGCTCGGCGCGGCGGCGATGCACCGCAGACTGGAGCAGCCTGAAGCCGCCATCGAGATCTACCGACGGCTCACCCTCGACGCCGAGACGCCGAACCCGCTCGCGTTCTCGGCTCTGCTCGACCTCTACCGCCAAGCGAATCGCACGGACGACCTGCTGGCGTACCTCAAAGCGATGGCGCAGCGACACGGCACGCGCTTCTTGCCGCTGCTGGCAAGCGAGATGATTCAGGCGGGCAAGGGCGAGGAGGCGGTTGCCCTGTTCCAAGAGATGCTGCAACGCGAGCCGAACAACGCGCAGCTCCACCGCTTGCTGGGCATCGTGTACGAGACGCTCAAGCGACCCGACGACGCGCTCCGCGCCTACGAACGCGCCCGCCAACTGGAGCCAAACGACACATGGACGCTGTACCACATCGCGCAGATCCAGATTCAGCAAGGGCGCAAGGAGACCGCGTGGGAGACTCTGACGACCGCGCTGCGCACGAACCCCGACGACCTCAGCCTCTACCCCGCGCTGGAGCAACTCGCCGCCGAACTGGGACGCACCGACGCCTACCGCGCCATGCTCCAGACGCTTGCGGAACGGGACACGCCAGGCGAGGAGCCGCTGAAGGCGTATGTCGCCCTGCTGCAGCGCGAGGGCAAGGCGGAAGACGCGCTCGCGCTGGTGAGCCGTCGCCTGCGCACGAAACCCGACGATACCGCGCTGCTGAACCTGCAGTTGGGGCTGCTTAGCGCGCTCGGACGCCACCAGCAGATGCTTGGCGTCTACGCGCAACTTGCGCGGCTCAATCCCAACGACATCAGCCTGCTGCGCAACTGGGTGATGCACGCCGAGCAGTACGGCTCAACAGTGGAGACCATCCTCGCGTTGCAGGCGCTGTACCGCGCCGCGCCCGACGACATCTCCACGGGGCTGAAACTCGCCCGCTACTTAGAGATGGCAGGGCAACGCTACCGCGCCGTTGAACTGCTGCGCCTGATGCAAGAGAACTTCCCGACGAACCCCGACATCCGAAGCGAACTCGCGCGATTGGAGGGCGCACGGTGAGGCGCGAGTGGCTCGCGCTGTTCGCCATCGTGCTGACGCTGGGACGCGGGGCAATCCGCGAGGTCGAAAAGAGCGCGGCGCGCGAAATCCGCCAGCGCATTGGCGACGGCGCGTTCACCGTGAAACTTGAACCCGACGGCGTCGACGGACTCGCGCAGGGGCGGCTCAAGACGCTCACCGTCGACGCACGCGACTTCACGCTGAACGGGCTGCCGTTCACTTTGGAGCCAGAACGCCCCCGCTCAGGGCGCATCAAGCAGTTCATCATGTGCATGACGAACGCGAACCTGCGCGGGCTGCGCGCCGAACGCGCGATTGCGGTCATCCCTGAAGTCTATTACGACAGGTCGCTCGCTATGAGCAAGCGTATCTTCCGCCTGAGCGCGACGGGCGTCGGTGCGTGCGAGATTGTCGTCAACGAGACCGACCTCGCCGCCTACATCCTGCGCAAGTACGCGCCCTACATCCGCGAGGTCGCCGTGCAAATCACCGCCGAGCAGACCATCGTGCAGGGTGTCGCCGCGCTGTTTGTGGGCGAGGTGCGCTTCAAAGCCATCGGCAAGCTCGCCCCGCGCGACGGACGCTACCTCGACCTCGCGGAGGTGCGCATCGAAATCGAGGGCGCGAACCTGCCCGCCGAATCGGCGAACCTGCTGCGCCAGTTCCTGAACCCCATCATCGACATCGAGCGCGACTTGGGGCTGTACGACGGCTTAGCCATCGACACGGTGCTTAGCGAGTTGGGCAAGATGCGCGCTCTGGGTAGGGTGTGGATTCCCAATAAGCGGGAGTGAAAAAACACCCGCGCGCGGCGCGTCAGCCCTCGTCGACGGGCGAGAAGTAGATGACCGTCACCAGGTCGTCCATCGACACGGGGCGGTCGTAGATGCGCTCCAGCAGCGCAATCACATCTTCCACCGTGCGGAACTCCGGGTTCTCGCGCTCGATGTCGCGCGGGCTAAGGTCTGCAATCGGCTTGACCTCCACGCGATCCAGGATCGCTGTGAACAACCGCTTGCGCCGACCAAAGCGCGGACCGACCGTGATCCATACAATCTGCCCCGCGCTGTATTTGCGCGACTTGTCGCCCAATCGTATCGTCGCCGTCTTGCGCAGGGAACGCAACATATCCTCGTACAGGTCTGTGTAGAAGTTCAACGCGAACATAGACATCATCCCTCTGGATTATTCCATACTTCGGATTCGCCGTCGCGGGCGTCGCTCCTGCTAAAGATTCTGCAGCATGCGCTGAATGTTTTGCAGGCAGCGCGCGGCGGCTTCAATCGGCGGGCGATGATACCGCTCCTGCTCCACAATCAGCCACTCCCACTGGTGTTGGATAGCCAAGCGCAGGATGGCGGGCATATCGATCGCGCCCTCGCCGACCTCCACATCGTGCATCTCGGGCTTGCTGATGTAGTCCTTGAGGTGCAGGGCGCGGATACGGTCGGCGTACTGCTGGCAGAACTCCACTGCGTTCGCGCCGCCGTACTCCACCCAGTAGGTGTCTGGCTCCAGATTGAAGTAGCGCGGGTCGGTGTTCGCCATCAGGATGTCGATGCCGCGTGCCCCGTCGTACTCCGTGAACTCGTAGCCATGCACATGGTACAGGAACGGCACATTGCCTGCCGCCAGCGACTCGCCGATGCGATTGAACCGTTCGGCAATGCGCTTCCAGTTGTCTGCCGATTGGCGCTGCGCTTCGTCGATCCAGAAGGTCACGGCGTAGTGCCCGTTCCACTCGCGGCAGGCGTCGATGACTTGTTGGGGTTCGTTCTCCAGCGTGTTGAGGTCGAAGCCCAGCCCCGCGATTTTCAACCCCGTCTCGCGCAGCAGTTGCGCCATTACGGGCGAGTGTTCGCCCATAAAGCCCGTCGTCTCGATATACTCGTAGCCCATCTGCGCAACGGCGCGGATGGTTCCCGCAAAGTCCGCCTTGAGATCGTCGCGTAGCGTGTAGAGTTGCAGTCCGATTTTGGGTTGCATGGTGTGCCTCCTTGATTATAAGTATGGGTTCGTTGCCCGCTCAACGCCGACGGTCGTGTCGGGACCGTGTCCGGGGTGCAGAATCGTGTCGTCGGGGAGGCTCATCACGCGCGTGTGCAGGTGTTCGCGCAAGGTAGCAAGGTCGGCGTAGGGGATGTCGGTGCGTCCGATGCTGCCTGCGAAAATCGCGTCGCCGCAGAACAGGTGCATCGGGCGCGTGCTGGTCAGCAGGAACCCCAGATGGTCGGGCGCGTGCCCGCGCAGCGCAAGCGTCTTGAACGCCAGCGCGCCGATGCAGAAGGTGTCGCCCTCCGCCAGAAATCGGTCGGGCGGCGGCACAGGCTCGGTCGGCGGCAGGTTCAGGTACACAGGATGCGTGTGCGCATATTGCGCCCAGAGTTCCCACTCCTCGCGCGAAATCCAGAACGGCGCGCCCGTGTGCGCTTTGATTGCCCGCACGCCCACCACATGGTCAAAGTGCCCGTGCGTTGCCAGAATCGCCGCCACAGGCGGGTCGCCCAGCGCGTGCAGCCGCGCCAACACCCGCTCAGGCTCCAGTCCAGGGTCGATCACGGCGGTTTGGCGCGTCGCAGCGCACTGCACCAAGTAGCAGTTCGCCTGCAGCACGCCCAGCGTCAGTTTCTCGATATGTACCATCAGGGCATGTAGGTCACGACCGCGGTTAGCACGAACATCGACACTGCCAGTATCAGCGTCAGGCGCGAGAGGTTGTCGTCGAAGCCCGGTTTCGCCTTGCCGAACATGCTGTCGGCTGCGCCAGGGCTGAAGATGCCCTCCGAGCGCGAGGTCTGAATCGCGACCAGCCCAATGAACAGCACCATGATGATAATGTCTATCCAAGTCAGCACTACTTTTAAGATCTCCATTGTCGCTCCTCGTCGTATTCTAAGTTCTGGATGCGCTCGCGGATTTCATCGACGGGTTCTTCGAGGGAGCGCGTGACCTCTTCGCTCGCTTTTTTGAATTCGCGCATTGCTTGCCCGACCGAGCGCGCGATTTCGGGCAACTTACGCGGCCCGAAGATCAGCAGCGCAATCACGAACAGAACCAAGATTTCGCTAAAGCCGATGCTCCCAAACATAATCGCCTCCGCTTGCGCGGTAAAAGTATTATACCCCTAAAAGCCCGCCCACTCGAAGTAGGCGCGCGTCCACGCGGCGAGCGTCCCGCCGAACAGCATCACCAGCAGCGCGCCAATCGCCAGAAACGGTCCGAAGGGCAGCATTGTCGGCGTCTCTTCGAAGTGGTCGTCTGCAAGTTCCTCGTCAAGCTGACCGAGCGCGGTGTAGGCGCGCTGTTGCACGCGGCGGGGCAGCAGCGTAATGAGCGCGTCCACCCAGAGCGTGTAGAGCAGGCAAGACGCAAGCAGGCTGCCCAGCGGTTCGGGCGGGAGGGGTTCGTCGGCGGGGTTGGGCGCGGCGTCGCCAGAAGAAGGCGCGTGGCGCGACCGCCAGTACGCCCACAGCCCGCCCAGCACTGCGCCCGTCGCAATCGAGACGCCGAACGCGACCAGCATGCCCGGCGTCAGCAAAAGCGCGCCCATCCCGCGCACCAGCTTGATGTCGCCGTGCCCCATCGCATCGCGCCGAAACGCAATCCGCCCCAGAATCGCAATCGCGCTGAACAGTCCCGCGCCCACCAGTGCGCCAATCGCCGCGTTGCGCAGGTTCAACACGCCCAGCGACGCCCAGTCCCAGTCGGTCGGCGCACCCTTCAACAGACCCGCGTGCAGCAAGCCCAGAATCAGCAGCGCGACATTCAGCTCATCGGGAATGATGTAGTGCTGCAGGTCGATAAAGAAAATCGCAATCAGCACGGACGCCGCCAGCGCGTAGAATACAAAGCGCAGCGGCGACTCGCCCACAATCAGCCACTGGTGCCACAACCACGCCCATACGCTCGCGTTCCACAGCTCCACCAGAAAGTAGCGCACGGGTATCGGCGCGCGACAGTAGCGGCACTTGCCCCCCTGCACCAGGTAGCTCAGCAGCGGGAACAAATCGCGCACGCCCAGCCGATGCCCGCACTTGGGACAGTGCGACGGCGGGAAGGCAATCGAAAGGTTTCGGGGCAAGCGGTAGATGATCACATTTAAGAAGCTGCCTACCGCCGCCCCGAACGCGACGCCGAACACAATGCTCCACGCAGGAAGCATTACGACTGGTTCTGGCTGAGATTCGAGATGACCTCGATCATCGGCAGGAACATCGAGATGACGATGAAGCCAACGATGAAGCCCAGCAGCACAATCATCACGGGTTCAATCGCCGCGGTGAGACTCGCGATGGTCATCTCCACCTCGTTCTCGTAGAAGTCGGCGATTTTGTTGAGCATGTGGTCGAGCGAACCCGATTCTTCGCCGACGCTGACCATGTGGACGACCATCGGCGGGAACATCTTGCTGCGCTGGAGCGGGTCGGCGATTTTCTCGCCTTCGCGGATGCGGGCGCGCGATTCGATAACGGCGTCCGAGACGACCGAGTTGCCCACGACGCCTGCAACGGTCTCCATCGCCTGCAAGATAGGCACGCCCGACGCGAGCAGGGTGCCCATCGTGCGGCTGAAGCGCGCCATGACGATTTTGTGGTGCAACGGACCAAACACGGGCACGCGCAGTTTGACCCTGTCGGCGACGCGCCGCCCCACGCGCGTACTGACGAACAGCTTGTACGCGATAAAGACCGCTGCCACCGCAATAAGCACCACATAGTAGCGCTGCGTGAACAGCGCACTCAGGTCTACAAGGAACTGGGTTGGCGCTGGCAAATCTTTGATCCCCAGCTCCTTGAACAGCTGCGCGAACTGCGGCACAAGCCACGAAACCAGGAAGATCACGATGCCGACCGCCGCCAGCAGCACAATCACGGGGTAGGTTAGCGCGGAGCGGATTTTACGGCGCAGCTCGACATCCTTCTCAAGGAAGCCTGCGATGCGCTGCAGCGATTCTTCGAGGACGCCGCCGACCTCGCCCGCGCGAATCAGACCGATAATCAGCTGGCTGAACGCTTTCGGGTGGCGCGCCATCGAGCGGGAGAGGCTCTCGCCCGATTCGACGCGCGCCGACAAGTCCATCAGAATCTTGCGCAGGCGGGCGTTGTTCGTCTGCGCCTGCAGCACATCCAGACAGCGAATCAACGACACGCCCGCATCGAGCATTGTGGAGAACTGGCGGGCGAAGATGGCGAGGTCGCTGAGTTTGACACGCCCGTAGCCGCCTGCGGGCACGCGCGGCGCCTTGCGGTCTTCGGTTACTTCCAGCACCTGCAGCCCTTCGGCTTGCAACCGCTTGCGCAACTCTTCGGCATTCGGCGCTTCGACCTTGCCTGAACGGGTCTGCCCATTTGCGTCCCGAATCGTGTAGTTGAAGTACGGCATTCTCGTTCGCCTCCTCAGTGATTAGCGTCCGCGCGGGGGCTGTGCGCCGGGCACGCCGCCGGTGGGCGCAATCATCTTGCGCAGCTCGTCGGGGTTAATCGCCCGCGACATCGCCTCCTCGTAGGTGACCCAGCCTTTGACATACAGGTCGCGCAGCGACTGATCCATCGTCTGCATGCCCAGCTGACCGCTGGTTTGAATCATCGTGTGAATCTGGTGCGTCTTGTTCTCGCGGATGAGGTTGCGGATGGCGGGCGTGGCAATCATCACTTCCACAGCGGGCACGCGCCCCGGTTGACCCGCGCGCGGCAACAGCTGCTGGCTGATAATCGCCTGCAGGTTGTTCGCCAGCTGGATGCGAATCTGCTCCTGTTGCCCTGGCGGGAACACATCGACGATACGGTCAATCGACTCGGCGGCGTTGTTCGTGTGGAGGGTGGCGAACACCAAGTGTCCCGTCTCGGCGGCGGTGATGGCGAGCTGGATGGTCTCCAAATCGCGCATCTCGCCGACCAGAATCACATCGGGGTCTTCACGCAGCGCGGAGCGCAAAGCGGCGGCGAACGACTTGGTGTCTTGCCCCAGCTCGCGCTGGTTGATAATGCTGTATTTGTGCTGGTGGAGGTACTCGATAGGGTCTTCGATGGTGATGATATGCACGCTGCGCTCGCTGTTGATTTGGTTGATCATCGCGGCGAGCGAGGTGGACTTACCCGACCCTGTGGGACCCGTGACCAGAATTAGCCCGCGGGGACGACGGGTGAGCTCTTCCAGCACGGGCGGCAGGTTCAGCTCGCGAATTGTGGGCACACGGGCGGGAATCAAGCGGAATGCTGCCGCCACCGCGCCCTTATCCTTGTACACATTCACGCGGAACCGCGCGATTTTGTGCAGACTGTAGGAGAAGTCCAGCTCGAAGGTGGTTTCGAATTTCTGAATCTGTTCGTCGGTCAGGATTTCGTACATCATCCGTTGGGTCTGGGTCGGCTGCGCTTTTTCGTAGTTGAGGCGCAGCAGTTGCCCGTCCACGCGAATCACAGGCTCCACAAACGGGCACAGGTGCAGGTCAGACGCGCCCTTTTCGGTCACGATATAGAGCAGTTCGTCGATGTGAATATCTTCAAGGCTGCGCGGTTGCGCAACCGCAGCGGGCTGGGGCGCAGGCGCAGCGGTCGCTGCCCCGCCCCCATGCGTTGCCATAGTCGATGTCTGGTTCGTATGCATGTTCGGTGAGACCTCCTATTAATAGAATCCTGCGGTGAAGACCACGCGGCGCACCTCGTCGGGGGTAGTGATTCCCTCGAGCACCTTGATGAGTCCGTCCTCGCGCAGCTCTTTCATGCCGTTGGCTTTGGCGGCTTCTTTGATGTCGGAGAGCGGTGCGCGGCGCACGATAAGTTCGGCGATTTCGGCGTTGACCACCATCAGTTCGTAGATGCCGACGCGCCCCGAGTAGCCGCGTCCGCGGCAGTGGTCGCACCCGACGCCTTCCCAGATGGTGACCATCTGGTCGGGGTTCTCGATTTGGAACCCGAACGCGCGCAGGTCGGCGGCGGGGATTTCGCGCGGCTCCTTGCAGTGCTGGCACACGCGGCGCGCGAGGCGTTGCGCCAAGACGCCCGTGACGGTCGCCGCAATCAGGTACGGCTCCACGCCCATATCCACCATACGAATCACGGCGGAGGGTGCGTCGTTCGTGTGCAGCGTCGACAGCACCAAGTGTCCTGTCAGCGCAGCTTCGATGGCAATCTCCGCGGTCTCCAAGTCGCGCATCTCGCCGACCATGATGATGTCGGGGTCTTGACGCAGGAACGCGCGCAGCGCGCTCGCGAAAGTCAAGCCCGCCTTGCGGTTCACCTGCACCTGCGCAATGCCTGGCAGCTGGTACTCAATCGGGTCCTCAATCGTCAAGATGTTCTTTTCGACGGAGTTAAGCTTGTGGAGTACCGAATATTGGGTGGTCGTTTTACCCGATCCTGTGGGACCTGTGGACAGCACCATGCCCTGCGGCTGGATAATCAGCTCCTCAAGGCGTGCTTGCGTTTCGGGCGTGAAGCCGAGCTTATTCAGCCCCAGCAGCACGCTGGTTTTATCGAGGATACGCATGACGATTTTCTCGCCATGCGGGGTCGGGATGGACGACACGCGCAGGTCGTAGTCTTTGTTTTGGTAGCGGATGGGAATGCGTCCGTCTTGCGGGAGCCGTTTCTCGGCGATGTTCATCTCCGCCATGATTTTGTAGCGGGAGATGAGCGGCGCTTGCACATATTTGGGGAGTGAGAGCGCCTCGTGCAGCACGCCGTCGATGCGGTAGCGGATGCGAAGGTTGCGGATTTGCGGCTCCACATGGATGTCGCTGGCGCGTTCGTTGATGGCTTGCTGGATGATGGTGTTCGCCACGCGCACGATGGGACCTTCTTCAGCTTCGCGCAGCACGGCTTTCTCATCGTCTTCGGTGTCGCCGCGCGCGCTGTAGGCGGCGATGTCGGTCATCACGCTGCCGCGTAGGTCGGCGGGTCGCGCGGCTGCCGCCGAGCCGCCGTCGGTGGTCGCGGGCGTCGCGCCGTCCGCCGCCGAACCGCCATACGCCTTGCGAATCGCGTCCTCAATCGCGCCCGGCGCGGCAATCACGGGGCGCACCGTGCAACGCGAGTTCACGCGCACATCGTCAATCGCCATCACATTGCTGGGATCCGCCATCGCCAAATAGAGGATGTTGCCGTCTTTCTTGACGGGAATCACATTATAGCGCTTGGCGATATGCTCTTTGACGACATTGATTGCGGATGGCTCGGGCTGCACGCGATCAAGGTCGACAAACGGCATCCCCAGTTCGAACGCCTTCGCTTCGTAAGCGTCGCGCTCGCTCACCAGCGTCTGGTCGAGAAAAATCTGGATCAGCTCTTTGCCCGTCGATTGTTGCACGCGGCGCGCGTCTTCCAGCTGCTCTTGCGTGATGAGACCCTTCTCCAGCAGGTATTCACCTGCCGTTCTGCGTGTCATAGCCATCGGTTATCACTCCTACCCATAGAGTCCCTGCCGCTCGTGATGTTCAATTATAGCACATCTGCACGAGCGTATGGTATAATCTTCTGCAGGCGGGAGGCGATTCCTGCCGCTTTTATGAGGAGGCTAACGAAAATGCGAATGCTGTGGCTGGTGGGATTGGCGGCGATTGTGGCGTTGGGCAGTGCGCAGACGCGCACGCAGCGCGGCGCAACGCAACAAGATGACGGGCGTATCCCGATTGCGCAAGCCGCGCAGGAACTCGCCCAGAAGTTCAAGGCGCAAATCGTGGTTGACCCTGCGCTAACGCTGCGCGTGAAGCCGTCGGAGGCGGACACGCTGGAGCGCGCGCTCGACGAAATCACCGCGCAGGCGCGCGATGTTGTCTGGCGCAAGGTTTACACTAACAAGGTGCTGGGCGCGGAACCGAACACGGAGCAGATTCTCAGCGCGGTGCGCGCGCTGATCAACATCGAACTGGGCGGGGTAATGGTGGTCAATCCGCGCGCGGCGACGCTCAACTCGTTCGTGGCGAACTACCCTGCGCCTCCTGACCTCGAAAACACGCTGGAGCAGATGCAACCGCCGTTCAGCGCGAAGCCTGTGTATGTGATTCTGAACCCGAAACCGCAAGCGGCGACCGCGCTGCGCGGCTCGAAGCTGGAACAGTTTGCCCAAGCGCAGCAGCAACTGATGGATCTGCTCGCCAAAATGAGCCCCGAAGAGCGACGCCAAGCACTGCAGTCCGCGATGAGCATGTGGATGAACGCCGACCCTGACCTGCGCAACCAAATGATCTTCGAGGGCATGCGCCTGTCGTTCGAGTATTGGCAGACCCTCTCGCCCGATCAGCAGCGCGAGATGATGGAGATGGGGCGCAGGTTCCTCGAGCAGTATTTCGGCGGCGCGCCTGAGATGTAAGCGGTCAGTGGCGACGCGCCTGCGTCGCCACTGAATCCGGTGTGCGCTGCGCTTCGATCGTGAAGCTTAGCCCCATCACGCTGATGGTTCCCGTGAGGCGGTCGCCCGCGACGGTTGCGTTCACTGTCGCGCTCATCCCGCCGACCTCCAGTGTGATGGTGAGCGTGTCGCCGTCGGGCGCGGCGATGCTGAACTCCTGCGCGCCCAGCGGCGCCTCCAGCGTGCCGCGCAGCTGGTTGCCTTCCTGACGGATGCGTAGGGTGAACGGCACGCCTTCGGGGGGCAGCGGGTCGCCGCCGGTGATGGTGCCGCGCCAAGTGCCCGCAAAGCGCGTCGGCGCACTCGGTTGCGGCTCGGCAGGCGCACGCTCCGACGGCTCCTCGCGCTTGCGCTCGTCGAACATCGACTCGGCGCGCAGCCCCTTCAAATACTCCTGACGCTCACGCTCCAGTTCCTCACGCCAGGCGCGGTCGCGCTCACGGTCGAAATACAGCACGCCATCCACGAAGGTCTTCTCGCAGATGGCGTAGCCGCTGAGCGGGTGGTCGCTCCAGAGCGCGAGGTCGGCGTGCTTGCCGACCTCAATCGAGCCGACATAGCGTTCGACGCCGAGCTGCTTGGCGACATTGCGCGTCACGAACTTGAGCGCCTCCACTTCGGGCACCTCACCGTACTTGACCGCTTTGGCGGCTTCGGTGTTCAGGCGGCGCGCCAGTTCGTTACTGTCGGAGTTGAAGCTCACCGCCACCCCGCGCTCCCACATAATCGCGCCGTTGTGCGGGATGGCGTCGTACACCTCGATCTTATATGCCCACCAGTCGGAGAACGACGACGCGCCCGCGCCGTGCCGCGCGATTTCGTTGGCGACCTTATAGCCCTCCAGCACATGCTGCAACGTGCCCACGCGCACGCCGAACTCCTCGCACACACGCAGCAGCATCAGAATCTCATCTTGGCGGTAGCTATGACAGTGAATCAGCCGCTTGCCCTCCAGAATCTCGACGAGCGCGTCCAGTTGCAGGTCGCGTTGGGGCGGCAGCGGGCGTTTGCCCTGCTGGTACTCCTGCCAGTGGCGTTTGTAGTCCAGCGCGGCGAGGAACCGCTCGCGTATCACCTGCTCTACGCCCATGCGCGAGGCGGGGTAGCGTGTCGGTCCGCCCGTGCGGAAGTTGGAGCGCTTCACATTCTCGCCCAGCGCGAACTTGATGCCTGCAGGGGCTTCCCTGAAAATCATCTCGTCGGCAGTCTTGCCCCAGCGCCACTTGACTGTGATGCTCTGCCCGCCGATCACATTCGCCGAGCCGTGCAACATCAGCGCGCTCGTGACCCCGCCCGCCAACTGGCGATAGATGTTCACATCTTCGGGGTTGATGACATCTTGGATGCGCACTTCGGCGGTGCAGACATTCGTGCCTTCGTTCACGCCGCTGCTAATTGCGGTGTGCGAGTGGCAGTCCATCAGCCCAGGCGTGAGGTGCTTGCCCGTGCCGTCAACGATGCGGGCGTTCGGCGGCGCGGTGAGGTTCCTGCCCACCGCCGCGATTCTGCCGTCCACGACCAGCACATCGGTGTTGGGCAAGGGCTTGTTGTGCGCCATTGTCCACACGGTGGCGTTGCGGATGAGCCAAGTGTTATGTTCGTCGGCGGGCGGGGGCATCAGGGGTGTGAGTTTCACGCGAGGCAGGGTAGGCGTCTCGTCAGACGCGCTTGCTTGCTCCGTGCGCTGGTCGGGCTGCTCGCGCGGGGTATCTTGGCGCGGGGGTACGCCCGCCGTGAGGTGGTCGGTGCATTCCGCCTCGCAGGCGTGCGCCTCGCGGTCGTGGCTGTGCATGTGGGTCAGCGTGCTGCCGTGCGCGTGATGGAAGCAGCAAGAGGCTTCCAGCAGGCTGGCGGTGTTCTCGGCGTCCCAGTCGCGCGGGCGGCGGAACGCTGGGGCAGCGGGCGCGCTCGCTGTCTGGGTCGCTTCACCCACCTTGAACCGCTTGCCGTCAGCGAAGGTGAACTCGATGCGAGCGCGCGGCTCGAACAGCTCGCCCCGCACCACCACAAAGCTTGCCGTCTTGCCCACCGCCAAGTCGCCGAAGCGGTTCTGGACGCCCAGTATCTCGGCGGGAGTCAGCGTCAGCGCGCGCAGCGCGGCGTCTTTGGGCAAGCCGTTGGCAATCGCCGTGCGGAGGTTGCGCAGCAGCCGCTCTGGGTCGCCCAGCCCCTCAGTGGTGAACGCGAAGCGCACGCCCCGCTCGTGCAGAATCGCGGCGTTCTGGTACGCCAATGCTCGATTGCGCAGGCTGGTCAGCGTCGGCGGGCTGAGCGGGTCGTAGCTGCGCAGCGGTTCGGGCATCTCGAGGCTCAGCAGCACGGGGATGTCGCGTCGTTTGAGTTCGTCGGCGACTTTGGCGGCTTCCAGCCCGCCCACGATAATCACGCGCAGGTTGAACTCGTCGGCGATGCGCAGCACGCGGCGGATGTCCTCGGCGGCGTTAGCAATCGCCAGCAGGGGCGTTTCGCGTTTCAGCACGGGTTGCAACGCTTCCAGCGCGCGGTTCATCGCGGGGCGCGGCTTGCCCGCGGGGTCGCGCAGGTAGGCGTCCCAGACCTGCATCTGGTGCTGCGCGTCGTAGAAAGTCTGGCGCACCAGCGCGATTGCGCCCATCAGCGAACTGGGGTAGCCACCCCCACCTTCGAACGCCCCGCGCCCGCGCAGGTTCAGCACGACGCCGATTTGGGGCACAATCACCAGCTCGGCGGGCGCGCCCGTGCCTGTGCTGATCACTGCGCTCTGCCCGCTCATGATGCCGTGCGGCGGCGCGATGTGCGCTGCCACAAAGCCCGCGCGTCGCCACCGCGCGAGTTGTGCCGAATCGGGCTGCATCAACACCGTCGCCTGCCGTTCGGGACGGATCTGCGCGTTCGGGTGCGTGTTCCCGCGCTCGTAGCTGGCATACGCAGGGTCGTTCGGCTGCGCGGGCATTCCGACGCTCGCGAAGGCATCAATAAAGCCAGGGTAGACCGTGTGCCCGCTGGCGTCGATGACCTCCGCATCGGCGGGGATGGGTGTCTCACTGCCGCCTATCGCCGCGATCACGCCGCCTCGCACCACCAGCACGCCGTTCTCGATGGGCGGCGCGGTGTTGGACACGATTTTTGCGCCGCGCAGCGCGTACACCTCGGGCAACCGATAGGGCGTATCCTGCGCGTATGCAAAAACGCTTAGAAGCAACCAGCTTACTAACCCGATGAATCGTCGCATCACGGGTAGGGCATTCGGCAGCGCAGCGTGAATTCCTGCTTATGGATGTCTATCCGTTCAGATTTTGACATCGCCGCCTCAACCCTCCAGACAAGGGTACAACGGTTCGGCACGGAGTCTCTGAGGCAGAGGTGATTTTTCCCCGCACAGGCATGGAAGAACAGGCGCACCGTGTTGCCCTCACCCCCAGCCCCTCTCCCACAGGGTGGGAGAGGGGTGTAGGGGCGCACGGCGGTGCGTCCTGCTGCGCGTTCCCCCTTGCCCGCCTGTGGGAGAGGGGAACCTACGGAGGGGGCAATCAGGCACTCTGGTCATGCGATTGGTTCTTACGCCGCGCGGGTGGTGGTGTGCATCTCGCGGCGCTGGAACGCACTCAGCGCGTGATTGAGCCGCTCGGCGATTTGGTAAAGCTCGTTCGCCCAGCGGGCGACCTCCTGCGCTTGCGCAGCAAGCTCTTGGCTGGACGCACTGACCTGTTGCGCGGCGGCGCTGGTCTGTTCGCCCGAGCTGGCGACCTCGTCCATCGCGGTGCGCACCTGCTCCGCGCTTTGTGCCATCTGATGCGCGACGCTGCGGTACTGCTCGACAATCGTGCTCACCTCGCGCACGGCGGTGACCAGCTCCTGCTCGAACTGCTGGGTGGACTGCTCCATCGCGCCGACGGCTTCGCCGACCACCTGTCGGATTTGGTTCACGAGTTGCCCGACATCTTTGGCGGATTGGGCGGAGCGTTCGGCGAGTTGCTGCACCTCTTTGGCGACGACGGCGAAGCCGCGTCCCGCCTCGCCCGCGCGCGCGGCTTCAATCGCGGCGTTGAGCGCGAGCAGGTGCGTCTGAAACGCGATTTGGTTGACCACTTCGATCATCTCGCCGATGCGCTGCGAATGCTCGCCCATCGCGCGCACCTTGTCGGCAGTCGAGCGGATTTTGCCGCCCACTTGGTCGATGACCAGCGTGGCGCGCTGCACGGCTTGCGCCTGCTCTTCGACCCCGCGCGAGACGGTCTGCACGCCCTCGCTTAAGGTGCGCGTTGACTCGGCGGCGTGGTGGATCTGCGTCGCTTGGTGCGTCGTCGCGCGCGCGACCTGCTCGATCGCCGAGGCAATCTGGTTCACCGCCAGCTGCGTCTGGTCGGTCGTCTCCTTGAGATTCGAGGACGCCCTCAGAATCTCGTCGCTGGCGTCAATTGACGAGTTAATCGCGTCGGCGAACAGGCGGCGAATATCCCCAAGATACTCCGTGAGGTCTTGACTGAGCGATTGTACCCGTATCGTGCTGGTATCTAACCCGAAATCCCGCAGGAGCATCACAATAAACGAGTCGACGACTGCCTGAATGTCGTAGTAGAACACGCGCAGCACCGCTTGGAATAGGTCGCGCCCTTCATCGGCAGGGATTTCTTCGCTCTCGCGAATGTATCGCGCGAGTAAGTCCGTGTGCAGTCCGTAGCTGCCGAGATACCACTTCATCGGCAGGTCGATGACATTATGTGTGTAGCCGATGCGCAGCCGCTTGGCGAAAAAGTCCATGCCGAAGTCGCCGCCGCGCTGCGCCTCGCGGAAGATGTCCAGCAGGTATCCCGCCTGCGCCTGCTCCAGTCCTGCCCGCAGTTGGGCGAGGGAGACGCCTTTTTTCTGCGCGTAGCGTTCGAAAAAGGCGCGCGTCTCAGGGAAGTCGAACTGGAAGTCGTAGAACTCACGGGCGTAGGCGGGGGCGATTTGCTCTGCCCAGCCAGCGTACTTGCGCAAAAGCTCCGCCTCGTGTTGACTGAGGCGCAGAAACTGCTTGCGCTGCCTCAAGTTCTGCTCGTTGATGTGCAACTGCTCCGCCAAGTTCATGTGGGTATGCATATCCTTCTGCCTCCTGCGCTAATTATTGGCATACGGGCATGCTTTTTAGAGGGGCAGGATTCTCTCGCTGGGGGGCGTATCCGAACCGCTATGGAGTTGCTACGACCGAAGGCGATTGAACCTGGCATGACGCTGGGGGTGGTCTCGCCCTCCAGCGCGATTGAACCTGAAGACTTGGAGAAGGGTCTTGAGCCGTTTTACCAGCGTGGCTACAAGATTGTGTTGGGCGAGTATGCGCTGGCGCGGCGCGGCTACTTGGCGGGCACAGACGAGCAGCGCGCCCACGACTTGATGGCGATGTTCGCCCGCGACGATGTGGACGCTGTGCTGTGTTCGCGTGGGGGCTACGGCGCAGCGCGGCTCATCCCGTATTTAGACCCTGCGGTGTTTCGCAACCACCCGAAGCTGCTCATCGGCTACAGCGACATCACCGTGTTGCATCTGTGGCTGTTGCGGCAGGTGGGGCTGGTCGGGCTGTACGCGCCGATGCCCATCACAATGACGCGCCCCATCCCCGACCACGCGATGGAGGTGTTCTGGCGCGCGCTGGAGGTTCCCGAACCGCTGGGCGAGCTGCCCCCTTGGAACGCGCCCTACCGCACGATTGTGCCGGGCAAGGCGCAGGGACGCATCACGGGCGGATGCCTCTGCCTGATGGCGGACTCCATCGGCACGCCCTACGAACTGGACACGCGCGACGCGATTGTGATTATCGAGGATGTCGACGAGCCGCCCTACCGCCTCGATGCGATGCTGAACCACCTTGCGCTGGCGGGCAAGTGGGCGGTCTGCCGCGGAATCGCCTTTAGCGAGGACACCCGTTGGGAACAGCATGTCAAGGAGGGCGAGCAGACCCTCACGCCCGACGAGATACTGGACGACTACTTCGGCGGGCTGGCGCAGCCGTCGATGGCGGGCTTCCCATTCGGGCACATCAAAGACCCGCTCACGCTGCCCTATGGGGTGCTGGCGGAGCTGGACAGCGTGCGCGGGACACTCACGATTTTAGAGTCGGCGACGGTACAACGCTAAGTAAGGCACAGCGCCTACCCTGCCGATAATTGACCCCGTGCAACTCGGAATGCTCATCGGGGCAGTGGGGTGTCTAATCGGCTTGGTGGTGGGCGGCGCGCTGGTGCGGGTCGCTACACCCTACCACACGCAGCGCGCCGAAACGCTGGACGCGCTGACCGTCTACGACAAGAAAGCGATGGCGTCGGTGATGGGCGAGTTTCGCGGCAGCGTCGCCAGCTACCTGTGGGCGAAGACCGACGAGTATACGCACGGGGGTGTGCGCCTGCGCCCGATGACCGACCGCGAGAAGCATCACGGCACGACGCACGCCGCCAGCAGCGCGGACGGACTGCACGACCACCACGACGAAACGGGCGTCATCCCCGAACCCGAACGCGACCCGCGCTGGCTCTGGGGCGACATCGAGCGAAATGTGAAGCCCTACTTCGATGTGCGCCACCACTTCCACCGCCCCGTGCGCGAGGTGCTGCCCCTGTACCGCTTCATGACTTGGATTGACCCGACCTTCGTGCCAGGCTACCTCGTAGGCGCGCAGATGATCCTGTTCGACAACCCCAAAAACCTCCCACAGGCGTTGGCGTTTCTGGAAGAGGGTGCACGCAACAACCCCAAAAGCATCGCCATCTTCACCGAGCTGGGACGCTACCACCTGCTCTACACGGAGCGGTACGACCTGAGCGAGCGGTATCTGCTGCGGGCGGTGGAGAACGGCGCGGACTGGACGCCGAGCAATCCGTTCGAGCGGGAGGGGCTGCTGTACGCCTACCGCTGGCTTGCCTTGAGAGCCTACAAGCTCGGCGAATTGGGCAGGATGCGCACTTGGGCGTGGCGCGGACTGCAACGCTTCCCCGACGACGGCGTGCTGCAGATGCTGATGGAGAAGTGGGAGTAGGCGACGCTACTCCAGCGTGTCGGGGTCAATCCCCAGCTCGCGCAGCCGTTGCGCCAATCGCTCGGCGCGGCGCTGCTCTTGTTGTGCGAGCCGCGCTTCGCGTTCCGCGCGCCGTTGCGCCTCCAGCATCTGCTGACGGAACCGCTCTGCCATCTGACGCTCGCGCTCGGCGCGCCGTTCCGCAAGCTCCGCCATACGCGCCAACGCCTCAAAGGCGATAAACGCGCTCCCGTCAGGACGGCGCAAGCCTGGGTTCTCTTTGAACCCCTTGTCGAACACGATCCCCAGCAGCGGGCTGCGCCAACCCTCCATCTGACGCACGCGCGTCAACCGACGCCCCCGACGCACCCAACCCTGCCACAGCCCCGTGTCAGGGTCATACACATAATACTCCTGCACCCCATACCGCGCATAAAACCGACGCTTCGCATTCATCGCCGCCGTGCGATTGCCCGGCGACAGCACCTCGAACACCACCTGCGGCGCAACGCCGCCCTCCTCCCACTGCTTGTAGGAGCCGCGATGCCCTTTGGGGCGTCCGAGCGCGACCAGCACATCGGGCGCGACGCGAATGCGCGGGTTGCCCTCCACGGGGTACCACAGCAAGTCCATCGCGACGAACACATTCGGGTCGTCGGCGAAGATCGCGCGCAGGTTGTTGTAGATGATGGTCATCGCGTCCGCTTGCAGGGTGTTGTCTGCCATCGGTTTGCCGTCCGAGTCGGGATAGATGATTTCGGTCGGTCGCTGTTTCGTGGCGGTTGTCGCCATACGCATCACCATGCGCAGTATACCCGATTAGTCCCCGCGATGCACCAACGCGCCGCCGACGAAGGTATAGCGCGCCTTGCCCGTCAGTGCCCAGCCCTCGAACGGCGTGTTGCGACTGCGCGAGCGGAACTGCGCCGCGTCCACCCGCCAGCGCAGGTCGGGGTCAATCACCACCACATCGGCGGGCGCGCCGAGTTGCAGTGTGCCCGCAGGCAACCCCATTAGTCGCGCGGGCGCGGTACTCATCAGGTTCACCAGTTGCAGCGGCTTTAGCGGCTGGGGCAACTGGCGGTTCCAGTGCAGGATGCATCCCAGCGCGGTCTCCAGCCCCACGATGCCGAACGGCGCACTGGGGAACGGCTGCGCTTTTTCAAACGGCGCGTGCGGCGCGTGGTCGGTCGCGATGCAGTCGATAACGCCCTCCAGCACGCCGTGCGTGAGCGCGTCGCGGTCGGCGTCCGTGCGCAACGGCGGGTTCATCTTCGCGGCGGTATCGAAGCCTGCGCACGCCTCGTCGGTCAGCAGCAGGTGGTGCGGGGCGACTTCGGTTGTTAGGCGCACGCCCAGCCCCTTGAAAAACCGCACGAGCGCAACGCCCACCGCCGTCGAGAGGTGCTGCACATGCAGGTGGCAGCCCGTCTCGTGCGCCAGCAGCGCGTTGCGAGCAATCTGCACGGTCTCGGCGGAGGCGGGCGCGCCCCTAAGACCCAGCCGCGCGCTGATTGCTCCTGCGTGCATGCTTGCGCCGTCGCTGAGCGACTTGTCCTCGCAGTGCGTCACCACAGGCAGCCCGTAGGCGGCGCAGCCCAGCATCGCGCGGCGCATCACCTCGGCAGACTGCACGGGGAAGGCGTCGTCGGAGCAGGCGACCGCGCCCGCCTGCCGCAGCGCGTGGTAGTCGCACGGCGTCTCGCCGCGCATGCCCTGCGTGAGCGCAGCGACCACACAGACCCTACAGGGCGACTCGCGTTCAGCGCGGGCGTAAATCTCGCGCACGAGCGTCGGGCTGTCCAGCGGCGGTTCGGTGTTCGGCATGCAGCAGACGCTGGTGAACCCGCCTGCCACCGCCGCCGCGCCGCCCGTCTGCAGCGTCTCCTTGTAGCTTTGCCCCAAATCGCGCAGATGCACATGGATGTCCACCAAGCCTGGCGCGACCCAGCAGCCCGTGCAGTCAATCACCGTCTCGCCTGCGTCGGGCGCGAGCGCGTCGCCCCATTCGGCGATGCGCCCCTCGCGTAGGCGCAGGTCGCCCCGCCGATCCAGCGCTTGCGACGGGTCGAGCAGGCGTCCATTCCTCAACAGGTAGCGATTCATAGCCGTTTATACCAATCGCGCGTCTAAAATTCCCCCCTCCTTTAGGTTCCCCCCGCTTCGCGAGGGGAACCAAGCCGCGCGCCCGTTCGGTTCCCCCTGCTTGCAGGGGGAACTTTACGGAGGGGGTCATCAATTGCTCTCATTTTTGCGAACTCAAGCGGTGTGAACTGTTGTTAGTGTTTCCTCACGCACGAGCGCGTCGGCAATCCGCACGGTGCGCACGGCGGCTTGCACATCGTGCACGCGCACGATGTCCGCGCCCCACGCGACGGCGAGCGCGAGCGTCGCCAGCGTGCCCTCCAGCCGCTCTTCGGGCGGCAGCCCGCCCAGCAGATGCCCAATAAACGACTTGCGCGAAGTGCCAATCAACACGGGGTAGCCCAGCGACTTGAGCGTCGGCAGATGGCGCAGCAGTTGCAGGTTGTGCTGCACGGTCTTGCCGAAGCCGATGCCAGGGTCCAGCCAGATGTTCTCGCGCGGGATGCCTGCTTGCTCGGCGCGTTGGGCGTGGGTGCGGAGCGTGTCGCGCACTTCGGCGACCACATCGGCGTAATGGGGGCTAAGTTGCATCGTGCGGGGCGTGCCTTGAATGTGCATCAGCACGACCAGTGCGCCCGCCTGCGCTGCGATCTCCGCCATGCGTGGGTCGAAGGTCATCCCGCTGATGTCATTGACGATGCACGCGCCTGCTTGCAGGGCAAGTTCAGCGACGCGGCTTTTGGTCGTGTCGATGGAAAGGATAGCGTTCGGGTAGCGTGCGGCGAGGGCTTCAATCAGGGGGATGGTGCGGCGCAGCTCCTCGTCTTCGGGCACGGGTTCCGCGCCAGGTCGGGTCGATTCGCCGCCGATGTCGAGGATATCTGCGCCTTCGGCGAGCATCTGTTCGGCGCGTGCAAGGGCGCGCTCGAACGCCGCGTACCTGCCGCCGTCGTAGAAGCTGTCGGGCGTGGTGTTCAGCACGCCCATCACCAGCGTGCGCGCGCCGAGCGCGTGGCGTATCGGCTGCAGTCGCTCAGCTATAGCCTGCATTGTGGCGGAGGGGGCGCGGCATCTCGCGCAAGAGCGTTTCGGGCAGCGCCTCCAGCACCTCTTCGCCGACGCGACTGAAGATGAAGCCGCGCTCGCGCGCCGCGTCTTTCGGGTCGCGGATGAACTTCACCCAGAACAGCGCGTCCTCCATCAGCAGG
>Ga0272449_1000765_pt1 | contig 36400 bp, 40 predicted proteins | sample YNPCB0241_FD_198679 | JGI IMG/M metagenome (GOLD analysis project Ga0272449, IMG submission 198679) | Hot spring sediment microbial communities from Yellowstone National Park, WY, United States - YNP-CB-024-1 | ecosystem: Environmental > Aquatic > Thermal springs > Hot (42-90C) > Sediment...
TTTTAGGTTTTATTTTGGCTTCTCAGTTAAAAGGTGATGAAGAGGTATTAAGTCATATATTTGTTACAGGCAACATAGAGATAAAGAGTTTCTTTACTACAAAAAAAATAGATTTTAACTGGAAGTATAAGGGTAAGAAAAAAGAAAAGGTTAATTCATGAAAGTAGTTGCAATTATACCGGCAAGAATTTCATCAACAAGATTACCTGAAAAACCACTTGCGTTAATTGGAAATAAACCACTTATCCAGTGGGTTTATGAAAATGTATCAAAATCGAGATATATCACTGATACTATTGTAGCTACTGACAGTGAAAAAATAAAAAAGGTTGTTGAAGGTTTTGGGGGGAGAGCTGAAATGACTTCTCCCTATCATGTTTCTGGCACTGATAGAGTTGCTGAAGTCGCAAGAAAGATTAATGCAGAAATTATTTTAAATGTGCAAGGTGATGAACCCTTTATAACCACTGATGTCATTGATGTTGTACTTAAGCTCATGTTAAGGGACCAGACAGTTGTAATGGCTTCTGCAAAGACAAATATTACTGATATCTCAGAGTTTTTTAACCCTGCTGTTGTAAAAGTTATTTGTGATAAGTCTGATAGGGCGATATATTTTTCTCGTGCACCAATACCCTATTATAGAGATGAATTTCAGGAATATAAAAAAACAGGTAAAATTGACAGAAAAAAGGCTTTGGAAATTTGTTCAAAAACTTATAAGCATATTGGAATTTATTGTTATCTGTGGGATTTTTTGATGAAATTTACTAAAATGAAGCAGAGTTTTTTAGAAGAGGTTGAAAAATTAGAACAGTTACGAGCAATTGAGAACGGTGTTATAATAAAAGTACCAACTGTTGTTTATAATGGTTTTGGTATTGATACCCTAGCAGACTTAGAAAAGGCAAGAAAATTACTAAAAGGTTAGGTTATGAAAAAGAACAAAAAGATTCATGCAAAATTTATATTTGTTACAGGTGGTGTTGTTTCATCTCTTGGTAAAGGTATTGCTTCTGCATCAATAGGAGCATTACTTGAAGCAAGAGGACTCAAAGTTACATTACAGAAATTAGACCCTTATATAAATGTTGACCCTGGCACGATGAGCCCCTTTCAACATGGAGAGGTGTTTGTTACGGAAGATGGAGCAGAAACTGATTTAGATTTAGGTCATTACGAGCGATTCACGAACGCTAAAATGAGAAAAATTAATAACTTCACAACAGGGCAGATTTATGATTCTGTCTTGCAGAAGGAAAGAAAAGGTGTATATTTAGGGAAAACAGTTCAAGTAATTCCCCATATAACTGATGAGATTAAAAGTTTTATATTAAGATCAGCTGAAGACAATGATATAGTTATTGTTGAAATAGGTGGAACAGTAGGTGATATCGAAAGTCTACCTTTTTTAGAAGCAATAAGGCAGTTTAGATTTGATTTAGGTAAAGAAAATACACTGTATATACACTTAACACTTGTACCATATATAGAAAGTGCAGGAGAATTAAAAACTAAACCAACTCAACATAGTGTAAAAGAACTTCAGTCGATTGGTATAAGACCAGATATTATACTTTGTCGCAGTGACAGAATGCTACCAAAGGAGGTAAAATCTAAGATAGCGCTGTTTTGTAATGTTGATGAAGATGCTGTTATTACTGCAAAAGATGTGAAATCAATTTATGAAGTGCCTTTGTTTTTACATAAAGAAGGTCTTGACGATAAAATTGTTGATTTATTAAATATTTGGACTAAATCACCTGACCTATCTAAATGGGAGAAGCTTATCCATACTATATATAATCCAAAAGATGAAGTTACAATTGCTGTTGTAGGTAAATATGTGAGCCTTAAAGATTCGTATAAAAGTCTTAATGAGGCATTATGTCATGGTGGAGTTGCTAATGAATTAAGAGTGAACTTAAAATTTGTTGATTCTGAAGAATTGGAAAATACAGGTATAGGAAATACTTTTTATGATGTGCATGGGATATTAGTGCCAGGGGGCTTTGGTAATAGAGGTATAGATGGTATGATTGAGGCCATAAGTTATGCAAGAGAGAATAAGATACCTTATTTTGGAATTTGTCTTGGAATGCAGCTTATGATTATTGAGTTTGCCAGAAATGTTTGCAATCTTACTGGTGCTCACAGTACTGAATTTGATCCCCAGACACCCTATCCTGTTATATATCTTATGAAAGAATGGTTTGATTATAGAAAAAACCAGGTTATATATAGAGATGAAAAAAGTGATCTCGGTGGTACAATGAGATTAGGTGCTTACCCTTGTGTTATAGAAAAAGATTCATTAGCGTATAAAGCTTATAAAACATTAGAGATTTTTGAGAGACACAGGCATAGATATGAATTTAACAATGCGTACAGAGAAATTATTGAATCAAAGGGCATGAAGGTTAGTGGTAAATCTCCAGATGGTGAGCTTGTTGAAATTACAGAACTTGTTGACCATCCATGGTATCTGGGATGTCAGTTTCATCCTGAGTTTCAATCTAAACCACATTTACCACATCCACTTTTTATCAGTTTTATTAAACATGCATATTTAAAGAAGTTAGGTAAGTTAAAATGAAAATAATTAGAGTTTTAAATTTTGAAATATTTTCTGGATGTCCTGTTTTTTTGATAGCAGGTCCTTGTGTTATTGAAAATGAAGAAGTAACCCTTAACGTATGTGGTGAATTAAAAAAGATAACAGAGAGATTAGGAATTAACTTTATCTTTAAATCGTCCTATGATAAAGCAAATAGAAGTTCTATAAAATCTTATAGAGGGCCGGGATTGAAAAGGGGGCTTGAAATATTGAAAAGAGTTAAAGAGGAGTATAATGTGCCAGTTTTATCTGATGTACATAGATATGAAGAAATTGAATATGCTTCTCAAGTACTTGATATTATTCAAATACCTGCCTTTCTCTGTAGGCAAACTGATTTAGTTGTAGATGTTGCTAAAACAGGTAAGATTGTGAATGTAAAAAAAGGCCAATTTCTTGCGCCTGAGGATATGAAGAATATAATTGAAAAAATAGAAAGTACAGGAAACCAAAATATAATAATTACAGAGAGAGGTACAACATTTGGGTATCATAATTTAGTTGTAGACATGAGAAGTTTTCCCATTATGCGTAGTTTTGGTTATCCTGTTGTTTATGATGCTACACACAGTGTGCAAAGACCTGGAGGGCTTGGAATATGCAGTGGTGGAGATAGAGATATGATCCCCTATCTTCTAAGGGCTGCAGTAGGTGCAGGAGTAGATGGCATTTTTATGGAGGTTCATCCTGAACCAGAAAAGGCATTGTGTGATGGTCCGAATTCCTTAAGATTGTCTGACTTAGAAAATCTTTTGGAACAGGTTATAAAGATTGATAGATTGGTAAAAGGTTATGATTGATTTGCTCGAAGTTGCAAAAGAAGTTATTAAAATTGAGATAGATGCTATATCAGATCTAGAAAAAAGATTAGATGATTCTTTTATTAAAGCATGCGATATATTATATAATTGCAAAGGTAAAGTAGTTGTTACTGGAATAGGTAAATCTGGTATTATAGGCCAAAAGATTGCATCAACTTTAGCAAGCACAGGAACGCCTGCTTTCTTTATGCATCCTGCAGAAGGAATGCATGGTGATTTAGGAGTTTTAAGCAGAAGTGATGTTGTGATAGCTATATCAAACAGTGGACAATCGGAGGAAATTCTAAAAATATTGCCAATTATTAAGCGTTTTGGTGTAAAGTTAATTGTAATGACAGGGAAAAAACGGTCAGCTCTTGCAAAAGCTGGAGATGTAGTGTTAGATATAAGTGTAAAAAAAGAAGCATGTCCCTTAAATTTAGCACCAACTGCTTCTACAACAGTAACTCTTGTGTTAGGAGATGCCCTAGCTGTAGCACTAATTAAGTTGAGAGGCTTCAATGAAAATGATTTTGCTATTAGACATCCTGGAGGAGCATTAGGTAGAAGATTACTTTTAAGAGTTTCAGATTTAATGCATGAAGGTGAAAATATACCTCTTGTACGTGAAAACACGTCTATGAGAGAAGTTATATATGAGATTACATCAAAAAAGCTTGGTGTAACAGGAGTTGTTGGGGATAACGGAGAACTTATCGGTGTAATAACAGATGGTGATTTAAGAAGGGCATTAGAGAAATTTGAAGATTTATTAAACCGCAAAGCTTATGAGATAATGACAAAAAATCCAAAATGGATTTTAAAAGACGAACTCGCAGCAAAAGCATTAGAGACAATGGAAAGATATTCAATAACTTCACTTTTTGTTTTTGATAAAGAGCCCAATAGAAAACCTGTTGGAATAATTCATCTTCATGATTTGCTTAAGGCAGGTGTGGTTTAATGTTACTGCCTGATGAGGTCATTGAAAAAGCGAAAAAGATAAGACTTTTATTAACTGATGTTGATGGTGTTCTTACAGATGGAAGAATTATCTATGATAGTGATGGTAAGGAATTGAAATTTTTTCATGTAAGAGATGGACATGGTTTGAAACTGTTAATAAGCAATGGCATAGAGGTTGGTATAATTACTGGTAGAAACTCTTCAATTGTGGAAAAAAGGGCAAAAGAGCTTGGAATAAAATATATTTTTCAGAGTGTTTATAATAAAGCAGAGGTTATTGATAAAATAGTAGCTTTAGAAAATATAGAAACTGAAGCAATAGCTTATGTTGGTGATGATATAGTAGATTTACCAGCATTTAAAAAAGTTGGCTTTAAAATTACAGTCCCAGATGCACCGTTAGAAGTGCAAAAATATGCTGACTATATAACCTTAAATTATCCTGGTAAAGGTGCAATCAGAGAAATCTGTGAGATTATTCTCAAATCTAAAGGTTTATGGGAAGGTATTATTACATCCTATGTTAAATAAAACCAAATAATTTGTTAACCTTAAGTATAAGTGGTAGAATTATTATAAAGAAGCCAAAAGAGGTGCATATATATGAGAAAAATATGTTTGTTTTAATTTTGTTTTTTTATAGTAGTGCTTATGCATTGGAACATTTAGATTATCTACATGTTATATCCTATGAAGGGGATATTGCTATTAAAAAAAATGATACAGGTGATTGGATTCAAATAGATTTGAATATACCAGTTGAAGAAAATGATACTATGTGGGTTCCAAAAAAGAGTAGGCTTGAACTTAGAACAAAAAATGGTAGTTTTGTGAGGCTAAATGAATATTCGCTTTTAAATGTTTTATCACTTTCAGACAATGGTTTTTCAGTTTTATTCTGAAGGAGGTGATTTATATATTAACTACAAAGGTGATTATAAAATCCTTCTCCAAATAGATTCTCCAACAGTCACAATTAGGGCATATGACAATGCAAAGTTTAGGGTTGATATATTTGATGATGGTGATACTGATATAACTGTAGTTGAGGGTAGTGTAATAATGATTGACAAAGGCTTCAAGGTTACATTAAAGGAAAATGAAAAGGCATCTTTCAATGAAGAAGAGCTTTTGGGAAAGGTTAAGTTATATAGTTTTGATGAATGGGAAAAATGGAATATAAATAAGGATAAAGTTTTTAGTAATATACCTAAAAGTATTAGATATTTACCTGACGAACTTCATCCATATGCATATGATTTTGACAATAATGGAGTATGGGTTAATGTTAAGGAATAGGGATATGTATGGCGCCCCACATTTATACTTATATCAAATTGGGCACCTTATAGACATGGTTACTGGATGTGGATTAAAGGAGATTATGTTTGGATTTCTTTAGAACCATGGGAATGTATTCCGTATCACTATGGTAGATGGATTTATACAAAAAAATATGGCTGGGTATGGGTTCCACCAATGCGTGGACTTACATACAGGGGGCCTGGTTACGTAGGTTGGGTTTATACATAAGATTATGTTTGTTGGGACCTCTTGCACCAGGTGAAATTTATTATGGGTATAGTTATTATGGACCATATAGCATTAATATCGTTAATGTAAAAGTTAATATTCCAAAAGTTGTATACAAAAATATAAATGTTCCAAACGGTTATGTTGTTATTCACAAAAATAATTTTTTAACTGCTAAGCAGATATATGAAAAAACCTATGAAAATCCATTTATTTCAAGAAAAGTAATGTATGGAAGACCTGAATTTTATAAAGAAGGTATCAAGAAAGTTATTATTGGTAGAAAATTTGTTGTACATGAGAAGAATATACCTAAGATGCTCTTCATAAGAAAAATATAAGTGGTTAAAGAAAGAAAGCTTTTTGTAATTAAAGAGAGCCCTGAAAGGATTAAGAAGGAAAGGGATGAAATTAAAGAAAAAAAGATTTCGATAAAGAAAAGGATGTTTTTCATAAAGAAGAGTTAAAACCTTCAAAAAGAGTGCAATAAGAAGAACTAAAGACTATTGTTAAAGAACGTAAAGTGTTTAAAAAGAGAGAGAAATTTAAAGAAAAAAAGAAGGAAAATTTAGAAAAAAGGAAGTTAGATAAGAAAACTTTTAAAAAAGAAGTAAAGCTGAAAGAAAGGCATGAAAAAAAAAAGATAAAGATGATAAATAATGAGAAGGTTATTCGTTGAAGATAGAAAAGAAACTATTAGAAGAGATATTTTGGAAATATTAAAAGAGAAAGCTCTTACTATAAAGGATATTTCAAAAATAGTAAAAATCCCTGAAAAAACAGTAGTTGAGCATCTTGAACATATCAGTAAAACGATCACTCATGAAGGTTTTTTTCTTAAAGTCATTCCCGCTTCTTGTCTTCATTGTGGTTTTATTTTCAAAAAAAGAGATAGAATGAGAAAACCAGGTAAATGTCCAATATGTAGGAGTGAACATATTAAGGAACCTTTATTTAAGATTGAGAAATAAAAAAAGTGTTTTATCAAAGTTGAGAGTAATACTCATATACTATCGCTCATTATATTTAAATTTTGTTAAAATTTAAAATGGGCTATTGTATAATTGTAGCGTGAATGCTGCTTTAGATAATAATTTTTGTCCAGTATGTAATGCTTCTGCGGTTATTTATTATAAGAGTCTTGTAGATTTACTATTTGGAGTTTCAGGTTGCTGGGATTTAGTTAGATGTTCCAATCCTAAGTGCGAACTTGTTTGGTTAGTCCCAAAGCCAAAAAAGGAAGAGATAAAAAACTTTTATGTAAATTATTACACTCATGGAATAGGAAAAAAGAGAGCGGTTACTTTTAATAATCTTATTGAGAAATACATTTACAAACTTTTAAAAGTATTGTACAGCCTATTAAGGAAGGTATTATTTATAAATTTCGAAAGGAAAAACTTAGATTATATGTACTTAAAGCGTAAACAAGGCAAGGTGCTTGAAATTGGATGTGGAAATGGTGAGAGACTTTTTAAGTTGAGAAAAATTGGATGGGATGTTGAGGGAACTGAAATAGATGAGAAAGCGATAAAAGTTGCATTAGAAAAATATGGTGTAGAAGCATATTTGGGTGATATTAGGGATTTAAAATTAGAGAAAGAATATTACGATGCTATAATTATGAATCATGTCATTGAACATATATATGAGCCTATTGATTTTTTGAAAAGGTGTAAAGAACTTTTAAAAGAAGGCGGAAAATTAATAATAACTACACCTAATTTTGAAAGTTATTCACATAAAAAATTTGGGATTTATTGGAGAGGTTTAGAACCACCTAGACATTTATACCTATATAATTGCAATAGCTTAAAATCCGTTCTTTCTTTAGCTGGTTTTCATAAAATTCATACATGGACATCTACTGCAAAGTCGGAGTTTATAATAAGGGATAGCATGGAACTTTACTTAAAATCTACTAAACAAAAAAAAAGTGCGATCTACTTATATACAATACCGTGGTACTACCAAGTGTTATTTAGAATTATGAATTTCTTTAGTAAGAATAAAGGTGATGAGTGTGTGTGCATTGCCAAAAAATAGGGTGCATCAAAATTCTTTAAATTTATTAGTTATAGGCATTCTCCAATCTTTTCCAAAAGCACGAGGTGTTATTTTTACACCAGGTGGTGCTTGTCTTCTTTTATACTCATTTTTGTCTATCATTGAAATAGCTTTTTTTACGATATTTTCTTCTATTCCGAGCTTAATGATATCTTCGTAAGACTTATCTTCTTCTACGTAAGCTTTTATTATTTTATCTAAAATTTCGTAAGGCGGTAGTGAATCCTGATCGGTTTGGCCTGGCCTTAATTCAGCAGTTGGTGCTTTTTTAAAGATTCTATTTGGGATTTTATTATCTGGATAGTTTTGGTTATAGTATTCTGCAATTTTATATACAAGAGTTTTAGGGACATCTTTTAGCAGTGCAAATCCACCAGCCATATCACCATATAGAGTAGCATATCCTGTACTCATTTCACTTTTATTTCCTGTAGTTATGACTAGCCAGCCAAACTTATTAGAGAAAGCCATCAAGATATTACCCCTTATTCTTGCTTGTAGGTTTTCCTCTGTGGTATTGAAAGGAAGGTCTTTAAAAAAGGGTTCTAGTGATTTTATATACTCTTGATAAATGCCTGAAATGGGAACAGTATGTAGTTTGATTTTTAAATTTTTAGCAAGTTCCAAGGCATCTTCTGTACTTTCATTAGATGTAAACATTGATGGCATGAAAATCCCCGTCACGTTTTCATGTCCTAAAGCAACTGTAGCAATGGCAGCAACAAGAGAGGAATCTATACCACCACTCAAGCCAATAACAGCTTTTGTAAAAGAGTTTTTATAGAAATAATCTTTTAAACCCAAAACCAAGGCTTTGAATACTTCTTCTTCAAGAGAGGGTGGAGTTATCAGTGTGTTACTGTTTAGTTCTTTTTTATCTTTTATGTGAAGCTCAATTGCAATTATTTCAGGATCAAAGATAGGTGATAATATATCTTTCTTTTTCCATCTTGGGTCTTTTAACCTTTTTATTCTAATTGAATCTACAGAAATATCTGTTACTAAAAGCTCTTCTTCAAAAGCTTTACCTCTCGCTATAACTTCACCGTTTTCATTTAAAACAAGACTATGTCCATCAAAGACAAGTTCGTCCTGTCCACCTACCATGTTGCAATATACAATAGCTGTACCATAATCTATGGCTCTAATTGATAACATTTTTTCTCTTATAATCCATTTTTGGTAATAAAAAGGTGATGCGTTTATATTTAATATTATGTCCGCGTTAAATAAAGCTGAAGAAAAGCCAGGTCCTTCAGGATACCATATGTCTTCACAGATACTGATGCCACAGGAGATATTATTGTTAATTTTGATAAATAATGGTTTTCTCCCTCTTTGAAAATACCGTTCTTCATCAAAGACGCCATAGTTTGGGAGAAAAATCTTATTATAAATACCTTTAATTTGTCCATCGGATAAGATGCCCGCTGAGTTATATATTTCATCTCGTGTGTTAACAAAACCAACAATTGTAATTATATTAGAAGTGTGTGGTAGTATTTTTTCTATTGCTTTCAAGTTTTCTTGTAAAAAAGTTTTTTTATAAACTAAATCTTCTGGTGGATAACCACAAACTGCAAGTTCAGGAAATAAGACTATATCTGCATCTTTATCTTTTGCAAGCTTTATGAAATCGATTATTTTATTAGTATTGCCTGTAAAATCACCAATTGTAGAGTTTATCTGGGCTATGGCAATTCTAATTTTATCCATTTTTTAAATCCTCACTTTTGATAAAACATATTATATTTAAGCTCTTTGAATTTTATGTATCTTTCTCTACTGATTTTAAGTGCTTCTTCAGATGATTTATCTACAAAGTCATAGATAGTAGAAAATTTTTTAGCAAATTCAATTTTACAAGGGCTATCAAGGATTATAATTTGTGCATTTATAGGGTTTATTTCCTGAGTAACTATCCCTATTGGTTCTAAGGCATCTGATTCTTCATATTTAAATATTTTGTGAGGTATAAATGATTCTTGCTTTAAAATCCAAAGAATTCTGTCTATCTCTTCAGCCCTTTCGATGGATGATGTGTAGATAATAGCTTTTTTTTGATCTCTATAGATTTGCTCAACAAGAGCAAAAATTTTTTTATTCTTATCCTGATTATGTAGATCAATAAAATAACAGTTTTTCATAATCATAATTCTACTTTAATGGAAAAAAATAACAAATAAAATTTTTGTGCACGGAAAAATTGAATTTTATTGTTGATATTTGGTATATTTGCATTAGATAATAATTAACAGTTTTAAATAGATGGAGGGCTTAATGGAACGTGGCACTACTTTAACTCGCTTTATATTAGAACAAGAAAGAAAACATCCCGAAGCTACAGGGGAATTTACTGCATTAATTAATGATATAGGTATTGCAGCAAAGTTAGTCGCAAGGGAGGTTTCTAAGGCGGGGTTAGTTGATATACTTGGGCTAACGGGTAAAAAAAATGTTCATGGAGAACAGGTTCAGAAATTAGATGAGTTTGCAAATGAAGTTTTTATAAGAAGTTTAGAATATACCGGGCATCTTGCAGCAATAGCCTCGGAGGAGATGGAGGATTTCTGTCCTGTACCTGAATATTTTCCAAGAGGTAAATATATACTTTTGATGGATCCGTTAGATGGTTCTTCAAATATAGATGTGAATATAAGTATTGGTACAATTTTTTGTATTTTTAAAAGAAAAGGTGATGGGAATTCGCCAAATTTAACGGACTTTTTGCAATCAGGCAATGCTATTGTATGCGCAGGTTATGTTATTTATGGTTCAAGTACTATGCTTGTTTATTCTACAGGACAAGGAGTTCATGGTTTTACCCTTGATCCGAGCATAGGTGAGTTTTTATTGTCCCATGAGTATATAAAGATACCTGAGAAAGGCAAGATTTACAGTATTAATGAGGGAAATTATGCTAACTGGGAAGATTGGACTAAAAATTACGTTGAACATATAAAAAAATCAAAAGAAAAAAGTTTAAGATATGTAGGAACATTAGTAGCAGATATGCATAGGACTTTGTTAAAAGGAGGCATATTTCTTTATCCAGATGATAAAAAGAGCCCTTCGGGTAAATTAAGATTATTATATGAATGTTTTCCTATGGCATATTTAGTAGAACAGGCAGGGGGAGTGGCAACTGATGGTAATGTAAGAATTCTTGAAAAAATGCCTGTAGAGCTTCATGAAAGGTCACCACTTATAATTGGGAGCAGGTTAGATGTTGAAGAGGCTCTTAAATTTAAAAAAGGAGGTAGTCAACAGTGAGAAAACTTTTAATTATGATACTTCCTTTAATACTTTTTAGGTGTACTATGACTAATGAGAAAACTCAATCGGAGTATTTTAAAGATTTTCAAACGCAGCTTATGTCATTATCTCAAAGGGTTGAAGTGTTAGAATCGAAAATTCAAAGAGATATAGGTTTGAGAAGTGGTGTATATGATAGAGTTGATAAACTTGAAGCAGATGTTAAAGATGTTAAAGATACTATATCAAAAATTAAAAATCATCCTTTGTTTGAAGGACTTGAAACTGTGAAATTGGAACCAGCACCTACAAGTACAGTGATAACAATAAAGCCTTCTGAAGTAGAGAAACTTCAAACAGAAAAAGAGAATAAGCAGGAAGAAGCTAAACCAGTTAAAAAAGTAAAAGAAGAAGCCACAGTGAAAGCTAAGGTTGGGGAAGTTACTGTTGAGAAAACAAACCCAGTTGTTTTATATAATCAAGGCTATGAAATGTTTCTAAACGGTAAATATGCACAAGCAATCTCTATTTTTAGGGAGTTTTTACAAAACTATCCCAATGATGCATTAGCAGATAATGCACAATACTGGATTGGAGAATGTTATTATTCTCAAAAAATGTTCGATAGAGCAATTGTAGAGTTTAAGAAGGTTGAGAATTATCCTGATGGTAATAAAATACCAGACGCTTACTTAAAAATAGTGTATTCCTATAATGAACTTGGAAAAAAAGAAGATGCTAATCATTGGAAAAAAATATTGATTGAAAAATATGGTAATTCAGAGGCTGCAAAAAAATTACAATGATAATTCCCAATAGGGGGAAATATGAAGAGAAAATATTTTTTTATCATCTTTCTTATAAGTTCTTTTTTAACTCTTTCTTTTACTACATATGATGAACATATTGTCAGTAAAGGTGAGAATTTGTGGAAAATAACAGAAAAATATTTTAATGATCCTTATATGTGGGTTGATATTTGGAAGCTAAATCCCGAAGTGAAAGATCCGCATTGGATATATCCAGGTAGGAAGATTAAAATACCTGTTAAAACTGATAAAAAAGCAGATGATACTGAAATAAAAGAAGTACCCATTGAAGAAATTCAGCCAGAAATAAAAGAGTTAGTAATCTGGGAAGAGGCCCCAAAAACTGTAGATGTCGAAATTGAAAAAAAGATTAAAAAATATGTTATTGATATTGAAAGTATTGAAAAAATTTATTTGTTTTCCGAACAAACTTTAAAAGCAAGTTATACATTATTGCATACTGATGATAACGTTATACTTGGTGAGGTTGGTAAAAGGTATTTTATAGATGGTGGGAGCATACAAGGTATAGAGTTGGGTAAAAGATATAAAGTTTTAAAGCCTAGAAGAAAACTAATAGATAAAGAAACAGGTAAGGAGTATGGATATATATACCCTGTAGCAGGTTTCATTGAAATTGTTGAGGTTTATCCACAAGTTTCTGTTGGAGTAGTTAAAAGTAGCTACACTGAAATAACTAAAGGTGATGTAATAGCACCTGTAGAAAAAGTAGGCTATCCTGAAATAATTATCAAAAAATCAAAGGTATTTCTTGAAGGTAAAATACTTGAGACAGATGATAAACATGTTTTTATTCAGAACAGAGATTTTGTATTTATTGACAAAGGTATAAAAGATGGTATTGAGAAGGGTGATATCCTAAAAATCGAAAAAATGGTATCTAATTTAAAAGAAGGTATTAAAGATGTGGGTAGAATGGTGGTCGTAAAACCTTATGAAAATGTCTCCTTAGCGTATGTATTAGAAATAAGAGATGTGATTGAATCGGGTATGCGTTTTTCTACATTCACAGATAGTGTAGAAAAAAAATAAAGAGAGGTTAAAATATGAAAAAAATGATCCTATTTGCATTGTTGTTTTCATTGCTAATTCTGGTTGGAGGATATTATTACTTTTATATTTTACATCCTCTAGATGTTGAACCTAAGCTACCAACAAAACAAAGAATAGTTATTCAAAAACCAATCACTAGTGTCCAACAAAAGTCTGTAGCGAAAGTTGATGTGAAAAAGGAACAACCAAGAGAAGTTAAGAAAGAGGAACCAAAGAAAGTTGAGCTACAAAAAACAAAAGAACCTAAAATAAAAGAAACAATTAAAGAAGCTGTTCAAACAAAAGAAACAAAGAAACCCACAACCACTATAGAGAAAAAAGAGGAGAAGAAAGAGGTTGCTAAAAGAGAACAGATAAAAAGACCAGCAAAAAAAACGAAAGGGTATAGCCTTGTTTATGTTGTTTCCAGTGCAGATGAAGCTTTAAAAATAAAAAATGAATTGACAGAAAAGGGCTATCATACAGCAAAAACAGGTAAATATGGTAGTAGGGATGCAATAATAGTTTCTCCCTTTACTGATAAATGGGAAGCAGAATATGTTTTGAAAAATATTGTTAAAGACACTGGTATAAAACACTTTAAGGTAGTAGCCATTTATTAGTTTAAGAAAGGAGATATTGATGGCAGTTGTAGGGATTGATATAGGTTTTGGTTATACAAAAGTAACGGATGGCAATAGGGATATAATCTTTAAATCAATTTTGGGGGAAGCTGCGGAAATACAGTTTCAAGATGAGCTATTCCCGAGAAAAAAGCAGGAATTTATGCACATAAGGATTGATGGAAAAGATTATTTTGTGGGGGAGCTTGCTGAAAGGCAATCAAACGTAAGACTTTTTACCCTTGACCAAAGCCAGTTCATTACCCAATTCGCACGGGTTTTAGCTCTTGTTGCACTTGGTAATCTAGTTAATAATTACGATATGATAAATGTAGTTACAGGGCTTCCTGTTGGTTATTATAGACAGTTTAGAGATGCACTTGCTAATGGGCTTTTGGGAGAACATAAGTTTTCCTTTGTTAAAAGCAATGGTGAAGCTATAGAAAAAATATTCACTATAAGTAAAATAAGAATTATACCTCAACCTTATGGTAGCCTTCTTAATCTTTTTTTGGGTGATGACGGTAAACCAAAAAATAGTGAATTTTTAAAGCAAAAAATTGGCATAATTGACATTGGTTTTAGAACCACTGATTATGTGGTCTCTGACAAAATGCAGTATTCTGAAAGAGGTAGTAAAACCACTGATAATGGGATTGCAAAGGCATTTAGTGTAATAGCAAACAAATTAAGGGAAAAAAGTGGTGTAAATATAGAACTTTTTAAATTATATGATGCTTTGGTGAAAGGTAGTATAAAAATAAGGGGCAAAGAATACGACCTTAGTAATATAAAAGAACAGGTATATCAGCAGCTTGCTTCTCAGATAGTTGCAGATGCAGAAAGGTTCTGGGTAGATGATTGGGACATAGATTTTGTTGTAATAAGTGGTGGAGGAAGTGTTTTGCTCGAAAAGTATCTAACTTCTTTAATGCCGAATGCAAAGGCAGGTTTTTCACAAGGTATAGATGTTAGGTTCTTTAATGTTAAAGGTTATTTAAAATATGGCAAAAGTGTTTGGTTTGAAGCTAAAGGATGAATAATAATTTCGTAGATATTTTTAATCTAAATGTTAAAAAAATTGATTTAAAAACTGAAATAGAAGGTGGTATAGCCACTTTCTTTACGATGTGTTATATCATTTTTGTCCAACCTGTAGTTCTTTCCAAGTTAAATATGGACCCTGGTGCAGTGATGATTGCAACATGTGTTTCGAGTGCTATAGCTTGTTTTGCAATGGGATTATTAGCCAATTATCCTATAGCTTTAGCTCCAGGCATGGGACATAATTTTCTCTTTGTTGCTATTGCAACTTCTTATAATCTTCCCTGGCAACAAGCATTAGGGATAATTTTTATATCAGGTACATTGTTTATAATTCTTTCTTTTTTACCCTTCAGGGAAAAGATATTAAATGATATACCTGAAGGTATTAAGCATGGGATATCAGTAGGTATAGGTTTTTTAATAACTCTCATAGGTCTTGAATGGTCAGGTATTGTTGTTAGTGCTTCCGGAACTTATATTGGCCTTGGCAAACTTTATAGCTTACCTGTTATTATAAGTTTTATAGGTTTTATGTTAATTGTTTTACTATCAGGTTTAGGTATTAAATCTGCCATTATTTGGGGTATTCTTGGTTCAACTTTTTTGTCTTTGATATTCAAATTAGTTCAATTTAGCGGCATCGTTGATGTGCCACCATCAATAAGTCCAACCTTTTTTAAACTTCAATTAGATAAAAACTTTTTTACGCTTTCCTTTCTGAATGTTATTTTTACTTTTCTTTTTCTTGATGTATTTGATACTGTTGGAACACTTGTTGGGGTTGGAGAACAGGGTGGTTTTCTTAAAGAAGGTAAACTACCAAAAGCAAAACAAGCCTTTTTAGCTGATGCTATAGGTACTATGGTAGGTTGCATTATGGGGACATCAACAGTAACAAGTTATATTGAGAGTGCTTCTGGAATAAGTTTAGGTGCAAAAACAGGAATTGCAAGTATTGTGACGGGCATACTATTCCTTTTGTCTATTTTCTTTTATCCATTGGTGAAAACGGTTGGGTCAGCTTATATTTCTAAAGAAGGGTTAATCTTATATCCATCCATTGCACCAGCTCTGATATTTGTTGGATTTTTGATGATCGCAAACATAAAGAAAATAAATTTTGCTGATTTGTATGAGAGCATTCCGGCTTTTTTAGCTGTAGTGATTATCCCCTTAGGTTTTAGTATTGCTGATGGTATTGCAGTAAGTTTTATTGTTTATACATTGTTGAAGTTGTTTTCAGGTAAAATAAAAGAGGTTAGCAAAGTAGTTTTAGTGCTAACCCTAATTTTTATATTTAGGTACATCTACGCATAATGAAAGAAATCCCCTTTTCTTATCTCGAAAAAATTTTTGGCAGGGACAAATTTATTTATGATTCAATACCGGATAAGTATAGCTATGATGAGTCTACAATTTATAAGTCTAATCCCCATGCTGTTTTTTTACCCCAATCGGAAAATGAAGTTATTGATTTTATGAAAATTGCTGTTGAAAAAAGATTAAACATTATTCCAAGAGGTGCTGGCACGGGTGTTTGCGGTGGTGCGGTTCCTATATATGGTGGAATTGTTATATCTATGGAAAAAATGAAAAAAATTATTGATATAGATGAAATTAATCTTTGTGTAAAAGTTGAAGCTGGGTTAGTAAATGGTGACTTAAAAGCATCCCTTGAAAAAGAAAACTATTATTATCCACCAGATCCACAAAGTTCTGATACATCAACGTTAGGTGGAAATATAGCTACTAATGCGGGTGGTCCAAGAGCAATAAAGTATGGAACGACAAAAGATTATGTTATGGGACTAAATGTAATAACTGGTAAAGCTGAGAAGTTAATTGTTGGTGGCAGGGTTTACAAAAACTCTTCAGGTTACAATTTAAATGAATTAATCTGCGGATCTGAAGGAACACTTTGTATTATTACAGAAGCTATTTTAAAAATTATACCAGCACCTTTAGGGAGGATTCTTTTACTTCTACCTTTTCCTAGAATTGATGATGCATTAAAATTCTTTCTTTATACTCAGAAAGAAAGAATAAGTTTTTCAGCTTTGGAGTTTATAGATGATACCGCAGTATATTATATTGAAAAATTCTTAAATAGAAAAATGCCTTATTCTCAGCACTCTAAATGTTACCTTTTTGCAGAGTTAGAGAGTAAAAAAGAGAATGAAATGCTTGATTTAATAGAAAGCATTGCAGAGAAAAGTGGATGCAAGGAAATATTTGTAGCGACAGATAAAACATCTGAAGAAAGGCTTTGGGAAGCACGGAAGAAGATATCTTATGCTTTTAAGGAGTTTTCAAAAAAGGTTTTCAAAGCTGATATTGTAGTACCTCGAAGCGAGATTGCAAATTTTATAAAAAAGGTAAAGTTAGTAAGTAGTGATAATGCACCCATTGCTTGCTTTGGTCATATTGGTGATGGAAATGTACATGTTAATATTCTTGATTTAGAGGGTATGACTGAACAAAAAGCAAACTTTTTAATGAACAAGATAATGGATATTGTGAAAAATTGTGGTGGTTTTCCATCTGGTGAACATGGTATAGGAGTTGCTAAAATGAGGTATGTAAAAAGCTTTTTTTCGACCTATAATATTTATTTATGGAAAAAAATTAAAAGGGCTTTCGACCCTTATGGTATAATGAATCCAGGGAAGATTTTTTAGGAGGTATTTTATGGAATGTATATCAGAAAAAAATTTAAAAGATTGTACCTGTACTTACACTAGTTGTGAGAAAAGGGGAAAGTGTTGTCTTTGTGTTGCCTATCACAGAAAAAGAAATGAAATTCCTGGTTGCTTTTTTAATCCTCAAGCTGAAAGAGTCTACGACAGAAGTATAAGATTTTTTATAGAAAGTCATAAATGAGAAAAATTGTATATTTTCTTTTCTTTTTTATAACGGGGTGCTTTCTTGTCTTTACTCATGAAAGCAAAACTCCATCAATTATAACCGTTCATCTTTTACCACCCAAGGTTTCAGAGAAATTGAAACCGAAGAAACCTATAGATGCCTATATAGGTGTTGCACCTTTTAGTTTTGAGTTAAAGTTTTCTGAAAATAAAGAGCCTTTTTATTTTGATTATTCCTATTTGCCAAATGAGCTTTTTCTAAATATGTCTGTTTTGTTGGAAAATGGAATATTTACTAAAGTCTATGAGATTGACTTGAAAGATAAAGAGGTAACATCAAACTCTTTAATCCAGAAAATTTCAGAAAGTAAGTTAGATACGGGGTTATATCTTAAAGTTAATGATTTCAAATTAGGTAAAAAAAGTGATGGATGGTCTGGAAGTATAAGATATAAGTTTATGATTGTTACTCATGATGGGAATGTATTAAAAGAAGAGGAAAAGAATTTTTCAATCGAGAAGTTAAAATATCCTGATGATTTAACGATGGATTATCAGGCAGCTATGGCAGCAAGTGAAATTTTTAATCGTGTTTATGAAGATTTACTGAATAATTTCATTACCTACTCTTCTAATATTGAGTCCCATCGTTCATTAAAAGAAATAGTGAGGGGTAAAGGGATAATTACTATTCGAAAGGCAGATACAGGAAAGGGTAAAGCAAGGGTGTATTTGAATATAAGAGTTAGTATTTTAGTTAATGATTATAAAAAAACAATACTTTTATCAAAGGATGCAGTGGCAAAGAAGGTTAATGAGATTATTTCAGAGATAAATAAGAAAAATCAGTATAGATTAGTAGTAAGTCTAAGAGACCAGACAGAAACGTTTTTTCCCGCTAAGTTGGGAAAATTGGTATATGATGCAAATAACGATGTTTATAGTATCAACTATACCTATACAAAAGAATTTGATGTTTCCCCAGGAAAAGCTCTTGTTGTAGCAAATCTATTTCTTCCTAAAGTGAGTGAGACAATAACAAAGGGTGTCTATATCGATGTGAATCCTGAAAAAGGTGCAAGTCTTGGATTGAACATATTAGTTGATACTAAGAATAACTTCTTTGATATAGGGTTCATTAAGTAAATGCTTAAAATTGAAAATGTAGTTGACCCTGCTTTATACAAGCAAGGTTTTAAAGAGGGGTATTATGTTAAAAAGATAAATGGTATACCTATTAACGATATACTAGATGTTCATTTCAACGTTGGTGAAAAAAATATAGTTGTTTTATTAGACAATAGGAATAAGGAAAAGAAAATTAAAGTTGATGAAAAAAGTTTTAATGGTATAGTTTTTGAAGAGATAAAGCCAAAAAAATGTGGCTGTAAATGCATTTTTTGCTTTGTTGACCAATTGCCTCGTGGTTTGAGGAAATCACTTTATTATAAAGATGAGGATTACAGGTTTTCTTACATTTATGGTAACTATGTTACACTAGCAAATCTAACAGCAAAGGACATAAAAAAAATAATAAATTATAAACTCTCGCCTTTGTACATTTCAGTTCACGCTACAGAACCATCTGTAAGAGGTAAAATGCTTGGTTTAAAAAAACCATCAGATATACTACCACTGTTAAAAGTCTTTAGTGAAAATAGAATAAAGATGCATACTCAAGTTGTATTATGTCCTGGTATTAACGATGGTGAAATTTTAAAGAAAACAATAGAAGATCTTTCAGAACTTTATCCATATGTTGAAACTTTAGCGGTTGTACCAGTAGGTTTAACATCTCATAGAAAGGGGTTATTTAAATTAAAACCTGTAACTAAAAAAATAAGCAAAAAGATTTTTGATATAGTAGAACCTTACCAGCATAAATTTATCAAAGATTTTGGAACTCCCTTTGTATATTTATCAGATGAATTCTATATTCTTTCTGATAAAAAATTGCCCGATGCATCCTTCTATGATTGTTTTGCGCAGATTGAAAATGGAGTTGGATTATTAAGATATTTCATTGATAATGGAGAAAAGTTTTTCAAAAAAAAAATTCAAAAGCTTTCTTTAAAAGGAAAGTTGTGTATACCGACAGGAAAGCTTGCGTTTAAAAGCATTAAACCCTATGTAGAAAAATTTGCACAGTTAATAGATACAGATATTATGTTGATTCCAGTAAAAAATACTTTTTTTGGCAAAAGCATTACAGTAACTGGTTTGCTGACAGGCAAGGATATTATAGAAACGCTTAAAAATAAAACATTCAACTATCTTTTAGTACCTGATGTTATGTTGAGAGAAAGAAAGGATTATTTTTTAGACGATATAACTTTAAGAGATATTGAAAAAGCTTTAAAAGTAAAATGTGTAAAGTTTACACCTTTATTATCGTGTTTGTATAAAACACTTGTTAAATTAAAGAAAAAAGAGGTGAATTATGGAAAGGCTAAATGAAAAGGAAAAACAAGAATTACTTATAATAGCAAGAGAAACGTTAAAGAGATACTATGAAAAGGGTGAAATACCTAAATTCGAAATTAAAAATGAAAGGTTGAAAGAGCTAAAACTTGGTTGTTTTGTAACATTAAAAAAGCATGGGCATTTAAGAGGGTGTCTTGGTAATTTCAGTTCAAGAGAGCCTTTATATGTAAATGTACAAAAAATGGCAATAGCATCTTCTAAAGAAGATCCTAGGTTTGAGCCTGTAAAAAAGAAAGAATTAAATGAAATAGAAATTGAAATATCTGTTCTTTATCCTTTAATTGAGGTTAACAACTTTGATGAAATTAAGGTTGGTAGGGATGGATTATACATAGAATATGGATTTTTTAGGGGGGTTTTGTTGCCACAGGTTGCAACAGAGTACGGTTGGGATAGAGATGAGTTTTTGTCTCATACATGTTTAAAAGCAGGTCTTCCTCAAGATGCATGGAAACGTTTAAATTTAAAAGTATACCGCTTTGAAGCAGACGTATTTAGTGAAAAGGATTTAAAATAAACACTCTTTTTAAAAGCAACTCGATTACATTTAAGATTGTAGACTTTACTTCAAAAACGTAGATAAAAAAAACAATTCTTAAGATAAGCTCCTTTGATTGATGGCTCCATCAAGAGCCTGTCCAGATTTTGAAACAGCCATCAAAATAGCTCCCGAGGTAGGACTCGAACCTACGACCTAGTGGTTAACAGCCACCCGCTCTGCCGATTGAGCTACTCGGGAGTAACGATAACGAATAAATATGATAATTAATTTTCTATCACTTGTCAATAGTAGAAAAAACTTTTTATTCTATCGTTGTTATCTCTAAAAAGAAGTCTTCTAATGCAAGTTTTTCATTTTCATATTGTTTTCTTAAATTTTCCATACTGTCAGTTAAGACAATTTTCCCTTTGTTTATTATCGCAAAATGTTTACAAATTTCTTCGACAAGGCTTAAGATGTGTGTTGATATAAAGAATGTTTTACCTTCTTTTGATAGGTTTATTATTAGTTCTTTGAGTAGTTTTGTTGATTTTGGATCAAGGCCTATTAGTGGTTCATCCATTATTATTATTTCTGGGTCATGGATAAAGGCTGAAATGAGAATAATTTTTTGTTTCATGCCGTGGGAATAGTTCTCAATCAAGTCATTTATCCTATCTTTAAAATCGAAGTATTCTAAGTAAAACTCTAGGAGGTTATTGTATTTATCGTCATTGATATTAAAAATCTCTTTAACCATGTTTAGGAATTCTTTTCCTGTGAGTTTTTCATATAAAAAAGGTCTGTCAGGTACATAACCAATGATTTTTTTTGCTCTTAATGGTTCTTGATTGATATTTATGCCATTAATTAATACCTCACCTTCTGTAGGTTTTAAAATACCTGTTAACATTTTTATTGTAGTAGTTTTGCCAGCGCCATTTGGTCCTATGAAAGCGAAAATATCGCTTTTTTTTATATTTAAATTTATGTCAATACAGGCTGGAAATTTACCATAATATTTTGAAAGTTTTTTTGTTTCAATTGCAGGTAAGGACATATTCTGTTTGTTCTATATCTTTTTCTATTTTTTCATTATAACCTTTTTTACCGAGTTGTGTAAAAGCAATCTTCTTACCTAATTCAACACCAGGTTGGTTAAAGGGGTTAATTTCATATAATTCTCCCGAAAGGGCTGTAGCAACTTCAAAAAAATAAAATAGCCCTCCCAACGTCTCCATATCAACTTTTTCAATATCTATTATGATGGTTGGTATGCCTTCATTTAGCAGTGCGCCATATGTACCTTTAAACTCGGCTTCATAAAGTTCATCAAAACTTTTTTTATCAAGAAAATTCACAGAATCATATTCTTTAAAAGAATTATTTATGATTAAATGTTTTTTTTCTCTTGATTTTAACAAAATTATAACTTTATCTTTAGGACCTTCTAAGTAAAGTTGTAATTGAGAGTGTTGATCTGTAACGCCTCTAGCAATAATTGGTGTCTGTCCTGTCCTGATTATTTCGTTGTTTTTCCCATATTTTTTCCCTAGACTTTCAGCCCAAAGTTGGGAAAACCAAGCTGAAAACTGGATGAGTCTATCACAATAAGGCATCATTACAACAATTTTTTTACTTCTTCTAATATTAAGGAGGTACAATAGAAGGCTAAACATAAAGACCTTTTCTAATGAATTTTTATCTATTTTATCTGCCCCTGATAGTAATTCTTTTATATTAACACCAAAACAGTAAGATGGTACTAATCCAACGTTTGATAATACGGAGAATCTTCCACCTACATCTTCAGGTAATTCGAAACATTTAAAACCTTTTTCTTTTGCAAGTTTTCTTAAGAAACCTTTTTGAGGGTCAGTAATGAAGATGAAGTGTTTGTGAGGATTTAGGCCTTGCCTTATTATCTCGTCATAGAAGAAAATAAACTGTGATAAGGTTTCTATTGTTTCTCCCGATTTACTTATAACTAAGAAAAGTGTACGTTCATAGTTTAATTTACTGATAATTTCTTCAAGAGTAAAAGGGTCAACATTGTCTATAACAAATAGTTTTTTCCTATGATTTTTTTCACCGAAAGCTTTTGATATCGCTTGAGTTCCAAGTGCTGACCCTCCAATGCCTAAAACTACTATGCTATCAAATTCTTCTATATTTCCAAGAACATTTTCTATCTCTATTTCAGGTTGAATTTTTTTTATAATTTTGCAGAATCCAAGGTTTTCTTTGTTTTTTAAAAATCTTTCAAATTTGGGGGATAATTGCTCTCTGAAGTATTCTAATTCTCTTTTAGTAATGCCATCTTTATCACCTATTGTATCACTCATTATACCCTTATAGTTAATTGTGAACATGTACTTCCTCCTCGTGTTACTTAATTAAACTTATACCACAAATGCAGTGATTTGTAAAAAGTTTAATTTGAAGTTATCTTGTTATTTTGTTGTATTTTTTGTAAGATTTATAACATGGAAAAGATAGTTCAAACGATAGTAAATGCAAAAAAATTAATTGTGTTTACAGGTGCAGGTATTTCTAAAGCAAGCGGGATACAAACCTTCAGAGATATGGATGGTTTATGGAAAGATTTTGACCCTCAGGTTTATGCTACTTTTGATGGATTTATAAATGATCCTGAAAAAGTATGGAAATGGTATTTATACAGGTATGATAAAATAAAACAGGCTAAACCTAATGAAGGCCATTATTTTGTAGCTACTCTTGAGAATTATTTCAAGAGTTTTGCTGTAATTACACAAAATGTGGATGGACTTCATCAAAAAGCTGGCTCAAAGAATGTCATTGAACTTCATGGAAGTATTCACAGGGTTAAGTGTATAAGTTGCAAAAACAAATTATCAATGGATGATATAAATTTTGATATTATTCCGCCTTTATGTGAGTGTGGAGGCCTTTTAAGACCAGATGTTGTTTGGTTTGGAGAGGCTTTACCTGAAAAAGAATTAACTTATGCATTTGATTTTGCAAGAAATGCTGATGTTGTTATTGTTATTGGTACATCTTGTGTAGTTTATCCAGCAGCAGAGATCCCCTATATAGTAAAGAGAATAGGTGGAAAAATAATTGAACTTAATCCTGAGTATACACAACTAACTCCATATGTAGATTTTCATATATCTAATCTCGATAGCGATTTTTATAAGAAACTAATTTCAGAAGTTAAGTCTGCTTTTAGAGAGGGTAGTGATAATGGAGAATGATATTTCAGGTAGACTTTTAAAGTTTGTAATGCATTATGATGGTAAGGGATTTTCAGAAAAGTTAGTGGAGTTGATTAAAGAAAAACCTCTTACAATATATTTAAATGATAAAGAGTTTATAACATTACTTTGCTATCCTGAAAATGTTGATGAATTAACTGTAGGCTTTTTGAAGTCAGAAGGCTTAATAATCGAAAAGAATGATATAAAAAAACTTGAGATATCAAAAGATTTGCAAACGGTGCATGTTGCAGCTAATATACCTAAACTTTCAGAAAAGCTTTACGAGAAAAGAATAGTTACCACAGGATGTGGGAAGGGCAGTATTTTCTATTTTGCTCTTGATTCTCTAAGGACTCAGTTTCAGGAAATCAAGAGGAAATGGCATTATAGAATTATTCTTGATAGGATGCATGAAGTTAATAGAACTAAAGGTTCAAAAAATCTTGGTGGACTCCATGTATGTGGTTTATTTAATGGAGAAAAGTTCTTTATAAGAGAGGATGTAGGTAGGCATAATGCCCTTGATAAAATAGTTGGACATTGCATATTAAATGATGTAATTTATGATGATTGTGTTGTTTTTACCACAGGCAGGATATCCTCTGAAATCCTTTTGAAGGCTTCTAAGATCAAAGCAGGTGTTGTTGTTTCAAGGTCTACTCCTACTGATCTTGCTTATGAGATTGCTGAAAAACTAAATATCACGATTATTGGGTATGTAAGGGGAGGTATGATGACTATCTATACTGCAAAAGAAAGGATTATTTTGGAATAAAACTTCAAAAAATACTTGAATTTAAAAAACTTTTTAAATATACTATTACTTTATGAAGAGTGGGTGTAGAACCCACTTTTTTTTTAAAGTTTATCTATTTGTAAGGATTGACTGTGGAAGATACTCTTTTGATTGAAAGGTTAGAAAAAATAGCCAAACCCGTTATTGAGGGTGAGGGGCTAATACTTTATGATATAGAATACAAAAGAGAAAGAAGTGGATGGACTCTAAGATTTTACATATTTCGAAAAGATGGGTATATTTCCATTGATGATTGTGTTAAAATATCAAGACAGCTTAATGTATTGCTTGATGTTGAAGATCTAATACCTCATTCTTATAATCTTGAAGTTTCTTCGCCAGGATTAGATAGATTTTTGAAAAGATTAGAGCATTTTGAGTTAGCAAAGGGAGAGGAAGTTAAAATAAAGCTCAAGGAACCGTTGGAAGGTAAAAAGATTATTATAGGAAAAGTTGTAGATGTCGAGGATGGAAGTATTGTGATTGAAGATAAGGAACAGAAATTTTTAATTAATATTGATAATGTTGCTGATGCAAAAATACAAATAGATTATTATAAAGGAGTTAAAAAATGATTTATGAGTTAAATCGTGTAGTAGAACAATTGGCTAAAGATAAGGGGTTACCCAAAGAAACAGTCTGGAATTTACTTAAAAAATCAGTGGAACAGGTAGCGAAAAAGAGATTGGGTGATAAGAAAAAAATTGAGGTTGAGTATGATCCAGAGATTGATAAACTTATCATACAGGAAATAAAGACAGTAGTTGAGGAAGTTAAAGATCCCGATACAGAAATATCACTTAAAGATGCAAGAGGTATAGATCCAGATTTCAAAATTGGTGAAGAACTTGTTTATGAAAGAAATGTGCTTGATTTGGGGAGGATTGGTGCTCATCAGGTAAAACAAATATTGATGCAGAAGCTAAAAGAAGAAGAAAAAAACAGTATATATAATGAATATGTGATGAGAAAAGGTGAGATTGTAAGTGGTATTGTGAATAGGATTGAAAAGAATGCAATAATTGTAGATCTTGGTAAAAGTGAGGCATATTTAAGTTTTAAAGATATGATATCTGGTGAAATGTTTGCTCCTGGTGATAGGGTTAGAGCCTATTTAGAGGATGTTGTAAAAGGGAGTAAAGGTACAAAAATAGTACTATCGAGAACTCATCCCCAATTCCTCGTAAAATTACTTGAAGCTCAAGTCCCTGAGATATATGAAGGTATTATCACAATTGTAGGTGTCGCAAGAGATCCAGGTAACAGGGCAAAAGTTGCCATAAAATATAAGGATATTGGCATTGACCCTGTTGGTGCATGTATCGGTTATAAAGGTTCAAGAATCCAGAATATTGTTCAGGAGCTTAGGGGAGAACGTATAGATATTTTTAAATGGTCAGAAAATATAGAAGAGTTAATTTGTAATGCCCTTGGAGATGTTGAAGTAATTAAACTAGTGATAGATGAGAATGAAAAATCGGCAGAAATAGTAATACCAGATAATAAATTAGCTGTTGCAGTAGGTAAAAGGGGTGTTAATATAAAACTTGCATCTAAAATTACAGGCTGGAAATTATCAGTAAAAGCAGAATCTAAAGGCACTAAAACAGCTAAAGATATTGATGCAGAACTTGCTCAATATCTCCTTGATGAGAATCTTATTAAACCTGAAGGTTCTAAAAAATAGGAAGTAAGTGATGGTTCATGAAAAAAATTTTTATAAGAACATGTGTTGTTTGCGGAGAAAAAAAGGACAAAAGCGAGCTTATGAGGCTTACTTTAATGGATAATAGAGTTGTAATAGATTTTAAAGGAAGAATGGGTGGTAGGGGATCCTATGTTTGTAAAAATTTCGAATGTATATCTAAACTAGAAGAAAAACACCTTGAACGCTCCTTTAAGAAAAAAATAGTTTTTGATATAGACTTAAAAAAACAGTTACAAATGGGAGTTACTAATGGCTAAAGAAAAAGGTAAGAGTATCAAAGAAATATTAGAGGAAAAAGATTTTAAAGATGTAACATTTGAATTGATAAAAGAGCTGCTAAAAAAAGAACAAAATCTTGATGTGAAAAGTAAAACAAAAACTTTGACTCCAGCTCAGTATGAAAAGTTAAAAGAGGATGTCAAAAATTACAAAAAAGTAGGTTCTATTGAGAAGAAAGAAAGTGCAACAGAAAAAGTCCTTGGAGTTGGTTTAAAACGAAGAATAAGAGAGAAACCAGTAGAAGTGATTGAAAAAAAAGTTGAAGTTAAAGAAGAAAAGATTGAAGAAAAGACTATAGAGCAGAAAAAACAGGAACCAGAAAAGCTAGAGAAAAAAGAGGTTACAGAAGAAAAAAAAGAAGAGAAAAAGGTTGAAGCGGTTGAAACTGTTAAAATAGAGATTATAGTAGAGGAAAAGCCTGATATAAAGAAAGAGGAGGAGAAAAAATTAGAAGAAAAGCCTTTGGTTGAAGAAGTTGTTGAGAAAGAACAGTTAAGTGAAGAAGAGAAGGTTAAGCTACAAAAAGAACTTGAACAAAGCATGACCAACCGGGTTATTGAAGAAGCGAAGCCTCATAAACCTATTGATTTCCAAAAAAAAGAAAAACCAGTTGAGAAAAAACATTATGAAAAAAAGGAATTTCAACCAAAGAGGGATTTCAAAAGGGATAGATTTGATAAACAGGTAAAAGAAACTGAAAGGATAATAGCTCCTGGGAAAAGAGAAGTAATAATGGGCCCTAGGGAAGTCAAAAAAACTCCTGAAATACCGGTTGAACAAAAAGGTGAAAGAAGAAAAGGGTTTGATAAGAAGAAAGAAATACTTAAAAAAGAACAGTTAATGGAGCTTAAGGAAAGAGAAGATAAGTTACTACAACAAAAAAAGAAGAAAGAAGAAGAAAAGATTGTTGTTGAAAAACCAGCAGTTAAAAAGCCGTTAAAAATAGCGGAAGCGATTTCAGTCGGTGAATTAGCTAAAAGGATGGGAGTAAAAACAGCACAAGTCATAAAAACATTTCTCGATTTTGGTATGATGGTTACGATAAACCATATAATAGATGCAGATACAGCAGCAATTGTGGCAAGTGAGTTCGGTTATGAGGTTGAGAAAGTAAGTATTGATGCAGAGGATCTAATAGCAGAAGAACATGCTGAAAAGGATGAAGGCAAAAAGGTACCAAGACCTCCTGTAGTTACTATAATGGGACATGTTGATCATGGTAAGACGTCACTACTTGATGCAATAAGAAAAACAAATGTTGTTGCTACAGAAGCCGGAGGTATAACTCAGCATATAGGTGCTTATCAGGTTGAAGTTGGTAGAGGAACTATTACATTTCTTGATACTCCTGGACATGAAGCCTTTACAGCAATGAGGGCAAGAGGTGCTCAGGTTACTGATATAGTTGTTCTTGTAGTTGCTGCGGATGAAGGACCAATGCCTCAAACCATAGAAGCTATTAATCATGCAAAGTCAGCAAATGTTCCAATTATTGTTGCAATTAATAAAATTGATAAACCGGGAGCAAATCCAGATAGAGTAAAAAGCCAGTTAGCTGAAAAAGGTTTAATACCAGAAGAATGGGGTGGGAGTACATTGTATGCAGAAGTTTCAGCTAAAATGGGGAAGGGCATTGATGAGTTACTTGATTTAATCTTGATACAAGCAGAGATGATGGAACTTAAGGCAAATCCTGATAAATTAGCAAAAGGTGTTGTAATTGAATCTAAACTTGATAAAGGGCGTGGTCCTGTTGCTACTATTCTTGTTCAAGAAGGTACTCTAAGAGTTGGGGATCCTTTCATTGTGGGCACATATTATGGTAGAGTTCGTTCACTCATTAATGATAAAGGGAAGAAAATCGATTTTGCAAAGCCTTCTACGCCTGTTGAGGTGCTTGGGCTTCCTGGAGTACCTGATGCAGGTGAATATTTTATAGTTGTTTCAGATGAAAGAAAAGCAAGACAAATAGCTAGTTTAAGAGAAGCTAAATTAAAAGAGAAGGAAATGGCAAAAAAAGCAAAACTTTCACTTGAGGAGATATATGATAGAATTCAAAAAGGTGAGATAAATGAACTTGATATTGTTTTAAAAGCAGATGTTCAGGGGTCTGTTGAGGCAATATCAGAGGCATTAAAAAGAGTTTCTACAGATAAAGTAAAGGTAAATATTATACATGCAGGCGTTGGTTCAATTACTGAATCTGATGTTATGCTTGCAGAAGCTTCGAAGGCTATCGTCATAGGTTTTAATGTAAAGATAGATGCAAAGGCTCAGCAATTTGCTGAAAAAAATAATGTCGATATAAAAATTTACAATATAATATATGACCTCATTGATAATATTAAACTTGCCCTAGAAGGTATGTTAAAACCAGTAATACAGGAAGTACTCGTTGGGAAAGCCGAAGTTAGACAAACCTTTTATGTATCCAAGGTTGGAACAATTGCTGGGTGCTATGTTGTGGAAGGAAGGGTTATGAGAAATGACAAAGTTAAACTTGTGAGAGATAAAAAAATCATTTATGAAGGCAAGATATCATCTTTAAAACGTTTTAAAGATGATGTAAGGGAAGTTCAGCAAGGTTTTGAATGTGGTTTATCATTAGAAGGATGGAATGATATAAAAGTTGGGGATATAATAGAGTGTTTTGAAATACAACAAATAGCTGTAAAGCTAGATGATTTGAAAAAGGAAAATAAATAATGTATGTAGGTCTGGCAGCAATAGACCTTCATATTGAATATTCAAGGTCTTTGAAAGAAAAGAGGCAAGTTTTGCGGAAAGTTATGGATCAGATAAAAAATAGATTTCCTTTTTCTGTAGCAGAAGTAGATGCCCAGAATCTGTGGCAACGGGCTGTTATTGGTATCTCAATGGTTTCTTCTTCTCCAGATATGATCGAAGAACATTTTTCTAGAGTAGAAGATTTTATTGAGAACTTACATATCTGTAATATTCTTGAGATTAAAAAGGAGATCTTTACATGGTAAAATCTCATCGTAACAAAAAGGTAGGTTCTGCAATACAAAGAGAGCTTTCGTTTCTTATTTATAGGGAAATCCATGATCCTCGGTTAGAGGGGGTAACTATTACACACGTTGAGATATCCAATGACCTTTCACAAGCTAAGGTTTTTTATTTTGTCCCTGCTGGCAAAGAACGGGAATCAGTTATTAAAGGTTTTGAAAGCGCAAAAGGGTTTTTAAGACATGCTTTATCTGTTGCGTTAAATATGAGAAGGGTTCCTTCATTATCTTTTGTTTATGATGATACCCTTGATTTTTTTGAGAAGGTTACAAAAATAAGTGAAGAAAAGGAATAATTTTGAGTAATATTTTAGAATTGAAAAAAACGATTGAGCAAAGCAATGCTTTTATTGTGGCTTCGCATATAGACCCAGAAGGTGATGCTATTGGTTCTTCTCTGGCCATGTATTTTGCTTTAAAAAACTTGGGTAAAAAAGTTTGTGTATATAACGAAACAGGTGTTCCAAGAATACTCAAATTCTTACCAGGAAGTGATATCATTGTTAAAGAGATTGATTCTGTAAATGAATATGACTGTATAATTGTTGTTGATTGTGGTGATCTTGGTAGAGTGGGAAGTTTGAAAAACAGACTTGAGAAGCTGAAAATTGTGAATATAGACCATCATGGTACAAATGATTATTTTGGTAACTTAAATTATGTTAATAAAGATGCTTCAGCAGCAGGTGAAATAGTTTATGACATCCTAAATGAATTAGGGATACCTATAACCTATGAGATAGCTATAAATTTATACACAGCAATTGTTGTAGATACTGGTTCCTTTAGATACGCATCAACTACACCAAAATGTTTTCAGATAGCTGCTGAATTACTCAATAAAGGTGTAGATCCCTGGCTTGTTTCAATGAATGTATATGAAAACTATCCTTATGTGAGGATGAAACTACTAGGAGAAGTCCTTTTAACATTAACTTTACATCTTGATGGTAAGGTGGCTTTTTTATTTTTAACCCAAGATATGTTGAAAAGGTATAGTGTTACTGAAGATATAACGGAAGGTTTTGTAAACTTTGGAAGAGCAATTGAGGGTGTTGAGGTATCAATTATTTTCAAAGAAACCTCTAATAACAGTTTTAAATTGAGCATGAGGTCGAAAGGTAAAGTTGATGTATCAAAAATCGCAAAATCTCTTGGTGGCGGTGGGCATAAAAATGCTGCGGGATGCAAAATTAATGGTAGCTATGAAGAGGTACAAAAGCTTGTTTTAGAGGTTTTAAAAGAACATGCATGGTATTCTTTTAATAAATAAGCCTTCAAATATTACTTCTTTTGCAGTTATTGATAAAATAAAAAAAAAGTTCAAACTTAAAAAAATTGGTCATTCTGGTACACTTGATAGTTTCGCTACGGGCCTATTATTAATCGGCATCAATGAAGCTACGAAAATATTGCAGTACTATATGGAACTAGAAAAGGAATATGAAGCGTCCTTTCATTTAGGTATTACAACGGATACATGTGATATTACAGGTATTAAAACAAGCGAGTATAGTGGTGTTCTACCTGAACTTGTTGATATAGAAAATGCTTTAAAAGATTTTATTGGCAATATAGTACAGATTCCTCCTCATTATTCTGCTATTAAAGTGAATGGAAAAAGGGCTTCTGATTGGATTAGAAAAGGGATAAATGTTGATTTAAAACCCCGTCAAGTTACCATTAAGAATATAGAAATATTGAGTTACAACAAACCTATTTTAACGTTAAGAATCCTTTGTAGTAAAGGAACTTATATAAGAGCACTTGCTCGAGATTTAGGAGAAAAGTTAGGTTGTGGTGCTTATGTAAGTTTTTTAAAAAGAACGAAATTAGGTAAATTTACAGTGGAACAGGCTTTAGAATTTGATGAGTTACTATCCAAAAAATCTTTAAATGACAATATTATCCCTCTTTGTGACGCATTACCTTTTTTTCAGAAAGTAATATTGACGCCAGAAGAAGTCCAGGATATATATCATGGAAGAAGTATACAGAAGGAGATATCTGCATATGGATTGAATTATTTAGGTGTTTATAAGAACAAGGCTATTGCTATCTTAAAATTAGAAAATTTCAAAGGCAGGGTATGTTTAAAGCCTGAAAGGGTATTTTTTGATCTGTGAATAAAATCAATTTAACTATACATGAGTTACTGTTTGCATAAAAAAACTTGACAGTGTTATTAAAATTTTAGTATATATAAACTGCCACGAAGGCTCGCAGGGCGAAGTGGAATTCGCTCCTATCTTTTCAGAAGAAATCCCAATAATTATTGTATGGAGGTATATGATGAAAAAAGGTTTATTTTATTCAATCTCTTTATTTTGCTTTATTGCCTTTTTTTCAAGTTTTACTTATGCAGCCCATCCATTAATTACAGATGATACAGGGACACAGGGCACAGGTAAATTCCAATTAGAAATAAATTCAGAGTATGCTTGGGATAGAGAATATGGTATCAAGGAAAAAGCTGGAGAAGTTGCAACTATATTATCTTATGGTATTGTTGATAATATGGATTTAGTATTTGGAATTCCCTATGCATTGATTGATGATGAGGAGATTGATACAGGTATGAAGAGTAAGGTAAGGGGCATAGGAGATGCTTCTATAGAGTTAAAATGGCGTTTTTATGAAAAAGATGGTTTAAGTATGGCATTAAAGCCAGGTGTTATTCTACCAACTGGTGATTATGATAAAGGTTTGAGTAATGGCAGAATAAGTTATGGTGCCTTTTTTATTTTAACAAAAGAAGTTAAACCCATTAATATGCATCTCAACTTAGGGTTTTACAGGAATGAAAGTAAAAATGAACAAAGAAGGGATATTTGGCATGCATCAATTGCTGGTGAATATGAAGTTACTGAACATTTAAAAATTGTTGGAAATATTGGGATTGAGACAAATCCAGATCTTGAATATAAAACTGAACCAGCCTTTGCACTTGTTGGTTTTATATACTCTTTTACTGATAGCTTCAGTTTTGATGTGGGTTATAAATATGGTTTGACTAAACCCGAATCAGACAACACATTATTATTGGGGTTTACTTTTAAGTTTTAAAAAATTTTTTAAAGGAGGATTTTATGCATATGGCAGATGCATTAATTAGCCCAGAAGTAGGAATTAGTTTTTGGGCATTATCAGTAGGAGGCATAGCCTATAGTGCAAAAAAATTAAAGGATAATATGGATGATAAATTAATTCCTTTAATGGGTGTTCTTGGAGCTTTTGTATTTGCTGCACAGATGATAAACTTTACCATACCTGGTACAGGGTCAAGTGGACACTTAGGTGGAAGTATGTTACTTTCAATTTTATTAGGTCCCTATGCTGCTTTTGTTGTAATGGCGTCAATACTTACCATACAAGCATTATTTTTTGCTGATGGAGGACTTCTGGCACTTGGATGTAATATCTGGAACTTGGGATTTTATACTAGTTTTATAGCATATCCTTTGATTTACAAACCGCTTGCAAAAAATGGGAAAAACACATTCTTAGCTACATTATTATCTTCCATAATTGGTTTACAATTAGGTGCATTTAGCGTTGTTTTGCAGACATATTTTTCTGGTATAAGTGAACTTCCTTTCAAGGCCTTTGTAATGCTCATGCAACCTATACACCTTGCTATTGGTATTGTAGAAGGTATAGTCACTACAGCTATAATTAGATTTGCTGCATCTGTAAAGCCTGATATTCTTGAAGGGGTTTACAATTTAAATAATCAAAATACCACAGGTTCAATGAAAAAAGTTATATTGATGTTTTTAATTTTAACATTTGTTGTAGGTGGTTTTTTAAGTTGGTTTGCTTCTTCTAATCCAGATGGATTAGAGTGGTCTATAGAAAAGGTGTATGGTAAACCAGAACTTCCTGAAAAAGAAGGTGGTATATTAACAAAAATAAAGGAAATACAGGAAAAGTTTGCTATTTTACCAGACTATACCTTTAAAAAAGTAGAAACAAAAGAAACACCTGCCCAAAAAGAAGAAGAAAAATACCCAAATATTGATGTAGGTACAACAGTATCAGGCGTAGTGGGATCTATTATGGTGATATTATTATTGATGGGAACAGGTTTTCTTATCAAAGCTTTTAAAAAAAGAACAGTATGATGAAAAAGGCGGGTATCCTGCCTTTTTTTATTTAGAATAATCTGATAACATAAATTACATGAAATTTGATAACGAATTTTTTAGCCTTGGTTATATAGACAGACTTTCCTATAAAGAAACCTTTATTCATAATATAGATGCAAGAGTCAAGTTAGCAATATCTCTGGTGTTTATAATATGTGTTGTGTCCTTTCCTAAGTATGAGGTTTTATCTCTAATACCCTTTTTTATATTTCCCGTTGTATTCCTTGCTGTTGGGGAAATTCCTTTGAATTTTGTATTGAAAAGAATTGCCTTAGTATTTCCCTTTGTTTTTTTTATCGCAATTTTTAATCCCATTTTTGAAAGGAAAGTTGCATTTTATATTTTTAATATTCCGGCTACATATGGCATGTTGTCTTTTTTTTCAATTTTAATAAGATTTGTGTTGTCAGTTAGTATGCTAATCTTACTTGTTGCGACAACCTCTTTTTCAGGAATTTGTTATGCTTTAAAGTATTTTAGAGTACCAGAAATATTTATAACACAGTTGCTTTTCCTGTATAGATACATTTTTGTTCTTTCAGAAGAAGCAATGAGAATGGTTAGAGCAAAGGATATGAGAAGTTTCGGGAAAAAGGGTACTGAACTCAAATTTTATGTAAAACTAGCTGGGACATTGTTAATTAGAAGCATTTTGAGAGCAGAAAAAATTTATTATGCCATGCTTGCACGTGGTTTTAAAGGCATTATGCCCTATAGAAAAAAAAGGATTTTTGAAAAAAAAGATTTTATCTTTTTAATTGTTTCAGTTTTATTGCTATATGTCTTTAGGTTTTTTGACGTAATAAAACTTATAGGAAGGATTTTTGTAAGGGGGCTTTAATAAAATGAGTCATCATATAATAAAATTTGAAAAAGTTGAGTATGAGTACCCTGATGGCACAAAAGCTCTAAAAGGTATTGATTTTACAATAACTCATGGAGAGTCTGTAGGGATTGTTGGTGCTAATGGTTCTGGTAAGACTACATTGCTTATGCATCTTAATGGTTATATATTACCAACAAGTGGTAAAATTAACATAGGTGATTTGGTACTTAATAAACATACAAGACAAGAGATAAGAAAAAAAGTTGGATTAGTTTTTCAAGATCCTGATGATCAATTGTTTATGCCAACAGTACATGAAGATGTTGCCTTTGGCCCTTTGAATATGGGATTTGACAGTAAGAAAGTGGATGAAAAAGTTAAAAAAGCACTTGAAATAGTAAATTGTTACGATTTAAAAGATAAGCCACCTCATCATCTTTCTGGAGGCCAGAAAAGAGCTGTTGCAATAGCAACTGTTATAGCTATGGAACCTGATATACTTGCAATGGATGAACCTTCTTCAAATTTAGACCCTAAATCAAGGCGTGCTCTAATCAATCTATTGAAAAGCTTTACTCATACAAAAATCATTGCATCCCATGACCTTGATATGATTCTTGATGTTTGTGAGAGGTGTATTGTTTTAAAAGATGGTTTAATTGTCGCTGATGGACCATCTTTAAAAATTTTAAGCGATGAAAAATTACTTGAAGAAAACAATTTGGAATTACCTTTAAGGTTACAAAAAAAATGATTGACAAATAGAATTTTCGTGCTATAATTCGCTTTAATAAATGAAAAAATTATATTACTTATTGTTATTATCTTTATTTCTAAGCTCTGCATGTGCAACAAAGATTAATTATCAAGAACTGCCTAAAGATAAACCCCTCGCTGTAAAGATAGAAGGTGTAACATTAAGAGTAATTTCCTTTGGTAAAACATCTGATTGGTCAGAATTAGAAATAGCAGTTGCTAATGAAACTGATAAAGAAATAGAATTCGATCCTACAAAAGTATTTCTAACTAATGAAAAAGGTTATGACCTAATTCCATTGCGGGGAAGTGAAATTAATGAAAGAATATATAGAAAAACTGGTAAATGGATAAATCCACTTACCCTCGGTGCAATTACTGCTGCAATTGGTGCAATTGTACTTCCGAGTTCCCAGGATAGAACAAATTTAACTCGTGCTGCATTAGGGCTTGCAGTTGCTGGTGGAGCTTCAGAGCTTGCAAAAAGACAATCTGCAGAAGAAGACATTAGAAGAAAAGAAGACTTGCTTTTAAAAGTTTATAAAATCCCTCCTAGGCTTCAATTAGGTGGTACTTTGTATTATCGTTCAACAAAGTCAATGAAAGGTGTAAAGGCCTTCATCAAAATCAACGGCAACGAAGAATATTTTGAAATTAAATTGTAATTTCAACGAGTTTTTTTAAGGAGTCAACTATCAGGAAATAGGTGTTAAACATGAGAGACCTTAAGAGGCAGAATAGGTTTAGAGGAACTATGTACAAAAAAAGTTCTTTTCATACAAAGAGCATGGATAACTCTTATGAGTTTATTTACCACTGCTATCATTGCCTTCTTATAACTACCAAAATCTTTCTTTTTGCGGACAAAGTAATCTCTAAAGTAAGAGTTTCATTTCACCACACCTACTGCCATCTGGAAGAGAATATTTCTGAGAAAGCTCGATCCCTGTTTGGATATACTCATTCTGAGTTTATACTTACCAGACTGTTTCACAACTGGGTCTGTGCCTGCGTACT